>Ga0181537_10000344_pt1 | contig 43783 bp, 36 predicted proteins | sample PEATcosm2014_Bin_39_FD_119765 | JGI IMG/M metagenome (GOLD analysis project Ga0181537, IMG submission 119765) | Peatland microbial communities from MTU Mesocosm Facility, Houghton, MI, USA - PEATcosm2014_Bin23_10_metaG | ecosystem: Environmental > Terrestrial > Soil > Wetlands > Peat | place...
AAATGGGCGTGCGTTATATAGATGGTCTCCAGGTTGCGGTTGTGCAGAGCGACCCAATCCGCGAGAGCCTCGGCCTCAGCCACTGTCCCCATTGCGTCTACCAGCACCGCGTCGTACTCGCCGAAGATTAAAGTCGACGTGATAGGGTCAAAGCCGAGCGCTTCGCCGAAGGGCTTTGGCCGCTCGCCTGCCATTGCCTTTCCCGGTGCGGTAAAGACGTTGACACCAAGCGTGTTCGACGTGACGGCAGCGGTCATGCGCGCGGTCTCCTTAAGTTCAACCTTATACCACTCCAAAAAGATCGATACGCCGCCAGCTGAGACGCGACTGTAGTTCGCGAAGCGCGAGGGAGCGTTTTCCGCGCCCGTCCGACAAAGCGCAAGGGGGACTGGCGCGCCTCCGTCCCAAGGCGGCTCAGCGAAAGCCACATGCCTTTGTGGCACAGCCTTCAGGCTGTGGTTGTACAGCCTCCTGCCTCCTGTCTTCTTGATTTCCGTTGTGTTCTTCTGGGCCGGCGGTCAGGAGAGCACCGTGGGTCCCAAACTCCGATCTGTACCCTCTTGTTCACAAGTCCTATGTCGAGGCAAACGGGTTGCACACACTGTGGGGCAGTTTGAGTTCTGCGTTCCGCGAGGACTGAAGTTTCGACGGGTCGTTGGCTTCGAGGGGGAAGTTCAGGGACTTCCCGGACGGAGGGACTTCCCGGACGGGGGACTTCCCGGACGGAGAGGCATGGTACGAAGTGAGAAATTCGCACCCGCCCTGATTTGCTCAGCAACTAGCCGGATCCGGACGCACGGCGGGCATCGGATTGGCGTCCAAGGGCGGATCATCAGTAAGTCCTTAGGCAATGCGCCGTCGGACTTCCTATACTTCTTAAAGAGGAATCCGTAATTATCGGGCGATTTGGTCCCGGCCCCGGAGCCCGAGTCATGCGATTTTCCCACCTCGTGCCATGTCTCTCCGTCCCCGAAGTTCCGGTATTTGAAATGTTGTCGCCGACGAGCGTGAACCCGGTCGATGCGGCCGTGCCCATATCGTCGTCTGCGGTGGTGAGCGTACTTCCTATTACGTTTGCAGCGGCTGCAACGATTGCCAACGCTGCCATCAATGTAGATTGCACGAGAGACTTGATCTTCATTCTTCCTCCTGTCTCTCGTCGTAAGGAGCACCTGAATACCCAGGCCGAGTGCAGTCGATGCACTGCGCCGTACACTCTATTGACGCCGCTAGGTTTTGTTGAAGACGGGATCGCTTTGCTTGAGAGTGACCAGCAAACACAGTGGGTGCGACTACAAGCAGGATCTGCACCTCACCGAGGCAAGAATTTCACTTACTCTGGCAAGCCCCCTCTGATGTCTGACACAACGCAGTCAAGCAACGTAAGTGACTTAGTGTGAGTGACCTCACATTTGCGGCGCCTATGCGTTATGTAGCATAGGTTACACTGCGCTCTTATCGGCGACCGGCTTTCCACAAGTCCTTTCGTGAGCCGGCCCCTGCTTCTCGTACTGAGCTGCCCTCATTCAAAAGCCCTCATCTTCGAACAATCTTAGTTCGCGTACCATTTCAGGATTGGCAAGACCAGGCCAATATCCACAACTCTTTCGACCAAGGTGGACGTCTGAGTGTGCGGCCGCGTGGCAGCGATATTTGGTCTTATCGCCTGCTATCTCCCGGCACCGGTGCTCGACGCTTCCAACGCTTTAAAAGCCCACAGGAGTGAGCTCTGGGTCATTTTTTCTCCCCAGGCAAGGACTAACGAACACGGAACACTCACCGGGCTTCCATCCTTGCTGCCCGGCAGGAATCTCCACCTGCGAACAATGGAGATCGCCTCAGTGCCCCACACAGGCTCAGTGGCGGTCTGAACCTGTCACGGTGCCTTCAAGTTCGGCGAGCCGAGCTTCTTGCGAATATTCCGGGGTATTTTCAAGATAGGCTTTGGACCGTTGACAAAGACGGCCGGAACGACATAGCGGGTTACAACGTTATGCAAGCTGACGTCGGCCCCGATGTCGCCCCCACTAAGAAGTTTGGCCGCAAGCGCCTGAGCGCCTTCGGTGTCGTCTTTCGTTTGCAACGCCAACCGATATTCCCGAACCGCGCGGTCCCGCTGCTTGGAGGAGGAAGGATTCCGCCGCGACCCATTCGGATCGCCTCCCTGAGCGATTGAACGCCAGCGGCAAGGGGCTATTTCAAGGGCCAAATGATCGAGCCCGGGGCACGATGGCGCGCCTGGGCGCGAGATATCCTTGACTGAAATGTCCATTTCGCCGCTACTCTGCGTCGTGTTCTTCTGGGCCGGCGGTCAAGAGAGCACCGTGGGTCCTGAACTCCGATCTGTACCCTCTTGTTCACAAGTCCTATGTCGAGGCAAACGGGTTGCCCACACTGTGGGGCAGTTTGAGTTCTGCGTTCCGCGAGGGCTAAAGTTTCGACGGGTCGTTGGCTTTGAGGGAGACGTTCACGACCTTATCACGCTTCGTGTAAGTGGCGAGCTTAGTGAGTTAGTGATGTTCACCGCCGACGCCACGTGGGGGCCAGTGAAGGCTCGTCCCGAAGATTGGCCCTCAGCCGGTCCAACACCCGGAGACACCATATCGGTGCGGCAGTGGCAATGCTCGGAGGGCGGTGGCCACGACTTCAGTTTCCATCGCGGCAGCCGGTACTGGCGGATGGTGGCCTTTCCGGGTGGCTTTGCGGAATACAAGAACGTTCCGCCCAAAGCTGCCGAGCAGCTCGACCGGGTTCTCGATTCGCTTTGCTGCCAAAAGGTACTTTAATCCCTGACGATTGTTTTCATGAGCGCCTCGTCGTCAACGAGTCACCTCGAGACCCGTCGGTGAGACTCATGCTTGGAAAGGCAGCCGAGGCCAGACGCACCCGACTTCGTTTCGTAATTTGCCTCTTTCGTTCGTGGCCGGGGGATTCCGTTTCGCAAAAAACGCCTTCTCTTCGCCTTCCGACCTCTCCAAGCCACCTTTGTGGCACAGCCTTCAGGCTGTGGTTGTACAGCCTCCTGCCTCCTGTCTTCTTGATTTCCGTTTTCTAATTTTTATTTGCCCCAATCCCCTCCATCACTTACCCACGAAGACCGAGCCTCGCCGCTCACCCCCCACCCACATACTCAAGCGAATCGAGACTCTTCATGCAACCCATCCCTCCCCAAATCAGCCCCACCGCAGTAAAACCAAACTCCTCCGACAACGCCACCACCCACGGCGGCACTTCCCTAAAACTAATCGTCGCCGGCGAGCACCAAGAAGATTTCACCGCCCTCTTGCAAGGCCTCCTCGCCGAATACTCTCCCGAAACCCCCTCCGCTCGCCTGCTAATCGACGACTTCGCTCACGCCCAATGGTTCCTCTGGCGCCGAATCCGCGCTCAAAACTCCTCCGAGCACGCTCTCTACCAAGCTCAACCCGACCCCGCCCTTTGGACTGACGCCGCCTTCCACACCCTCACCACCATGGAGCGCTACCGCACCACCGCCGAACGCGCCTTCCAACGCGCCCTGCGCAATCTCGAACACCTCCAATACGCCCAGCTCTCTCAATCCAGTCGCGAACTCCGCCAGCAGAACTTCGAAACCCGCCTCACGCTCGACCGCGAACGGGTCGCTCTCCAGAAAGAACGTCACTCCCTAGCCGTAGCCCGCGACACGCGCCAGATCGAAGCCGCCGAAGCCGTCACTGCCGGGAAACAGGAAGCCGATTACGAGCAAGCCTGCGGGGATTTCGAGGTCCCCACCATCATCCAGAACATTTGCGTTCGAAAATCGCCCCGCGGCGCGGTCACCGAATTCGATCCCTCCAACAAAGTCATCCGCGCCGACCTGCTCAGTGACGAATATCAATTCCCACTCGAATCCGTGTGCCGCGAGTACACCTTCCCGAACGGCATTCCGAAAGAGTATTGGTGGGACGAGCAATGCGAAAGTCACGCCCGCACCATCCAGCACACCCTGACGCAAACCGTGAACCGGGACACCTGGCTACGGATGGCCGATCGAGAAAAACAAAACGCCGACGGCCACGCCGTCCCCTACGAAATGTTCGAGGACGAAGACGAAGAAGACTAACCATGTGGCACAGGCCTCAGCCTGGGTGAGAAATGGGTGAGAAAACGTGAGCAGGTTATCCGAAGCGCACCGGACGTAAAACACTACGCCATCAATCGCCGTAATGATTTCATCCGTTTGTCTCGTCGCCTTGCGCCAAACGCCTGCTATTATTCGATTTCGGAGCACCTGTGCCGCTCGGAACGAACATTGTCGGCCTGGCGTTGATCGTCGGCATCATAAGCCCCGCGATAGCACAAGAAAATCAGGATGTGAATCGCCCTGGAGCGCACTACTTGTTTCGGCGCTTGTCCCGAGACGATTCGAACCCTTTTGACCCATGGCGCTTCGGTAGAGGCCGGAAATAATCGGGGCGAGACCGCTCTGATGTGGGCAGCCAGAGCAGGAAACCCTGATTCGATTCAAGAGTTGCTGCGGGCAGGAGCCAATCCAGGGCGGGTGGACCAATCCGGACATAACGCGCTGTTTTACTTAAGGAACGCTCGCGCCAATCTCACCTTCGATAAATCTCTCGTTGACCGATACGACCGGGCGGAATCGGTTCTACAGAAAAACCAGGTTAGCCGTTAGACCGCTTACCCCGCTTCGCTCCGGGGATTCCGTTTCGCAAAAAACGCCTTCTCTTCGCCTTTGGGCCTCCGACGTCTGCCCCAGGGGTTCGTGAAACGCATGCCAGGCCGCTTCGAAAGGGTGGACCCTGGGAATGCCAGCCAGAAAAGTGCCAAGAACCGGCGAAGCACTGCCGGGAGCACGAGAATTTCGCCCCAACGACATCAGGGTTGCGCTCGTATAAGCATCCAGAGACACCATGGAACAGTATCTGGGTGATTTGCGCTTCGGGATTCGCCAGCTTCGGCTGAACCCTACGTTTACGGCGGTGGCGGTGCTGTCGCTTGCGCTGGGGATCGGAGCCAACACGGCGATCTTCCAACTGATCGATGCCATCCGGTTGCGGCCGCTGCCGGTTGGGGATCCGCAGGAGCTGGCGTATCTCGACTTCACCAAAGGCTCCCATCGATCGGGTTGGTGGTCCACGCGCAGCGCGACTTTCACCTCCGCGCTATGGGATAGCGTGCGCGCCCGGCAGCAGGCGTTCTCCGGGGTGATGGCCTGGAGCGCGAAAGAGTTCAACCTCGCTCAGGAAGGGAAGGCGCGCTACGCGGAAGGGCTGTTCGTCAGCGGCGATTTCTTCAACGTCCTGCGAATACCCGCCGCCATTGGCCGAACGTTTACGGCTGAGGATGACAAGCCAGGTTGCGGGTCGCCCGGCGCAGTGATTAGCAACACGTTCTGGCAGAGTGAGTTTGCCGCAGACCCGATGGTTATGAACCGGAATGTGAGGCTTGATGGCAGACTGTTCCCGGTGATCGGGGTGACGCCGCCGGGTTTTTTTGGCGTGGAGATAGGGCACCGCTTCGATATCGCCGTACCGATCTGCTCGGACCCGATGTTCTGGGAAGCAGGCAAAGGACGAATTCCGACGCAGACGGCGTGGTGGCTGTCGCTGATGGGTCGATTGAAGCCGGGTTGGACGATCGAGCGCGCCAATGCACAGATGCAGGCAGTGTCTCCGGCGATCATGCGCGAGACGCTGCCGAGTTCGTACCGGGCGGATGGCGCGAAGGGCTATCTGGCTAACAAGCTGACCGTGACTTCGGGCGCGACGGGCGTTTCGCAGTTGCGGAGGCAATATGAGGATCCGCTCTGGATTCTGCTCGCGACAACTGGCCTGGTATTGCTGATCGCGTGCGCGAATCTTGCCAATCTGCTGCTGGCGCGGGCAAGCGTGCGCGAGCGCGAGATCGCTGTGAGGCAGGCAATCGGCGCGTCAAGAGGGCGGCTGATCGCGCAATTGCTTTCGGAGAGCATGCTGCTGGCGGTGTTGGGAGCCGCACTGGGCGCGGTATTCGCCGCGGTACTGAGTCGCGGGTTGATCGCGTTCCTGACGACCGACGACAACCGGATGTTCGTTGGGCTGGGCGTGGATTGGCGGGTGCTTGGGTTTGCAGCGGCGATGGCGATTGTAACGTGCCTGCTGTTCGGCCTCGCCCCGGCGCTGCGCGCGACTGGGGTGGAGCCGGCATCGGTCATGCGCGCCAGCGGGAGGGGAATGACTGCAGGCCGCGAAAAATTCAGTTTACGGCGCGCCCTGGTTGTTGCGCAGGTGGCGATGTCGGTGATGCTGCTGGCGGGCGCGCTGCTGTTTGTCCGTAGTTTGCAGAAGTTGCTGTCGGTGGACCCGGGCTTCCGGCCGGAAGGGATCGTGGCCGTGAGCGTGGACTATCGCGCGGCGGCTTACCCCAAGGATCGAATCAGGGAAGTGCGGCGGCAGATGCTCGAGAAACTGCGGGAGCGGACGGGGGCAATTTCTGCCGGACAAGTGGATATGACGCCGGTCAGCGGGTCTGGGTGGGACCAGAACGTGTGGGCTGACGGCTCAGCAGCGCCGCGCGTCGATGCGATGTTCAACCGCGCCGGGCCGGGGTATTTCCGGACGATGGGTACATCGCTTGTCGCGGGCCGTGATTTTGACGAGCACGATAACCTGACCGCTCCGAAGGTGGCGATTGTCAACGAGGAGTTTGCGCGGCAAATTTTCCACGGTGCGAATCCGGTGGGCCGCATGTTCCGGCGGGAAGAATCGGCTGAGAAGCCGGACTCGACCTTCCTGGTCGTAGGGCTGGTGCGCAACACAAAATATTACGAACTACGCGAGGACTTCAGACCGATTGCATTCGTCGCTGAGGATCAGGATGAGGAGCCGGGGCCAGGCGGGACCTTCGTGCTGCGCACCAACGCTCCGCTCGGCGAGTTCTATCACAACGCGGAAGCGGCAGTTGCCGAAATCCACCCGGGGCTGGGGATCGATTTCACCGTTCTGACTACCCAGCTCAAAGAATCGCTGATGCGCGACCGGCTGATGGCGGCGCTCGCCGGGGCTTTTGGGGTTCTGGCGGGCTCGCTGGCGGTGCTGGGATTGTATGGTGTGATCGCTTACATGGTGGCGCGAAGACGCAACGAAATCGGTGTGAGGGTCGCGCTCGGGGCCAGCGGTGCTAGTGTCATCGGGCTGGTGCTGCGGGAGGCGGTTCTACTGCTGGCGATCGGCCTCACAGTGGGAACGGCCCTGGCGGCGTGGGCCGGCCAAGCGGCGGCTTCGCTGGTTTATGGGCTGAAGCCGCGAGATCCCGCGACACTAGGCGGGGCGGTCGCGCTGCTTGCGATCGTGGCGCTGCTGGCGAGCTATGGGCCGGCACGTCGAGCGGCGCGCCTCGAGCCCATGGACGCGTTACGCGACGAGTAAGGCAAGACGACGCACGAGGAACTCCCTCTTAGGCCTGTTGGCGGCTGACCAGGCGGGCGAAGAGCCCAGGTTGGTTGGCCAGATCTTCGAAGCGCCCATGCTGCACGACTTTGCCTTTTTCAATCACGTAGATCCGGTCGGCCTGGCGGATTGTGCTGAGCCGGTGAGCGACGATGATGCGAGTCGCTTTGAGGCGGCTTAGACTTTCGGTGACAATTGCCTGGGCGCGATTGTCGAGAGCGCTGGTCGCTTCGTCGAAGATCAGAATTGATGGCTTCAGCACAAGTGCCCGAGCAATTAACAGGCGCTGCCGCTGTCCGCCCGACAGATTGCTGCCGCCTTCGGAGACGACGGTGTGCATTCCCATCGGCATGGCCTCGATGTCTTCGGCCAGACCCGCGGCGCGCGCCGCCTCCCACGCATCGTCCATCGTGTTCACGCCGCCGCAGCAGATGCTCTCATAGAGCGAGCCCGCCATGATGCGCCCCTCCTGGGTCACCACGCCGATCTGCCTGCGCACCGCTGTTATGTCAAGGCTCGAGAGTTCGCGGCCGTCCAGGTAGATAGCGCCGGAATGAGGTGTTTCAAAGCGCAGCATCAGGTTCAGAAGAGTTGATTTGCCGGAACCCGAGGGTCCGGTGAGCGCGATGCACTCGCCCGGTTGGGCTTCAATCGAAACACCGTCGAGAATCATCGGCCCATCCGCGCGGTAGCGGAAGGTGAGGTTGTCCACCGCAATTGCGCCGCGCAGCCGGCCGGGATGCACCTTCGACTCATCCACCTCCGGCTTCGCGCTGAGAATCGTGCGCACTCCCTTCCACAGGTTGCCAATCAGTACCAGGCCCGAGAAGTTATCGCTGGCCGAGACCAGCGCTGACAGAAAAAGCACCATCACGGTGTTACATGCGAGGAAGGCAGCCAGCCCAACCGGATGGCTGAGGAGGTAGAGAAACGCAAGCGCGGAACCCACCGTCGGCGTCACCATGTTGACAAGGCGCATGCGGTCTTTCAGCACCTGCGCTTCCAGGCTGAGCTTCTGCTTCTTGGCGTATTCACCCGCCCAGTGCGAGAAGGCGCGGTTGGCGGCGCCTGCTACCCGGAACTTCGAGACGGCGTTAATGGATTGGAGCACCAGGCCGGAGAGCAATACCTCCATCTCCCACCATTGCCGCTGAACCCGAAAGAGAGTGCGCGCGCCCAGCCAGGATTGGGTAATGATCGCGGTACCGCAAAACAGAGCGATCAGAGCGAGGGGCGGACTATACAAGAACATCAGCAGCAGGCTCAGGAATGACGCCGCAGCCGCGAACAGAGAGCCCAGCGCGTCCGCCGTCAACAGCCTGTCGATTTGTGTAACGCCATCGGCCCGCATCCTGAGCTGACCCGCGGTGAAGCTGCGGAAGAAAGTCGGGCTGAGCTTGAGCAGGTAGTCCCAGACGCCGGTTTGCAGCGTCATGAACGCCGCGCTCTGGACGCGGAGAAGGGCTATGGCCTGAGTGAGGGAAAAGACGGCGGAGCCAAAAGCAGCCGCGGCCACCCCACCCACGACCTGCCACAGCATATTGCTGTCGGCGTCGGGAATTGCCTGGTTAATGAGGATGGCGAAACCGAGCGGCGCGGCCATTGCCAGCACGGCGGCGCCGGCGCCAGCCAGCAGCATAGTGAGCAGATCGCGGCGCCGGCCGCTGAGCACGTAGCGCAAGAGGCCGCGCGCCGAGAGATCTTCCGGCAGCGGCCGGTAGATCATGTGGGCGAAGGAATCGAGATCGTCGGCGGTGGATTCGTTTACGTTCTCGCGGGTCGCGGCAGCCGGATCGAAAATTTCATAACCACCGCGGCAGGGGAGCAGAGCTACGGGGCTGTCATTGCGCTGCCCTACGAGGGGGCCGTTTTCCCTGCGCCACCACTCGCCTGACAGCACCACGGTTCTGGTGCGCAGGCCGGAGGCTTGAGCGATTTCGCGAATGGCGTCGGCGCGGCGCCCGGAACCCCGCGCCGGGTGGACACCGACACCCAGGACCGCCGCTGCCGCGCCGAATGCGTCGAGCAGCGGGTCCCCGCTCGCTTGGCTCGGTTCCCGGCCTCTCTGTTTACCGGCGATGCCGGCCAGGGTTCCCAGCGCGGTCTCGGAGACGCGCTGATTCAGTGCCCGGCGCGCGGTGAACCGCTCGCGGTCCGCCGTTTGGCGGCGCAGCTTAACGTCGTCGAGAACTTCGAAGAAGACGGAGACGGCAAGATCGATGCTGTAGGGGATCGCGGCAGCCACACCGGATTCGAGCGCTTTCCAACTTGCTTCGCCGGCCGCTTCCAGCCAGAGGCCGGGCGTCAAGGCGACAGTGGCGCCGGCCGGGACCCGCTTGCTCAGCAGCAGCCCATCGCCCGAATCCAGCCGGACGAAGTCGAGGCCCTGCTCAACTGCCACGCGCTGCCCTGTCTTCAGACGCAGGGTCTTTCCCGCCTCAACCCATTGAACTTCCCCAGGGTCGCGGAAGCGCGCCAACGCCTCCCCGAGATTCTCCAGCCAATTCTCTTCGGCGAAGATCTCCTCCCACTCGCGCAAATCGGCCGCCGTCTGCAAACAACTGGTTTCGAGAGGGATCGCGGCGATGTCCCAGGCAGCGTCGGCGGGGCAGGCAAGCGGCAGCAGCGGCTCGCCGGTCTCTACGGAGAACAGATATAATCGCTCGCCGGTTTCCCGATCGACCGCAAATACGGCGAGGGAGCCCGAGACAACAATCGCGGGCTGGGTGTTGGCATCCACCGGTATAGGGTGATTGCCGGGCAGCCATTCGACGCGCTGCATCATGCGGCCGTCGCCCCTTCCGCGTTAACTTCGGCATCGTCGGCCAGCAGCCGTGCGTAATGTCCATTGCCGCGGATCAGTTCGTCGTGAGTTCCCCGCTCGGCGACGCTGCCCTGGTCGAGGACAATAATCTCATCGCTGTCGCGCACTGTGCTCAGGCGGTGGGCCACGATGAAACACGTGCAGCCGCGCCGGCGGATGTTGCGGTCGACGGCCAGTTCAGTTTCCGCATCGAGCGCGCTGGTGGCTTCGTCCATGATCAGGATCGAAGGGTCTGAGGACAACGCGCGGGCGATTTCAAGGCGCTGGCGCTGGCCGCCGCTGAGATTGGCCGCCCCCTCGAGTAATTCGCTGGCATAGCCGTCGGGCAGGGCGTCGATCACGCTTTCGATCTGCGCATCCCGGCAGGCGCGCGAGAGGCTGGTGGTCGACGTGGTGGCGTCCCACAGCGTCAGATTGTCGCGCACCGTGCCTTTGAAAAGCAGAATATCCTGGTCGACCATGGCCATGGAATTCGCGAGGATTTCGCGCGGGATCGTACTGGCCGGAATCCCGTCCAGCAGGATCTCGCCGGAGAGCGGCGAGTACAAGCCGGCGAGCAGGCGGGCCACGGTCGATTTGCCCGACCCGCTGCCGCCCACAAAGGCAATGCGCTGGCCAGGGTGTACCTGGAACGAGAGGTTGTTAATGAGCGGCGGCGCGACCGTGCTGTAGCCGAAGGTTACGTCGCGGAACTCGACGTGGCCCCTGAGACGCACCGGCAAACCCGGCGCTGCCGATGCGAGCGAGGGCTCATCCGGAGCGGGGCTGCTCAACACGTCGTCGAGGCGGCTGAGGTCGCCTCCCAATGCCTGGACGCTTGCGCCCAGGCTGACCAGGCTGTTGACCGGCTGCAGAAAGCTTGTGGACAGACTTTGGAAAGCCACCAGCATTCCAATGCTCATTCGCCCGTGCATCACTTCGAAGCCTCCTACCAGGAGCAGCGAGGCCGTCATGAGCGCTAAGAGCAGCGGCGGCAGAACGCCCAGGTAGTAATTCACGATGCCCAACTCCTGCTGCGAGTTGTACATGAGGGCGAAGAAGCCCGCCCAGCGCGAGAAGAAGTCGGATTCGAGTCCGGAAGCCTTTAATGTCCGGATGCTCTGCAGGCCGGCAATGCCCACGCCCCCGGCGCGGCCCTGCGCCATCGACAAGCGCACATTGCCTTCCGTGCGCCGCCTCGCTACCCACTGCATAGCGCCGAAATTCGCGGCCGCAAAAGCCACCGCAACCAGGGTCAGGGGCCGGCTGAACTCCCACATCACGATCATGTAGAAAACCATCATCAAGGCATCGATGGAGGTAGTGGCCAGTTGTCCCGACAGAATTGCGGCCACGTTATCGTTGAGCGCAATCCGGCTGCTCACCTCGCCCGCGTAGCGCTGCGCGTAGAAAGAAGTGGGAAGGTTCAGCAGGTGCCTGACAAAGCGCCCCGAGTTGGCCACCGCCAGACGGATCTGTAAGCGGCGCAGGATGCGGAACTCAATCGCTCCTAGCAACCCGCGCAGCAGCGCTGCGATGAGCATGCCCAGCACCAGGGGCCGGCCCCAGTCGCTTTGGCCATCCACCAGCACACGGTCCACGAAGGCCGCCATCATGGCCGGCACCGCCAATCCAGGCGCCACCAGTAAGAGGGCCGCGCACACTGCCGCGAACACCGGAATCAGAGAGCCTCGCAGCCGCCTCCAGAGCCCCAGCAGCAAGCTAGGCTTTGCCCCACCGCGTGTGAACTCCGGACCCGGGCTCAGCACCATTACCACGCCGGTGTAGGAACGATCGAATTCCTCGAGCGGCACCGAGCGCGGACCCGTCGCCGGATCGTTCAGATATACGCGCCCCTTCCGGTAACCCTCCACCACCAAAAAATGGTTGAAGTTCCAGAAGACGATATAGGGATAGGGCGACTTGTTCAGCTCCGCAAGGTCCCGCTTATAAGCCTTCGCCAGCATTCCATAGGTCTGTGCCGCTTTGAGAATGTTGGAGCACTTCGAGCCGTCCCGCGAGACGCCGCAATCGCTGCGCAGTGTCGCCAAGGGCACGATGCGGCCATAGTGCGCCAGAATGATGGCTAGCGCGGCCGCCCCGCATTCCACGGCCTCCATCTGGAGGATCATGGGCGTGCGGACGCGGGCGCTGGGAAGCGGCGACGGCGACTCAGGCTTCCGGCCCACCTCAATAAACCCCCGATGCTTCTCTGAAGATGGGCAACAGATACGTCATCGGCGCGCGGCCCTCAATCGTAACGCGGGCGGAATTGGTGAGCCCCGGCGTAATCCGGATGTCGGGCCCTCGCGAAGAAGACCACTTGAAGCCGCTGGCGGTTGCGGCGTCGGGTTCGAGCCGCGCCTGAACTTCGATGTACACGCCGTCAGGCATCAGGTTCTGGACAATCTCGGTGTTGCCGATGGTCCCCTCCGCGCCTTCCCTGGTGACTGGAATGGGGGAGACCGAGGTCACAGTTCCCTCGATTCCACCGAAGCGCTCGCGCTCCACCGTGTCCGGAGTCACCTGAATCCGCATACCGGGCTGTATACGCTTGCCATCCTTCACCGGATAATACGAAATGCTAACCAGGCCCGCTCCTTGGATCGAGTTAGCTGCGTTGTCGGCTTCCAGCGTGAACAACTTCCCGCCCGCGGGAACCACTTGGCCCACGGCGGCCATAACCTCCGCCACGCGGCCCGTGTACTGGCTGCGAATACTGCCATCGCGCACGATCTGGAAACTGTCCAGATCGATTGTCTTGTGAAGCTGGCTGATCTCGTTTCGCCGCGCGGTGGAATCCGCCAGGATCTGTTTAGCTAAGGCGGCTCGCCGGGTTTCGATTTGGTCCAGCTGGCCATCGATCTGCTGCAGGCGCGCCGTGTAGTCGTAGATCTTCGCGTCGTTATCGCGTGCCGCCGACTGGACGTCGGAAATCTCTTGGGCAGCGGCGCCGAGCAGTCCCTCGGTCACCAGCCTGCGGACGGCTTCAGCGCGGGCTTCAAGAATGGGCTTCAAGCCGGAGGCATCCGCCAGGCTTTTCTGCAAATTGTTCCTCTGGGCTTCGAGCCCCGAGCGCTCCCCGGTGTCCTGCTGGGCTTGCAAGGCAAGCTGGCTGCTTTCGGCAGCGTTCTTGCGGCGATCTTGTTCTTCGAGGTTCTCCACCAGCCGGCGGTTTTCCTCGATCCGTTTCACAATATCGGCCTGATCCACAGTGGCAATCAGGTCGCCTTTCTTGACGTGGTCGCCTGTGCGCACCTCGAGCGAGAGGATGCGTCCCGCGGCCATGGTTTGCGCTTGCTTTAATTGGCGAGGCCGCAGGATAACGCCACGGCCGGTAGCGATGGTGGGGACACGCCCCAAAACGCACCAGACCCCGACCAGAATGAGCAGCGCGCCGGCAACTACGATCAACAGCCAGTCTTTGGCACCGGCAACCGGCATGAGTTGCTCGAGATTGTCGGGCGACGAGAAGCGCGCCAGCGCTTCCTGGCGGAATAGTTTCCTTTCCGGTTCAGCCATTCGCTGCGACTCCCCAATCCAACCGTCTCTATTCCGATCTCAGGCGGCGTTGAATCCAATCGAAACGCGCGCCGGCCACGGAAACACCGTCAAGCGCGTCGAAATCCATCTCCACCCCGCTGCCAGTGGCCGCGCCGCCGGCAAGGAGCGCCACTGTATTACGCAGGCGGTCGGCCAGAAACATGGAAAGCGCGCGGTAAAAACGCGCCGCGAAGCCTGAGTCTTCGGCGAGTTTGTTATTGAGACGGCGACGCGGAATGTCCAACACCAAGGAAGGCTCCAGCGCCTGCACCGTGGCCGATGACGGAGCGTGATCGACAAATGACATTTCACCCACCACCTCGCCCGACAGCAACCGTGCGACTTCGCGGCCCCGGAGGGCGGCGGTGCGCACTGCGAAGGCGCCATCGATCACGAGATAAATGGAATCGATTTGACGCCCTTCCGAAATCAGTGTGCTTCCGGCCCCGACGTCGCGGCGGCTCCCGGCGGCCACCAGCCAGTCGATGTCGGCGTCGTTCAGAATTCCCAGGAAGTAGAGGCCTTTCCTCACTATTAGTTGGTTGCCTTCTTATGATCGATTCGTGTGGCTCAGATTCACTTGGGGGTCCAGCCAAGATGCCCGGCGGCTAAGCCCAAGCATAAGCTAGCGGCATGGGCTAGAGTATAACGCCATTTGCAGATCGGGGCAATAAAGTGGATGGGGCACAGCTACAACCCGGAGGGGGAAGGCGTTAGTAGCCACCAAACTCGAGGGCAATGGCCTGAAGCTTGAACTCAGGGATTCGCAGGGCAGGATTAACTGTGATTGCGGGGTTTGGGGATGTAAGGAGCAGGCGCGATAGTCGCCCATGGGGTTTAAATCGCTCTGCTCCTAAAACGCAGCGAAAAAGGCTCGATCTACAAGGCGAAACTGACAGCCTTAACGTCAGCTTTCGTTCTTGCCGCCGCGATCAATTTGTTGTTTTAGACACGGCCGCCATGCGGTCCACCGCCGCCGCCAGAAATCTTGCGGAGTTCCTCATCGGTTAGCTCAGTCTTGTCCTTCGCCTTCTCCGGCTTGCCGGATTTCGACGGTTTGGCCATTTTCTTCTTGTCGCTCATGGTTACCTCCTTTCGCTCATGGTAATCTCCGTGCCCTCGAGATCGGCGCACAAAGACATATATGCGATAACTGTATATACCTCCCGTCCGGGAGTCAAGGATATAATTTCCCGACGCATCAGAATCCCGTCTGGGCCGAAAAATTCGGCGCATCGGGTTCGTTCGTCCACGGAAAACGCTTGCGGTATCGACGGCGCATGGCTTCGTTCCCGGCCGCGAAGAATGCCGCGTCGACGGAAAGCGGCGTGCTTCCGACGGTGTAATTCACGGTGAACCGGCCAGTCGTGTCGAAACGCTTCCTTCTCTCGAGCAATAGCTGGCACAGGATGAAGTCGGGGCTGCGCTCGTCCGGAACGCGGCGATAGAAGATAGGGCTTAGGGCGATGGCGATATCGCGTCGCAACACGTAGCAGTTCATATCGACGAGATGTCTTCCCGGCTCATCCCAAACCGGCCAGCGGCCGAGGCTTTCGCAGTTGTCCCGCATCAGGAACCGGCCATCCCCGGCCACGATGTTACGAAGGGCATAGGACCACTCAAGCCCTCTGCTCTCGATCTGCTCCATCAGGAGTGCGATATGCTGCGGCTCGAACCAATTGTCCTCATCGAGGAAGGCGACATACCGGCTGTTGACGAGGAAGACGGCAGCGCCGTAGATGCGGTGCCCGTTGAATCCATCGCGGCCCGTGTTGAACGGCAATTGAACCAGGTGGCAAGGGTGCCGGGGATGAGCCGGAATCGCCGCCTTTGCGGCTTTCGCCCCCTGGGGACCGTCGACTACAATGATGTGCTCCAGCTTTGCGTAACTCTGCGACTGCACACTGTTTATCGCGCGACGCAACAACGGGCTGCCGATCGTCGGGGTGATAATCGAAACCGGGTAACGCCCCTCCGCGCTCGCGTGGCGCTCCAAAGCGAGACAGAGCGCCGCTTGGGCTTCGTGATAGGTGACCCGGAAGTCGATCGCCCTATCGAGGCTCTCCACGGCTTGGTCTGCGGCGCCGGATTTCAGCAATTCCAGACCGCGAGCATAGTGGAGTTCGGGCTGGTCCGGTGCGAGAAGAACTGCCTTCCCGGCGCGCCGGACTGCCGCGGGGCGCGTGCGGGTCTTCGGGGTCTTTTTCAGGCGCATCTTCTTTCGACGCGTCATCCTGACGAACCGGCCTTCCGGCACGCGTCGATCCAGAGGCCTCGGACGATTGTGGCAAAATCCGCAGCAAGAGCGGCGCCGTCCATCAAAGCGGAACCCTCCACGCGCGTACGCAAAGCGCCACGCAGTGCGGCCAGCGCTTCGAGGTCCGCAGCCTTGCGCACCGCCAGACCAGCATAGCTTAAGAAATCCGTGGCGATCCAGCCGGGAAGGCCGACCGTCCGGAGATGGACGCTGGCATGGCGGGAGGCGAAGCGACGTCCTGGTACTGTGACTACCGGAACTCCCATGTAGAGAGCCTCGATGGTGGTGAGACCGCCCGAGTAGGGGAACGGGTCGAGTGCGATGTCGATGTCGCCGTAGGCCCGCATCATGTCGATGGGGTGCGACGCCCCAGGTCGCATGTCTACGCGCTTCGGATCAAGGCCGTACTTGGCGAACAGACGGCGGAAGCGCTGGCGCGTGTTGGCGAAGCGGTAGGGAGGTGCGCTGAGGACGAGCCGCGATGAGGGCAGCGCATCGAGAATTCCCGCCCAGAGCGACAGAGTTGTTTCCGACAGCTTAAGCGGAATATTGAAGCAGCCGAAGGTCACGTAGCCATTATGAGCAGCGGGGAGCGGGCCAACCGCAGGGGCGCCGCCGGGTGGTTGATAGCGATAAAGGTTATCCCTCACATGGCGGATCGGCTCGACATACCAGCCTTGCTCGGCGAGGGGCAGATGCCCGGCATCGGCGATGATTGCGTCCATGGTGGCGAGACCGGTGGTGCCGACATAATCGAGCCAGGCAATCTGAACCGGCGCGGGCTTACGCGCGAAGATGCCGAGTCGTCCGTCCAAGGTGTGGCCGTCCAGATCGATCAGCACGTCGATCCGATCACGGAGGATTTTCGCAGACGCTTTTGCATCGTCCAAGCCGGCGATATCGACGAAGTTGGCGCAGGTTCGACGAAAACGGTCCGTCCACTCATCGACCGCCTCGCCGTTCGAGTAGAGGGTCACCGACCAGTCGGGCGGCCGATGTTCGAAGAGCGGCAAGGCAAGAAATGGCGTCGAGGTCAGTCGAAAATCGGCAGAAACGATACCGATCGAGAGGGACCGGCCGGGATCGAAGACGATGCGCGGCCAGGTCGCGCGTGGCACGATGCGGCTGGCGTGCGTCCTTGCCCAGTTTGTGACTTCCGCAAAGATCTCCTCCTCGGTCACGTTATCGCAGTACTGCATCGCCATCAGCAGGCGCGAATGCGTCTTTGAGTCTGGGGTTTCCCGCACGATGGCGCGAAGGCATGCGGCGACCGCCTGCGTGTCGCCGAGCTCAATATGGACCATCGCCTTGAACTTCCGCGCCATTGTCACATTGCCGCCGAGCGCGATAGCGCGATCTGCTGCGTCCGCTGCCTTGACCAGGTTGCCGCGCTTGAAGAGGTCCACCGCCAGCCTGAGCTGCACAGCGGGATCAACGGGATTGCGTTTCACTTATGCCTGGACCACTCTCGGCGGGCTCGATCCTGCCGGTCCGGCCGGATGTCTTCAGCGTCTATCCATATCCACGAAATTTTTCTAATGGTAATGATCTCCTCCTCTTCGCCGCACGTCCCGCTAGCAGCTTTATGTTAAAACGTCGGAACAAGGCTTGCATCCAATGATCGGGTTGGCCGCATTTCTTGATTGTGATGATGCCGCTTCTTCAGTACTCGTTCGTCGCATTTACGTCGATCTTCGTCCTGGTCGATCCCATTGCGGCGGTTCCAACCTTTCTGGCGATGACCGGCGGTTCGAATCGCGCTCGCCGGCGGCACATGGCTGCGCGTGCGGCGTGGACGTGTTTCATTGTGCTGCTGACGTTCTCGATTGCGGGAACTCTTATCTTCAAGCTTTTCGGCATTACGCTGGCGGCATTCGAGATCGCGGGCGGATTGATTCTGGGCCTGATCGGGCTCGACATGCTCAGGGCCAAACGATCACCCACAAAAGAAACGCCCGGAGAAGCCTCGGAGGGCACCGAGAAAGAGGATGTGGGTATCATCCCTCTCGGTATTCCGATGCTGGCGGGGCCCGGGTCGATCTCTTCGGTGATGGTCCTGATGCGTCAGAACTCGGATTGGCTGCACGCCATCGTGGTCGTATGCGCCATTGCGGTAACGGCAGCCGTTTCCTTTCTGGTGCTGGCGGCCGCGGATCGAGTGAGTTCGTTTCTCCACGAGACCGGCATCCGCATCCTGACGCGCATGATGGGACTGCTGCTGGTCGCGATCGCGGTGCAATTTGTCCTGAACGGGCTGAGGGATGCGGGCTTCGTGCGTTGAATCGAGGAGCATAACGCTTCCTGACGGTCGCGTCTCGGCTAGCGGTGTTGGGAAATTTTGCAACGATGATCGGCGAGGAGGGCTCAGCCCGGCGCTTCACTCGTAGCGGAGCGCCACCATGGGATCGACGCGCATCGCTCGCCTGGACGGAGGGTAGGCGGCAAGCACTGCGACGGCGAGGAACGAGAGGGAAACGCCGGCAAAGGAAATGCCATCGACCGTATTGAGTCCAAAGAGCAGACCACGCAGTGCGCGAGATGCGCCAACAGCGAGAAACATCCCGACGAGTAAGCCGGCAACCACAGGCCGTGTGCTTTCGCGCAGGATGAGTGAGAGGATGTCGCGCGGCGGCCGATTCGCAGATAATCACCGAGCGCTCCGGCTGCCCGGTGCTCGATTGGAACCCGCGGCCGAGGGACAGTGGAATGCCGAGGGTCTGGAAGTAGTCTGGCTGAACGTGGCTGTAGTGACGATTCAGGGCGCTTTCGCGACGCAGAATTTGCGGCCCACGGGCACGGAGCGCTACTTCGCGGCGGCGCGGGGCGATAGCTTCATCAATTCCGACAGTTTGTCGTGCGGCAGGGCTTCGACCTTGTGGCCATCGACGCCCGTCATGGTTTGGGCGGCGACCATGGCGTTGACAATCGCTTCCTCGGTAGCTTCTACGGTGGCCTGAAACAGGGGAGTGATGCGCTGGTTCGAAACTGTGAGTATCGGGTTTGGACCAGGCTCCTTGTCGGCGCCGCGATTGGCGGTGGAGAATGCGATGAAAATATCACCAGACGAATTCCCGGAACTCGAGCCGGTGCGGGCGAGCCCCATGGTTGCGCGGCGAGCGAGGCGTTTCAATTGAGTGGGCAGGAGGGGGGCGTCGGTTGCAACGACAATGATGATGGAGCCGACATCGCCCGTAATTTCGCGATCCAACATCGCTTGTTGCGGAGGGGCGGGAATGAGTTTGCCGACCGGAACTCCGGCGATGGTGAGTTGAGGGCGCCTTCCGCAGTTGCATTGCACCAGCACACCGACTGTGTAGCCGCCGGCTTCGGCGGGCAGGGTGCGAGACGCGGTTCCGTCGCCGCCCTTGAAGCCGTAGCAGACCATGCCAGTGCCTCCGCCTACGTTACCCTCGGCAATCGGGCCACCCTGCGCGGTATTAAGCGCCGAAAACACGTCAGGCTTCGTGACATGAAACCCGTTGATGTCGTTCAGACGCCCGTCCCAGGTTTCGGCAACTACGGGAAGCGACCAGGGCTGTGTCGCGATGCGGCCGGTCTGAACAAACCAGGCGATGATCGAGTCACGCACTATACCAACCGAGTGCGTATTCGTGATAGCGACGGGCCCTTCGAGAAAACCGGATTCTTCGACCCAAGTCGTACCGGTCATTTCACCGTTGCCGTTTTGAGAGTACCAGCCGGCATACACCGGCTCGCCATCAGCGCGGCCGCGAGGAAAAATGACGGTGACACCGGTCCGTACAGGACCCTGGCCGACGACAAGCTTACCTTCGCCACGAATCAAAGTTGAATTCCCTACCTCCACCCCTTTGACATCTGTGATTGCGTTCAAAGGGCCGGGGTCGCCGTCAAACGGCACACCCAGCGCGCGGGCGCGATCTACTGATTGGGCCAATCCTGAAGTGCAGACAATTAGCGCGATAAGCAGGCGAAAATTCATGCGTGAAGTCTAGCACCGACGATCTCCGCTGGAGCCAGTTCGCCCTCCTGGGCCTTATCGATAGAGTAGATGGGCGTGGGAGGTTCAACATTTGATGACTGCGCGAATCGCGACTGGACTGGTACGAAGCCAAGCGGTGATTTGGTTCTTGGCCATGCTCTCGTGCGGAATCTTTAGCTCGCTTGGAACGGCACAGGCGCCTGATTCGTTCCCGGCCGGTCTCTCCGATTTGCCCCGACTGAAAGCGTTCAGCGCGCATCGGACATCGAGCGAGAACCCATTCATTTGGAGCAACGACGACAGCAAGAGGATCATGCCGGGCGAAACCTTCGTGATGGCCGATCTGACGGGGCCCGGCGTGGTGGACCACATCTGGGTAACGGTGGCGGATAACGAATTTGCGTGGCCCCGGCTGGTGCGCCTTCGGATTTACTACGACGGGAAGAAGACACCGAGCGTAGATGTGCCGCTGGGAGACTTCTTCGGCGTCGGCCACGGATACGAGCGGGAACTGGAGTCTCTGCTGGTGCGTGATAGCTCTTTCGGGCGAGCCCGCAACAGTTACTGGCCGATGCCGTTCCGGGAATCGTGCCGAATCACAGTTACGGACGAAGGCAAGCGGCCCGTGACGATGTTCTATTACCACGTGGATTGGCAGAAGCACGCGTCTCTCCCGGCCGATGTTGCTTATTTTCATGCCTACTACCGGCAGGAGCGGCCGGCTGTCTCGGGAAAGAATTATGAGTTTCTCAATGTTCACGCCAGAGGCCATTACGTGGGCACTGTTCTGAATGTTATCCAGGCGGGCGTGGGCTGGTTCGGGGAGGGAGACGATCTGTTTTATGTGGATGGCGCCAAGCATCCACAGATCACGGGCACGGGCACAGAGGATTACTTCAATGACGCATGGGGTCTGCGTGTTGCCTTCGGGCCGTGGACCGGCACGCCGACCGCGGAGGGCGAACGAATCGGAGCGAGGCTTACGGCTTATCGCTGGCACGTTCCCGATCCGGTTCCTTTTACGACGTCACTGTGGGCCGGGATCGAACACGCCGGCTGGACTTACAATGCCGACGGTTCGCTGCGATCCGGCTTTGAAGAACGCCCCGACTACTTCTCGAGCACGGCGTTCTGGTATCAGGTCGGAGTGAACGAAGAACTGGCCGAAGTGCCTTTCGGCGATGAGCGCTTGCCGCTTGGCAATGCCCTTCAGATTGCCGTGGAAGATTCGTTAGCGGAGGTGACTACCGTCAAAGGGAAAGCATCGGTACAGCGCGAAGTGGATTGGGGCAGAGACCTGCTTTTCTTTGAGGGCGAGGGCGTGGGTTCGCGGATTGATATTCCGCTCGACGTTCCCGAAAAGAATCGCTATGAGATCGTCGCTCGCGTTGCCCAGGCGCCTGATTATGGCGACTACTACGTCCTGTTGGATGGCAAACCGACCAACCTCGATGTTCGAGAGGCGTCGGCCTCGGAGATTCCAGCGTCGGGCTCGGAGGTCTTCCACAATTACCTGCCGGAGATCTTCGTTGCCGTGGATCGCCCTCTCGGCTGGTTGGATCTGGAGAAAGGCCGGCACACGCTGAGCTTCGTTTGCGCGGGCCGGGATGGCCGTTCGGCGGGCTACTATCTGGGCGTCAACGATGTCATTCTGGAGCGGATTCCGGTGACTGCGTCTGTTTCCGCGCCGACGCCCGAGCACCCCCGGGTTCTATCGACGTCGGAGATCGTGTATCGCGGCCGCACGCTGGCGGCTTACCGTGAAGAACTGAGTCATGCCCCTGCCGACCGACGCGCGGACCTGCTCCGAAGCATCGGATCGTTTCGCGCCGATGGCGCGAGCGCCGCCGCGGAGGTGGCTGGGGCAATGCGGGATCCGGATGCGCAGGTTCGTTCCGCAGCCGCCTGGGCTCTTTCGCAGATGGGACCTGCCGGAGCAGCGGCAGTGCCTGCGCTGGCAACCGCGTTGACGGATCCGAATCCACACGTCCGGTCAATATCGGCGGTGGCGCTGCGTGAGATGGGAGACCGCGCTCTACCGGCGCTTCCGGCGTTGGTCAAGGCGCTCAGCGATTCGGAACCCTTTGTCCGCGCTCCGGCGGCGGATGCCATTGGAGCGGTTGGCCCTCGCGCCAAAGCCTCCGTGCCGGCTCTCATCGAGCGGCTGACCGTTTCCGATGAGCAGGTGTATGTTATGCGCAGCGCCGCGAAGGCATTGGGGCGGATCGGTCCAGACGCCGCCAGCGCACTCCCCATTTTGCAAAAGGTGAGGAAGATGCACCGCGTGGCTTACGTCGCCGAAGAAGCGATCCTGCGGATCAATGGGCAGCCTGTTCCCCAGTGGTAGGCGAAGCGCGCGGCGCTGATTACAATTGTCGAAGTATGCAGATTGCCGATTCGCTGTTTCGTCTTGACGGTCAAGTGGCTCTGGTGGCCGGCGCGGCGTCCGGAATAGGGCGAGCTTCGGCGCTCGGATTATCACAGGCGGGAGCCACGGTGATCTGCGCCGATATCAACGCCGCAGAGGCTGAAAGCGCCGCCACGGAGATTAGCGATGCCGAGGGAAGGGCGGAGGCTGTCGCAGTAGACATCACCGACGAGGGCGCGGTGGAAAGCGTGGTCGACGACATTCTGGCCACGCATGGGCAGATCGACGTGTTGGTGGTTACGCCCGCGGTGAACATTCGCAAACCGCTCCTCTCCTACTCCGCCGCGGAATTCGACCGGGTGACTGGATTGAATCTCAAGGGCACGTTTCTGATCACGCGCGCGGTTGCTCGGGCGATGAGCGTGCGGAAGAGCGGCAGCATCATTCTGCTGTCGTCGATCCGGTCGGTCACTACCGAGCCTGGCCAAGGCGTTTATGCGGCGACGAAAGCTGGCGTGGTGCAACTGGCGCGCACCTTCGCGGCGGAGCTTGGACCCGCGGGCGTGCGCGTGAATTGCATCGCACCGGGCGTGGTGGAAACACCGCTCACGCAGCCGATCAAGAATCGGCCCGAATGGTATGACGCTTACGCGCGAAAGAACGCCCTTGGCCGCTGGGCCACCGCCGGGGAAATGGCGGGGCCGGTTGTGTTTCTGGCTTCGGCGGCGGCGAGCTACGTTACGGGCGCCGTGTTGTTCGTAGACGGCGGATGGACTGCGATCGACGGGCGTTTTCAGCCGCCGGTTGGTTGACTGGTTTACGTACAGTCGGCTAAGGTGACACTCAGCAGGAGCAAGCGTCGGCAAGAATGCCGACGCGGCAGGCACGAGTGCCCGCGCCATGTGTCTTTTGTCAACCCGGCGATTGCGTTCCCAGCAGGCGCATCGCTGCCAGGGCCATGGCTTTCGATGCTTCGACCAGATGATCGATTCGGCAGTATTCATCGGGCTGATGCGCCATGCACAGAAGCCCTGGGCCGTAGGCGATGCATTGGTCGACGTGCCCGAGCCGCATCACGTGCTTCTGATCATATGTGCCAGGACTTGCGATGAGCGGCGGTTCCGTTCCCAACACGTCGCGTACCGCGCTGGCCATGGTCGTCACCAACTGCGACGTCGCGTCGCTCTGCGCCGGATGCACGGTCATCAGATCGCGGATCTCATACCGGAAATCAGGGTCTCGCGCGGCCATGCCGCGAAGAATCGCGCGGATCTCGTCGCGCACCTCGTCCACCGGCTCCTCGATCAGGAATCTGCGGTCGAAGACGGCTTCGCAACGGTCTGCAACGCACGGGCTTTGAAATCCGGCGGCGGGCTGGCCGCCGTGGATTGAATTGATGTTGATGCTGGGGCAACGCGCCTCGGGCGGCTCCACGGGCATCGCCGTGGTCCGCGTGCGCAAAACGGGTTGAAGCTCGCTCTCGATGGCCGAAAGAAAGTCCGTCATTTTGCCGATCGCGCTGATTCCCAGGAAAGGCATGCTTCCATGCGCGATTCGTCCGAGCGTTGCGACTTCGAACCAGTACACGCCCCGATGCCCCAGACATATGCGGTCGACATTCAAAGGTTCGGTGAGAATCGCGAAATCCGTACGATCGCGGCTGATGTAGCCAAGCTCCGCCAGATAGGCCATGCCCGCGAACCCGCCGGTTTCTTCATCCACTGTCCCGCTCTGCTCAATCGCGCCCGCCAGACGCACGCCCGAGCGCCGCAGCGCTTCTACGGCAAAGATCGAGGCCGCGATACCGGCTTTCTGATCGGTGGCGCCGCGGCCGAAGATTTTTCCGTCCCGAACAATGCCGCCGAATGGATCAACGGTCCAACCTTCGCCGGCGGGCACCACATCGAAGTGTCCATTGAAATGCAGCCGCGGACGGCCGGGCGAGTGGCGCAGCTCGCCGATCACGTTCACGCGCGGAAAATTATCGCTGTGCCCGGCCATGGCGCCGGCTTCGACGTAGGCAACTTGGTAGTCGAACTTAGCCAGACGCGCGCCAATCAGCTCCGCGCAGGCCCGGTAATTTTCGCCGGGCGGATTTACGGTCGGGACTCTGACCAACTCTTGCGCGAACTCGACCATCTCATCCGCCATCGATTCCAGGCGTTCGATCACGCTCTGTTCGGCTGCGCTGATGCTCTGCGGATACCGGGCTTGCTCGAAGGCTAGAGTTTCCGTAACCGCACCTCTTCCACCGAATGGTCCGCGCTCTTGCGCAAAATCAATTGCGCCCGCTCGCGCGTCGGCTGGATGTTCTCACGAAGATTCGGTCCGTTGATCTCACGCCAGATCGAGTGCGCCTTCTCCGTCGCTTCTGCGTGCGTCAAATTCGCATAGCGATTGAAATAAGAAGCCGGATTGCGGAAAACGGTTTCGCGGAGCTTGTGGAACCGGGACACGTACCAATTCTCGATAGTCTTTTCGTCCGCGTCGATGTAAATCGAGAAGTCGAAAAAGTCGCTGACAAAAATGCCCGATCCGCGGGAACCTGTGCGCGGCTGGCTCGATTGCAAGACGTTGAGTCCTTCGACGATCATCACATCCGGGTGGCAAACTTTTTGCGCGACGCCCGGAACGATGTCGTAGCTCAGATGCGAGTACACGGGCGCGGAGACCTCGCGCTTTCCGCTCTTGATCTCGGTGAGAAAATGCACCAGCCTGCGCTGGTCATAACTCTCCGGAAAGCCTTTGCGATTCATCAGACCGCGCTTTTCAAGCACCGAGGTCGGGTAGAGGAACCCGTCGGTGGTGACCAGATCCACTTTGGGATGATCGGGCCAGCGCGACAGCAGAGCTTGCAGAATGCGCGCCGTGGTGCTTTTCCCCACCGCGACCGACCCGGCGATGCCAATGATATACGGAACTCTGGCCGGCAGATCGCCCAGGAAAGTATCGGTAGCTTTATGCAACGACTGGGTCGCGGTGACGTAAAGATTGAGCAATCGCGACAGCGGAAGATAAATGTTGGCGACTTCTTCTAGCGATATGTCTTCATTGATGCCGCGCAGCGCCGACAGGTCCGTTTCAGTCAGCGGCAGGGCCGTCGCCGCGCGCAGGGCCGCCCATTCCGCTCGTGAAAAGCGAAGGTAAATGCTGATCTGATCCGCTTTCGTGTGTTCGGGCGAAAGGGCGGGCATAAGGCAGATTTCATCATAACGAGCATTGCCGCGGGGGCGAATTCGCAGAAGACCCGCACGCCGCCGAAGCCGACGCTGCAGACTAAAGAGGCTGCTGAAAATTCCGGGACTAAGATTATTTGGCCGCCGATGAACGCGGATGAACGGGGATAAGCCATTTGTTTTCCGTCAGGTTTGATCGGCGTTTATCTACGGCTGGCATTCAGGCGAACAAAAGACGAAACTCTGTGGTAGACTGGCTCCCGTGACCTGGTGCGAAGTAGTGTTTGCGGGCAGCGATGGAAAGCAGCATTCCGAGCTGGTGGAGGCTGCCAGTCTCTATGACGCCGCCTTTCGCGCGTTGGAGCAAGTGGCGCGCTTATGGTGGTTTGATCCTCAGGCGCCGATTGTCGTGCGGACGCTTCAGCAGGTTGCCGAATACCGGCTGACGGCGCGGCAAGTGCACGAATGGGGGCGGCGGCGGAATCGAGATTCGGGTGGCGGGGAAGGGAAAGGCGAGAGGGTGCATTGAGCGCACGGTGACTCGCCAACTGGGGAGAGTCATTCGCCCCGTTCCTGGGCTGCGTACGCAAACACGCCATTCCCACGGCTTGCGCCGTGGACTACGATCTTTCGCCCTTCGGGCTGGGCACGTTAAGAGGCGCAGGCTACGAATCTGACCAAGGCTTCACTTCTCCGCCGAGGCCCTTATATCCATTTTTCAATCGCTCCTCGATGACGGCCCAGATCTTGGGATCGCAGCCATCCCAGCGGGCGACGGCGCGATTGCCGAGGTAGGGGAGAAACGCAACGCCGGCCTTGCTCGATACGTAGAAGCCCACGACCAGGTCGCGGAAGCGGTTGAAGAAGGCAACCCCGTGGCTGTCTTCCGCGGCGGCCTTGGCGGGGAAGGCAATGCGGTCGAGGATCTGTTTCTGCCGATCGGCAGACAGGCTAACGAAGTCAGAGGCGCCAAGCGTGCGCGATTCGCGATCGAGCCAGGCGAGCCCGCCGAGGATCTCGGCTTTCAGATTGTCGCGGCCATCCTGAGTTGCGCGGAAGTCGAGCCAATCGTCAATCGCTTCAGGCACGCCGGCCTGGGTCGCGCTCGCGGAACGATCGTCTGCCGGGATGACGAGGTCGCTCAGCGTCTGAACGGTCTTCCATTGGTGGTCATTGAAGACGCGGCGGATAAACGCGGGTTGAGCGGGCGCAGCCGCCGCGGTGGCGTGGTCGTGGGTTTGAGCTTGCGCAAGGCTTGCGCCGGCAACGGCGACGGCGGGAACGGAACCGAGAATCTGGAACAGGCCGCGGCGGCTGACGGCGGAAGCCTGATCTGGCGGAATGTCTTTGTGGTCGGTCATAGTTCTTCTCCAGGCTCCGGGATTATGCCGTGGCAAGATTCAACTTCTTCACCTGTTCGGCGATGTATTCGGAAGTTCGCCATCCCAGGGCGGTGATGGTCAGGGTGGGGTTCTTGTCGGCATTGCTGACAAACGGGGCGGCGTCGGTGATAAAGAGATTCTTGACGTCCCAGGCTTGGCAGTATTGGTTCAGCACGCTGGTCTTGGGGTCGTCGCCCATGCGCGTGGCGCCGACTTCGTGGATGATCTCTCCTCCCAGGGAGATGCCATTCTCCGCCGGGTTGCCGCCGATGTCGGTGACGATACCGCCACAGGCTTTGATGATCTCCTGGAACGTATCCTGCATGTGCTTGGCCTGCAGGAGCTCGTCGTCGCTCCATTTGAAGTGAAATCGAAGCACGGGAATGCCCCACTGATCGACAACGTTGGGATCGACGTCGCAGTAGCTATCGGCATTGGGAATCATTTCGCCGCGGCCGGAAAAGCCGATGTCGCAGCCGTAGACCTTGCGCAGATTGGCCTTGAGATCCGGACCGTAACCGCCGCCGAACATTTGCGGGGCGCCGGTGAGCGTGTACGCCCCGGGCATATCGCGTCCACCACCGATCTCGATGTGATATCCGCGGGCGAAGGGCATCTTGCCGGCTTTCTGCTCTTTGTAGAGCCACCAGGGCATGTAGAGGTGCATGCCGCCCACGCCATCTTCGTTCTGGGGCGGCAGGTCCTCGAGAATGGGCAGGTAGCCGCTCACGTCGGCGCCGACGGTGTCCATGATGTAGCGGCCCACCAGACCTGTGGAATTGGCGATGCCATTGGGAAACAGGCTGTGGCTCTTGGAATTGAGCATGATGCGCGCGGTCTCGCAACAGCTCGCTGCCAGGACGACGATTTTGCCGCGCACACTGACTTCCTGGCGAGTTTTGCGATCGACGTAGGAGACGCCGGTCGCCAAGCCATCGGAGCCCACCAGGACCTCGCGCACCATGGCGTTGGTGCGGACTTCGAGGTTGCCGGTTTTCATCGCCGGGAAGATATGAACGCCGGGGGAATTGAAGTTGGCATTGGCGGTACAACCGCGTCCACATTGGCCGCAATAATGGCAGGCGGCGCGGCCGTGGATTGACTTGGTCAAGATGGCGAGGCGGGCCGGGACACAGGGGATCTTCAACTTATTCGATCCCATCTGAATGATGCGTTCATAGGCGCGCGGCGCGGGGGCAGGAAGGAACTTTCCATCCGGCGTGTTCTCGAGCCCCTCGGCGGTGCCATAAACTCCGATCAACTCTTCGGCTTTGTCATAGTAAGGGGCAAGATCGTCGTAAGTGATGGGCCAATCGAAACCTTTGCCATCGCGGCTGTAGGGTTTGAAATCGTAAGGGCCCATGCGCAGCGAGATGCGGCCATAGTGGTTGGTGCGGCCACCCAACATGCGCCCGCGCCACCACTTGAACCGTGTACCCGGCGCCATGGTGTAGGGCTCGCCTGGGATTTCCCATCCGCCTTCGAGCGTGGCGTCGAAATAACCGAAGGGTTTTTCTTTGGTCGAAGCTCCGCGATGCGGCGCATTGTAAGCCCAGCCGAACATCTTGGAGTCTTTAGTGCAGTCGTACCATCCGCCGGCTTCGAGCATGCAGATCTTGGCGCCGGCGTTAGCGAGGACGTGCGCAGCCACGCCGCCGCCGGCGCCGGACCCTACGATCACCACGTCATACGTCTTGGGCGTTGCTTGAACCTGGGCCATTGATCTCCTTCACCTGGTAATGCGATCGCGCGCCTTTTCGAGGGAGAGCAGCAGAGGGCGCGCTCACTTCACTACTCACTAAAGGTGTTTTAACTAAGGGCAAGGTTATCAAAGCGATCTCGGAAAAGAGAAGGCGCAGGCGTTTTACTTGGGCGCCAGGCGAAGGGGCCGATGGCGCCGCGCCTCGGACGTCAAGAGCTCATTCATCAGTAAACGGCCTTCGCTGGTAGACTTTCGCTATGCTTGGGAAGGCCCTGCTTATCTGTTCAGCTCTACTGGTTCCCGCCATGACTCAGATGCCGCGCATGCCGAACCCCGAGGCGCAGCGGGAAGCGATGAAGAAGTTGTCGTTTCTGATTGGTTCATGGCGTGGAGAGGCTCGCCAGTATCGCGGCGGCACGACGGTTGAGCTGATACAGACCGAAGTCGCGAAGTACAAGCTGGATGGCCTGATTCTCGTGATTGAGGGAATCGGGAGGACGAAATCGGATGGGAAGGCGGCGCTCGGCCGCAGGGGTAGGATTGCTAACCGAGTTCATCCCAGTGGTCGGGATTGATGTGAGCTTGGCTGAGAATGCTACGCAACGTCCCCACAGGAACCTCGGATTTCTTCGGCACAATGGCGGTGTCTACGTCGCCGCCGGAACGGCGCACAAACTTGACGTGGCTGCCCTTCTGGCTGGTCTCGATGAAGCCGGCCGCTTCAAGGCGGCGCTTGATTTCGCGGAAAGGTTGGGGCTTAAGCCGCCCCAATCTCAGCCTCGATCATTCGTACCTCTGGAGGCCGTGTTGCATGCGGCGGTTCGAAATGCAGCTCGATCGCTTCCTTGAGGTTGGCTAGAGCCTCTTCCTCCGTCTCGCCTTGGCTGGCGACGTCAAGTTCCAAACATTGGGAGACGTACCACTTCCCCTCGCGCCAAACCGTCGCTGCAAATGGCCGCTTCATGAATTCATTGTTTCACGAAGAGAGCGACTGCGGTGTTCAAGCACTCTGCAGAGCGGCTTTGCGGGCTTCCGCGGAGTCGTAGCTTTCACCGTATATGGCGGGCACTTTCGCTCCCATTGGCCGCAGATACATCGACAACTGCCCGCGATGGTGAATCGAGTGATGCAGCATGAAGTTCAGGTACATCACCGCGGGCAGTTGGAATATGCCACGGAAATCCACGATCTTGATTAGCTGGTCGTTCGATAGTTTCGTCAGCTTTTCAAAACGCTGGTCGAAGTTGCTTCCGTACCAGTGGCCCAGGTCGGCCGAGTTTTTGATGGAATCGGGGCGATGCCTGGGGGTGAGATCGAACTCGCCGGCCGGCACCGCATCCATAAACCGCATCTCTGTCGCGACGATGTGCCACGCTAGCTCCATTGCGGTTTTCGAGATTGTGTCCGGACGATAGTCGCCTTTGTCGAGCGGAATTGCTTCCATAACGGCTTTCGTGAGGCGATGCTCGTTCTTAAGTCCGGGGAGATAAACAGCATGGAGCAGAAAAGAAGCTTCACTCGGTTGCATGGGTACAGCATAGCTTAAGAGCGGGCGTTGGATGTGGGGCGAGCACTGGTGTTCCATGCGCCTGCGAACCTCTCCGCCGAGCGTCGAGACGATTGTCGACGCGGCAGGCAAAGTGCCTGCGCCACGGGCGGCCACGGTGTGAGTCCGGGCTAGCGCGGCCAAAGCCATCCAAAAGTGCCTGCGGTGAGCAGCGCGTAGATGAACCCATCCACGGTGGCCTTGATGGTTGAGCTCCATGCGCGGCGATACCAGATCGACATCTGCCAGAGCGCCAACGCGTATCCTCCGAAGGCAGCCAATCCGATGAAATGGAAGACGTGATGGTATGACGCGCCGGCCGGCAGGGCGCCTGCGGCGACAACGGCAGCGAAGAGGCTGACGACGGCGCAGTATATGAACCAGAGAATCAGATTCCGGCCCATTGACATGGGGCCATTTGGAAGAACCGTGAACACCATCACAGGGCCCCTCTTCATCTTCTCGGTAAACTCGGGTGTGCCGAGATCCTTCCGGCTCGACGGGCGAGGCATCATGTAGTCTCCGGGCGGAATTGCCAGAGGGCGGAGCGCCTCCATTACCTTGTCTTCGTTGGGCACTTTGCGATAGTCGCTCTTGTGCCAGGGCAGAAGCATGTGAATGATGGAGCTGGCGACGAAGACAATCACGGCCGACAGCAGAATGGGCAGCCACAACGCACTCAGTTCTGTCATATAGACCTCCTGGGTTGCGCCGGTAATCGGCGAATTTTTTGGTCGGTTCGCGATGGCAGGCGCTTCGTGTTTTCTGCCAGCCTGCGCGAGGCAACTAGGTCAGTATACGGCAAGCCGGAGCGGTAAGTCATGCCAGCCCGACGGCAATCCAGTACCTTTCCGGAAGCCCTTCCGGGCACGCGCGCCCGGGCAGTCGAGCCATGCTAGGATTCCTCAGAGAATAGATTGTATGCCTTTCGTGGACACTCTCGATGGGATCGCGAACTGACTCCGAACAAGGCGCAACTGTCAGCGCTCTAGCCGCCGGTCTTCCCTTGTCAACGCTGCTCTCGCACGCGCTGGTTGCGTTCACGATTGAGCTCGACAACGAGTTTGAGCATCAGACGCCGCACCGAACGGCTCGCTATGGCTCGACGGGCGGTTTGGGTAAAGGTCCCTGGCTGGCGTCGATGGTGATGTGGTCGAACTGTATGCGGTTCGTGGGCGAGGAAGGTATCACCGTGCGGGAGTTGGAGCGCTTGGCCCGTACGAAGACAAACTGGAACGGCATGGAGAGGTGGGGGTATATCGTTGTCAAGCCGGATCCGGCCGACACGCGGCCAAAGCCGCCCCGCTCCGACTGGATTGTTCACGCCACGCCCAAAGGCCGGAAGGCCCGGGAGGTCTGGCGGCTGCTGGTCGGCGGGATCGAGGAGCGCTGGCGCGAGCGCTTCGGCGACGACGAGATCGCCCGACTTCGGGAATCGCTGTGGGCGGTGGCCAGCCAAATGGATCTCGAGCTGCCCGATTGTCTCCCCATCTTGAGTTACGGGCTGTTCAGCAAAGGGCCTGACTACGAGCGGCGGGCGCCAGGCGGGCTCGATGATCGCAGTAACGCAGATCTCCCACTGCCGGCGCTCCTTTCCCGTGTGCTGCTGGCATTCGCGATCGACTTCGAGCGCGAATCGGACTTGTCGCTCGCAATCAGCGCCAACGTCGTACGGGTCCTCGATGAGAAAGGAGTGCGCGTTCGCGACCTTCCGATTCTGAGCGGCGTGTCGAAAGAAGCGATCAGTATGGCCTTGGGCTTCCTCCAGAAGAAACACGTCGTCGTAGTAGAGCCGGACCTGGCCGGTAGCCGGACGAAGATCGTTCGCCTCACTTCGAGTGGTCGAAAGGCTCAGGACGCATACCGCCGACTGCTCGCGACCATTGAGGAGCGCTGGCAGGCGCGCTTTGGCAAGAAGATCATTCTTAACCTCAGGAGGTCGCTGGAAGTGCTGGTCGGAGAACCTATCGCCGAGAAGTCGCCTCTGTTCCGAGGATTAGAGCCTTACCCTGACGGGTGGCGAGCTTTGGTCCGCAAACCCAATACCCTGCCGCACTATCCGATGGTGCTGCACCGCGGCGGGTACCCGGATGGCAGTTGATAGCTCAGCCTCCGGGTGCGGCGGAAGGAATAGGCTGTGACACCTGCGGAAGGTGCGGCCTAGGAGGGTTCCCGGTTAGGGAACGCTCCTTTACAGTCGCGTCTCGGCTAGCGGTGTTGGGCCGGCTCCAGCCCTATTATTGAGCAGCAGGCACGTCCGTCTTCGAAGGAGTGATTTCGAGACTCGCGCCATCAAACGGGCATGCGGAGTATTCGAAGTGGAAGGCCCGCTTGCAGCGCGGGCAATACTTCTCGAGTGTTGGTAGCGGGTGGATTGCCTTCGAGCTGAGCCAGGCGGAGCGGAAGGCGAGCATATCGGCGGGGACGCTGAGGCCGGCCCGTTCGTACGTGACCAAGTGAAGGCGCGGCGAAGCGCCGAGGATGACGTCCACTTCTCTCTTGCCGCCGCGCGATTCGACGCTCGCGTGGACGCGATCGCCGGGTTTGTGCGACTTCAGGAAGGCGTTCAGGTCGTTTTCGGATTTGATGCCGTGGCCGTCGAGGGAAACCAAGCGGTCGCCGCGGTCAATGCCGGCGTTGTAAAGCGGTGAATCGCGCAACGAAGCGTCGGTGAGCTCGACGCCGGAGGAAGAGGCCCTCAGGCGGGGGTTGCCCAGCCAGGCGGCGCTCGAGTCTTCGGCTTCAAGAAGCAGGCCTGCGCGGGCGAACAAAGGCTTGAAGTCAAAGGGTTCTTTCCCGTAGATATGCCGGTCGAAAACTTCTGCCGCAAAGGCGTTGCTGCCGGTGGCCTCGGCAAGAGCGGCTTGAAGGTCGGCGAGCGTATAGGGCTGATCGGAATCGTGATGATGCCGCCACATGGCGCGCATCCAATCGTCGAGCGACTTGCCGGGGAAGCGGGCGCGAATCTCGAGATCCGCGCCCAGCGCCAGAGCTTCGCCATAGGTGTAGTACGAGATGAAGATGTTGCGGGTGTTCACCGGGTCGTTAGCCGTGGCGGCGTCGACAAACGGGGCGCGGCGGCTCATCTCGATCACGTTGAACACGCCGCGGCCAGGCGCATTCAATACGTTGCTGACGGCGCCGCCCATGCGGCCGAGGAATCGATCGAGGCTATCGAGGCCGGCGCGGCGCTCGGTGAGCTCGCCGTAATACTGAGTGAAGCCTTCCGCAAACCACAGCTCACCCGACATGTTGGCTTCTTCGAAGTTGAAAGGCTCGAGTGACTTCGGCCGGATGCGCTTCACATTCCAGCAGTGAAAGAACTCATGCGCGGGGGTGTCGGCGGCGGCAGCTTGTATTTCCTTGAGGCTGGTGGCTTCGGTGATCACGGTGGAATTGCGATGCTCCATGCCATCGCCATTCACGTAGGGCAGCAGATCGATCAGAAATGTGTAAACGCCGTTATCGTATTTCGGGAATGCGCCGAAGACGCCTTCTTCTTCGGCCGTAACGGCTTCGCACATTCGCGCCAAAGCGGTGGCCTCCTCGTCGGTTCCCTGGTGATGCAGCGCCAGGCGGAAGTGCGAGTCGCCGACGTTCCATTCGAGCAGGTGGTAGTCGCTGAGCTCGACGGGCGCATCCATCAGGCGGTCCAGATTAGGGGCTGACCATGTGCCGTCGTTCTCGGGGGTGAGCTGCGTGGCCACCTTCCAATGCGAGTTCGGCGGCAAATCAAATTTGATGCGGGCCTGGGCACGCTCAAACCCGTGAGCCCAAGCCAGGACGGCCGGCAGGTTCAAATGGGCGTGGGTCTCATCGATTCCGGCGTAAGTGCCATCGGCGCGGTCGGCGAACAATGTGTATTCGACAACCACCGTTCCGTGATGGCCGGACACGTTCCATTGCGAGGGCGAGACGTGGTCGACCGGCAGCGTCTTTCCGAGGCCATCGGAGGCGCGTAGACGATATACGTTCTTGGCGAATTCGTGCAGGGAGTAGCGACCCGGTGAGGAGCGGCTCATGAGGACCTCGAGCACCGGTTGGCGAACGTTGGTAAAGGTTACACGGATTTCGGCTTCGTGATGGACGGCGTTAGGGAAGGAAGCCTCATAACGAACAGCGTCCTGCGCTACGAGCGGCAGGGAAAGAAGGAAAAGGGCGACGACCGGGCGGCACATAGAAGCTTCTTGGCGAGGCGAGCGTGAGTATAGCAAGGTTGGAGGGATTCAGCTATCAGCTTTCAGCTTTCAGTCTTCGGCTTTCGGCCAATGGGGCGTGGCTTGATGGCTGAGCGCTTGTTGCTGACGGCTTTGGTTTGACGCTTTTTCCCGCTTGCCGTGTCGTTCTTTTCTATCCGCAGCCTCCATGCCACGCGCAGAGCGCCGGCTAGCATATCCTCATTCGTTGCGGCGAGTCGAATGTGGGTAGCGCCCATTTTCCCCCACCCGCCCGCGATGGGCACGAAAATCTCGGGCTGCTCCGCGACGAACTCCGCCTGCTGCTGTGGCGTGAGCATCAGGTTGCCATAGCCCTGCTGCTGCGACGCGAGGGTAGCGAATATCCTGCCGCCTACGCGAAAGTCGGCCGACCCCATGTGCGAGCCCTCTTCCGCGCCATCCAAGCTCAGCGCGATCCGGCGAAAATCTGCCGCATTCATCCTGCGCCGCTCCTATTCAGCAGAGAGTTTCCCACAACCTGTTTCAAGGTTGTCCCGCGCCCGGTTGTGTCGACAGCGACTTGCGGGTGGGCAGTTTTGTGCAACTATGAAGAAATCCCCCTCGATCGGATCATTAGGAGGGCATTCCTTGGGAAACATGCGATCTTTCTATTACCTGATGGTTGGCGGCTTGGCCGCGGGCGCGGCGATGGCGGCGGATAAAGCCGACGTTCACGACGGTGCGCCAACCGCGGCCGCGGTGTGGAACGCTCCTGCCGCGGCGCAGTATCTCGACCAGCGCCTGGCATGGTGGGAGAACTGGAGTAACTCGCAGCGCGACCAAGGTGCAGCGTGCGTTTCCTGCCACACGGTGTTGCCGATTGGCCTGGCGAGGCCGGCGCTGCGGCGGACGATGAGTGAAACGGGCGTGACGGCGCCCGAACACCAGATGCTCGACGGGGTGATGAGACGCGTCGCCCTGTGGAACCAGGCGAAGCCATTCTACGAGGACGCGACGGCCGGGGCGGGGAAATCGGTAGGCTCACGGACCAGCGAGGCCGTGCTGAACGCCGTTATCCTGGCAAACTACGACGCCGAGCGCGGCCACTTGAGCGAGACGACGCGCGCGGCCTTTCAGGCCGTGTGGGCTCTGCAGGAACGCAGCGGGCCCGGCGCCGGCGGATGGAAGTGGCTGAACTTTCATAATTCCCCTTGGGAGGCCGACGAATCGCCCTATTGGGGCGCGACGCTGGTGGCGCTGGCGGTTGGCATTGCCCCGGACAATCTGCTGAACGATCCGCAAATCCAGGGCAACCTCGAGTCTCTGCGCGGCTATCTCGAGCGCGAGTATGCGGCACAGCCGATGGAAAACCGCATTACCCTGCTATGGGCTTCGGGGAAGTGGCCGGCTCTGTTGACGAAAGAACAGCGTGGGACGCTGATCGATTCGTTCTTCAGCCTGCAGCACGCCGACGGCGGTTGGAGCCTGGCTTCGCTAGCCAAGTTCGAACGCTACGACCACACACCTCTCGAGACGCGCAGCGACGGTTACGCGACGGGACTCATCACGTTGGCGCTCGAGGAGGCCGGCGTGCCGCGCACGCAACCGCAGCTTGCGCGGGCACTTGGGTGGCTGGTTGCAAACCAGGATCAGAACGACGGTCTTTGGGCGGCGTACTCGGTGAACAAGAAGCGCGAGTTGACGTCAGACACCGGGCGATTCATGATCGATGCGGCAACGGCTTACTCGGCGCTGGCGTTGAGTGAGCGGCACTGAGGGGCGCCCAAGGCTGTCACGACTGTGCCACCCAAGAGTGACAACTATTCAGTTGACACTGTAAACTAAATAATTTACACTCAAGTGTGGTAGGTGGCTTCAGACACAAAGGGCTTGAAGAGATTCACGCCACCGGCAAGACACGAAGGATTGGGCCCGACCGTATAAGGAAGTGCGTGCGCATCCTGCAATTGTTGGAAGTTGCCGTGCGTCCTGAAGACATGAACATCGCAGGCCTTCGCTTCCATGGCTTGCAAGGCAGCCCGAGACGCTGGTCGGTGCGTGTGACAGGGAATTGCCGAATCACTTTCGGTTGGTTGGGCGAGGACGCCTTGGAAATCGACTTTGAGGACTACCATTAGGGAGAGAGTTATGGAGAGAAAGAACCGACTGCCGCCAGTCCATCCAGGCGAAATCATCAAGGAAGATATTCTGCCATCTGTCGGTCTCTCTGTTACGGCCGCGGCGAAGGCTCTGGGCGTTTCGCGCCAGATGCTTCACGGCATCCTGGCGGAGCGCAAACCCCTGTCCGCTGTCATGTGCCTGCGCGTGTCCCGCCTGTTTGGCAGCTCGCCGGAAGTATGGATGCGACTGCAGGCAGCCTATGACCTGAAGAAGGCTGAGCAAAACAAGAAGGTCATGGAACGCGTCGCGCGGATCGTGCCTGTTAAGCCCGTCGAAGAAATTCGGACCTGAGCCGGGCGGTTCGGCGCTCCGTCCCGAAAAGCCGAGAAGAATCTCGGCTCTGCAGGCTTGACAGCCCGCGTCACGTTGAGTGCCCGCGGCGGACCTGCGGCTGGCTCACCCAATACCGCAAGATAGTAGTTGGTTAAAACCGCACATGGGCCGCATCCGCATTCTGTCTGATCAAGTCGCAAACAAAATCGCGGCCGGCGAGGTGGTGGAGCGGCCGGCTTCGGTCGTGAAGGAACTCTTCGAGAATTCACTCGACGCCGGCGCGACCGAGATCCGCATTGACACCGAAAACGCGGGGCGGCGGCTGATTCGCATTCAGGACAACGGCAGCGGCCTGTTGCGCGACGACGCCATGCTGGCGTTTGAACGGCACGCCACCAGCAAGCTAAGCGACGTGAAGGATCTGCTCTCCATTGAAACTCTCGGATTTCGCGGAGAGGCGCTGCCTTCGATCGGGTCCGTGAGCCGGCTCGTGCTCGAAACGCGAGCGCGTGACGAACAAACCGGAACCATGGTGGAGATCGCGGGTGGCAGGCTGCTGCGGTGCGACGAGATTGCGCATGCGGTGGGCACCACCATCGCCGTGCGCGACCTCTTCTACAACGTGCCGGCGCGAAAGAAATTCCTGAGAAGCGACCAGACGGAGCTGGCGCACATCGGGTCGCTGGTGACGCACTACAGCCTGGCGCATCCCGACAAGCGCCTCGAGCTGTTTCATGAGGGCCGGGAACTGCTGGCCGTGACTCCCGTGGCGAATGTGCGCGAGCGCGCGTTCCAGGTGTTTGGTTCCGATGTGATGGCGGACCTGGTGGATTTGGACGTGGAGCCGGCCGAGCTGGCACTGCCGCCGCCGTACCAACCACACCGGCCCCCGCATCCCGCGCCTCCGGAAGCAAGTTCCGCGGCCGAGCCCGAGGTTGCGCGGTTTGAGTTGACCGGCCTGATTTCCGGGCCGCATGTCCAGAAGCTGAATCGCAATTCGGTGTTTCTGTTCGTCAATGGACGCCTGATTCGCGACAAACTCATCTTGCACGCCGTTACCTCGGCTTACTACAATCTGATGCCTCCGGGTTGTTACCCGTTTGCGCTGCTGTTTCTCGTCTGCGACGCCGGCGAGGTGGATGTGAACGTGCATCCGGCGAAAACCGAAGTGCGATTCCGGCACGGGTCGTTCGTTCACGATTTTGTGCGCGATGCGATTCGGAGGACGCTGATTGCGCGTCGACCGGTTTCGAGCATGCCGAATCTGCCGCGATCGCCTGTTACTGGTGTCGTTGACCCACGTGACCCGGGCGACGCGCGGGCAATTGCGGAGAGGGCAAGCCCGGCCTGGGGCGCGCCAAGGCGGCTCGAGTTTCCAGATCAGCCGATGCAGCAGGCGCCCGTGCTACCGTTTTCCGAATTCAGCCAGGCAATGGAAGAGATGCCGTCGGAGGCTCCGCTGCCGTGGCCGGCGAATGCGGCGGGCGAGGCGCGAAGCATCGATAGCGGAACACCGTTCGAGGCACTGCCCGAGATTCAGCTTCCGGGAGTTGGGCCGTACTCTTCAGTCCGGCCGCAGCAGGCGCCGGATCCCGAGGGACACTTGGCAGTACCCGTGCGCGTGGCGCGTGTTCCGGATACTCATGGCGCGTTGGGACAGCTTCCAGCCGGGTGGGACCAGGTTGACACTTACACGCAGTTGCCTGAACTGCGGCCGCTGGGCCAGATTCAGGAGAGCTTCATCATCGCCGCGGGACGCGACGGGTTATGGATCATTGATCAGCATGTAGCCCACGAGCGCATCCTGTTTGAGAAAGTGCTGCGCGCCCGCTCAAGTGGCCAGACGGAAGTCCAGCGGCTGTTGGTGCCGATTGTTCTGAAGCTGACGCCAGGCCAGGAGCTGGAATACTCTCGCATCGAAACGGAACTGGCCGCGGCGGGTTTCGAATCCGAGCCGTTCGGGCAGCGGACCATCGCGGTAAAGGGGGCGCCCGCCGGGATTGGCGACGTCGAACAAGTGATTTTCGAAATCCTCGAGATTGCCGAGAGCGAGCTGCGAAGCGCGTCAGTTGAAGACATCCGGCGCGGAGTGGCCGCGACGATTGCGTGCCGGGCGGCTATCAAGATCAATACGCACCTGGAGTCGGAGAAAATCGGCTGGCTGCTCAGGGAGCTCGCCCGCTGCGAGTACCCGATGACGTGCCCGCACGGGCGGCCCATCGCTTTGCGATACAGCATGAAGGATATCCTGAAAAGCTTTCACCGGATTTGAGCGTGGGTGGAACAGGTCAGCCTAACGTGTCTTGACAGCCCACCTTAATCGTCTATCGCCCTAGCGACGCTGAAGCCGGGTCCGCGGGCTGCGTCACCTTTGCGGAGGCGGGGTCTGTGTTGCGTTCTCGAGCTCGTTGTTTACCCGCGCATCCGCCTGCTTCAACTCGGGGAGATGTGCGGCGGTGCAGGGACCGGTTCCAGAGCTCGTTAGGCACATCAGAGAGCCGTCTTTCGCCAGTGCGACGTTCTTGATGCTGCTGTTTTTCGACCTTTCCTTTGCGCCGCTGTTGGCCAGGGCCTTATCGAGCCGTGCGACCTGGCTTTCAGTGCAGGGCGCAGGCTTGCTCGAGACTGGAGATGAGCACCAGACCTTCCCATCCGGACCCGAAACCACCCCGAGGTTGTTCTTAATGTTGCTGCGGCCGCTGTTGACCACTTTCTCCTGCGCGAGGGCCGTCAGAGCCGAAAGGCTGAGAAACGCCAGTGCAATTGCCAATCTTTTCATGTAAACCTCCCACCGAAGACCCTATCTCGGTCGGAACTGATCAAAGACGGCACCTGACGCGCGGAGTGTTTGAAGGTAAGCTACGCCTGCCGCAGCGTCATCTGCCGCTCGACAATCCGGGCTGCGCGACTGCTGATCATATCGGCGATCTTGCTCAACAGATCCGGCAAATCTTCAGGGGAAATCAAGTAGCTCCGCTTGGTGGCGTCTGTCCGGGAGTTTTGGTAGGTAGTCAGCAGGGCCGTGGCCGGCTTGTAATCCATCAGGCGGGCATGCGCCAGAACTTTGAGACCGGCTTCCGGTGATTCCATCTGTAAGTCACTTAACACTAATGCGTATTGCTGCTCGTCCAGTTTGCCAACCGCTTCGGCAGCGGAGGCAGCGGCGTCTACAAAATAACCACCTGCTTCCAGAACGGTTTTCAGTGTTAAACGTGACGCAATATCGTCGTCAACGAGCAGAACTCTAGCCAGCTCAAGCTCTTTGGTCGGTGGTTTGCGGGCGCGAGTCATCGGAGGGTGGCATTCTTTGCGACTCCAGTGTAATCGAAAAGCGCGATTTCCGACCCGAATCTTGAGCCAGGATTTGTCACTAGCCCATGACACTGGTTCTTTAGTTCTAAATCGTTGGTTTGTGCTAGAAGGTTGCCGATAGCCTAGCCGGCGGCGCCGAAGACGCGCTCGAATACTCGATCGACATTGCGGAGCTGCCTCGTTAAGGAGAAGCTTTCGGCTAGCTGATCGGGACTCAGGAACCGGGCCACTTGCGGATCCTCAGTGATGGCGGCGTGGAAATCGGTGTCCTCTTCCCACGACTTCATAGCGTGCCGCTGGACCAGCCGGTAGGCGTCCTCGCGCAGCATGCCGGCAGCCGACAGGTCGAGCAACAACTGCCCCGAAAAAACCAGGCCGCGGGTCAGGTCCAGGTTCCTGCGCATCCGCGCCTCGTTGACGCGCAAGCCATGGATCAGCCAGTCGGTTTTGGCGAGCAGATAGTCGATGAGGATGGTGGAATCGGGAAGAATGATGCGCTCGACCGAGGAGTGCGAGATGTCGCGCTCATGCCAGAGCGGAACGTTTTCGAAAGCGGCCTGAGCGTTGGAGCGGACCACCCGGGCGAGGCCCGAGATCTGCTCGCACGTGACAGGGTTGCGTTTGTGGGGCATGGAGGAGCTGCCCTTTTGGCCCGCCGAGAATGGTTCCTCAGCCTCGCGAAGCTCGGTGCGCTGCAAGTGGCGGATCTCAAGCGCGATTTTGTCGAGGCTCGAGGCGATGCCGGCGAGCACGGCAACGTAATTGGCGTGCAGATCGCGCGACAGAACCTGGGAAGTGATGGGAGCGGCTTTCAAGCCGAGATGCGCGCAAATACGCTCCTCCGCTTCGGGTCCCATGTGGGCGAATGTGCCAACGGCGCCGGAAATTTTGCCCACGCGGATTTCTTCGGCAGCCGCCAGAAAGCGGCCACGATGGCGGCGGAACTCGTCGTACCACAAAGCGAGCTTCAGGCCAAAGGTGATGGGCTCGGCATGTATGCCGTGGGTGCGGCCGATCTGAACCGAGAGTTTGTAGCGGAACGCGGATTCCTTGAGGTGGTCAAGCAAGGTATCGAGGCCATGCGCGATGAGCGCGGAAGCGGCCTTGAGCTGAAGCGCCTGGGCCGTATCCACCACGTCATTCGAAGTCAGGCCATAGTGCAGCCACCGGGAGGATTCGGCGGCGCCGGCGGATTTCATCTTTTCGGCAACCGCGGTTGTGAAGGCGATCACGTCGTGGCGGACTTCGCGCTCGATTTCCTCGATGCGGCGCAGGTCGAATGCGGCGTGGGCGCGAAGATCGCGGGCAGCCTCGGCCGGCACGTCGCCAAGCTCGGCGAGGGCGTCGGAGGCGGCCAGTTCCACGTCGAGCCAGCATCGGTATTTGTTCTGGTCGCTCCAGATCGCGCCCATTTCGGGCCGGGTGTAGCGTTGAATCATTCCTTATACAGCTTCGCAAAGTGGAAGGTCGGGCGTGCGCCAGTTTGTGCGACGGCTCAAGAGCCGGAGCAGGGGCTCCGGCGCGGAACAGGGGTTCCGCCCCACTAGACTTCCGCGACGGTGCGCACCAGTGTGCCGTCGGGCCGCATTACGCGATAGAGTTCTGTGGCAATGGATTCGAGCAGCGGCTCAAAGTGAGGCGGCACCAGAACCTTCGTGAAATAAGCCGAGCGCCATGGAATCTGCGCCGGCGAAGCATCCAGAAACAGCACGTTGTCGAACTCAGCGAGAGCCTCGCGGGCGCGGTCGACGGCTTCGCGCGAGCCGAGCGCGACCAGTGAGCCTCGAATCAGAATCCGGGCGATGGCGGCCAGTTCGGCGGCCGAAGGAATATCGAGCAGCAAAACGTGGTCGTCAGCGCGCAGCGTCGCGGGCACGTAACTCCTAAGCGATCTTCACCAGCGGGTTCTCGGAGCCGGCCAGCACCGCGGCGGCGTCTTCGGCGGTGAACTCCTGAGTCTTGGTCGAATGATTCATCGAGCAGAACTTTGGCCCGCACATGGAACAGAACGCCGCTTCCTTGAAGCCATCCTCGGGCAGGGTCTCATCGTGATAAGCCCGGGCGGTTTCCGGATCGAGCGACAAATCGAACTGGCGGTTCCAGTCGAAGGCAAAGCGGGCGCGGGAAAGCTCATCATCACGGTCTCTGGCGCCGGGGCGGCGGCGCGCGACATCGGCGGCGTGCGCGGCAATTTTATAAGCGATAATTCCGGCCTTCACGTCGTCGCGGTTGGGCAGGCCGAGATGTTCCTTGGGGGTGACGTAACACAGCATGGATGCGCCGTACCAGCCGATCATGGCCGCGCCAATGGCTGAGGTGATGTGGTCGTAGCCGGGCGCGATGTCGGTTACCAGCGGCCCCAGCGTGTAGAAGGGCGCGTCAAAGCAGATCTCGCGCTCTTTCTCGACCTGCATCTGAATCTGGTCCATGGGGATGTGGCCGGGGCCTTCGATCATCACCTGAACGTCGTAGCTCCAAGCCGTCTTGGTCAGCTCGCCCAAAGTGCGGAGCTCGGCGAATTGCGCTTCGTCGCTGGCATCGGCGAGCGACCCGGGGCGAAGTCCATCGCCCAAAGAGAAGCTCACGTCATACTTCTGGAATATTTTGCAAATGGCGTCGAAGTTTTCGTACAGGAAATTCTGTTTGTGGTTCTTCACCATCCACTCGGCTAGAATCGCTCCGCCGCGGCTGACGATGCCGGTCACCCGGTGCGTGGTCAGCGGGATGTATTGAACCAGCACACCGGCGTGAATTGTCATGTAATCGACGCCCTGAGCGGCCTGCTCTTCAATCACCTCGAGCATCACCTCGATATTCAGATCCTGCACGCGCCGGACGCGGCTTAGCGCTTCGTAGATGGGCACCGTGCCGATGGGCACCGGAGACTCGGCGATGATGGCGCGGCGAATGCCCGGGATGTCTCCGCCGGTGGAAAGGTCCATCACGGTATCGGCGCCAAACTTAACGCCGTAATGCAGCTTCTCGATTTCCGCCGCCGCGTCGGAGGTAGTCGAGGAGTTCCCGATGTTGGCGTTGATCTTGCACTTGGAAGCAATGCCAATGCACATGGGCTCCAGGCTGTGGTGATTGATATTGGCGGGAATGATCATTCGCCCCCGCGCCACTTCGTCGCGGATCAATTCAGGGGAAAGCCCCTCGCGCCGGGCGACGAACTCCATCTCGCCGGTGATCAGGCCCTTGCGGGCGTAATGAATCTGGGTGCGAATTGGATCATTGAGCCGCGATGCGACCCAGGCTGAACGATGCATCTTCCGATTATAGGGCGGCGTGGGGCAGGCGATCTTGTCGCCTGCCGTGGGTGAATCACTGACGCGCCTGAGCCGGGGCGGGAGATGAAGCCGCGGCCGGCGTGAGAGCTGGAGCCGGCGCCGGAGTTGGCCCTTGCAGCTTGAACTTATCTTCCAGAACCGTGCGCAAGGCAATGGCGTTCACCGGCCCGTTGTAGCGCGCGCCGTTGACGAACACGGTCGGCGTGCCCGGAATCCCGAGTTTGTCGCCTGTGGTTACATCCGCCTCCACCTGCGCCTTTGTGGCCGGGGCGTCGAGGTCAGCTTGAAACTTTGCCATGTCGAGGCCCAGCGCCTTGGCATTGGCAAGCAGACCGTTCCGCGTCAGATCTGTGCGATGGGCGAAAAGAGCATCGTGCATCTCCCAGAATTTGCCCTGTTTGGCCGCGGCAATCGAGGCAGCGG
>Ga0181537_10000345_pt1 | contig 43758 bp, 38 predicted proteins | sample PEATcosm2014_Bin_39_FD_119765 | JGI IMG/M metagenome (GOLD analysis project Ga0181537, IMG submission 119765) | Peatland microbial communities from MTU Mesocosm Facility, Houghton, MI, USA - PEATcosm2014_Bin23_10_metaG | ecosystem: Environmental > Terrestrial > Soil > Wetlands > Peat | place...
CGTCCACACGCCTGATCTCATTGGCGAAGAGCGGGTCCGGGGGACCCGCGCGGACCGGGGGGTCCGCCCCACAATCAAGCCGGGATTCGCGATTCCACGAAAACTAAGTGCCATTGGGCACTCGTGCCTGCCGCGTCGGCACTCATGCCGACGCTTGGCTCGCTTCTTTTCGAACCGCGGCAAGATAATGCAGCCCATCCGGGCTGTGAACTCTACGCGTTCCAGAAACCCCGGAAATGGGGCGCCTCAAAGCCGGGGAACACCGTGGCCAGGTTGCGATTGCCCATCTGCCGAGTGACGATCTCACCAAGAACCGTGCGGAAATCGGTGGTCAGTTTCAGGTCGCGGCCTTCGTAAAGATGCTCGGGCGCCAGACCCGGCCATTCGCCGTAAACACGCCCGCCGCGAACGTTGCCGCCAAGTACGAACATCACGTTGGCGTGGCCATGATCCGTTCCCCGGTTGCCGTTCTCCTTCACAGTGCGGCCGAATTCCGACATAGTCACTATGGTGATATCTTCCATGCGGTCGCCCATATCCTGCGAGAAGGCCGCCAGGGCGTTGCCGAACTCGCGCAGCAGGTTGGGGAGCTGCCCGACGGAGGGTTTGTTGCCCACCTCGTTGACATGCGTATCCCAGCCGCCCACGTCCGTGAAAGCCACTTCGAGACCCACGTCGGCTTTGATAATGCGCGCCATTTGAAGTAGCCGCTGGCCAAGCGGGCCACCGGGATAACTGGCGCCATTGGCCGGAGTGTAGGGCGTCTTTTGGATGGCTTGCATGATCTTGACGGCTTCAAACGTCTCGTGCGCCGTGCCGTTCAAGACCTGATCGGCAGTCATGCCATACATAGCTTCAAACGTGTTCGCGGCGGTGGCGTTCTTCACCTGAAAGTCATTCACGTTGGCAACCGCCAGCGCTTCCTGGCTGCCGCGCAAGGTGCGTGGCAGATCGGGGCTCAGACTGATGGCCCGGAGCGGCGAGGGATGCGCATCGGGCAGCAGCGAGCGGTTTAGCCATCCGTCCAAAGTGGCTTTGCGGCCGGGCGTGCCTGACTCCATGTAGTCCTGCGCGTCGAAGTGCGACCGGGTAGGGTCGGGAGAACCGACGGCTTCGACAATGGCGAACTGCCGCCGATCCCAGAGCGGCTTCAGTGCGGAAAGAGATGGATGCAGGCCGAAGCGGCCGTCGAGATCAATGGCGGAGTCCGGTGTGCCATTGGGGCGGGGAACGGCGATGCTCGGGCGAAGGGCATAGTAGTGAGGCTCGGCATGCGGCACCACCACATTCAGGCCGTCCACCGCGCCGCGCTGGAAGATGGCGATCAACACCTTCTTGCGTTCGCCGGGTGCATCCTTGGCAAAGACAGCGCGCGAGAGCCAGATGGGCACGCTGCCGACGCCGAACATGGCGAGGGCGGAATTCTTCAGGAACAAGCGACGGGTGGGCATTACTTCTCCAGTTATGTCATTTTTCTAGCGCCGTTGGAAATCGGGTGAACCAATGACGAGTCCGGCGACCAGGCTGGGCGCCTCGGGTTTCTTGACTTTGGCGGAATCGGCGAGCTGCCGGGCCACAGCGGGATCGTGAAGGGCTTTGTCGATAGCTTGTCGCGTGGCATCCGATGGCGAGTCGATCAAAAGCTCCTGCGCCACTGCCAGAGGACCGGATTCGGATTGCATTTCCGCGGACCATTGTTCGACGCCAATCTTCACATTAGGGACGTGATTGTGCGTCAGAGCGAGAGCGAAGTTCATGCGCTCGAGAAGGCTGGCTGAGCTGACCCATTCCGAATTCGCGCTGGAGTAGCCGGTGGGCTCGATCTTGCGGTACAGAGGCTCGCCCAGGCGCTGTACTTCTCCGCTCAATGCGATGGCCGAAATTACGTTCGCATTGCTTGCGCGGACAGCGCTCGCCACCATTTCAAAGGGCGTCTTGATCTTGGCGCGATAGGCGCCGCGCGACCAGAATTCCGGGGAATTGATCATGGTTGCAACTACGGCGCCCAGGTCGCCATCGGTTTTGCGGAATGTCTCCGCCATACGGTTGACCAGGGATGGCGGCGGGTCGTCGGCGACGAAGCGGCGCGCCAGCTTGAGCGAGATGAAGTGAGCGGTTGACGGATGCCGGCACAGCAGGTCGATCACCTTCAGGCCATCGTTCATTCCGCCCCCAGCGGGGATTTTGTGGCCCAGCACAACCTTCGCGCCTTTGTCGTGCACTTTGTCGTTGTATTCAAACTCGCCGCCTTTTCGCGGCGCCGCCACCGTCCAGCCGGTGAAGCAGCGGGCCACCTCGATGACGTCTTTTTGCGTGTAGCCGCCGTCTACGCCGAGAGTGTGGAGCTCGAGCAGCTCGCGCCCGTAGTTCTCGTTCAGGCCGCGGTGCTGGGCCTTTTGCGCTGGCCCCGCCCGGCGCCCTTTTTGCTGCGCCGCATCCGGAGACACAGACGACGCATTGTCGAGGTAAACCAGCATAGCCGGGCTCTCGGCCGTGGCGAGAAGCATTTCGCGGAACTTGCCCCACACGTGCGGGCGAATCGCATCGCGCTCGTACGTGGGAACCATGAACCGGTCGGCGTTCTTGTTGAGGAAGACGTTGAAGTGGTTGTACCAGAAATCCACCAGCAGCTCATTGAGCTGGTGCGTGCTGTAGATGGCCCGGAACATTTTCTGCTGAACCAGGTCCTCCTCCACCACTTGCTGCGGATTTGTGGCCAGAACCAGACGCCGCCGCAAGTCGACAGGGGCAAATGCAAACAGCTTCTGGCGCTGCTGGCGATTCAGGGCGTAGACGAAGTCCGTTGTCTTCGCCAGCGGTAGGGAGGCGAGAAGCGCTTGTTTTTCCTCCGGCTTGCCATGTTCGAGCACGTCGATCTGCTCCGGGGCGAGCACGCTTGACAGGGGCGTGCGCGGCTCGAGGTCGGAATCGTCGTTTGCATCGCCGGTTTTTGCGCCTTCGGGAGCCATCGTTCTTTCGCCAGTCGGGCTCAGCTTGAAACCGGACATCTCTGAGGAATCGCCCGGCGCGGCTCCTGAGGTCTGCGCCGGGGCAGTCGCGGCCTGATTCTTCAGTTGCTGCCTCTGCCGGTAGTGGGCGGCCATGCGCAGGATCGCGGCGCGGAATTCCGGATCATCGTTTGGAAGGTTGGCCTCCCCGCGCGCAGCTTGAAGGATCAGGCGCGGCGGCGGATATTGCACATACGTGGCACGAATGCCCATCCGCATGGATTCGAACGGCTGCAACAGTGCGTCGAGCACCGGGTTCTCCGGAGCTCTTTCGGGATGTAGTTGGAGCTCGAGCCAGTTCCGCAAACCGATTCGCTCGATCTCGGCCAAGTCGCCGGGGCGCGGCCCAAACGTCAGGCGATTCAGAGCATGACGGATTTGTTCTTCGTCGTTGAGCGGCTCCGCAAAGGCCGCATACTGCGCAGGATTCGCTTTCGGATTCAGTTTTGGGGCTTTCGCGTTGGCTGAGAAGGTGGATGCAATCGCGAGCAGCGCCACCGGAAGCACGAAAGAAGCGCGACTCCAGGCAACATGACCCGCTACGGCCGCTCCAGCGCTTGGGATGTCGCGTCCGCGCCCGGAGTTCGTGTTGACCCACATAGTCTCGCTCTTGGTGCCTCTCTTTAGCCTAGACGCTGTTTCACGGCGTATCGTTGCCGAATGCGGCGCCCGGCGTCGCCGCTCTTCGATGAAAGTTCCTCAAGGAGGTGGCATTTTGCGGAAGGAAGCGCGAGCGCCAGGCCCTCGCCAACTGCATTTCCTGAAAGATTTCCACGTCTCCGCCTATTCGTTCGCCTCAGCCGGCTCCATCGCTCCGTGGCGGATGGTGAGCACGCGGACAAGTCTCTTCTGCTCATCGATTGCGCAGATCACCCGGTACACGTGCGGTTTCTTGCCGTAAAGAAGATGGCGAAGTGGCTTGCCCGCCTTTTTGCTTTCGGGAGCCACAGGACATCGGCCTGGATACGTTTCTAGGCTGTAGACGGCCTGCTCGAGGCTGTTAAACCAGCGGTTGGCGGCAATTGACTCAGCGGCGTTCTTTTCCTCATAGAGGCTGGCCAAGTCGCGGGCTGCGCGATCGGTCAATTCAACGAGGTATGTCATATCGCCGGCGAGTCTGGTCGAACACCTCTCGTGCCGGCCGAGTGCGGTCGTGGGCGGCGTCATCAAGCCCCTGGCGAATTGCCTCGTAGACATCGGCGCGGGCTGCGATATCGAGCAGGCGCTGATAGGCTTCAGCGTCCTGCACAACAGCTTGAGCCTTGCCTTTCACCGTCAGAACCACGGGGCGCTTGCTCTTTTTGAGCTGCTTCATAAATTCGCCGGAGCGACGGCGGAAGGTAGTAAGCGAGTGGATGTCTTTGGTGATGTCTAGCATGGGATTTCTTCTAAACGTAGCACCTTTTTGAGTGCTTCTAAAAAGGTCCCTGAGCCAGGACCACCAGCCTTGGCCGTACAGCGGCCAAACGCAGGCTGATGCTCAAGGCTACCAATCAGCGTTTGATCTTCGCTATCCGATACTTACAGGTGACTGCCGGGTCCGGAAAGCCGCTATCATGAAGGGCAAGACCCTTATTCGGCTGGCGGTGTCCGGCTAGCCCGCCATCAGGCGGATAAGCATCAGGCCTCGTATTGCGGTGAAGCCGAAATGCGCGGCGAGTGGCCCCTGACCCGCAAACTGTTCAAACAAGAAAACCTGGCATGCGTAAGTGGATTCAAAAACTCCTGATGCCCGATTTGATCAAAGGCCTGCTGGTGACCTTCTGGCATCAAAAGCCCAGCGCCATTGTCACGGAGCAATACCCGCTCGAACGGCCACCCGTGGCCGAGCGCTTTCGGGGAGCGCCGCGGCTCAACAATCATCCCGAAACCAACCAGACCTTGTGCATTGCGTGCGACCTGTGCGCCAAAGCGTGCCCGGAGAACCTGATCGTGGTGGGAAGCGAGCGTGACCCGAAGACCAAGCACAAAGTGCTGACCTATTTCACTTACGACCTTTCGCGCTGCATGTTCTGCGGGCTTTGTGAAGACGCTTGCCCGGTAGATGCCCTGGAGCTGACCCAGGATTTTGAGCTCGCCACCTTCACACGTGCCGGGCAGATCTGGGACCGCCAAATGCTCGAAGAGGGTCCGCGGCCGGTCGAGTTCACGCACTAGGGGCGAATCAAAGCAAGCGATGATGCCGGATTACGCATTCTTTTTCTTTTTTAGCGGCCTCACATTGGGCGGCGCGGTGCTTATGCTGACGCGGCGCAACCCGGTGTTGAGCGCGGTATGGCTCATCGTCTCCCTCATCGGAGTGGCCGGGCTGTTTCTGCTGCTGGGCGCGGAGTTCCTGTTTGCGGCGCAAATCATCCTCTACGTGGGAGGCATCACGCTCTTGTTTCTGTTCGTGATCATGCTGGTGAATCTGGAAAGCGTGATGCGCGTGAGGCAATTCCGGCGGAGCTGGCCCCTCGTGTTGGTATTGGGCGCCACGCTGGCTGCCGAGTTCATCATCCTGCTTGAGCGCGGCAAGTGGAAGGTGGGCGGCTATATAGCCTTTGGGTACCAGGCGCGGGGCGTGTTCACTCCAGGGGGGCCGTTCGGCGAGCAGGCGGGAAATGCCGAGCAAGTAGCTGACACTCTGTTTACGCGCTACCTGGCGCCGTTTGAGGTGACCTCGGTTCTGCTATTGGCGGCGATTGTCGGTGCGGTATGGATGGGCCAACGCCGGCAGGACCGCGAAGAAACCGGCGAGAGGGAGGCAGAGCGCTAAGCCGATGGCACACGCAGTTCCTTCGCATTACTACCTGATCGTAAGCGCCCTGTTGCTGGTGATCGGAACGCTTGGCGTGCTGCTTCGCCGAAACATCGTGGTGATTCTGATGTCCATCGAGCTGATTTTGAACGCTGTGAACATCAACCTGGCGGTCTTTTCGCGCATGCACCATCAGGCCAATGGGCAGGTGTTCGCGCTTTTCGTAATGGCCGTTGCGGTGGCCGAGGCGGCCGTCGGATTGGGAATCCTGATCGCCCTGTTTCGCAATCGCGGCACCATACTTGCCGATGAAATGGATTTGCTCAAATGGTGACGCCGGCGAGCCGCTGGGCAATGAACGCGGATACGTGGCTGCTGGTGACGCTGCTCTGGCCGCTTGCCTGCACGTTCCTCATGCTCGTGTTCGGCTGGCCCGGCAAACGCCGCAAACGGCAGCCTTCCAGATGGCCCGGGTGGGTAGCGGTGGGCTCGGTGGCCGTCTCATTTGCGGTTTCTCTAGCATGTGTCATTCTTAGCCACACACTCTTTCACGACACAACGGGGCGGCCGCTCCATGTCACCTTCGGCGAGTGGATTCCGGGATTTGGGGTCACGCTCGGGTTGATGCTGGACGGCCTGTCAAGCGTGTTGTTGCTGCTTGTCGAATGCATCGGGCTGATGGTGCTTTTGTATTCGATCCATTACATGCGCCGGGAGGCTGATCAAACCCGTTATTACGGTTCGATGCTTTTCTTTCTGGCGATGATGAAGCTGTTGATTCTCGCCGACAATTACCTCCTGTTGTTTGCCGGCTGGGAAGGAGTGGGCCTGGCCAGCTATCTGCTCATCGGCTATCACTTTGAGCGCTGGAAAGCGGCGCAGGCGGCAACCAAAGCGTTTGTGGTGAACCGAATCGGCGATGCGGGCCTGCTGGTGGGTATATTCGCCCTTTACCAAAGCTGCGGTTCTTTGAGCTTTGATGCGATAGCCGCGAACGCCTCGGCCATCCCGCACCGCGTGGCGGTCGCCATCTGTGCTGCTCTGCTGATTGGGGCGCTCGGCAAGTCGGCTCAAATACCACTACACGTCTGGCTGCCTGACGCTATGGAAGGGCCAACGCCCGTCTCCGCGTTAATTCATTCCGCGACCATGGTGTGCGCCGGAGTGTATTTGGTGGCACGATCGAGCGAGCTGTTTTCTCTCACGCCCGAGGTCAGCGCGGGAGTCGCCATCCTGGGGGCTGCCACGGCTCTGTTTGCGGCCACTGTCGCACTGGTCGAGGACGACATCAAACGCGTGCTCGCCTATTCCACCATCAGCCAAATTGGATTCATGTTCCTGGCTCTCGGCGCCGGCGCTTACTGGGTGGCCATCTTTCACCTGTTCACGCACGCGTTCTTCAAGTCTCTGCTGTTCCTGGGAGCGGGATCGGTAATTCATGCTCTCAATGGCAGTCAGAATCTGAAAGAGATGGGTGGGCTGCGCACGAAGATGCCCGCAACCTTCGCAACCATGGCGGTAGCCGCCGGCTCCCTTGCCGGATTGCCAGGCTCGGCGGCGTTTTTCTCCAAAGACGCGGTCCTCGGTTCGGTCCTTTATGCCGCCAATGGAACGCCGCTTTTTCTGATTGCGCTGGGCACGTCGATCCTCACCGCGTGCTATTCCGGCCGCCTCTTGTTTCTGGTGTTCTTCGGGCCTTCGCGCCCGCGCGGCAGCGCTGCACCGGCGCATGAATCGCCGCCGCTGATGCTGGTTCCAATGCTGGTTCTTTCCGCGGGCTGCGTGCTGGCCGGATTCTTGTTTTTGCCGGTCGACTGGCGCACGTGGCCGCTCATGCTGCTATCCGGGGTTATCGCTATAACGGGCATGTGGCTGGCGTACCACTACTATGTGTCGAAGCCCGAAGCGCGCGGGGCTCTCGACCAGCGGTTTGCCGGCTTAACCAAGGTGCTGCGCAACCGCTGGTATGTGGATGCGATCTACGAACAGCAGATCATCGATGGCCTGGTGCTTCGCGCCGCGCACGGAGCCGCGCTCTTTGATTCCTCCCTGATCGATGGAACTGTGAACGGCGCGGCCTTTCTTACGCGAAAGGTGTCGCGATTCTCGCGCTGGATTGACCGCTACGTGATCGATGGCCTGGTGCGGTCCACGTCCGGCGTTATCCACGCCTTCTCGACTCCGGCCCGAGCCATGCAATCCGGATTTGTACAAACTTACGCGTTTCTTTTCGTGGTTGGCTTGCTGGCGGCGTTAGGTTACTTTCTGGTGCACGCACGCTAATGATTCCTCACTTACTCAGCCTGGTTCTTTTTCTGCCGCTAGCCGGGCTGTTGCTGCTGCTCGCAATCCCGTCCCGCAAACACCTCTGGCTTAAAGTGGCTGCGAATGTGACGGGCGCGCTGACGCTCGCGCTCTCTCTGTTCTTGTTTCCCGCTCTTCGCCCCGACGCCACCGGTTTCCAACTGGTTGAGCGGGCGGCCTGGATTCCTTCGATTGGCGCTCAATACCTGATTGGCATCGATGGCATCAGCCTGCTGCTGGTGCTTCTCACGACGCTGATCTCGTCGGTGGCGCTGGCTTGTTCCTGGCGCTCGGTGAAGGAGCGGGCCAAGCTCTACTACGCCATGCTGCTGCTGCTTGAGACCGGCGTGATTGGCGTGTTTATCTCCCTCGATCTCTTCCTGTTCTATCTGTTCTGGGACGCCGTGCTGATTCCCATGTATTTCATCATCGGCATCTATGGCGGTCCGCGGCGCTCCTATGCGGCCATCAAATTCTTCGTCTATACGCTGCTCGGTAGTGTCTTCATGCTGCTCGGCTTTCTGGCCCTCTATTTCCAATATGCCGCCCGCTTTGGCGTCTACACCTTCGAGCTCACCAAGCTTATGGATCTGCGCCTCGATACCGGCGCCGAACAGTGGATCTTTTTCGCGCTGTTTCTCGGCTTTGCCGTGAAAGTGCCGATGTTTCCGTTTCACACCTGGCTGCCTGATGCGCACGTGGAAGCGCCCACAGCCGGTTCGGTTCTGCTGGCGAGCCTGCTCTTGAAGATGGGCACTTACGGTTTCATCCGCTTCTCGCTGCCCCTGTTGCCCAAAGCATCCATGGAGCCATGGATCGTCAACCTGATGGTGGGGTTGTCGCTGGTGGCGATCGTGTATGGCGCGCTGGTATGCCTCACGCAGCGCGATTGGAAGAAGCTAATCGCCTATTCCTCGGTCAGCCACATGGGATTCTGCACGCTTGGCATCTTCACCTTGAATGAGGCCGGGATTACGGGCAGCGTCATTCAGCAAGTGAATCACGGAATCTCCACGGGCCTGCTGTTCCTGCTGGTCGGATTCATCTATGAACGGCGGCACACCCGCGAGATCTCCGATTTCGGAGGCGTCGCGCAGGTGATGCCGGTGTTTGCCACGGTTTTTGCCATTGCCGTTTTCAGTTCCGCTGGGCTGCCTCTGTTGAACGGGTTCATTGGTGATTTTTCGGTTCTTGCCGGCGCCTTTGCGGTGAACCGGGTCTGGGCATTGACGGGTGTTGTGGGCTTGATCCTGGGCGCGGCGTATCTGTTGTGGCTTTATCAGCGGACCATGATGGGCCCCCTGAAATACCAGGCCAACCGTTCGCTGCGCGATCTGGATTGGCGTGAGCGGCTGATAGTTCTGCCGCTGGTGTTACTGGCGTTCATGATCGGCCTGTATCCCAAGCCCGTGTTCGGCGTAGTGACCGGGCCGGTTCGCGAAATCGTTCGCCACCTGACGGCTGCTAACGCCAACACCGCCCCGTCCAGCCTACTCCTGCTTCCCGCCTGCGAGAAATGCGCTCCTGGCGTCCCGGCCCCCGCCATTGCCGGCTCCCGCAACGATCCACGCCAGCCATGATGCCCGCCTCTTTCACTTCCGTTGATCAACTGGCGGCGCTGCCCGCGCTTCTGGTTGCTCTCTTCGGCGCCGCCACGCTGCTAATGGATGTCATGGGCCGGCGCAGTTCGGCGGCGCGGCGCGGAACGGTCGCGTTCTCGATCATCGGCCTCGTGTTTTTCGCCTATGCTCTGTTTGAACAATCGAGCGCTCTCAGGCTGGCGGGCGGCGCGCCGCTGAGCGCCTTGCAAGATGCCGTGGTGATTGATCCGCTGGCGCTCTTCGCCAACGCCATAATCTGCGGGGCTTCTCTGGTCTTGCTGCTCACCTCATACCGCTATCTCGAAATCGCTTCCGAGCATCGCTCCGAGTTTTACGCGCTAGTCTTGTTTGCGCAATGCGGGATGTACTTCATGGCCGCGGGCGCCGACCTGGTGACTTTGTTTGTGGGCATGGAGACCACCGCGGTCTGTTTTTACATACTGGTGGGCTTCACGCGCGCTAACCGGCTCTCGAATGAAGCTTCGCTGAAATACCTCCTGCTGGGCGCGATGGCATCGGGCTTCGTGCTCTACGGCTTCTCGCTGCTCTATGGAATCGCCGGGTCCACCCGGCTGAGCGATATCGCCGCGGCCGTTGCGCGCCGTGGGGCGTTTGATCCAATCGTGATTCTGGCGTCCGTAACCGCCACCGTGGGTTTGCTGTTCAAAATTTCGGCCGTCCCGTTTCACGCCTGGGCGCCGGATGCTTATGACGGCGCTCCGACGCCGGTCACCGGGCACTTGTCGGTGGCCTCGTCGGTAGCCGGATTTGCGGTGCTGCTGCGAATCCTCGAATGGACACTCGCCGCGGCGCGTCCAGTTTGGGAGCCGGTGGTGATCGTGGTGGCCGTAGCCAGCCTCACGGTGGGCAGCGTGGCGGCCATTACGCAGGATCGCCTCAAGCGCTTCTTCGCCTACAGTTCGATTGCGCACGCCGGGTACATTCTGCTGGGCTTCGTCCCAAACTCCGAAGACGGGTTGAAGGGCATTGCCATGTACCTGTTCGTCTACGCGCTGATGAACCTGGGAGCATTCGCCGTGCTCACCTCGCTCAAGCGGCGCGGTATCGCGGGCGACTCGATCCACGACCTTGCCGGTCTTTCGAAAAGTCAGCCCACGCACGCGGCTCTCTTCGTGGTTCTGCTGCTTTCCCTCGCCGGCCTTCCACCCACCGCGGGGTTTCTGGCGAAGTACTTCATCTTTGTCGCGCTGTTGAAGAGCGGGCACATTACCCTGGCCGTAATTGCGGCGGCGTATGTGGCCGTAAGTCTGTATTTCTATTTCCGGTTAGTACGCGAGATGTATTTTGTCGATGGCGAACCCTCAGAGCCACTCGAATCGAGCGCCGGCATCCGCATTTCACTTGCCGCCACCACCGTGGTCACACTCTTCATCGGACTCTTCCCCGAGCCCTTGCTGCGCGCGGGCATCCTGATCATGGGTGGCCCACGATGACGGCGTTTTCTTCCATTCTGAACAGCCCGTGGTTCGCCCCCGCCGCAACCGGCCTGGTGCTGTCAGTTGTTTTTCCGCTAGGGGTCGGTTATCTCTCGTTGCTCGAGCGCAAGTTACTGGCCGATTTTCAAGGCCGTCTGGGGCCCATGCGCGTTGGCCCGCACGGCGTGCTCCAGCCACTCGCCGACGCTCTGAAGATGCTGCTCAAGGAAGATACAGTCCCGGGGCAAGCCGAGCGCGGTCTCTTCTTGAGTGCGCCGGTTTTGTCGGTGGTTGCTGCCATGCTGGGCCTCGCCATTCTGCCCTTTACCGGCCGCATCTTCATCAGCGACATTAATATCGGCCTGCTGGCATTTCTGGCCTTTTCCGCCCTGACGGTATTGGGGATTATCCTCGGCGGCTGGTCGTCTAATAGCCATTATTCGCTGCTCGGCGCTATCCGCAGCGCCGCGCAACTCGTCAGCTACGAAGTGGGTCTGGGGCTTGGCCTGGTGGCCGTCGTGATGGTAGCCGGGTCCCTCGATTTGCGCGAAATTGTGGAATTACAGCTCTCGCGCCAGCTCTGGTTTGGCTTCTCCAATTTCGGCGCCATGCTTTTGCCGTTCGCGGTGTTTTTCCTGGCCGGCTTGGCCGAGACGAACCGCGTTCCCTTTGACTTGCCGGAGGCTGAGTCGGAGCTGGTCGCCGGCTATCACACCGAGTTCAGCGGCTTTCGATGGAGCCTGTATATGCTCGCCGAATGGGGCAACATTCTGGTGGTGTCCTCCATCGCCATCACGGTTTTCTGGGGTGGCTGGCTGAGGCCTTTCCCGAACGTCCCGCTGCTCGAGATCCCATTGAATCTTGGCTTCCCCTTACTGCTCTTTGTCGGCATTGGCGCCTATTGCGCGCATCGTGCCAGGCGCATGCATCAGCGTCATGAGGCCGCAATTTTGCTTGCGCTGGCTGGCGCGTTTGTCTGTGCCGGGCTGGTGTTCCTGCTGCCAACCCACGGAGAACTTGCGGGCCTGTTCTGGTTCTTCTTCAAACTCGCGTTTTTCGTGTACGCGGTAATCTGGCTGCGCGGCACGCTGCCCAGGGTCCGCTACGACCAGCTCATGTCCCTGGGTTGGAAGTACCTGGTGCCGCTCGGCTTGGCGGGCATCGCCCTAAACGCCGTCATCGGCCTGCTCTAAGAGCCACGCAGCCTGGTGGGGCGGACGCCCCCGTCCGCGCGCGAGCCCCTGGTCGCGCTCTTACCCGCCTTCGACAACCCTGAGTGGATCGTAGCACTTATGGCGCCTCCTATACTTGGAAAGAATGCCTGTTCCTTCGGCGGTGGTGGCTGAGCTACGCCGCATTCCCGGCCTCACTGTGATCGAAGAGGCGCCTCTTTCCGACTACACGCGCTTCGGACTGGGCGGCCGCGCCGAGGTGCTGGTCGAAACCGGGTCACCGAAGTCATTTCTGGCAGCCATCCACGTGGTGCGCCCCTCCCTCTGTCCGAGCGTCGTGATAGGGGCCGGCACCAACCTGATCGTTTCGGACACCGGTTTTCGCGGAGTGGTGCTGAGGTTCACCGGATCTCGGATCACCGTGTCTGATGCGACCCTCCGAGCAGAGGCCGGAGCCGTTTTGCAGAAAGTCGTGGACCTCAGCATCGCCCGCGGGCTTTCGGGCATCGACTGCATGACCGGTATCCCAGGCTGGGTCGGCGGGGCAATTTACGGCAATGCCGGAGCGTATGGCCAATCGATTGACGAACGGGTGCGCCTTGTGGAATTCGCCGACGGCGAAATCGTCCGCCGGTTTGGCAACTCACAATGCGAGTTCAGTTATCGGGAAAGCGTTTTCAAGCGGCACAAAAATTGGATCATTCTCGCCGTTGAACTGGAATTGAGCCCAGGAGACGCGTCGGAACTGTCGCGGGCGGCCGCCGGGATTCGAGCCACGCGTGATGCCAAGTACCCGCCAAAGATGAAATGCGCGGGCAGCATATTCAAAAACTGCCTGTTCGCATCTTTACCGGCCGAAGCGCAGGCGCAAGTGCCGGAGACGTTGGTGCGATCAGGAAAAGTTCCCTCCGCGTGGTTCCTCGAACAGGCGGGCGCCAAAGGCATGCAGCGAGGCGATATTAAGGTTGCACCATACCACGCCAACCTTATTTACAACGGCGGCAGCGGCACGGCGGCCGACCTGGTGGCCCTGATCCGGCAATTGAAAGCCATGGTGGCTGACCGGTTCCACTTTGAGCTGCAGGAAGAAGTGCAATACGTAGGGTCAGAAGCCGCCGCCACCAGTCATTAAAATCCCTATGAATCTGGCCCCGCGTGGCGCAGGCACTCCTGCCTGCCGCGCCGAGACTCGTCTCGGCGCTCCCTCCGTTCTCTTCGTTTCAACCGGAGGCCCAGCTGGCCGCTGGCCATGCTAACCGTTCGAGCATTAGCCCCAGGGATTATCTGATCTCAACCATTACCCCACCGAACCCTCGCGAAATGCTCTAGACTAAGAACATGGCATGCGTCCCCGCCACTTCTCGTCCTTCCTTGTTCGGATCCGACTAACGGCTGCGCTCGGCTGTTTCTCATTCACCTTCCCAAAACAAAAAGAGAATTGAGAGGTTTCGTGTATGCCGGCACAAACTGCGGTCATCACAAATCTTCCGCATTTGGTCACCGCTCTTCCAGGGCCCAAGGCGGCGGAAATTATCCATCGGGATCAAGCGTTGCTCTCCCCATCCTATACGCGAGGCTACCCGCTCGTCGTAGAGAGGGGTGAAGGCGCAATCATCGAAGATGTAGACGGGAATCGCTTCCTCGACTTCAATGCCGGAATCGCCGTGGTCGCCGCCGGGCACTCGCACCCGCGGGTCGTGGCAGCCGTGCAGCGCCAGGCAGCCGAATTCCTGCATATGTCCGGTACGGATTTCTATTACCGGGGCATGGTGGATCTCGCCGAGAAGCTGGTTCGGCTGGTTCCAGGCGGCGGCCCGCACCGGGTTTATTTTGGCAACTCCGGCACCGAAGCCGTAGAAGCCGCGTTGAAGCTTGCCCGCTACCACTCCGGGCGCGACAAATTCGTCGCCTTTCTCGGCGGCTTCCACGGCCGCACCATGGGGTCGCTGTCGCTCACCGGCAGCAAAGCAGTCCAGCGGCGGGGGTTTGGACCATTGATGCCGGTTCAGCATATTCCGTATGCGTATTGTTACCGGTGCGCGTATGGCAAGCACCCGGACACCTGCAACGTCGAGTGCGTCAAGGTGCTCGAAGACCAGCTCTTCAAGACCATCCTGCCGGCCGAGGAAGTGGCGGCGATCGTCGTGGAGCCCATCCAAGGCGAAGGCGGCTACCTGGTCCCTCCCGCCAAGTTCCACGAAGAACTGCGGCGCGTGGCTGATCGGCACGGAATCATTCTGATTCACGACGAGGTGCAGTGCGGCATGGGCCGCACCGGCAAGATGTTCGCGGCCGAGCATTTCGGAGTGACGCCTGAGATGATTACCCTCGCCAAGGGCATCGCCAGCGGCCTGCCGCTCGGCGCCATGGTGGCCAAAGCGGATCTTATGACTTGGGGTCCGGGCGCGCATGCCTCCACTTTCGGCGGAAATCCGGTGAGCTGTGCCGCTGCGCTGGCGACCATCGAGCTGCTCGAAGATCGCCTTCTCGATAACGCGCGCGTCATCGGCGATCACATTTTGAACCGCATGCGTGACTGGCCGCGGCGCTTCCGCTTCGTCGGCGACGTGCGGGGCAAAGGCCTGATGATCGGCATCGAGATGGTGCTGGACCAGCAAACCAAGGAACGGGCGCCTGAGCTACGGAATCAACTGGAATCGATGGCTTTCGAACGCGGCCTGCTGGTTTTGGGCTGCGGCATAAGCACCCTCCGCCTCTCGCCGCCGCTGGTGATCACCCGCGATCAAGCCGATTTCGCCGTCGACACCTTGGAAGGATGCCTGCGGATAATTGAGCGCTAGGCAAAGGCGCCTATTGGCCGCTGATAAACGCCGATGAACGCCGATAACGCTGATAAGAACGATTGGGTTATCCGCGTTCATCGGCGTTTGTCAGCGGCCAATGATCGTCTTTGTCTGCCATAAGAGACACCATGTTATGCTGAGCCCTTCGAGCCCCCTGCCACAATCAACCTTGGCCCCGATTCTGAGAAAGCCCGCGAGCCCGCTAGTGCTCGACGTCGGCTGCGGCATCAATAAGTACCCGGGCGCTATCGGGGTCGATCGCAACCCCCGCACGCGCGCCGACGTCATCGCCGATCTCGACCATTTCGCTTTCCCCTTTCGTGACAACTCTTTCGGCGAGGTTCGCGCGGTCCATGTGATTGAGCACATGTCCGATGTCATCCGCGCCATGGAAGAATTCCACCGCCTTCTGGTTCCCGGCGGCCGCGCCTTTCTGGTAACCCCGCACTACACCGATTTCAGCTCCTTTTGCGACCCCACCCACCGCTGGCACCTGAACAGCTTCTCGCTGCGCTACTTCGGCAACGACAACGCCGGCTACGGCTACTACTCCCCCGCGCGGTTTCGTGAGATTTCGGTCCGCGTCAAGCTACTAGCATTCTGGAGGTATCTGGGTTTTGAGTTGCTCGTCAACGCATTCCCACGCTTCCGGCGCTTCTGGGAGCACTACCTATGCTTCCTAGTGAGGGGCAAGGTGATCGAGTGGACACTGGAGGCCGTGAAACCGGCCCAGGCAGCCTGACCGAAGCACAGCCCAGTTCCAGCGCCGTCAGGCTCTTGCGGTTATTGTCCATGAATATTCGCGACAGCCGCCAGTGGTTCTGGCGCTTGATGGATTCGGCGCGCGAGTACAAGCAGCGGCAGACTATGGATGCCGACGCCGCGCTCGGTCGCCGTGGCGAGAACCAGGCTCACCGTTACCTGCGCTCGCATGGCATGACGGTGGTCGCCCGGAACGTGCGCTTGCCGGATGGCAGCGGCGAAATCGATATCGTGGCGCGCGATGCGGCGATCACCGTTTTTGTCGAAGTCAAAGCCAGAATGACCGACGCTTTCGGTGCGCCCGAGCGCGCCATCGACAAAGAGAAACAGGAACGCATTACCCGCGCCGCCCGCTTCTATGCCTCGCGTAGCGGCGTTTCGTGGGATAGCGTCCGTTTTGACGTGGTTTCAATCGTGTTCACTAGACCGCCGTCCGTCTCCCACTACGCGGACGCATTCTTCCTTGGCCGAGCGAGGTAGCCGCCACGGGTCGTTGGATCGTTGCAAACTAGGGGCGTTGATATACTTGCACTCCGGGAGCGCCACCCGTAGCGCGCCAGAGTCAAAACCACTGATTAGCTTGCGGGAGGGCCTCAAACCAGTTGCCAGATTTACGTAAAGACCCCGTCACCGGACGATGGGTCGTCGTCTCCACGGAACGAACCAAGCGCCCCGCCGATTTCCACCGCTCCCAGGTAGTGATAAGCAATCAAGGCGTGTGCCCGTTTTGCCCCGGCAACGAGAGCCGGACGCCGCCTGAGGTTTTGGCGTATCGCAGCTCCGGCGGGCCCAACCAACCCGGGTGGTCCACACGTGTCGTACCCCACCGGTTTCCCGCGCTGCGTGTCGAGGGCGATCTGAATCAGACCGCGGATGGACTTTACGACCGGATGAATGGCATCGGCGCTCACGAGGTAATCATCGACTGCCCTGAGCATGTCGCCTCGCTCGCGGACGCGCCGGAAGACAACGTTCGCGACGTCTTTTTCGCCTACCGCGATCGCGCGCTCGATTTGAAGAAAGACCCGCGCTTCGAATACATTCAGTTGTTCAAGAACCAGGGGCAAGTGGCAGGCGGCGCGTTGGAACACACTCACACCGAGTTGATTGCCCTGCCGCTGGTGCCACACAATCTGAGCATGGAATTGAAGGGAGCTGCGCGCTATTTCAAGTTCCGCAACCGTTGTGTGTTCTGTGATATCGTCTGCCAGGAGCTTGCCAATCGCTCGCGCATAGTGCTGGAAGGAGCGCACGTGGTGGTATTGGCGCCCTTCGCCTCGCGCTGCCCGTTCGAGCTGTGGGTGCTGCCAAAACGCCACGGTTCGCATTTTGAAATGCAGCCCGACGAAGTTTTCTGCGACTTTGCCGCCTGCCTGCTCGCTGTGCTGGCCAGCCTTGACCGGGCGCTGGAAAGGCCCGCTTACAATCTCGTGCTACATACGGCCCCTTTGCGCCGGGGCGAGATTGAGAGTTTCGATTGGCATCTGGAAATCGTGCCAAGGCTCTCGCGCACGGGCGGTTTCGCAATGGGCACGGGCTTCTACCTGAACCCGACGCCGCCGGAAGAGGCCGCGCGCTTCCTAAGAGAAAGCCTCGAGTAACGTGTGGGGCAGGCGATCTTGTCGCCTGCCAAAATGCGGCGAACTGATTCTGTGGGTCTGGTCCCCGCCTCTTCGCCCCGTCCGCCAGCCCCCTAAATGGCCAACTCGCCGCGGTACTTCATCTCCGACAGATTGAACTTTGTTTTCACGATGAGCATGCCTGTGTCCATCGAGAAAGCCGCTATCTTGGCGTCGGCCACATTGATCAGTGAGGGCAAGAATCCGAAATAGATGGTAGAAGTGTCGTCCGCGTCCTGGTGCACGACACCCGGTTGCACGGGCTCGTTGTGATGCGCTTCGAGAGTTGTCTGTTGCTTCAAGAGGTCATACGAATCCGAATTCGCTGCGCCGCCGCTGCTAGCGGAGGATGGGTCGGCCTCGGGAGCGGCAATCGGAACCCCGGTGACACTGATCACGATGTGCTCGGCAAGCGACTCGGGCAGATGAAGCTTAAGCGCTTCCTGGATAGGCTTTGCGCTTGCCCAGCGAATTATGGCCGGAAAGCGGGGCACCGTGGTGGTGGAAGCTGAAGACCCGCCTCCGCGCCTGCCGCCGCGTCCGGTTGGGACGGCGCCGACTCCGTTCCTAAGATCCGCGACAACCGATTTCGCCCACGGGGATTTGGTTGTCAGCTCCTGGACCTGTTCCGGCGTCCAGGACGCCGGGTCTGCTGTATCCCAAAATCGCTTGTCACTCCAGGCTCGAAGCTCCGCCGGCCCAAAGCAGAACGTACCGGCGGCAAGCGAGAGAAACGCGCGTCTTGCCGGCCGCGGCTGAAACGGCTTGGAGGCTTCCGTCATGTGTTACGACTTGCGGGTCAGCAAGTAAAGGTTTCGCTTTGCCAAGTCAGCGAAGCAAAGGCGGTTTCGCCCACTTGCGTCACCAGCTTACCTTACAACCTTCGCCGGACGCGGCGTCCAACGCGCTCCTATTCGTAAATACTTGTGACGGCGTGCTCCGCATACAATAGTGCGATGGCCGCCGAGCCGCAAGATACCCCAAATTTCGAAACCAGCATTGCTGAGCTGGAAGCCCTGGTAAAGGAGCTCGAGCGTGGCGATCTGCCCCTCGAGAAAAGTCTGGAACTCTTTGAGCGGGGCATGAAGTTGAGCGACCAATGCCGAAAGCAATTGGCAGCCGCCGAAACCCGGGTGGAGATGCTGATCAAGCGCGGCAGCGAAACTGTGCCGGCGCCATTCGACGCAGGCAAAGGTTAAGCACGCCCGGGCGTGTGTGAGAGGAGATCGGCGGGGTTGAGCACAGAGACGGAAGCTGGCAGCTTGTTGCAGTATCTCGCCGAACTACGGCAGGCGGTGGATAAGGCGCTCGACGCCTGGGTTCCCGCCGTAACTGCCGCCCCCACGTCCATTCACGAAGCCATGCGCTACAGCCTGTTCGCGGGCGGCAAACGTATCCGGCCGATTCTCGCTATTTCGGCTGCCAGCGCCGTTGGCTCGGAAACGACGGGAGTGGAGAACGCGGCAGCCTCACTCGAGCTGATCCACACCTACTCGCTCATCCATGACGATCTGCCCGCGCTCGATAACGACGATCTGCGGCGAGGCCGCCCCACCTGCCATAAGGTCTTTGGGGAGGCATTGGCGATTCTGGCCGGCGATGCGCTGCTGACGCTGGCCTTCGAGGTTCTCTCCCGGCTCCCCGACGCCGGTGCCGAGTCGAAGATCAGTCTGGTCGAGGAACTCGCGCACGCCGCCGGAACGGTAGGAGGCATGATTGGCGGGCAGGTCAACGATCTCGAAGGAGAGCGCAAAACGCCCAATCCCGAGCTGCTCGAATCCATTCACCGCGCGAAAACCGGCGCTCTGCTGCGTGCCAGCGTGCGAATAGGCGCCATCTATGCGGGCGCCGACGATTCGCAATTGTCCGCCCTCACCGCTTACGGCGAGCACGTTGGCCTGGCTTTTCAAATTGTCGACGACATTCTCGACGTGGAAGAATCCTCCGAGCAATTGGGCAAGACGGCCGGTAAAGACCGGGCACAGCACAAGGTGACCTTTCCGGGAGTCTATGGATTGGCGCGTTCGCGAGAGATGGCGGATGAAGAGCGGGTCGCCGCCCTCTCTGCCCTCGCCAATTTCGACGCCAGAGGCGACCGCCTGCGCCAGATCGCAAACTATATCGTGCAACGCAAGGCTTAACGCCAATGCCCTCGCCCCCTGAGCCAAGGCCAAAGAAGCGGCGGCTTGATCTTGAACTGCACGCCAGGGGATTGGCGGCGTCGAGAGAAAAAGCGCAAGCCCTGATTCTGGCGGGGGAGGTGACCGTGGATGGCCAAAAGGCCGCCAAAGCGGGCCAGTTGGTGTCGCCTGACACGTCAATCCGGGTTGCGCAACCGCTCAAGTACGTTTCCCGCGGCGGCTTGAAACTCGACGCGGCTCTGACCCAATTCGGCATTCCCGTCGAAGGCCGCGTCTGCCTGGATGTAGGCACATCCACCGGCGGATTCACGGATTGCCTGCTGCAACGCGGCGCTTTGCGAGTCCACGCCGTGGATACTGGCGCCGGGCAAATCGATTGGCGGCTCCGCACCGACCCTCGAGTGATTCTCCACGAAAAAGTCAATGCGCGGTTTCTGGAGCCGGGGTTGTTGGGCGAGCGGGCTGAGCTGATCGTTTGCGACGTCAGTTTCATTTCGGTTACGCTCATCCTTCCGGCGCTGATCGGCGTGCTTGCCCCGCAAGGCGAGCTGGTGATTCTGGTGAAGCCGCAGTTTGAGGTTGGTCGCGAATCGGTAGGAAAAGGCGGCGTCGTCCGCGACGCAGTACTGCAGGAGAATGCCTGCCGCAAGGTGGAAGCGGCCTTGCATCTCGAGGGATTCGGAATCCGCCGCATTGAGAGCCCGATCCTCGGCCACGAGGGCAACCGCGAGTTCCTCGTGCACGCACAACGCGCGGCCGCCCCCTGACCTGTGCACCCCGCAGCCGAAGCCCTCCGAGACCACCAGCCGGGACGCGGCCATGAGGGAGCGTTCTCAACCCCGACCCTCTGACTCCGCGGCGCTGACGGCCCAACATAACCTGATTCTGGTATTCCAGGTTAATCTAAGATGGTTCCCGTGGGGAAGATACGCCGGGTTCCCTCGAGCCCAGGCGGAGCGAGTCCGTTTTGCGCGGGTTCCTTAGAGGAGCATGGAAAAAATCCGTACTGTCGGCATCATCTCGAAGCCCAACATCGATCACGCCCGCGAAATCGTGCGTGGTCTGCTCGATTGGCTGGAAAAGCATCACATCGAGTACCGGTGCGATGAGCAGACCGCGTTCTATGCTGGCCTGAAGAACTTCTATTCGCGCGAGGATCTGCCCGAGGGAGCGCAACTGATCGTCGTGCTGGGCGGCGACGGCACGCTGCTCGCTGCCGCACGGGTGGTGGCCGGACGCGAGATCCCGCTGCTTGCCGTGAATCTGGGAGGCTTGGGCTTCCTCACCGCGATCACTCTCGACCAACTGTATCCGGAGCTCGAGCAGGCGTTGCGTGGGGAACACCGCATTGGTAAGCGCCGCATGCTCGACTGCGAATTGGTGCGTGAAAGCCAGATCATTGCCTCTTATAGCGCCCTGAATGACGTTGTGATTACCAAATCCATGCTGGCGCGCATGATCGATCTCGACGCGCACGTCGACAATCACTTCGTTGCCGCTTACAAGGCCGATGGATTGATCATTTCCACGCCCACCGGATCGACGGCCTATTCTCTCTCGGCCGGCGGACCCATCATCTTCCCTTCCGTTGCCGCCCTCTGTTTGACGCCCATCTGCCCGCACACACTAACCAACCGCCCGGTGATTGTGCCCGATACCAGCGTCGTCCAGATTATGTGCCGCGGCGAAGAGGGCTCCTACCTCACCATCGACGGCCAGGTGGGCGAGCCCATCTCCAAAGGCGACAGGATCGTCTGCCGCTCCTCGCCCAACTCGATCAGTTTGGTCCGGCCGCCCAAAATGCTGTACTTCGATGTGCTGCGCGAAAAACTCAAGTGGGGGGAACGCTAGAGACATCATGAAGTGGCTGAAAAAGCTGACGCTGACACACTGGATCTTCATCGCCCTGGTAGTGGGCATTTTGATTGGCAATTTCTTTCCCGCATTTGGCCGGTCCCTTTCTCCCATCAGCAACGTCTTTCTGCGCCTGATCAAATCGATCGTGGCCTTGCTGCTGTTCGGCACCATTGTTTCCGGCATCGTCGCCGGCGGTGAGCTGAAGACGATGGGGCGTATTGCCCTGAAATCGATTACCTATTTTGAAATTGCAACCACCCTCGCGTTGGTGATCGGGCTGCTGGTGGTGAATCTGATGCAGCCCGGCGCCGGACTCACCTTGCCTGCCGGCGCATCAACCGGCGTGCCTGTCAACCTGGCCAAGCCCGCATCCTTCGGCGACATCCTGGAACACGCCGTGCCCGCCAACATTTTCGACGCATTGGCGCGCAATGACGTTCTGCAAATGGTCATCTTCTTCTTCCTGTTCGCCGCAGCCTGCTCGGCGATCGGAGACCGCGCAAAGCCGGTCGTGGAATTCGCCAGCGCAGTGGCCGAAGTGATGTTCCGATACACAAAATACGTCATGTACGTCGCTCCGTTCGGAGTTGGCGCCGCCATCGCGGTCACGGTCGGCCAGAACGGGCTTGGCGTGCTCAAGAACCTCGGGAAGCTTGTAGGCTCGCTCTATCTGGCGGAGGGTTTGTTCGTCGTCCTCATACTGGGCAGCGCTTTGACGATTGCGCGAGTGCCGCTGGGGCGGTTCATCAACGCCGTCCGCGAGCCCTTCGTGCTGGCTTTCTCCACTGCCTCGAGCGAGGCCGCCTTGCCGTTGGCGCTCGAAAACATGGAACGATTCGGCGTCCCCAAACACATCGTCGGTTTCGTGCTGCCCACCGGGTACAGCTTCAATCTTGATGGCTCAACGCTCTATCTGTCGCTGGCATCCATCTTCGTCGCGCAGGCAGCCGGCGTCAGCTTGCCCCTGAGCACACAGATTGTAATGATGCTCACCCTGATGCTGACCAGTAAGGGCGTTGCCGCCGTGCCCCGCGCTTCCCTGGTAATTCTCTCGGGCACACTCGAGACCTTCCATTTGCCCTTGTCCGGAATCGCGCTGATCCTGGGCGTCGACGCATTAATGGATATGTGCCGCACGTCGGTAAACCTGCTGGGCAACTGCGTAGCAAGCGCCGTAGTGGCGCGCTGGGAAGGGGTCAAGCTGGAAGAACAAGCCGAAGACGTAACCAACGGCCTGGCAGAAGCCGCCGAAGCAGAAGCCTAGCCCGCTCCCACCTAATCGTCGCCCTGCCGCCGGCCTATGGGGTGGTTCAGCCGCAGCTACCCTTGCGCGCGAATTCCCACGCGTCCCTCACGATCTCGTCCAGATCCACCCTGGTCGGTTTCCATCCAAGCACCCGCTGCAGCTTCTGAGAATCGGCCACCAGGCTGGGTGGATCGCCCTCGCGCCGCGGCCCGACAATCAGGGGTACCTTGCTTCCCGTCACCCGCTCCACTGAAGCCACCACTTCTTTCACGGAATGCCCTTGCCCGGAGCCTACATTGAACACGCCGGAAGCGCCGCCGTTCAGCAGGTGCTCCACCGCAATCACGTGCGCCTCGGAAAGATCGCTGACGTGAATGTAGTCCCGGATGCAAGTGCCGTCAGGCGTCGGATAATCGTCGCCAAAGAGCGTCATCGGCTTGCCGGACATCACGGCGCGCAGCAACAGGGGGATCAAGTGCGTCTCCGGCTCATGGCATTCGCCCAGTCCCGCTTCGGGCGCCGAGCCGCAGGCATTGAAGTAGCGCAGCCGTATGCTCCGCAATTGCCGGTAGCGATCGAGCGTTTCCAGGATCTGCTCCACCATCACCTTCGTTTCACCATATGGATTGATGGGCGCCGACGGCTGCGTCTCCTCGATCGGGGACGATTTGGGAATTCCATACGCCGCGGCCGTAGAAGAGAACACTAGCTTCTTCACACCCGCGTCAAGCATTGCCTCAAACAGCGAAATCGATCCTCCGACGTTGTTGCTGAAATAGACTTCTGGGATCTGGGACGATTCGCCTACGGCAATAAAAGCCGCAAAGTGAATTACGGCGTCGAAACGCTCGCTTTTGAATAGAGCGGCCAAGCCGGCTGCGTCCCGCAGTTCCACCTTTCTCAGCAGACCCTCTGGCACCGCGCGAGCGCGCCCGCGTGAAAGATTGTCCGCAACCAGGACGCGATGGCCGCTTTTGCGCAAAAAGAATACGGTGTGCGAACCGATGTAGCCCGCGCCGCCGGTAACCAATATGTTCGCCACGCTACCGAGTTTACTGAAGTGGGGCTCGGTCCGCGGTCGATGCGCTAGTCTTGATACCATAACTGGCTTCGCGCGGCTGGGGTTGCGCGACGCGAGAGCTAGTTTGGCGAGGAGGAAGAGTGAAATGCCAGTGATTCGCGATGTAGAGTACGGTTTCCAGGGCAAGAGATTTTCGCGCCGCCAGATGGCGCGGATGTTCGGGATGTTCGCCGCAGGCGCAGCCGCGGTCCCGGTTTTCAGCGAGGCGGCATTGGCCCGTATTTCCGAGCAGGAGATCACCGGAGGGCAGCCGCTGCCATCCGACGTGGTGAGAATCGATGCCAACGAGAATCCGCTGGGCCCCTGCAAGGAAGGGTTGGAAGCGATTGCGCGTATCTCGCCGTACGGCGGCCGTTACTCTCCGTTCGACGACGAGGTGACGCTGAGGCAAACTGTGGCGGATATTGAAGGCGTCGACCCGAAATACATCTCACTATTTGCCGGCTCGAGCGATCCACTGTTCCGGCTCACTTGCGCTTTCACGTCTCCCACGCGGAGCTGGGTGATGGCCGACCCGGGCTATGGCGGCGGGGCTCCGGCGCACATCGGCTCGAAAGTGGTGCGCGTGCCTTTGAAAGCGGATTACTCGCATGACGTCGCGGGCATGTTGAAAGCCGATCCGCAAGCAGGGGCCTATTACATCTGCAACCCGAACAATCCGTCGGGGACGACGACGCCGGTCAAAGACATCGAGTATTTGGTGGCGAATAAGCCGAAAGGCTCGATTGTGATCGTGGATGAAGCCTATATCCACTTTCGAGAAAACATGGAGTCGGCGCGGGCGCTGGTCCTGGCTGAGAAAGACGTCGTGATCCTACGGACGTTTTCAAAAGTCTACGGAATGGCGGGCATACGTTCCGGGTTCGCGATGGCGCGGCCCGATCTGCTCGAGACGATCGGCCCGTGGGCAGACGGCACTCTGCCGATCACGGGCGTGGCTTGCGCGACGGCCAGCCTGAAAGCCCGGCACGTGGTGGCGGAACGGCGCGCGATCAACACGCGCATCCGTGGAGATGTCTTCGAGTTTCTCGAGAAGCGAAAAGTCAAATACATCCCAAGCGTGACCAATTTCTTCATGCTGGATGCGGGCCGGCCGTGGGTTGAATTCGCCAAAGCCATGGCCCAGCAGAAGGTGATGGTAGGGCGATTGTGGCCAGTGTGGCCGACCATGGTTCGCGTCAGCGTTGGCACGCAAGACGATATGAATCGCTTCAAGGATGCGTTCGACCGCGTGATGGCGTAGCCGGGCCCAGCAAACACGGGCTGAAGCCTGTGCCACTGCGCCACCTGGAGGGGCTCACAGTACCTTTAAGAAGTTCACAAGGTCCTGTTTTTCCTGTTCGGTAAACCGGGCGCCGAACCGGTGGTCGTAGAAATCCACAAGATCGCGCAGGTTAGCCGCCGAGCCATTTGCGAAGTAAGGAGCGCGCGCCGCGAGGCCGCGAAATTGCTGCATGACGATGGATCCCACGTCGGCGCATTTGCCCGTAACGAGAGCGCGGCCGGGGTCGTTGGTGTAAATCACGCGGCCCAGAAACGGGTGCGCGGGCGCCGAAGCCTCACAGGTGATCTTGAAGAGCGGCAGCTCTGGATCAGCCGAGGCGGCGGCCCGGTTCGCGGTACCGATATCCATCCAGCGAGTCAGCCCAGTGGCGTGGCAAGTGGCGCATGTCGCGGCAACAGGTTTGCCGCCGGCAGTGGCATTCAGAGGGAACGCGTCGTGAACCAGGAACTGGCGCGCAAAAAAGACTTCGCTGCCCCTTGCCACTGAGGCGCGAAACTCGCGTTGCAGACCCAAATCCGGGGCGCCCGGCGCCTTACGCCAGCCGCTGAAATCGAGGGATACGGGCGCGCCACTCGCACCAGCCGGTACGACGCCGCCCAGCGCGCCGGCCTGGCCGGAAGCCACGTGCTCTAGGCCGAGCGCAGCGGGGCCGCCCTTTTCGCCCAGCAAGCCGCCGCGAATGTCGGACATTTGCGCGGTATACAACTGCAACTCGAAATCGACGATCCGGCGGAGCTGCTCCGGGGAAGGATATACCGCTTGCTCGTGAGTCATCGCGGCTTCGACAGCCTGGCGTTCGAGCGAGGGGTCACGGCCATCGGCCATCAGAGCGAAGCCTGAGGAAGAGACCAGGTATTTGAGGTTCGCGGTAACCCTGGGCCGCCGGAACACGGAGACCGCGGGCTTTGCGCTCTTGAGGCCGTATGCCGGGCTGAGGTTGCAGCCGGTCGGGTCGTGGACCACCTCGATGCGGAACTCGGGCGCGATGGGCGCGCCGTCCGGGTTTCTGGGAGGCCAGGGAAGAGCAATGCGAAACAGACCGCGCTTGAGCAGCAGGGAATGAGAGCTTTGCTCCATTTCGGGCTGGTCCGGACAGTTCGCGCCATCCACGGCCTCGAACACGGCATCTTGTCCCGCGGTCGCCCGCCAGCGCTCGAGTACGGCGACCGGAGAAACGCTCATTGCGTTCGACGGCTGGTGGCAGGTGACGCAGGCGCGCCCATTGTCGCCAAGAGCTTCGAAGAACGGATGTCCCTTGGTGCGCACGATGCCGTTGGCGTTGAGGACGCCTACCTGCCCGTCGGCGTTGTCATATTCTTCCTGCCAGGGGAGAATATCGCCGGAACCGGCATTCCACCAAATGCGATCGGGCCCATAGGAGCGGCCGCTCTGGGCGCGCAGGGCGGCCGAGACCCCCACGACCAGCACCAGTGACGCGCAAGCGCCGACGACGACTGAGCGACTGAACTTTTTCCTTTGGGGGTGCTTCGGCACGTGGTTTCCGTCCGTGAATCCTGACGATGCCCAAACGTTAACACGCGGGGTTCGACGCTGGCAATCCCATATCTGCCTGCAGGTTGGCAACCTGCCCTACACGTCAGGCGCGGATCACGACGCGATATCCGGTCGGGTTTCTTTCAATGTGAACCGCCCGGAAATCCGGCACCCGGGCATCGGCCGGCGTCACCGGTAGTGGAGGCTTATGCGAATCGACTGCAACCACGCGCATTAAAGCCCGTTGGGCGGCCGTGATCCCGGAAGGGGCATCTTCAAATACAAGACACTCCGCAGGCGCGACGTTCAGGCGCGCGGCGGCCAGCAGAAACGGTTCCGGGTGTGGCTTGGCATTTCGCACCTGGTCGGCGGTGACTATAGTGGGGGGCACTGGAAGGCCGACCGCGGACAACCGGGATTCGGCAAGGCCGCGAGGGCAGGAGGTAACCACGGTCCAAGCGCCGCCCTGGGCTTCCGCGAGCATGCGATCAGCGTCCGGGACCAAGGCGAGGCTCGTCACCTCCGACTCTTCTCTGGCGAGCATCATGCGCTCCTCCTCGAGGGCGTCGGCCTCAGGAGCAAGTTCGCGAATGACATCGCGGCTGGGCCTTCCATGCGAGATGGCAAGCACGGTGTTCAAATCCACGCCATGCCGGCCGGCCCACCACGTCCAGGCGCCGACTACGGCCTGATTGGAATCGACCAGAGTCCCGTCCAGATCGAAAATCAGCGCGGCGCAATCAAACTGCAGGGTTGCGCTCACTTCATGCTCCGTCGGCCGATTTCGATTGGCTGAAGATTTCCGGCAAGCGAAGCCGCCGGGAAACCCCGTTCTTGCCCGGACAGGACCCGCACCCCCTGGATCAATACATCGTAAGGCCCCACTGTCGGCTAGTTTAGCCGATCGCTAAAACGGAAATGGCCAAGGGGGAAGCGCCGGCTCGGCAATCTGGAAGAGCTTCTGGCTCGCGAGATTGAGTAAGTCCTGTGCTGTCGTGAAGATAACGCCGCCGCCGGGCACGACAACCTGCACCAGCGGACCCCCTGCGGTGGCCTCCGCGTAGACGATATCCTCGCAGTAAATTTGCAGGTAATTGAGTGGTGCTGGCGGAGTCGATGCCGTCCCGCTGAAGGAAGAGGCAACCGATGTTCCCCAGAAGTATACGAACAGAACGTTGTATTCGGCTTGTTCGGGCGGGATCAGGTCGGCAGTAAGGACACTTCCGAAGGTACTCCCGGCAGGCAGGCTGGCGAGCAGGCTGGCCTGAGTGACGCCGGGTGCGAGACAATCCTGCGGAATGCACGCGGCGGGTTGGCATTTCTCCAGGCCGCAGGATGCCGGCAGCTCCGACTTACATAATGCGGACCTCTCGCTAAGAATCGGCGGAACACCGTCGAAGCACCCTTCCGCCACGGGGTCATTCGAGAAGGACGTGTTGAACTGGGCGCCGCCAAGGATCTGGGTCGAAGGTGACGTGAGCTGTGCAGTCGCCTGCGACAGCACTTTCACACCGGCCACCCCAAAGTCACCGGGAGGATCAAGGGGATCGGCGCGAGAGGCTTCCATCCCGCTCGTTTGGGTTGCCTTCGCATTCGCCCCGCCGACGGAGGGCTCTGCGAAATAGGACAGAATCAACGCCTGCGACTGGCAAACCATGTCAGTAATCGGGCAAGCCGGGACGAAGAGGCTGGGAATCGTGTAGCCGGTCAAGCCAGTGAAGTTGGGCAGGCCGTCGCCGGTCGCGATAGTCAGCGTCAGGCCGCTGAAGATCTCCCCGAACATGTCGGTTGCCGCATTCCATTCGTTGGTAAACACCTGATCCGAGTTCTGATATTCCGGGTTGGCTGGGAATTGAAATCCAAACAGCAGATTCCACATCTCGTTCGGCGTGAGGGTGGTGCTGCCGAATGTTTGTGACATGCTCGCGGTGGAGTTACTGGGCATGATAATTTCCGCTGAGGCGGCCGTGGGCCCGTCGATGGAAATTGACACCAACATGGGGTTCCATCCATAGCGCTCATTGAGCACTGTCAGAAAATTCCGCCAGGCGCTCTTGTAAATTGGGTTCCATGGCAGCGGAAGCTCGTTGCTATCTGTCTGCTCCTCAAAGCCCTTGAACGTGGCCTTGCCGCAGTCGCTCGGAGGAGCGCCGCCACGAAATAGAGGGTCGCAGGAATCAAGCTCGCCCAACAGCCACTGCGGCGACTGAAAGCCCGGCTGCACGATCAGTTGGATGGTTTTCGGCGCCCTGATCAGATTTTCGATATTCCAAATCAGAGCCCTGTCGAAGGCGAGGTCCACGTAGGTCCAATCGTAGGGATTCGGCGTGCCCGGAGCGTTAGGGTTGAGCGTGTCCCAGTGCACCTGCAGAGTGATCCCCGAAATCGCCGGGTCGGCCAGCACCTGCTGGTAAAGGCTGTTGAAATAGGCGCTCAACTGAGCAGGCGTCGACCCCGCCGGTTGGTTGGCGATTTCCTGCTCGACGTTGACCACCGCATAAATACCTCGCGGCCTGCGTGGCTCTGGCTGGAAGAGTGGTTGGCTGCTGGGGATGCCTGCCACCAGAGCCGGCGCGAGCACACAAAAGCTCAACAGAAAGGCGCGCACTGAAGAAGCCACAGTTATACCCTCTTGGCAATCATGCGTTCTCCGCCGCTCCGCGACAACCCGCACGTTCGCGTGGGTATGGTCAGTACGATGGCGGAAGACCTGGCGATGGGGATAGAGACTAAACTAGGGAAACGTTGGATACCGCATGAGCGTACGAGCCATCCTGATTGCTTTTGTAGGCTGCTCGCTGTGTCTTTGGGCTGAGTTGCTGCCCATCCGGAGCTATACGATCGCTGACGGCTTGCCCGCCGACCACATTGACGGCATCGTGGTCGATTCGCGTGGCTTTGTGTGGTTCTGCACTCCCGAAGGAGTATCGCGATTCGATGGTTACCGCTTCACCAATTTTGGAACTGAGGAAGGGCTCCCGCACCGCGCCGCTCAGGCTTTCCTCGAGACTCGTTCGGGCATGTACCTAGTCGGAACGCCGCGCGGTCTGTGCCAGCTCCGGGTTGGTGGAGGCAAGAATCAATTCGTAACCTACCGCCCGGGAAATACTCCCGCCGAAAACGACGTCACCTCTCTTCTGGAATCCTCATCCGGCAGAATCTGGGCCGGCACATTGGGCGGACTCTTCGAGGTATTGGCCGGTTTCAAGTTCCGGCGCCAACCTTTACCGAACCCTCCACCCGGGTGGCGGGGGATTGAGATCGGAGACATCGCCGAGGACGAGTGTGGAGACCTGTGGCTGGCAACCTCGTCCGGGATATACGTGATCGGCAAGGGCGGAGCCGTACAAAACATTACCAGACAAAACGGCTTGCCCAGCAATAATGTGAACGCATTGCTCGCGGGTAAAGACGGCAGACTCTGGGCTGGAGTCCGCGGCGGATTAGTGCTGTTGGCCGATGGCTGCTCTAGCGGCCCGCCCCGCGTCCAGCGAGTGTACACCGAAAACCTCGGACTGGACGTGGTGGCCCTCGCGAAAGCGCCGGACGGCGCTGTCTGGGTGGGTACCTCTACTAACGGAATAACCCGCTTGCTTGCAGACGGCATGTCATTTCAGGACCCCACCCCGTCCCAGGACCCGATCACGGCCCAGCACCTCACGCGCGCCAACGGGCTCACTGACCGGGCTGTGTTTGCGCTCGCCTCCGACAAGGTTGGAAACATATGGGCGGGGACGGAAGGCGCCGGCGTAATGAATATTCAACCCGCCGGATTCACCACATTTCGTGAACAGGACGGTCTCCCGTCCGATCGTGTCTGGTCGGTCTTGGGCGATCGCGCCGGATCGGTTTTGGCGATCACCGCTTCTGAAAAGCAGACCACTTGGTCGTTGAATATTCTTAATGGAGCCAAGTTTCGCTCCATGCCAGCGCCCAAGGTTTTTGCCCAGTATCGGACCTGGGGAAACCACCGCATCTTGCTTCAGAGCCGGGCAGGCGAATGGTGGGCTGCCACGGCGAGGGGTCTTTGCCGGTACGCCGCAGTGAATGCCGAGAATCTTGCGAACAGATCGCCTGAAGAGTGCTATGTCCAGGACGAGGACGTATTTCAGATTTTCGAGGATTCAAAGGGTGGCATATGGGCCGCAGCACAGGCCCACCCTGAGGGCAACCGGCTCATGCGATGGGATCCGCGCAAGAAAACAATCGTCACGTTTGACGAGCTGCCCCCAGGGGAGTCGCTGATCAAGTCTTTTGCCGAGGACCGGCACGGCAATATCTGGATGGGCTTCTGGGGCAGCCGCGGTTTATACCGCTACAACGATGCCGGGCGGCAATTCGCGGTTTTCAGTTCGCGAGACGGCGTGCCCCCAGGCACCATCTACGCTTTGCTCACTGATAGCGTGGGGCGCTTGTGGATTGGGGCGTCAGGCGGCCTTGCCGTGGTCGAGAATCCCGGCGACGCACAGTTCCGGGTGCGCACATACAACCGTTCCGACGGCCTATCCAACAACATGGTTCGCGCCCTGGTCGAGGACAACCAGGGCTACATCTATGCCGCCACAAGGGCCGGTGTCGATCGATTGAATCCAAGAACGGGACACATCAAACACTTCTCGACCACGGACGGATTGGCGCGCGGCGAAGCGCAATCGGCCTTTCGCGACCCCTCAGGTAATCTTTGGTTCGCAACTTCGCAAGGCTTGTCGCGGCTGGCGCCGGCTGCGGCTCGCCCGTTGCGCAATCCCGCAGTCCTGATTACTGGTCTCCAAACCGGAGGCGTGTCCTTCCCGGTGGCGCCATGGGGCGAGACATCCATCTCCCGCGTTGAATTGGAGCCTTCTCGAAACCAGCTTCAGGTCGAATTCGTGGCCTTCTCCGGCGAGCCTGAGGCAAACCTCCGCTACGCCTACAAACTGGATGGCGCCGCCGATTCGGATTGGAGCCCGCCCCGAAGCCAGCATCTTGTCAACTACGCGGCGCTCGCCGCCGGGAAATATCGCTTTCTGGTGAAGGCCCTGAACTCAGACGGGCTCGAGAGTGCTACGCCCGCGGAAGTGGATTTCACTGTGCTGCCGCCGTTTTGGCGCCGCTGGTGGTTTGAAGGCCTGGCGCTTGCGGCGCTGGCCTCCATCGTCTATCTGCTGCATAGCTACCGCGTAGCGCAAATGGTCAGCCTGGAAAGGATGCGGACCATGATCGCAACCGACCTGCATGACGACATCGGCGCCAGCCTGTCGCAGATCGCGATTCTGAGCGAAGTCGCGCGGGCCGGGGTGGGCAGCGAGAACCGGCTCCCGCAGGAATCCTTGCAGCGGGTGGCGACTCTGGCCCGCGAGCTGGTTGATTCCATGAGCGACATCGTCTGGTCGATCCGCGCGGAGCCGGATGACCTGGATTCCCTCGTCCGGCGCATGCGCGAATTTGCCCTTGATCTACTGACGAGCCAAGGCATTGCCTTTGAGCTGCGAGCTCCCCAGCCGGGAGAAAACGCGCACCTGAGCCTTCAGGCGCGGCGCCATCTGTTCCTGATGTTCAAGGAGTGCATCCACAACGTCTCCCGCCATTCCGGCTGCACGGCTGTCAAGGCCGAACTGAAGCTGGTCGAACGCGAAATCGCGCTCACAGTCGAGGACAACGGAAGAGGATTAAATACTATGGAAAACCCGCCGGGATGGATGAGTGGCACAGGGATCCCAGGCATGCGGCGGCGGGCGGAGACCCTGGGCGGCAGCATCCAATTCATCTCCAAACCCGGCGAGGGCTGCACCGTGTCTATCCGACTTCCAGTGCGGCGTGGCGCTTTCGCCAAGGAGTTTGTGTAAACCCGCCCCCTGCTCGTTTATGCAGGTGGCAAACGGCCTGCCGTACATTACACTTAACTCGGCAGGCGGCATTCGTGGCGGCAGACCAATCCAAAACCCCCGTCATCGGCGTGGCGATCGTCGAGGATCAAAGGGAAACGCGGGAAGGTCTGTCGTTTCTCATCAACAACACTCCTCCTTTTGAGTGCAGGCATGTCTACGCTTCAATGGAAGACGCGCTCGCTGGAATCGGCGTTGACCCGCCGCGCGTGGCGCTGGTCGATATCGGACTGCCAGGGATGAGCGGCATTGATGGTGTGCGAATCATGCGGGAGCGCTACCCCGGGATCGCACCTGTACTGTTGACGGTGTTCAAAGACGACGACCGGATTTTCCAGGCGGTTTGCGCCGGAGCTTGCGGATACCTGCTCAAAAAGACGTCGCCCGCCCGGCTGCTCGAGGCAGTGAGAGAGATTGCAGAGGGTGGCGCCGTGATGTCGCCGGAAGTGGCGACGCGCGTTGTGGAGTTGTTTCGCAAATCGCAAGCCCCCACGCAGCCGGCCTCATGCCTGTCGCCGCAAGAGATGCGGTTGCTGAAGCTGCTGATGGAAGGCCACCAGAATAAGACCGCGGCCGAAGAGCTGGGGATCAGCGTTCACACCGTCAGCTTTCACCTTCGCTCCATATACGAGAAGCTGCACGTGCATTCGCGCTCCGAGGCGGTCGCCCGCGCCCTCCGCAACGGCTTGATCAAGTGAATTCTCAACCAGCCGATGACTCGTTTGGTGGCGCGGGCACTCGTGCCTGCCACGCCGGGACTCGTCCCGGCGCTCGGCAACGGCCTAATGCTCAGCGGTTGAAAGGATATTCCTCAATCCAGTGGAAGCCGCGGCTGACCAGCACGAACTTACTTTCGTCAACCAGGCTTAGTTGCATGTGAACCTTGTGGTTATCCATGTTGCCGTCGAGAATCAATTGATCCTCTGCCGCGCGCTGGAAGGTGAAGTTGGCTTTCCAGTTCTTGTCGCCGCCCTTGGTGAGCGCGAGTGTCCTGGCGTTGGCGTCGATCGAGGCTGCGTAGCGAGCGAATGAATCGTCCATGCGCTGAAAGGCCATCCGGTCCGGGAATTCAAAGATCGCGCGGCGCCAGCGGCCGTAATCAATGAGAAGCGGCGAACGGAGTTGGCCGTCTATCGAAAGCTGGTCCACATTCCAGATTCCGTAGAGTGGCGACTTAGGGTGTCCCCCGCCGTGAGTTTGCCAAGCGGCCCAACCGCTATGGGCATTCATCCCGACGAGCCAGATGCCAAACAGGATTTGCATGGCAAGCGCGATCCGATTGGCGCGGCGCGTACGGAAAAGCTGGGGCTGCGTGGAGGGCCCGGCGGCTCGATTGCGAAAAAAGAAATCCGACAGGCGAGGAAGCTCCGGCGCAAGCAGGAACACGGCCATCAGAAGGAGGTGGAACGAGAAAAGCTTCACCGGCGTGTCGTAGGTCATGTTGAGCATGAAAACCTGAGTCAGGTCTGCAAGGCAAACCAGCGCGCCGAGCATCGTCGTCCGCGGAAAGACGAGCAGGATTCCGCCCAGCATTTCCGCCGACCCAGCGAAGGTCTCATATGCCGGTGACGCGCCGATCGAAGCCCAGAGAACTCCCATCGGAGAGAAATCATGGAATGGTTCGAGCAATCTGGTGAGATACGGGAAAGGCATTTGCAACGGAATGACTTTATCCATGCCGTAGACAAACATTTGCCCGGCAAGAGCGAAGCGAAGGAAGAGTCGAAACCATTTGTGCAGCGTGACGTAGTTTTCGCGCTTGCGGTCCAGGACCGACCAGAGGAGCGTGGCCAGCGCGGCGAAAACCAACAGGCAGAATGCCAACACCCAGTCGAAAGTCTTGTCGCCACTGCCGCTGCCTGTGTAAACCAGCGGCAGCTTGGCATGGAAGATATGCGACGCAACCCAGAAAGTGACCGGCCGCATCGGCCAGAGCTCGCCCGCGCCGTCAATATCCGCCATGGCAGTGGGGAACAGGCAGCCGATGATCTGCGTGGCAATCGAGAACAATCCGAAATACACGAAACAGAGGCGAAACGCGACGCGAGAGGCGAGGCTCCAGCGCGGCGCGAGCAAATCCTGCTGGGGTTGAGCGACTTGGGCCTGAGCAGCCATTCGGTTCCTCTCTGAGGCTAGAGTTTACATCAGGAGATCCAGGAGATTGCCGGGCACCCGCGGCTGGCGTGCGAGGCCAGTTGATTGTCGCCAAACGAAAGGCAGATCCTTAAGCAGTCGCCGTTCCCGATTGCGCCTGGAACGTCACCTTCAGGCTCGATGGGAACGGACCACTGTATTGCAACGTGCCGGCATCACCCGCCGCGCGTTGCAGCGAACTCGTCGCCAGCAGTGGCTTCAAGATTCCTGGAATCTGCATCGCGTTGATGTATTGGCCGAAGCAGGTGTGCAGGCCATAGCCCCAGTGCATGTAGACGTAAGAAGGCCGATCGACGCGAAATTCGTTTGGCTGGTCGACTTTGGCATCGTCGAACATGGCCGATTGCGTCGCGGCCACAACCTGTGCGCCCTTTGGAATGGTCGCGGCGCGCAAGGAGCCTCGAGCCACCGTGTAGTCCTGGGCCGTGAAGCGGAACACGCCAGGATTGTTCGGATTGAATCGCAACGCCTCAAAAACATATCGTGCGACCGCCGCATCGTCACCCGCACGCGCGGCCTGTTGTGCCGCGGCCAACTCGGTGGGCCGGTTGAGCAGTTGATCCAGTGCCTGCGCGCAGCATTTCGACGTGGTGGGAATGGCGCCTACCAGCAAGCCCAGTAAATTGTTCCGGATGCCTAGGTCGTCCATACCGGGAAGACCGGCTTGCTGGAGCGCCAGGCACCGGCCCAGAACGTCGTCGTTGCCGGTGGGGTGCGCCTTGCGATTCGCAATGGTCTGGTCAAGCCACGCACGCGTTTTTCCGGCAGCGTCACGCGCGGCAGAATCCACTGCTGGATCGTTGTTCAGATCGGTGAAGAGGTATTGAAACAGGACCGTCCCCCAATCGGCCAACTCCTGATCGGACGGCGGAGGGCACCCGAAGTACGTCGCGACGAGTCGCGCTGGAACGGTACGGCTGAGCGCGACAGTATCCAGATTGCCTCCGGCAGCGGCCACCAGTTGCGCAGCGGTGCGGGCGACGAAAGGAATAATGATAGATGCTACGTCCTCGCGCCGCATCACGCTGCGCATGTGAGCCACATCGCGTTCGTAATCGGGCGAATTCTGCATGCCGAGGAAGAAATTATTTCCCCCGGTGACGATCTGCATCTTCGCGCCGTAGGTGACTTGAAACACATCGTCGCGGGAGAGCACTTCCTGAACGTCGTCGAAGCGTGTCACCACGGCCACATCCTTCACCATCAGGATGGGCTTGATGCGGCGCAGAATCGCAAATACGGGTTCCGGGTTTTGAAGCAGCGAAGTCTTCAGCTTGTCGACAAAGTCGGTGACGTCGGGCTCGATGCCGGCCAGCGCGCGGTCCACATCCGAGGCCGCATCGCCGGTTACCTCCTGAAATCCCGGGCCGCAACGCGCTTCGAGATCGGAAACAACGCTCTGAAGATGATCGAGCAGTGGCATACAGGCGCCATTAACGCGGGTCCACCGAACCGTCGCCGATCAATCGAAGCGCGGTGAGGCTGGGCAGGAAGAAGTACCCTCCGCCGCGCATTTCGACGAACTGGGGCAGATTGCGGCAAATGAAAGGGGCGTTCGCAGGATCGGCAGTGCCCTGAACAATATGCTTATTGGAGCCCTCGTCGTGGCGGCCAACCAACGGGTCTTTGTCGTTTCCCAGGTGAGCGTCGTTGCCGTACTCGACCCACTGTTGCTGCACAAATTCAAACTGGCGGAAGAGGCTCGCGCCCAGCGCCATGAAAACGATCCCATGGTCGTCCTCGTCCCGGGCAGGCTGGTCTTCCGGCGTGTATTCCCCATACGGAAGGCCGCGCCGCATGATACGGCGGCGATTGACCAGAGCGCCGTTGAACCCGAACGCATCGCGCGGATTCATGCGCCGGATGTGACCCCCCACCGGGCAGCGGACACCGCCGGCATCGTTCCCATATGTGAAGTTAGTGTTGCGCTGCTGGTCCTTGACCAGAGCCGGATCCGGTTGATCGGGCGATAACTCGACCGGCGTTCCGTCGCGCCACCTTCCGGCAAGCTTTGCCGCAAGTTTCTCTTTGCCGCCCGCGTACTCCTTGCCCTTTTCCTCGAGATACTTCCGAAAGGTCGCCACATTCTGATGAATCTTCCGGTAGGCCATGTAAGTTCCGTTGATTCCGAGCAAGTAGGGAACGGGGCAGGCGGGCAGCTCCTGCGATTCATCCGGGTAGCCGAGAATGAACTCGCCGGTGGCCAAGGGCGCCCATTTGCCGTCAGGCGTCAGCTTGCCTTGGCCGGGTATAGTGTCTCGCTCGACGCCCTCGAAATCGGGATTGCCAAAGCCGTCGGTGAAGCCGAAGTGTTCCTTGGGCGTGGGCTTGCCATCGATGTAAACGGAGGAGGCGGACTGGGTCGCAAGCAGGCGCGCACCGCCGGTTTCTTCCATCAAGCGGCAAACTTCGGCGGTTCGTTTGGCCAGCTCATCCGGGTTGATGGCATTTATGGCCAGCCAGACATGCACCTTGTCGTCCTGCCAAACCGGATCCCAGTATTTCGGGTCGTTCTTGCCGACGTCGCCGAGGATGCGATTGCGTAGGCGCATCCCCTGGCAGAACTCCACCGGAAAGCTGATGAGGGTGGCATCGGGAAGACCCAGCTTCACGAAGCCCTGCCAGGTGAAAGCGATGTTGAGTGTGGAGAGTGGCTTCTTGCCCTGTTCCCAACGCTCGGCCGTGGTGACTTGCCCGGCAACGCGCTGAACCAAATGGCGGCCGGCATCGGCGTCGAGGATCTCCGCCAGAAGGAAGTTGGCTTTAGGAAGATTGTATCCGCGCGCCACGAAACCCTGGATGTCGAACGGGTTGAGCTTTACCATGACGCTTTCTCCGAAACGCTGGCCCTGGTGAGTTCCCGGGCGCCTGCTCGCGGCGGCGGCAACTGCTCCAGACGCTGCCAGAACGTAGAAAACGCCGCCTGCAGCTCGGCAGCGGGCTTGCCCTGGTTTTCCTCAACGAAAGCGGCAAACTCGACTTTGTTTTGCAGCGCGCGCAAGGTTTGCTCCACTGTCCGATCGTTTACAGCGGCGAAGAAAAACGTGGTTTCTATCTGGCATTTCTTCATGTAGGTGGCAAACGCTTTCGGATCGCGGACGCCCGGATAGCCCACACAATGCGACCAGATGTCGTTCACCACGTCCGGTATCTTCGCGGCCATGTCAGCCAGGTAAGCGTCCAGGTCGCCATAAAAGTTGGAACTGAAAACCAGATACTTCGAATTGAGATGTTCTTGCTTGGCCGGCGCGCCCACAAACACCACGTCGTCCATTACCACGAGCCGGCAGAGGTGGGTTGCCGAAACTTTGGCGAACGGGCCGTCTTCGTGCCGGGGAAGCTTTTTGAGATAAATGCGGAGGGCGGAGTCGTGCGAGATTCGGATCGTCTGATCGTCGATGATCGGCGACAGAATCGTCAGCCCGTACATGTTGCCGCTCTGGTTAGGCAAATTGCGCTCCTGTTTGAGAATCAGGTACCCACCGGCGCTGGCCCAATCGCGCCGAGATCCGGCTGAACTTTCACCAGCAGCTCCAGATACGCCTGTTGAAACTGCGCGGGAGTCAGCTTCCCGCTGCCTTCGGCGAACGACCGTACGGCGTCGTCCACCCGGATGGCGGCTTTCACATCGTTGATGGCCGCGTAAGGGTAGGAATCGTAGTAATAATCGGTATCGAATTGGACCAGGCTAATGTAGCGCTTGAACGGCGTGATAGGGATGGACCCGGGAAATTTCTCGCTCCACCGCCAGATCAGATTCAACCCATCGGCCAGCACGTCAGAGAATGCATCGATGTACTGGTTCCATGTGCCGTTGAAATTGCTGAAGAAAAGCAAATAGTCATAGTCCAGTTCTTCGGGCGGCTGGCTGGAGGCGAGCCTCGGGAATTGGCTGCGCTTCACCACAACCCAGCGCGCAAAGTGGATAAACGACAGGTCGATCAGCTTGTTCTGCAGAGGCTTAATTGCACCCAGAAGAAAAAAGACCAGCTTTAGAATCGGGGTCTTCCATGGCTTCATGGGAGTCACCGCATTCATCGCGTACGCCTTTCCGTTGATGTTGGTCACGAGGTTTCCAGTGGCCGCCCACCTGCCACACGAGTCCAAGCCGAGGCGGAACAGGTTGATTGTACACGCCAATTGGCCCGCCTGTGGCGTTTTTTTGTGAGCCCTCAAGCGAAAGAGGACTGGGCACTCTGTCCCAAGGCGGCCGACAAGAATCTGCACCCTGGGAGACGCCCTCGTGGCCGCCGCGTGGACTGAGCTGCCCTGTCCCCGGCACCAAGCCTAACTTGGCCGCGGATGAATCACGCCGCCCGGCGCGGTCTGATTCGGTCGGCAATCTCGACACCACGCGCATCTTGGGCTAACTCAAGCTCGTAGTTCGCCTGCAGATTCATCCAAAACTGGGGCGTAGTCCCGAAGTATCGCGCCAGCCGCAGAGCGGTGTCCGCAGTAACGGCACGCTTGCCGCGAACGATGTCATTCACGCGGGTCACCGGCACTTGCAGCTCCATGGCGAGGCGATTGGCGCTCAGGCCGAGCGGCTTCAAAAAGTCTTCGCGTAGCGTCTCCCCCGGATGGATCGGAGGCATAATCCTGGTCTTCCTTGCCATATCGAACCTACTCAATGGTAGTCCACAATCTCAACTTCTGCGGCATCAGGATCAACCCAACGGAAGCAGATGCGCCATTGGTCGTTGACTCTGATGCTGTACTGCCCCGTCCGATCGCCACCGAGTGCCTCCAGTCGATTGCCCGGGATCGCTCCCAGGTCCGACAGGGCCGCTGCCGCATGAATCTGGTCAAGCTTCCGTTTCGCCGTTGAAGCGATACTCTGAAACCTTCGACTGAATTCACGCCCGAAGACCTTCTCGGTGTCCTTGTCCCGGAACGACCGAATCACAATTTGATGTTACTACCGCGCCGCGTTAAACGCAAACCGGCAAGCAACAAGCTTTTTGAAGCAAACTCCGACTACCGCAATGCGATATAATCCAAAACGTCTGAAAGGAGTTCATTAAATGCCAAAGAGAGCCGCTGCGAAGAAAAAGACAACCTTTGGAGCGGACCTGATCGAAGGAATGAAGCTGGTCCTGGCGCACCAGCGCGGCAAGATCGAGCTGGAGCAGGTCTGGCCGAAGCCAATCGACGTGAAGGCTATTCGCAAGCAAGTGAAAATGTCGCAGGCCGAATTCTCGCGCGCTTATGGCATCAGTAAACGCGCGCTGCAAGAGTGGGAGCAGGGCGGACGGCAGCCGGACTCGGCTGCACGCGCATATCTCGCCGTCATCGCGAAAGAGCCCACGGTGGTGCGCCGCGCGCTCGCCAGCGAATGAAATGCCGCAGCATTCACGATGCGCGAGTCGTGTGCAGTACAGCGCTCGGGTCAACGATCAACGACGCATTTCTTTCAGCTATCATGAGGGCATGTCGGAGCTGATTGAGAAGTGCCCGTATTGCGGCCAGCCGTTAAGAGAGGGTGAGCTAAAGCTTGTCCTGGATGACGGGGAAACTCGCGCCCATCAGAAATGTCATTACGCCGGTGAAGCCAAGAAGAAAAAGAAGTCAAAAAAATAGACCTGTCCCGAACGTGGGGCAAGCCCTCACGAGGCCTTCTTTCCCTGACTCCGCGGTTCCCTCCCTCGATCCCTCCGCCCTCCCTCGGGAGGGCATCCTACAGGACCAAGCTTCGGGACGTTCCCTTCCGAGGCTACGCATTTGCCGAGTTTCAGGGGATCTCCCTGAGGCAACGGAAGCTATACGAGCCGTTACGAAAGAAAGGGACGACGCCGTAGCGCCCCGAAACGCTCCCCATGGTTGGCGTGGCGCTGAAACTCCCCCGCGTGGCGCGCTTGTCCCCATAAGCGGGCCCCTGTGGGTCCACCTGCGACTCTGCGCCATAACTCGAATACCAATCACTGGTCCACTGATACCGGCTCCCTAGCATGTCGTCTAGTGCGGCAGATCGGCTATCCCACCGCGCTGCGTACTCCCACTCCGCTTCCGTCGGCAAACGGCCTCCCACCGACTCGCAATAGCTCTCCGCTTCCTTCCAAGTCACGCTGTCCACTGGAAGCTTCCGATCCTTGGCTATTTGGCTCGGGTTGCCCCCCATCACCCTTTGGTAGGCACCCTGGATGACAAGTGTCTTCCCCATCCAAGACCCCTTGCTGATGGTGACCATGTGCGCTGGCTCATCATTGGAGCAATCCAGCCCACCGCTCAGACACCCCATCCGAAAACTCCCAGGCGGAATCCACACGTAGCTCAGTCCATCTTTCGGATTCGTCCACAAATCGCCCGGCTTGTGCCCGCTCGTGTCCCGCCCGACCACGAGACCTACGCCCGTCGGCACCACCGGAGCTTCCGGTGCTCCGCTGACACCCGCCCCCTCCGCGACCAGGAAATCTCCCGAGAACTCCCCCGCTTCATACGGCACCTGCATCTGCCCGTGTTGAAATCCATATGCACTCACCGCATCGACTACGAATGTCGCCAAGTCGTGAAACGTGATCAACCCATCAGCGCCCGCTGCCCGGCCGCGCAAGCCCTCCACCAGAAAGTGCGTGAAGACACCGCTTCCGAGCGTCTCGTCCTCATAGCTGACTCTCCCTGCCTTCGTCGAAAGCAGCGCATGCAACCCCGCCGCTCCTTGCAATTGCCCGAAACTCCGCGCGCCGATTGCCTTGCCGGCTTCACTCCGGCACGCATCAAGGAACACCATCTGCCGCTGCGCGCCGCTCGCCTTCAGCAGTTCCTCAACCCGTTCCACCGGCAGACCGCTCCCCGCCAGATTCGCCGCCGCGGCCTCATAAGTCGCCAGGTAGTTCTGCCCCTGCTCTGCGAAGCCGTGTCCGGAGAAAAAGAACGCGATTGTACCCGAGTTCTGGTCTACCAGCTCCCTCGCATCGACTAGTGATTGCTCAATCGCGCCCCGCGTGGCCTCCTGATCCCTAAGCGCAACAACCTTGTAACCCTGCTTCTCTAGCTCGGCCTCCATCAGGTCCACGTCGTGTGCCGGATATCGCAGTTGCGTGAGCCCGCTCCGTGTGGGATACCGACCCACCCCTGCCAGCACCGCCACCTTTGGCTGCCGTTCAAAGCCTTGCTTTTGCGCCGCGTCTAACGGCGTGACCCGCGTTGGCCCTGCTTGTGGCTCTGCGCCCAGCGCAAGCAGGGTCGCACAAAGAATCCCCGGAAGCGCGAATCCTGCCGTCCGGCCCGCGCAGACACGCCCACGCCATATCTCGCCGCCACCGAAAGTGCTGCGCACTCGTCGCGAAAACATACCTTCTTCTCTTACCTCAGAAATGCATACCTCGACAACGCCCCTCTGCCCGCCGGACAAGCAGAACGGGCGATCCCCTTCGAGATCTTCCACAAACGGGGGCCCGCCGTACCCCAGGCGGTTCCTTTGGCACGACAGGGTCGGTATACGGCTCGCGGGTACTCCCGTCCGACCGTCCGTGTTAACATTGGCGCTGCGCGGGACACCGCCCGCCTCCACCACCTGTGAAGGCAGATTTCTACACGAAAGCCGTTCTCACCGTCATCGCAATCATGCTCACGGTGATCGCATCGAGGGGGCTGGTTCGCCCCGCTTTGGATATCCTGAAAAATCCCGCCCTTCAGATAATCCTGGGCGCCGTCATCAGCGCAGGTGTGTCTGTGTTAGTCATGTGGCTGTCCCGACCGAAAGTCAAGATCTCCATTGATGAACCGCAGTGCCTAAGAACCAAAAATGCTGAGGGCGAAGTCCTCGAAAAGTACCGGGCTGTAAGGGTGGTAGTGGCAAACACAAAGAGGTTTCCTAGGTTTTGGCCTCGACAGACGGTCATTCGCGCCACAGCCTCGATCACGTTCCACAAAGACCAGACTGGGAAAAAATTGTTTGACGGACGACGGATGCGGGGACGGTGGGCATCCTTACCCCAACCCGAGGTCGTCGTGCTCGACAATGACGGAAATAGAAGACTCTTCCCCGACCCAAGCTTAGCAGCCAACATTCCGGAAATCGACATACCGTGGGGAGAAAAAGAGCCGCTCGATATCGCCGTCCGGTTCGAAAACGAGCCACTTGCCTACGGGTGGAGTAACGAGAACTACTACGATCCCGAGGAACGGTATCGCGCAAAGCAATGGTGCCTTCGCGAAAACTGCTTGGTTAAGGTGGTTGTGCGAGGTTCGGGCGAAACGAGCAAGGGCATATACAGGCTAATAAGCAAGCAGGCGGGTGACTTTCGGCTAGATCACGCAAGCCGCAGGGACAGAAAATTGGTTAGACGGAATGGATGAACCAATCGCGCCGCGAAGGAGCCGAGCAACCATCGCTTCAGGCCCGATCCACTCCGCCCCCAGGTCGCGGTCGATCACACAAGTCGAAAATATCGCTACCTTCAAGTAAGCAAATGCCTTAAGGCCTAAGCCGCAGTGCCCGAAGTTCGTTGTCCCGGTTTTCGCATGCTATGTTCAAATCGCCTTCAGGCACCATTGCCTGTCGTGCTCTCCCGTTTCTTCTTTTTGAGCCAGCCGCCGCCGCGCGCTCCTGACTCGTTCTGAAAATCAACCAACCCCGGCGTGCACAACTGCGTCCCTTCGCCTCCGCCGCCGCTAAACGGATTCGTCTTTGCAATCACCACGAATCCGAAAGGAGCCTTTCACGCCTATGTCCTCCGCCGCACAACTTTCCGCCAATCGCGCCAACGCCCAGTTCTCCACCGGACCGCAAACCGAGGCCGGTCTCGCCGCCATCGCCCACAACAATTTCCGTCACGGCCTGGCCTCCACCTTCGTCGTCCTCCCCACCGAGGACCGCGTAGCATACGACGATCTCCTCCTCAACCTCAACCTCGAATTCTCGCCTTCGTCGGAAACCGAGGAGATCCTCACCACCGCCATGGCTCAGCATTACTGGTTGAGCCAACGCGCCCTCCGTCTCCAGCAACCCCTCTTCGAAGCCGCCATCGAAAACGGCTCCGCGCCCGACGCCAAGCAACTCAGCCTCTATCTCCGTTACCAATCCACTAACGATCGCGCCTATCACAAGGCCCTTTCCCAGTTACTTCGCTTGCACTCCGATCGCCGCCGCTCCCAGATTGGGTGGAGTCGAGGAGGAGCGCGGTGTCAGGTCACCGAGATACAAGATGACGACCCGTTTCTCCTCCCCGCTCATCAAACCGGACGTGCC
>Ga0181537_10000346_pt1 | contig 43748 bp, 35 predicted proteins | sample PEATcosm2014_Bin_39_FD_119765 | JGI IMG/M metagenome (GOLD analysis project Ga0181537, IMG submission 119765) | Peatland microbial communities from MTU Mesocosm Facility, Houghton, MI, USA - PEATcosm2014_Bin23_10_metaG | ecosystem: Environmental > Terrestrial > Soil > Wetlands > Peat | place...
AAGCCCAACCAGGTGATCAGCCCGAACAGCAGTACGAAGATCGTCAGCGCAACCCAGTTAACATCCTGCACGGCTATCCCTCGCGGGTAGCCAGGTAGATGACAGCGGTGACAACTGCGCTGATGATCACCCACAGCATCTGGTACCAATAGAAGAAGGGAATACCTATCCAGCGCGGTTCAAGGCTGTTGTAGAACGGCGGCCACAGCACGGCGACGAACTGTATGACAAACAGCAGATGCCACCAGCGCCATACGCCGCGGTTCGTGTGTGAGTCAGCCATGGTCGTCCCCTCGCGCGCTGCTTTGTACTGAATCTATACTCTTGTTTATTGCGTTTCCAGCGGCCCGCAGACTACCGGAGCGGCGCGCGGATTTGAAGGCCTCGGGCAGCCCGAGGGTTAGCGTTGGCCCGCGGCCGCGGCGCCGAACAGATCTTTGAGGCCCTGCGGCTGCGAGCGCCAGTACTGGGGTGGCACGTCGACCGTAGCACCGAGCTGCGCGGCTGCGTGCCACGGCCAGTGCGGGTCGTACAGCATGGCACGCGCCAGCGCCACCATATGCGCCTCACCGGAGGCGACGATGTCTTCGGCCTGCCGCGCCTCGGTGATCAGGCCAACGGCGACAGTGTTGACGCCGACGGCCTGCCGGATTGCCCGCGCGAACGGCACCTGATAGCCGGGTGTGGCCGGAATCTGCTGCAGTGGCGACAGGCCGCCCGAGGATGCGGTGACCCAGTCGGCACCGCGCTGATGCAGCAACCTTGAGTATTCGATGGTCTGGGCCAGGTCCCAGCCGCCATCGACCCAGTCGGTCGCCGACAGCTTGACGCCGACCGGCCTTTCGACCGGAAATGCGGACCGCACGGCATCGAACACCTGCAGCGGAAAGCGCATGCGGTTCTCGAGCGAGCCGCCATATTCATCGCTGCGCTGATTGGATAGCGGCGACAGGAATTCATGCAGCAGGTAGCCATGGGCCGAATGGATCTCGATTGCATCCATTCCGAGCCGAGCCGCCCGCTTGGCCGCGTTGACGAATCCACTGAGCACCCGATCCAGCCCGCCCGCATCCAGCGCCAGGGGCGCTGTCGCGTGTTCCTTGAAAGGCAGTGCCGATGGCGCATGCGGCAGCCAGCCTCCGTCCCCGACCTCGATGAACTGGCCGCCCTGCCACGGCACCTGGCAGGATGCCTTGCGCCCGGCATGTGCAAGCTGCACCGCCACTGCGATATTCGAATAGCTGCGTATCGCGGCCAGCACCGGCTTCAACGCCGATTCAGTGCGCTGGTCCCAAAGACCCAGGCAACGCGGCGTGATGCGCCCGTCCGGTTCGACCGCCGTCGCCTCGAGGCAAAGCATGCCGGCACCGGATAATGCCAGCTGGCCAAGGTGGATCAGATGCCAGGCCGTGGCTTCTCCCTGATCGGCCGAATACTGGCACATCGCCGACACCATTATCCGATTCGGAACGACAACGCTGCGCAGCGTGAATGGCGAAAACAGGGAGCCCATGTACTGTGGGATGTCGTTCCGTGACCAAGATCGAGAATAGCAGAAGCCCTGAAGTGCGATCGAATCAGAACGTACCGCATGCCTGGTGATGTCTGGATTTTGGCGCAACTGCCCGCCAGCTGCGACATTTGCATCGGTCGCTTACGGTTCTAGAAACGCCAAGACGGACTTAGCCAGAAGGCGTCCGATCCGCTGGCATTGGCTAGGTCGACGCGCTCGTACTCAGCCCGCAGATTCAGATGATGAATCAACGTGACGCCGAGGCCGCCGCCGTACAAAAAATCCGAACGGCTGTGCCTGGATTCCAGAAACGGCCCGGACGAGAAATCCACTCGCGTATCCAGGTCGTAGAAATAGTATCCCGCCTTGCCGAACACTTCGACCGGCCCGAGCGGCAGAGTGGCAAGCACCGCGGGTGAGAACCCTGTCATCGATACGTGATAAACGCCGTGCGAACCGCTGGTAGCGAACGAATCGTTCGGATGGCCGAAGTCCACGTACGCCGCTTCGACGCCGATGAATGGAGCAAACCTGAATCCCACGAATGCCTTCCAGGCATCGTCGCTCGAATGGGTGATATCTGTGACCGCAGTGCCGACGTCGTCGAGACTGTGAAGATGCAGATCGAACTGTCCCCAGCCGGCGCCCACGTATGGTCCGGCCGGCGGACTATAGTCATCGGCATGCACGATGGTCGATGCGATTACCAATACCAGCACCGCGAGTGCGACCGCTAATTGTCTGCTCAGATACGCGCGAGCGCCTGCGGCTGCTCGGTGCACGGGCCGCATCATGCCGCGCTCGGCGAGTCTTCGGGGCGCCCTGCCCTCGCGGATCTCGCGCTGTGAACAGCGCCGCCTGGGGTTCTCGGACATCACAATGCCCTGATACTCCTGTGATTCGGGGAGCACAGGCTAGTGCGGCGTCATCGATGGCCAAAGTCAGTGCATGCCGCATGACACGGCAGCCGAGGATTACGCGGTCTGAGAGACGTTCCCTACACAGGCACGCGATGCGTCGGGATATTGTGGCGCGTGGCCAGCCGCTCGGGCTGTATGGCGAGCTTGACATGCGCTCGATCCTAATGCCTGATCCCATGCACTCATTCAAAATTCATTCCGCGAGCTGCGCATGCCGCCTCTCCGCCATGGCCTTTTGACCTTGACCGTTGCCTGTCTTTGCGCCTCCCCGGCCGGCGCCCAGTCGCTGACCACTGTTTTCATCATCGACCCCGCCTACGGCATCAAGGCCTTCGACATCACCATCCCCGCCGGCTGGAAGTTTGATGGCACCGTCATGCCCGGGCCCGAATGCAGCCGCGTCCCGATGCCAGTTTTCCGCGCCTACTCCCCCGACGGACTGACGGAGATGCGCCTGCTGCCGGCCTTCAACTGGACGTTTCATCCGAGCTTCAAGGGTTTCCACGCGGTGAATGGTTGCGTGCCTTACACCGGCCGCATGCCGGCGGAAGACTTCCTGAAGCATTATGTGGAGATGATCGCCAGCAACGGCATGCACGTCGTAGGGCCTATGGCTGTCGGCGCGGCGTACCAGCAACGTGTCGCTGCCGTCGCCCAGAATATGAACCACATTGCTCCCAACATCCGCGGCTCTGCTGACGCCGCCGCCGTGCGAGTCGAGACCGTCAACGGCACCTTTATCATCGAGCAGCGTTTGCGCGCCTATGTGGAATGCCGTATTGCCGATAGCGGACCGGACACCAATGGCGGCGGTTGCTCCGCGCATGTGGATGTCGAACGCGCTCCCAAGGGGAAGCTCGATGCCCTGTGCTCTCTGGTCGATGCCCATGATCTGGTCAAGACACCACACGAGGACGCATGGCTGCAGCGCGTGCAGCAGACGATGGCGCAGCGGGCCGGCGAGGACCAGGCGCGCCTCACCCGTCAGCAGCAGGCCGGGCAGGCGATGCTGAAGAAGCAGTTCGATGACTTCATGGCCACCTCGCAGCGCAATCACGAGGCCTTCATGGCGCAGCAGGAGTCCTCGTTCCGCAGCTCCATGAACAGCGCCAACGCTGCGATGAACGCGCGCACCACGGCAGCCTCCGACTGGGTCGACTACGCACTCGACCAGCAGACCGTAGTCGGCCAGGGGGGCGTGGCCAAGGTCTCAAACTCATATACCCACACCTGGTCCAGTACCGTCGGAAATCAGACCCAGTGGTTCCAGACCAACGACCCCAATGCCAACCCGAACGGCACCCTTTCGGGCAACTGGACTGAGGACACCAAGGTGCACGGCAACGGCCAATCGTTTTAGCCCGCGCGGCATCGCCACCGATGACCTGGATTCTCATGATCGCGCTGCAGGCCGGCTTCATGATCGCGGGCATTCGTCGCGAAGAGAAGGCTGGACTGTGGAGCTGGCCGAAATTCTTCTTCGCCCTCGGATTCGCAGCCGTCGAGGTTGCCCTGGTTACCGCCCCTGTCCTGGCCCTCGACCGGGACAGCCGCTGGTTCTGGTGGATCTATGGGGCCGCATGGCTGATCGCAGCGCTCAACTTCATCTGGTTCATCTTCGCCTGCCGCCGCTGGAAGCTCCCGGACGGTCGTACCAGCCTGCAGGCGGAACGCGACGGCCAATCATAGAGATAGGCGGCTACGGGTTGGACGAATATTTTGCTTCGGCCGCCCCCACGGCCAGCACGTGCCCCTGCATGGCCAGCAGCGCGTCCTCACCGAAGAAAAGGCCGCTCAGTCCCAGGCTCGCGACATCCAGGGCATACACGCGGGTGACATAGCGATGCGGCGTCGGGTCATTGTGCGGGGGACAGGGCCCGTCATAGCCGCCACGCGGACCATCCAGCTCGGAGCCCTTGGGATAGAAATGCGTGAACACGTTGGCGCCACGCACACCGTGGTCGGTGGGCCCGATGGGCTTGCCCTTGAGCACGAACCCGGGGCTCTCCTCGCCCTGCCGCAGGAAAGTGATGGAAGGCGGGACATCGATCAGCACCCAATGAATGAATGGCACGCGCGGCGTATCGGCCGTGATCGTGACGCCCGGTTTGTTGATCAGGCTCAGATCCTGCGGCACATCCAGATCGGTCATGATCAGTGCGTAGGACCGTGTGGCTGCCGGACCGCGCGACCACGAGACACTCGGGCTGATATTGTACTCGGCCGGATCCATCGTGGACGGCGGGCAGTACGCCGCGCTCACCGGCAGGCGCCCGTCGGCTGTCAGGCCGCCCACCGTGACCTTAAGGCTGGCGATCGCTGCCGTGGCCGGCATCGGCGGTGGCCCCTCGGCGTGGGCCGACGTCACCGCGGCGATGAATACCAACCCGGTTGCGGCGCACAAGGCCCAGCTCCGGGCGTTGCAACCCGAGAGCATCAGTCGAATCTGGCGTTGACCGTCAGGCCCCACATCCGCGGCAGACCCACCGTACCTGTATTCACAAATCCCGGGATGTTATAGCCCGTGAGACGGTAGAACTTGTTCAGCAGGTTGGAACCATAGAGCTGCACGTCCCACTTGTTGCCGGGCGGGTGATAGATCAGGCGCGAGCCCAGCAGACCATAGGACGGAATGTACACGCCGCTGGCGTCGGAACCCGACTTCACCCAGCTGGTCCAGCCCTCGTCGACACGCGCCGTCAGGCCAGCGCCGTTCGGCAGCGGTGTGTCGAACTGCGCGCCGCCATTGGCCGAGAAGCGTGGTGCGAACGGAAACGGCGCGCCCGGCAGGATGCCGCTGGTCGGGGGGTATTCCGAGTAGCCGGTGTTCAGATAGCCCGCGGAATAGTTGAAGCTGAAGGATCTGGAGGCCAGCCACTGACCCTCGAGCTCCGCGCCCTTCACCAGTCCATGGCCGGCATTGATGGTGATATTGTAGAGGCCAACATTCTCGTTCGCCTGCACGTTGGTGTACTGGCTGTAGAACAGCGATGTGTTGACGCGCAGCGTGTGCTCAAACCAGTCCGACCGCAGACCCACCTCGTAGTTATAGAGTTTCTCCGGCTGGTATGCTTGCGCGCCCTGCGGCGCCTGACTGCCGCCGCCCGCGCTGAAGCCCTCGGCAAATGTGGCGTAGGTCATGATCGCCGGCGTCCATTGGTACTGCAGCGAGGCGCGCGGAGCCGTGTCGGTATACACACCGCTGGCTACGGTCCCTTGCGGTCCACCGCTCGGAGTCACGCTGAGATTCGGTGCGCAGCACTGCACCGGGATCGGCACATTCGGGTTGTACTCGCCCACCTCTGCCGTGTCGCGGTTATAGCGCACGCCCGCCGTCAACGACAGATCGTTGGTGATCTTGTAGGTCCACTCGGTGAAGCCGGCATACCCGTGGATGTGGTAGATGGTCAGTACATCGATGTTGGCAGCCGCAAACGGCACGGTGCCGGGCGGTAGCCCCAGAAATTTGTTGAAGGCGGTATTGTCCTGCTCGTTCACGGCCACATTCAGCTCGTTACCGAGCCAGTTCTCACGGCGCCAGCGTCTGAAGTCATTGTAGTAATAGAAACCGGTGGTGCCCGTCAGGCTGTCGCTGTTGAACAGCAGCTGACCTTCTGCGGTGGCCTCGTGGATGATATTGGTGTTGTCACCGTCGAACAGGTGGTATGGGACGTTGGTGAAGTCCTCGTAGCTCTCGCTCTGCACGTCGCGCGCGCTGCCGAGCGCCTTGAGCGCCCAGTTGTCGTTGAGCTTGTCGTTCAGGATCAACTTGTAGTTGGTGGCACGGGTGTGCAGCTCCGGCCCATTGTAATTGCCGGCAGTCATGAATTTTTGCTGCGCGCCGTACAGCCAGCCCGGATTGATCTTCAGATTCGCCCCGTACCCGCTTACCGCATCGTAGAGCCCGGGCAGCGAGCCCGGGCCCGTGCTGATTCCCCAATCAGTGGTCGGGTTGCCGTTGGTGCCGATGTCATTCTGCTCGATGATGAATCGGGCATTGAAGTTGTCAGTCGGCTTCCACAGCGCATCGAATCGGGCGACCAGATCATCCTGGCTGCCGAAGGCCTGATTGACGCTGACGCTGGGCAGATAACCATCTCGGGTCACCCGCGCCACGGTGATCTTGGTCAGCAGCGTTGAGGACACGGGAATGTCCATTGCGGCCGACACGTTGAAGCGATGATAGTCGCCGACCGTGGCCGATACGCGCGCGCCGAACTGGTCGGCGGGCTCCCTGGTGATGAACTGGATCGCGCCACCCATGCTGTTCTTGCCGAACAGCGTGCCCTGCGGCCCGCGCAGCACCTCCACCCGGTCCATCTCCACCAGGTCGGTGAAGTAGCCGAACTCCTCCTGATAGGCGATGCCGTCCACGTAGACGCCGACACTGGGCAGGCCGCGCATGCGGAAGGCGCCCTGCTCGGTGCCGAAGAAATTGTACGGCGCGGGGGAAAAGTTCGCGATCGCGTGCGTCAAATCCTCCACATTGGCAATACCGCGGATCTGCAGGTCTTCGGAACTCAAACTCGCAATGGAAATCGGCACTTCCTGCAGGTCCTCGGACCGCCGCCTGGCCGTGACGATGACCTCCTCGAGCGTACCGCTGTTCTCGCCGACCGGCGCCTGTGCGGTGGCGGCGGCCGTCGTCTCCGAATCGGCGGCCAAGGCCGTGCTCTGGCTGGCACTGAACAGGACCATGGCCGTGGCAATTCCGAAAGCCATGAAGCACTTTCTGGTTGGGCTGACCAAGTTGAATCCTCCCCCGTTTTGACCCATTGCCGGGCCGTGTCGGCCCGGATGCGCCGCTGTGTCTTCGCTTAGGCGGCTCCCGAATTGATACGACAATCCCCCGATTCTTTGAATCCCGATTTTTCGCTATAGCGAATCTTAATTCGTATTAGCGAATGATAGTAACGGAGAACGCAGGGCCTTGCAACGGCCAGCGAGGGAATGAGCGCCTCGATGACCTAGGCATCAGTGTGATCCGGCAGGTGCATAACCTTGGCCGGGTCCTCGCCGAAGGGCGGTGAATAGATCACGAGCATCTTGATGCGTTCGGTGAGGACTCGGATCGAGTGAAACACCTTCGCCGGGAAGAACATCATGTCGCCGGCGCGCACGTGATGGTCGACGCCATCGATTCCCGCGATCGCCTCGCCTTCCAGGATATACACCGCCTGCTCCAGATCGGGATGCGCGTGCGCGGGGGATCCCTCATGCCGCTCGATGTCGCCGAGCGCGATCTCCATGTACTTTGCGCCGTTCACTTTCGGACCGACGAGTCGATAGTTCCTGGTGCCGGTGTGGTTGGCGGGGCTGTAGCTCTCCTGCTCGGAGGCCCGGATGATGTAGGGAGATTTGCCGCTCAATGCCGGTATCCTCATGCAGTATCAGACCGGTTTATACAGCGGCGCTGATGCGAGCCGGTCCGACTCGCTGCGCCCGATGAGAAACAGCGCGCCCGCGGCGATCAACGCCAACACGGCGATGATGCCAAGTCCCACGCGAAAGTCCCCGCTGACATCCTTCATGACGCCGGTGAACCAAGGCGAGAGGAAGCCACCGGTGACTCCCAGCGCGCTGATGGCGCCGATGCCGCCGGCCGCCGCCGCGCCCGTCAGAAACGTCCCGGGTATCGACCAGAACGGCGCCGTGAATGCCAGCGTGCAGGCAAATGCCACGGCAAGCGCAGCGATCCGGGCGACCGGCTCGCTGATGATCACCGAGGCGAGCAAGGCCACGCCGCCCAGGAAATTGGCAAAGGCGGCATGCCCATAACGCTCCATGTGCCGATCGGAACGGCGGCCCCACAGGATCAGCGCGACCAGCGCCAGCAGGCTGGGAATGGCGACGACGAATCCGGTTTGCGCGTTGCTGAGCCCGAAACCCTTGACGATTTGCGGCAGGAAGAACGTGATGCTGTTGAGCAGGCAGACATTGCTGAAATAGACCGCCGCCAGCAACAGTACCCTGGCATTGGTCAGGCACTGAATCACGGAAAAAGTCTGCTTGCGCTCGACGTCGCTGCGCTCCGCGCCGAGTTTCGCGATCAGCCAGTCGCGCTCATCCGGCGGCAGCCACTTCGCCTGCGCCGGGGTGTCTTGCAGGCGCTGCACCACGAGCGGCGCCAGCAGCAGCGCCGGTAACGCCTCGATCAGGTAGAGCCACTGCCAGCCCGCAAACCCCGCACGCCCGTTCAGCGACAGCAGCAGGCCCGAGAGCGGCGCACCGATGATGCCGCTGATTGGAATGGCGGCGATGAAAATTGCCAGTATTCGCGCCCGGTACGCAGACGGAAACCACAACGTCAGAAAATACAGCACGCCGGGGTAGAAGCCCGCTTCGGCCGCGCCCAGCAGCAGTCGAAGCACGTAGAAGCTGGTCCGACCGCCGACGAACGCCATGGCCGCGGCGCACAGCCCCAGGCTGAACATGATGCGCGCGATCCAACGGGTCGCGCCGAATCGATGCAGCAGCAGATTCGATGGAATCTCGCACACGCAGTAGGTGACGAAGAAAAGGCCGGCCCCGAATCCGTATGCCGAGGCCGTCAGGTGCAGCGCCTGATTCATCTGCAGCGAGGCGAAACTCAGATTGACGCGGTCCAGGTAGGCAAAGAAATAACACAGCATCAGCAGCGGGATAATCCTGGCCGCTGTGCGCTGGAAAGTGCGACGCTCGAGATCGGATGCTAGATCCGCAAGCGCCATGGTGTGTTGTTCCTTGCTTGCATTCCGAACCCGGCGTAGAATTTCGCTATATCGAAATACTATTCGCAATAGCGATATAAATCAAAAAATTGACCGACCTCGCGCGCTTACCGGAGCAAGCACTCTAATGCAGCCCAGCACGCGCCCAGAAGGCGTTACATGGGGCGAGAGTTCGCCCTCCACGACTGGTCCGCTGAGCGGGGTTCGCGTACTGGACCTGACCACCGTGGTCATGGGCCCCTCGGCGACGCAGATGCTGGGGGACCTGGGCGCCATCGTCGTCAAGATCGAGACTGCCGGCGGCGACTCGATGCGCTGGGTGGGTCCGTGGCGGCATGCAGGCATGGGTCCGATGTTCCTGCAGGCGAACCGCAACAAGCGCAGCGTGGTTCTCAATCTGAAATTGCCGCAGCACAAGCGGCTCGCCCTGGAGCTTGCACGCGACGCGGATGTGCTGGTTTCAAACGTTCGACCGCAGGGATTGCAACGGCTGGGTTTGGATTACGACAGTGTCAGCCGCGTCAACCCGACCATCATCTACTGCGCGGCGGTGGGCTATGGATCGGGCGGCCCGGAATCGGGCAAGCCGGTGTACGATGATTTGATGCAGGCTGCGGCGGGGATCGCCGGCCTGTTCAAGGCCGTGGACGGCACGCCGCGGTACGCGCCGATCAATATCTGTGACCGCGTGGTAGGCCTGTATGTGGCCAATGCCGTGACCAGCGCGCTGTATTATCGCGAAAAGAGCGGTCAGGGCCAAATGATCGAGGTCCCCATGTTCGAGACCATGGCGCAGTTCGTGCTGTCGGATCACCTGGGCGGCCAGGCCTTCGTGCCGCCGGCGGGAGAGATGGGCTATCGGCGTCTGCTGTCGCGCACGCGCGGACCCTATCAGACCAAGGATGGGCATCTGTCGCTGGTGGTGTACACCGACCGGCATTGGCGGTTCTTCAGCGAGTTGGTCGGCCATCCGACGCTGCTCGAGTCCGATGCGCGCTACGCCTCGCAGGAGAGCCGCACGCAGTACGCGGAGGAAGTCGGCGCGTTCCTCGCGACGCACCTGCTGCAACGTACGAACCAGGAATGGCTGGAATTGTTCCAGGCCGCCGATATTCCGGCCTGTCCGGTCAATTCGCTCGAGGATCTGTTGCGTGATCCACATCTGCAGGCGGTCAACTTCTTCGAGCAAGTCGAACACCCGACCGAGGGCACGTTGCGCAATTGCCGCTTTCCGATTCAGTTCGGCAAATCCCCCGCATCCATGCAGCGGCTGGCGCCGAACCTGGGCGAGCATAACCGCGAGATCTTCCCTGCGGTCGACGACGCTGAGGCCGCCGGCATGGGCGACGCGTAACAATCATGACGCAGCAGACGCAGCAGACGCAGCCGCCGCACACGCGGGACGTGCGATTGGAACGCCGGGACGATGCGCTGTGGGTATGGATCGAGCGCGAAGCGCGCCGCAATGCCATGAACTCCGCGGTATTGCTCGGCATTGAAGAGGCGCTGCAACGAGCCGCCGGCGACGACACGATCCGGACCATCGTGCTGAGCGGTGCGGGAGACAAGGCGTTTTGCGCCGGGGCTGATCTGAGCGACGGGGCGGCGACGTTTCAGGCGCACCCGGACGAGCCAACCACCGGGTTTGGCCGCCTGGCCCGCGCCGTGCGCGGCTGCGGCATACCGCTCATCGCGCGGGTCAACGGTAGCTGCGTGGCCGGCGGTATGGGACTGTTGGCCCTGTGTGATCTGGCGATCGCCGCCGAACATGCGCGCTTCGGGCTGCCGGAGGTCAAGCTCGGAGTTTTCCCTATGCAGGTGCTGGCGCTACTGCACGCTACCGTGCACGCACGGCACATCAATGAGTTGTGCCTCACCGGGGAATTGATTTCGGCGGCGCGCGCCGCAGAGATGGGCCTGATCAACGAAGTGGTCCCTGCGGCTGCTCTGGACGCCGCCATCGAGGCCACTATCGCGAAGCTGCGCGCCGCCTCCCCGTCCGCGATTCGCCGTGGCAAGCAGGTCATGTTCGCCATGCAGTGCATGGCCTTCGAGCAGGCGCTGGCGTTCGCCGAGGCGCAAATCGCTCTGATGGCGCGCTCCGCGGACGCCGCCGAAGGGCTGCTCGCCTTCGCCGAAAAACGCAAGCCGCGCTGGGCGGCGGAGTCGTAGCGCAACTCCATGGATGAGCGCATCACGGCGCAGCGCATCGTGCGCATTGGCGGGGCTTGCGGCGCCTGGGGCGATAGTCCCCGGGCGATACCGCAGCTGCTGCGCGAGCCGATGGATTACCTGATGATGGACTATCTGGCCGAGGTCAGCATGTCGTTGCTGGCACGAGCGAAGATGAAAGCCCCGGAAGCAGGATTCCCGCCGGATTTCATCACCTACCTGAGCGACAACCTGGAGGCGCTCGAGCAGCGCGGTGTCAAGGTAGTCACCAATGCCGGCGGCGTCAATCCGCTTGGCTGCAAGGCCGCGCTGCAGTCACTCTGCGATCGACTATCGCTGCCGCTGCGCATCGCCGCGGTCGTGGGCGACGACGTGCTGCCGATGATCGACTCGCTGCGCGATCAAGGAGTACGCGAAGCGGAATCGGGCGAGGCGCTGCCGCGCCGGCTGCTGAGCGCCAACGCCTACCTCGGAGCGCTGCCGATCGCCGCCGCGCTGCGGGAGGGTGCGGACGTCGTCATCACCGGACGCTGTGCCGACAGCGCGCTCGCGCTGGGCATCCTGATGCATGAATTCGCATGGGCGAGCGACGATTACGATCGGCTGGCGGCGGGCAGCCTGGTCGGTCACCTGCTGGAATGCGGCGCCCAGGGGGTCGGCGGTCTGCACACTGACTGGGAGAAGGTAGCGAACTGGGAAAATATCGGCTATCCAATCGCCGAGTGCCGTGCGGATGGATCGTTCATTCTCACCAAGCCTGCCGGTACCGGAGGGCTCGTAATTCCCGGCTCGGTCGCGGAACAGGCGCTGTACGAGATTGGCGATCCCGCCGCCTACGTGCTACCGGACGTCGTCGCCGATTTTTCCAAGGTGCAGCTCACGCAGGCGGGCAGCAATCGCGTACGCGTCAGCGGGGCGCGCGGCCGCCCGCCGACGACGCAGTACAAGGTCTCGGCCACGTTTCAGGACGGATATCGCGCGGTCGCCAGCGTTTCCATCGTGGGCCCGGACGCGGCGGCAAAGGCCGAAAAGACAGCGCAGGCGTTGCTCGCACGCGCCCGGCTGGCTTTCGCCGAGAGAGATCTTCCCGACTTCACCGCTACCCACATCGAAGCGCTGGGTGCCGAGGCTTCATACGGTGCGCAGTCGCGCACGCGAAGCACACGGGAAGTGTTGCTGCGACTGGTGGTGGTGCACCAGGATGCGAACTGTCTGGAATTGTTCGCCAGGGAGCTGGGCTCGGTGGGCATTTCCTTCGCTCCGGGCACCACCGGAATTTACGGTGGGCGCCCCAAGCCGGCACCGCTGATCCGGCTGTTCACGTTTTTTATCGACAAGATGCTGCTTGCGCCACCCGTGGTGTGGATCGGCCCCGATCAAGTCGCGATCAAAGTTGAGATCCCCCACGGCTATGCGTTGACACCGTCCCCAGCTGTCGAGGCGCCTGATGACGGCGGCGGATTGAACGAGCCGACCGTTGCGGTGCCATTGATTCGTCTGGCCCTTGCGCGGTCGGGCGACAAGGGCGATAGCGCCAACATCGCCATCATCGCGCGCGATCCCGCGTATGTGCCAGCGCTGCGTCGTGAGGTTACGGCAGATCGCGTGCTCGAGCATTTCCGCCATCTGGTGCAGGGTCCGGTGCAGCGCTTTGAAGCGCCCGGTCTGCACGCGTTCAACTTCCTGCTGCAACACGCGCTCGGCGGAGGCGGGATGGCTTCACTTCGCATCGATCCGCAGGGCAAAGCCTACGCGCCGATGGCGCTTGAAATGCAGGTGCGCGTGTCAGCCGAGGTTCTGCGTCGCATCGAGGCGCTCGCCGAGCACTAACCGCTCGTCGCGGATTCGCCCCTGACTGAGCACGTTGCCGGGTGGGATCAAGCAGGGGCCGCCAGTAGCTTGCACACCCCCATCAGCAGCTCCGCGGATTTGGCCAGTTGCGGCATCACGCGCGAGGTAGGTCCTGCGATTGTGACGATGTAGATGGCGGACGCCCACACGAATCGCGCGGACAGGGTCGTCACCCCTTCCTGGCTCTCTTCGCTATTGAGGAACCAGCCCCTGCGATTTCCCGCTTCGAGGTCCTCGCGCAGCTTCGCCTTCGAGGTGATCGTGCGCGGCGTCAGAATCGAAAGCGACGCGCTTCTGAGGTACCCGCTCAGCGCCTTTTCGCTCAGACTGCCCAGCAGAGCCTTTCCCGCCGAAGTGGCGTGCAGCGTTCTGACGTTATCACCGACGTTGGCGAGGAAGCGCAGGGGGTGCGAGGGCTCGATTGAGAGCAGATAGGTTGCCCCAAGTGCGGCCACCTTTGACAGCAGAATCGACTCGTCGACCTTGTCGCGCAGTGCTCGCAGCAGCGAATCTGCGCGCAGCACCACCGGATCGTGATTGGCGATCGTTTTGGTCATCTCGTAGAGCCGCAAGGTCGGATAATAGCCACCGCGTGAGCTCAACTCGTAGATGTACCCGCGCTCCAGCAGCGCCTGCAACACATCGTGGCAGCTGGACGGCGGAATCTTGAGCAATCGGGCAATTTCCGAGGATGTGAGCGGTCGCTTTTGATCCGCGAATACCTCGAGAAAATCCAGCGTTCTACCGACTATTTTCGACATCGCAGCAAGCCTGGCATGAAACGGGATTGCACACCACCGGCTGATTGCGGTTTATTCTACGGCAACAAATTATCACAAGTGGCACCGCGTCAGGTTCGCCGCCGCCGGCCCCATCAACCTGAAAATCTATTTGGTCCGCGTGAAATTGACATGCTTCAGAAGAAAGATATACGGACCTTGCTGGCGTACTGTCGTGGGCCACTCGCGAAGTCTGTTGATTGATCAGGTTGACGCCCATAGACAACGGAATCTATGGTCCGGCCGCATGTCTGAACCGAAAAATTTTAGATTCCCGACAGGCACTTAGCAAGAGCGCTCGGATACGTGGGTGTGGGTAACCATACCTTATCCCTCTTCAGCGCGCCGTGAATAGCCGAGATGATCGCGGACCTGAAGCTGGACGTTCTCGTTTTAATTCTATTTGGCATCTCGGCCGCTCTCCAAACTCACCCACAGCCCTGAATTCGCCTAGTCATGCCAGCCGGCATGGGTCGGCTCGAGCGGGTCAACGGGTCCACCTAATATTCGGAAATTTAGGCACGCCAACGCTAGGTCACTCGTTGTTCGCAGTGAAAGCAACCATCTCGTTGCGCACACCACTGTACTCAGCATCATTCTCCCCGACAATCTCTTATGTCAAAGATTGATGTCGATGGTCCTGCCACTCCTGATACATTCCCATCGAGCTCGAAACAACCAAGGCCTTATAAGAATATGCGTTGTCTCCAAGGATCAAGTCGTTTGGGCCCATTGCTGTGCCTCATCGCTTTGCCACTGGCCAGTTTCTATACGCGAGCCGACACCCCGTCGGCGACTGACATCGCATCTGCAAGTTCGGGCCAGTGCATCACCGTCTCTGGCGGCAGTCTCAGCGCGGGAGTGGCTATCGTGCAGACGCCTTGCGCGGGATCGAGTGACCAGACCTGGTCACTGGTCGCGGTGGGCACCGATTACCACATCGTTTCGCAGTCCAGTAGGCTCTGCCTGAATATAACGGGCAGCTCGAAGGCATCTGGAGCCGCCATCATTCAGTGGCCATGCCAGACAAATGGGGCCACCAATGATCAGTGGAGCATTGTCAGCCTCGGGGAGTATTACGAGATTGTGTCCGTGTCGAGCGGACAGTGCCTGAATGTCGACCACAATTCCCAATCCTCCGGTGCAACGTTGATTCAGTGGCCCTGTCAGGCCAATACACCTTCAAACTATAACGATCTGTGGAGCTTGGCAGTTCCCTCGATGCCAGTTCTACCCTCAACGTGGACGGGTGTCATCGCCCTGCCAGTGACCCCGATTGCGGTCGCCAACCTGCCCAACGGCAATTTGCTGATGTGGTCCGCCTACAACCCGACCAGCTATGAGGGTGATATCGGCAACGCCGAGGGGCAGACCTACACCAGTGTTTTCAACCCCATCACACTGACGGCCACGGACGTGCTCGTCACCAACACCGGTGCAGACATGTTCTGCCCCGGCATCGCCGTGATGCCCAATGGCCAGGTGCTCGTCAATGGTGGCAGCAGCAGTCCGAAAACCAGCATTTATGCTCCGGGTTCGCAGACGTGGAGCATTGGCGCCGAAATGAACATCCCTCGCGGCTATGAAGCCGACGCGCTGCTGTCGAACGGCGAGGTGTTGACGCTCGGCGGTTCCTGGAGTGGCGGTCAGGGCGGCAAGTCCGGTGAGATCTGGAACGGCAGCAGGTGGAGCGTTTCTTCAGGAATACCTGAGACCAATATTGTCGGTCCGGATCCACAGGGTATCTACCGTGGCGATAACCACGCCTGGATGTTTGGGCAGAGCAATGGCTCGGTCTTTCAGGCTGGCCCCAGCGCGCAGATGAACTGGATCACGACCGCCGGAAGCGGCACCATCACCTCGGCTGGCAATCGCGGAGCGGATCCCTACAGCATCAACGGCAACGCCGTGCTGTATGACATCGGCAAGATTCTGAAGGTCGGTGGTGCGCCGGCCTATCAGCAAACCTCCAGCGGCACAACTTTCGCCACCAACTCGGCCTACCTGATCGATATCACCGCGGGCGTCAACAAGACGCCGACGGTGACGCAGCTCACGCCGATGTCCTATCAGCGCGCATTCGCCAACAGCGTCGTGCTTCCGAATGGCGAAGTTGTCGTCGTCGGCGGGCAGAGCATCCCGGAGCCCTTTACCGACAGCGCCGCCATTCTCGTGCCGGAGATCTGGAACCCCGCGACGCAGAAATTCAGTCTGCTCAATCCCATGCAGACACCACGCACCTACCACAGCACGGCAATTCTGCTACCGGATGGTCGGGTATTCGTCGGTGGCGGCGGGCAATGCGGAACGGGCTGTCTTCAGAACCATCTCAATGCAGAAATCCTGACCCCACCCTACCTGCTCACCGCGAGCGGCACCGCGGCGACCCGCCCCGTGATTGAATCGGCGACCCCAACAGCCTCTCCAGGAGGGGTGATCGCCGTCGCCACAGGGGGCGCGGTCAGCTCGTTTGTACTTATGCGCTTGTCGGCGGTGACCCATACGGTCAGCAACGATCAACGACGCGTGCCCTTGGCGATTCAGTCCCAGAACGGCGCCACTTCCTATACATTGTCGGTGCCTGCGGATCCGGGCATTGTGCTGCCGGGTTACTACATGCTGTTCGCGCTGAATGCCAGCGGTGTCCCGAGTGTTTCGACTACGGTGCAGATCCTCTAAGCAACCGATGCAACCACGACGATGGGTAGCCCCGCTCGCTCTGCTCTCAGCGCTCTTGACGTTGTTTCCTGCCGCGAATCCGGCTGCCAACGGGTCACCGACTTTGGATTACGCGCGGGGTCGGGCTCTGTTCAGAGGCGACATCGAGCTCTCGGGGCGCATTCGCTCACACCTCGAGGACCTTCCCAGCGCAGTCATCCGCTGCAGTAATTGTCACGCCGTCGGAACGGAGCCAGATGTGCCTCGCTCCCTGGCCCCGCGTCTGACGCACGATCTGCTGCTGGCGCCGCGCGCGCGCCGCGGCGGGCCCGCATCGATCTACGATCGGGCGGCCTTCTGCACTCTGCTCCAACAGGGCATCGATCCGGCACACGTGGTCGTCAGTGTAGAGATGCCGCTCTATGTGCTGTCCGACAGGGACTGTCATGCCCTATGGCGCTACATTACTGGGGGAACTCATGCAGCGACAGCGCCCTAATCCAACGCGGCGGCGGTTCTGCGCTCTGGCTTCCGCGGTGGTCGGGACGCTCGTCGGCGCTGACATGCCGAAGTGTGTGCACGCAGATCCCATCAGTGCCGATCACGGCCGCGTCGTACCTCCGGTCCAGATTCCCGACATCAAGGTCCGCTGCGTCGCGGGCGATTCGGCGAGCCTGCGATCCCTGCTGTTGGGCAAGGTCACAGCTCTGCATCTGATGTTCACCGGTTGCTCCACGATCTGTCCGATCCAAGGCGCCATCTTTCAGCATCTGCAGACGCTGCTGCTCCCGCAAGCACAGAGCGACCTGCAACTGCTATCACTCAGCATTGATCCCGACGGCGACTCCCCAGCCGCCATGCGTGCGTGGCTGAAGAAATTCGGCGCCGGCAGCGCTTGGATTGCGGCTGCTCCGTCGGCCGAGAATCTGGACCAGGTATTCGCTCTCTTCGGCCAAGGGCGCAATGCGGTGGAAACCCATTCGACCCAGGTCAACATCATCGATCGGGAAGCCAGGCTGGTCTGGAGGTCCCCTCCATTGCCATCGCCCGATGCGATCGCGGCAGTACTGCGCAAGGTCTAGATAGGCTTCTACTTGCCATTGGCTCCTCGACAAATTGCGAGTGGTAGTCAGAAGTCAGGCATGCAGCTCATCGAGTGCGGACGACCGCGCCTAACGCATTGATTTTGGCGCCCCCGGCCGGAGTTGAACCGACGACCTACCGCTTAGGAGGCGGTCGCTCTATCCACTGAGCTACGGGGGCGTATCCGGGGACGTTCGCGCTCTAGACCTCCACCACGCGGTTGCGCAATTCGCCGATGCGATCGATGCGCGCCAGCATCTCGTCGCCATCGTGCAGGTAGTGCGGCGGCGTCATTGCAAAACCGACGCCGGATGGCGTTCCGGTGGCAATGATATCCCCTGGCAACAACGTCAGTCCTGCGGACAGCGAGGCGATGATGGTCGGAATATCGAAGATCATCTGCTGCACGCGTGCGCGCTGCCGCTCCTGGCCATTGACGGTGAGGGTGAGTTCGAGCGCCTTCGGATCGCCGATCTCGTCGCTCGATACGATGCATGGCCCCAACGGCAGCGTGGTATCGAGCGACTTGCCCTTGAACCATTGCTCATGCCGACGCTGCAGATCGCGCGCGGTGACATCGTTGGCGATGCTATAGCCAAACACATGCTCGTAGGCTTGCGCGGCAGCGATATCCCGGCCGCCCCGGCCAATGATGACCGCGAGTTCGACTTCATAGTCGAGCTTCTGGGTCAGTTTTCGATCCAGCCGCACGTCGGCCCCCGGGCCAATCACCGTAAGGGTGGCCTTGGTGAAGAACTGCGGCACCACCGGCAGCTTCAGATCGGTGCTCATCGCCGCGGCACCTTCCTTCACATGATCGACGTAGTTGCGCCCGACGCAGAACACATTGCGCACCGGCTGCGGTATCGGCGCAAGTTTCTGCACCTGCGCCACCGGCAGCAGTGCGGGGCCGCTGTTCGCAGCCCCGGCGGCAAGCCGTTCGCACGCCGCCAGCGCTGGCGCCTCGCCGCGGATGATGGCCAGCATCGACGACAGGTCCACGCTCTCCCCGGCCGCCTTGGCGGCTGCGGCCAGATGCAGGATCCCTTCGCGCAGCACCAGGCCGGCGGCTATCTGGTCCTTATAACGAAAGCTGATGAATTGCATAGTTAGATGATTAAATTGCGTTTATTTCATGCGTAGCGCCGCGGCTGCCGCCGCCGCGGTCGGCAGCGGGTGCGCAGTTTACGCGATCTTGGAACGCCAGTGATTGGCCCGCGCCCGCGGGCAGGCCGCGCAGCTCAGGCGACTGTGTGCACCAGACCGCCGGCCGCTGCGGCGAACGAACCCTGTTGCTGCACATGCTGCAATAGGGTCTGCAGCAGGTTGCGCAGCGGCGCGCCCGGATTCTGGGTCGAGACTGCCGTTGCACCGCTGGCGTTGCTGCCCGTGCTGATTGCGCCGGTGGCGCCGAGATCAGTCATCAGCTTGCTGAATGCGCTGTTGAGGTTGGCGACAGTGCCGCTGCCGGCAGTGCCCGATGTGCCGGCGCCGGTGGTGGCGCTGCTGGCATTGAGCTCGTCGATCAGAGATTGGATGTTCTCGTGCTTGCCGCCATGGCCATGGCCGTGGCCGTGAGCGTGCCCGAGGTCCGATGTAGCTGCCGTAGCAGCGCCGCCCTGCGACGTGGCGGCGCGGTTCGCTGCCAGTGCAGCGGACAATGACTGGGCGAGAGCCTGCACATCCTGTGCAATCTGGGCGCGGCTGACTGTACCGGTCGTCGTGCCAGCCGTCGCAGCAGTCGTAGCCGCCGCAGCGGTCGCGGGCGTCGCTGCCGCCGCAGCTCCGGTACCGGGCAGCGTCACGGCACCGTGGCTCAAGCTGGATATCAAGTCGGCGAACAGGTCGCCGCTGCCACCTGCCGCGGCGCTGCCGGATGCGCTGCTGCCAGCCGAAGCCGCAGCCAGCGCCCGTGCCGCGCGTTGCGCGCTGAGCGCTGAGACCTGATTTGCCCACAAGGCGGCACTGTTGATGGTCGCAGGTGTCATACCGTTCCTATCATTCACGTGAGGCATCCGGCTGCCGTGCGGCAATCGGTTGCCGGCAAATTCCTGCCAGTGGAGCTGTCCTGGCGCCTGGTTCGCTGTGCTTTTGCGTCGAACGCATCACAGATTGGCGCCCTTCAGTTCCGTCGGCAGGTATCGGCCGGCGATCCCGAAGGACCGCCTGCATATAGATGCGAAAACAGTGCCAACCGAGCAGTACGCAGCTACAGCAGCCAGCTGATGCCGACCGACAACTGGTCTACCGTGTAGCCGTAGCCATCGTTGGTGCCGCTGTCGAGCCGGGCCCACTCCGCATGCACCCTGGCGCCGCCATAGAGCGTGAACTCGCCGCCGAGCCCGGCCGAGAAGCCAACGTTGTTGGAATTGAAGTCCGGATAATTGCGGTGAATTTGCATCCCGCCGACGCCGGCGATCGCGTAGGCCGCGAACCAGGGGGATACCGGCAACATGCCTTTGACATAGCCGCCATATACCAGCGGCACGTCGATATGGAAGTATCTGAAATTATCGCCGGCAAATCCGCCGCCGACGCGCCCCTCCAGCGCCACATACGGATTGAACTGCTCGCCGATGTTCAGGAAGGCAACCCCCGGAACCATGGTGGCAAGCCCCTGCTCCTTGTAAAAAATCTCACCGGCGTTGGCGCCGATGTAAAAGCCGCTGGAGTCGAACGTTCCATTGTCATAGGCGTAACCATAGCCATTTGCGGCCATGGCAGGGTTCGATACCAGTGCACTCATGCCCAAGCCCAGTACTGTCAAGATGCTCGCTGCAATGGTCCTGTCCACGTGTACCTCCGGATTATTTGACATGCCGCTGGCCGTGCCGGTTCCGCGGCGCCACCGCCATTTCAACGCGGCAGCGGTCATTTGGCTGACCGCGCTGCCTGGCCATCGGGCCGCAGGCCTTGATCGGTTATGATCGCGCCCTCATGAAAACGATCCCCTTGCATCTCGCCCGCTGTCTGCTGGCCGCTGGTGTAGCGCTGCTGTTCGCGGCGGTCTGCCATGCCGGGCCGGTGGCCCCAACCCTAGCCTTGCCCGCCAGCGCCGCGGCCGACCCGAACGTGCTGCGCGCGACGCTGGCCAACGGCCTGCGCGTCATTATCGTCCGCAACACGCTCGCACCGGTGGTGGCCACATCGATCAACTACCTGGTGGGCTCCGATGAAGCGCCCGCGGGTTTCCCCGGAATGGCACACGCGCAGGAGCACATGATGTTCCGCGGCAGCCCCGGGCTCAGCACCGAGCAGCTCGCCAACATCAGCGCCGTGATGGGCGGGGATTTCAACGCCAACACGCGCGAGAGCGTGACGCAATATCTGTTCACGGTGCCATCCGAGGACCTCGATGTGGCGCTGCATATCGAGGCACTGCGCATGCAAGCGGTGCTCGCCACCACGCAGAGCTGGGACAAGGAGCGCGGTGCCATCGAGCAGGAGGTAGCCCAGGACCTGTCCAATCCCGGCTACATCCTGTACTCGAAAATCCGTTCGATCATGTTCGGTGGCACCGTATACGCGCATGACGCGCTCGGCACCCACGCATCATTTGAAAAGACCAGCGCGTCGATGCTCAAGAGCTTTCATGACACCTGGTATGCGCCAAACAATGCGGTGCTGATCGTCGTCGGCGACGTCGAGCTCGAGCCGGCGCTGCGCCAGGTGCGCGAGCTGTTCGGCAGCATCAGGACAAAACCGTTGCCTGCGCGCCCGCAGCTGCGCCTGGGCCCGGTGCGCGCGCAATCCTTCAGCGTGCCTACCGACAGTCCGGTCGGCACGCAGATGATCGCGGTGCGCACGCCGGGCCTGGACAGTGCGGACTTCCCGGCACTGGAGTTGTTGTCGGACGTGCTGAGCAGTCATCGCTTCGACCTGTACGGGCTGGTGCCGCAGGGCAAGGCGATCGATGCGGAATTCTCACTCGATCCCCTGCCACAGGCTGGGCTGGCGTATGCCGCGGTGTCGTTCACCACGGAGACGGATCGCAAGGCTCTGGAGGCCGAGGTGCGCGCCATACTCAGGCGAGTCGCACACGATGGCGTGCCGCCAGAGCTGGTCGAGGCCGCCAAGGTGCATGAGCGCAGTGAAGCCGAATTCCAGAAGAATTCGATCGAAGGCTCCGCATCGGTTTGGGCCGATGCGGTCGCGCTGTACGGATTGAACTCGCCGCAAGACGATCTGACGCGCATCGAAAAGGTCACCGTCGCCGACGTCAATCGCGTCGCGCGCAAGTACCTGGATCTCGATCATGCGGTGACCGCCGTCATGGTGCCGCGTGGCTCGGGCCGGCCGGTGGCCACGAGCGGCGGCTTCGGCGGCCCGGAGAACATCGCCCTCGGGGAGGCAAAACCGACGCCGTTGCCGGATTGGGCACAATCGGCACTCAACCGCCTGGCAGTGCCAGACTCGACCACCCATCCGCAGGTCAGCACGCTCGCCAACGGCCTGACCCTGATCGTACAGCCCGAGGACGTCAGCGACACCGTAAGCGTCTACGGCTATATCAGGAACCGTCCGGAGGTGGAGGCGCCGCCGGAGCGCCAGGGAGTATCGCAGCTGCTCGAACTGCTGCTGCCCTATGGCAGCGAACGACTGGACCGCATCGCGTTCGAGCAGGCGCTCGACGCGATCGGCGCCCGCGAACGCGCCGGAGCTGAATTCTCGTTGCAGGTGCTGAGCCAGGACTTTGACCGCGGCGTCGAGCTGCTGGCGGACAATCAGCTACACCCGGCGTTGCCGCCGCCGGCGCTGGACGTATTGCGCGGCCAGTTGTCGCAGGTGGTCGGCGCCCGCAACCGCAGTCCCGGTCACCTGGCCCAGCACGCGCTGCGCGAGACACTGTTCCCGAAGGATGATCCGAGCCTGCGCGAGGCCACCCCGGAGACCGTGCGCTCGCTGGGCATGGATCAGGTGCGTAGCTATTTCCGCGAGACCTTCCGGCCGGATCTTGCGACCATCGTCGTGATCGGGAGGGTAAGCGCGCAGCAGGCCCAGGCCACCATCGGCAAATATTTCGGCGGCTGGAGCACCACTGGCCCGACGCCGCAAGTCGACCTGCCGTCGGTGCCGGACAATCACGGCGCGCTGATCGCGGTGCCGGATGACAGTCGCATCCAGGATGACGTGGTGCTGGCGCACAATCTTGGCCTGACCCGCAGCAACCCGGACTACTACGCACTGGAGCTCGGCAGCACGGTGCTCGGCGGCGGCTTCTATTCGACGCGCTTCAGCATCGATCTGAGAAAAGATGCGGGCCTGGTCTACTCGGTCGGTTCCGAACTGCAGGTGGGGCGATCGCGCGGCGTCTACCTGGTCCGCTATGCGTGCGATCCGCAGAATGTCGTCAAGGCGCAGGACATCGTGGTGCGCGACCTGAAGGCCATGCAGTCACAACCGGTGGGCGAGGAAGAACTGCTGCGCGTCAAGGCGATGCTGCTGCGACGCATCCCGTTGAGCGAAGCCAGCATCGACGATATCGCGCTCGGCTTCATTCATCGGCGCGATCTGGATCTGCCGCTCGATGAGCCTGTTGTTGCCGCGCGTCTCTATATCGAGCTTTCGCCCGGCGATGTCCAGTCGGCATTCCGCAAATGGATACGCCCCGACGACCTGGTTCGCATCACCCAGGGGCCAGCGCCCAAATAGCGTCCGTTCCGCACGCCGCCGCACCTTCGCCATGGCGCCAAAGCAGACGAATCCCGCGCTGCCCTCGGATTCGAGCAAGCGGCTGCTGCCGTGGCTGGTGGCGGTGGCGTTCTTCATGGAGTCGCTCGATACCACGATTTTGAATACCGCGGTACCGGTGATCTCCAGCGCCCTGAACGTGCCGGCGTTGAACATGAAGTCGGTGCTGGCCAGCTACACACTGAGTCTTGCGGTGTTCATCCCGATCAGCGGCTGGATGGCGGACCGTTTCGGCACGCGCCGCGTGTTTGCGTCAGCGATCGGACTGTTCACGCTTGGCTCGTGCCTGTGCGGCCTGTCGGGCAACATCCATCTGCTGGTGGCTTCGCGCATCCTGCAGGGGTGCGGCGGAGCCATGATGGTACCGGTCGGCAGGCTCACGCTGGTACGCACCTTTGCCAAATCCGAACTGATCGCTGCGATGAGCTTTGTCGCGATACCGGCGCTGGTTGGTCCAATGCTTGGGCCGATCGCCGGCGGCCTGATCGTCGGCTACCTGCACTGGCGTGCGATATTCTTCGTCAATATTCCGATCGGGCTGGCTGGCCTGGTGATGGTGTACCTGCACCTGCCTGACTATCGCCAGCCACACACCAGGCCGCTCGATGTTGTCGGCCTGATCCTGTTCGGTTCCGGTGTTGCATTGCTATCGTACGTGCTGGAGATCTTCGGCGAACACAGGCTCGGGGTGGTAGAGGTTCTCGGCCTGCTGGCGCTGTCGCTGCTGCTGATTGCGGGCTACGGTCTGCACGCAGCGCGCATTCGGTATCCGTTGCTGCAGCTGGGGTTGTTTCGCATTCGCACCTTTGCAGCCGCGGTCAGCGGCAGCTTCTTTACCCGCCTCGGCATCGGCGGAGTACCGTTCCTGCTGCCGTTGCTCTACCAGATCGGGCTGGGTCTCACGCCGATCCAGTCGGGGCTGCTGATCATGCCGCAGGCGCTGGCGGCAATGAGCACAAAATTCCTGCTGCGGCGCATCCTGACTCGCGTCGGCTATCGCAGCGTGCTGATCTCGAACACCATCATGCTCGGGCTGCTGCTGCTGTTGTTCGCGAGCATCGGGCCGGGTACGCCGATCTGGCTGATCGCAGTGCAGGCTTTCTGCTACGGCGCCTTCACGTCGCTGCAGTACACCAGCATGAATACGCTGGTCTACGCCGACATCAGCGAGGAACAGACCAGCAACGCCAGCTCCATCGCCAGCACCGCGCAGCAGATGTCGCTGAGCTTCGGCGTCGCAGCGGCAGGACTGTCGACCGCGTTCTTCATTCCCGAGCGCGTTCGATCAAACCCGGCGGAGATGATCCACGGCATCCACGAAGCGTTTCTGGCGCTGGGCGGATTCACAATCCTGTCAGTCGCCGTATTCTGCAACCTGAAAAGCGGAGACGGCGGCAATGTCAGCCAACACAAGGTCATTGCCGACGCCTGAACATCAAACCCGCGCTTCAGGCGTGCGCCGGCTCGTGCGTGCCAGCCGACACGAGGCGCTGCTCCACCACCGGCCAATCGATGTTGTCGAAGATGATCTTCACGTAATCGGCGCGCTGCGCGGGAGTGAAATCGATCATATAGGCGTGCTCCCACAGATCCAGCGCAAACACCACATCGCAGTTCGCCGGCAGGCTCAGGTGATGCAGGTCGATCCAGCAATTGTGCAGCCGCTCCTGGCCGCGCTCGCGCACGGTCAGCACCCAGCCGACACCGCGGGTCTTGGCAAGCGCCTCGACCGAAGCCTTCCAACCGGCAAAATCACCGAAATCCTGGTGCAGTGCGTCGGTAAAGTCGCCGTCTGATCGCGGCTGGCGACGCCTGCCGGCAAGCTGCTCGAAGAACAGTTCATGCAACGCCACGCCGTTAAATTCGAACGCGAAGCGGCGGTTATAGCCGTCCAGCACCAGCGGCGCGGCGCCGGCCGTGCGCTGCGGCGACTGCTCGAGCAGTTTATTGAGCTGTTCAACGTAGGTCTTGTACAGACCCAGGTGCAGATCGATGGCCTTCTTCGACAAGCCCTGCACACCGGAAAGGTCAAACGGTCGTACTTCGTAGGTCATGCGGTTCTCCAGTGGGTGGTGAAGGGCCGGCTTGCGCCGGCGAAATGTGGCCGCCATGGTGCGACGCCCGGCACCGCCGGCAGGAACCTGCTCACACAGCGCCACGGCCGCGATCCGCGGCCGTGGCGCAGGCCGACGACGCTACAGGCGTGGTCCGCGTCTGCCGCGCACGCCGTTCAGCAGGTAGGCGACCACCAGCACGACGACGATCAGGCCGATGGGGCCGATGCCCCAGCCCGCCCCCATGCCCCAGTACAAGCCTCCACCGCCGCCGAACAGCAGCAGCAGCACGATGAGAATGATCAGCAGGTCCATGCAGACTCTCCTTATATGGCGTCGCGACCATATCCCGGCCCCAGGGCGCGGTCTGTAAGACAGCGCCGCTAGCCGCTGGGCTTTTGTGGAGGCCCGCAGGGTCCGGAAGGTCCCTCAGGCCGGGATCAGCATCCCGACCGAGGCTGCGGCCATCAGCAGCACCGTAATCCACCCGAGCACAAGCGAGACGCGGCTTGCCGTGTACGCGCCCAGCACCGACGGGCGCATCGCCAGCAGCAGGATCAGCGCTATCAGCGGCACTGCCACCACACCGTTGATCACCGCACTGTAGAACAGCGCCTTTATCGGGTTGATCGAGGTAAAGCCCAGCCCGAGGCCGGCGACCATCGACACGGCGATGACGCCGTAGAAGCCGCGCGCGTCGCCTGCCCGGGATTCAAGGCTGCCAGGCCAGCCCAGCGCCTCCGCGATCGCATAGGCGGCGGACCCCGCCAGCACCGGCACGCCGACGGCGCCGACACCAAGAATGCCGAGCGCAAACAGATAGAAGGCAAAATCACCCGCCAGCGGCCGCAGCGCCAGCGCGGCCTGCGAGGCGCTCTGGATATCGGTCACTCCTGCCGCGTGCAGCGTGACCGCGGTGGCCAGGATGATGAAAAACGCCGTGAGATTCGAGTACAGCATGCCGCTCCAGGTATCCCAGCGGATACGGCGCAGCTCGCGCGGCGCTGCTGCACCGTCCTCGATCAGCGCGCGCTGATCGCGTTGTGCGCGCAGGTCCTCGACTTCCTCGGAACACTGCCAGAAGAACAGGTACGGACTGATCGTGGTTCCAAACACGCCGACCACCACCGTGGCCGTTGCGGCATCGAATGACATCTTTGGCACCAAGGTCCGCAATGCCACCTGGCTCCAGGGAACGTGCACCGTGAACAGCACTGCCGCATAGGACAGCAGCGACAGCGTGACCCACTTCAGGAACTTGACGTAGCTGTGATAGGGCACGTACACCTGCGCCGCCAGCGACGCGGCCACCAGTGCCACGGTCAGCAGATGACGATTGCCGCCGACCATCAGCGCCAGTACGTCGCCCATGGTGGCGACATCGGCGGCGATGTTGATGGTATTGGCCACCAGCAGCAATCCCACTGCGCTGTAGAGTACCCAGGCGGGAAACGCCTGCTTGATGTTCACCGCCAGCCCCTGGCCGGTCACGCGGCCGATGCGCGCGCAGATCGACTGCACCGCGGCCATCAGCGGGTAGGACACCAGCATGGTCCATAGCATGTTGAGGCCGAACTGCGCCCCGGCCTGCGAGTAGGTGGCGATGCCGCTCGGGTCATCGTCCGCGGCCCCGGTCACGAGGCCGGGGCCGACCCGCGCCAGCGGGTGTTCGGCGAGGCGTTGCCTGATCTGCCGTAAGCTCAACATGACTGGCGCGCCTGGCGGTTGGTGGAAAATGCCAGGCGCGATTCTAGCGCCAGCGCAAGCTTGCCTTGCGACTGCTTTCTGCCTCCCCCGACCGCTTCAGTCCGCAGGCTGCAGCGGCATGCCGCCGATCAGCGTGGCGATATCGATGGTGGCAAAATTCGAATAGGAGTCGGACACCGCATACGGCAGGATGATGCGCTTGCCGTGGCGCATCGCGCCGCAGGTATAGACGACGTTCGGCACATAGCCTTCGCGCTCCGAGGGTTCCGGTTGCAGCAGCGGCTCGGCGGTGCGAGCCAGCACCTTCGACGGATCCGCCTTATCGAGCAACACGGCACCGATCGAATATCGGCGCACCGGCCCTACGCCATGGATCAGCAGCAGCCAGCCCTGCTCCAGCTCGATCGGCGATCCGCAATTGCCGATCTGCACGAACTCCCATGGGAATTTGGGCTTCAGAATAACCACGCCCTCATCCCAGCTATGCAGGTCGTCCGAGTAGATCAGATGCAGATTCTCGTTGTCCTGGCGCCCGATCATCGCGTATTTGCCGTTGATCTTTTTCGGAAACAGCGCCATGCCCTTGTTGCGCGCAGCACTACCCTTGAGCGCGGTCATGCGGAACGACACGAAGTCGCGGGTTTCGAGCAGCTCCGAGCGGATCGCACGGCCGCTGTAGGCGGTGTAGGTGGCGTAGTAGATGGTGCTGCCGTTGTCGTTGAACTCGACAAAGCGCGCATCCTCGATGCCATTCGATTGCGCATTGCTGATCGGGAAAATTACCCGCTCACTGATATCCACATCGGCGGGGAACACGATTTCAAAGCTATCGGCAGCCGCCTCGCGCTCGCGCTGCAACAGTCGCGCGACCGAGGCCAGCCGCGCGCTTGCATCGACACTGATGCCGCCGTCGGCCGCGATGATGCCGGAGCGGAATGTCAGCGAGGAAATATGCCCTTCACCGACCGCCCGCAGGCTCAGCACGAAGCGGCGCGCGCCGGCCGGCACGCCGGACTGGTCGGGATGGGCGATGATGCTCGGATTGAACAGCGCCGAGGATTCGAACGAGTATTCGAGCATGAAGTACGCGCCGATCAGCTGCCGCTGCGTCTTATTGAACAGCGTATGGGGGCGGAATGCCGCCTCCATCTCATCCGCCCGCGCGTCGAGGATCGCCAGCAGATTGCGATGGCGGCCCTCGAAGTTCTCCAGCACGTCGGCCAGTTGCCGGCTCGCGCTCGCCGCGTCGAGCGCCAGCACCCGGGCGACGATGTGATTGGCGCGTGTCCTGTCGGTCGGGTTCAGGTCGCGCGGCTCGGTTGACTGCCGGAACGGGCGCAACAGCACCCGCGCCGGATCGGACCGCAGGTACAGGGTCTGACGCTGCAGGTAGTCAGGCACTGGCGGCCAGGTGCGGCGCGAGCCGGGTAAGCTCGCCGCCGAGGCGCGCGAGCTGGCGCATTTCGGCCAGGCTGAGCAGGTAGGAGACCACGGACTCGCCGCCGCGGTTCTCGTTGGCGCGATCCGGATGCAGTCCGTCGCGGCAGCTGCCGGTTTCCGGATCGACCAACGGCAGCGACAGGTCATTGCTGTCGAAGAACCAGGCGAATGCACGTGCGGCCTCAGCCTTCCACGTGGCCTCGCCGTCGGCGCGCCAGGCCGCCAGGCAGGCGGAAATCGACGCGGTCGCCTCCAGCGGTTGCTGGTCGAAGGGCAGTGGCTGGGTGCGCCGGGCGCCGAAACTCTTCGATCCGATCGGCCGGAAGAAGCCCCCGGAGCTCGTCTGCAGCGCCATCAGCCAGCGCAGCGAGCGCAGCCCGGCCTCGACGTGGCGGGCGCTTCCGGTGGCTCGGCCGGTGACGATCAGCGCCTGGGGCAGGCGCGCATTGTCATACGCCAATTGCTCCTCGAACCATACCCAGTCATTCGTCTCCACTGCTGCCAGCAAGCCGACCAGCCGATCGGCAAGCAGACTGCGCAGCTTTCTTGCGCCCGCGTCCTCGGCCACAGCCGCGCAGTAGGCGTCCAGCCCGAGCAGCGCAAAGCTCCATGCCCGCGGCGAGTCAAAGCCCTCCACCGCCGGCAACGCTTCGGCAAACAGTCCCATGGCCCAGCGCTGCAGCGAGGAACTCTGGCCGCTGCGTGCACATTCGCCCAGTGCCCACAGTGCACGCCCATGGCTGTCCTCCGAGCCCTGCTCCTCCAGCCAGCGGCGATCAAAGCCGAGGAAATTGCGAAATCGCCGGCGCTGAGGATTCCACGCATGTTGCAGGAAGGCGGCAAACCGCCCGGTCATCGCCTCGGTCAGTGACCGCTCACCGGGCCGGCTCAGGGCGCAGGCGACCAGCAGCGCCCGCGCGTTGTCGTCGGTGCAATAGCCATGCGAGCGGTCCGGCACGCAATGCAGTGCGTGCTGAAACAGCCCGGTGTCATCGCACAGCGAACGAAAATGCCCAAGCGGCATGGCGGGTTGCGCCTGCGCTTCGCGCGCGGGCTCGCTGACGCCCGGCCGGGCAACGATGCGCAGCCGGTGGCTGCGACGTGCGCTTTCGAATGCACTCAGGTAGCGCTCGGCGATGCGCCCCCAGGTCATCGACCGGCTGCTGGCATAGGCACGCTCGCGCATCGCTCGCCGCCGGGCGTCGTCGGTCAGCAGTTCCGCAATCGCGTTGCCGATGGCGATCGCGTCGCCGAACGGCACCAGCATGCCGCGGCCATCCGCCAGCAGTTCACGCGCGTGCCAGTAGGGCGTGGAGACGACCGGCTTGCCCAGGCCAAAGCTGTAGGCCAGGGTGCCCGAGGTCATCTGCGCCTCGTTCAGATAGGGCGTCACATAAACGTCGGACATCGCGATGAATCCGAGCAGCGTCGCCTGATCGACGAACTGATCCAGGAAAACCACATGCTCGGTGATGCCAAGGGCCCGCACGCGCGCCACCAGGGCTTCACGATAGGCTTCGCCCTTCTCACGCACCAGGTTGGGATGGGTCGCGCCAAGCACCACGTATACCGCATCGGGGCGCCGCCGCAGGATCGCAGGCATCGCATCGATCATGACTTCGATGCCCTTGCTGGGAGACAGCAGCCCGAAGGTCAGGATGACCGCGCGGCCGGCGAAGCCGTACGCGGCCTTGCCCTCATCGGGTTCGACAAATGCGACGTCGGGGGTGCCATGCGGGATGACTTCGATTTTTTCCGCCGGCACCCGATAGACGCTGCGCAGCAGTTCCCGGCCCTTGTCCGCCATCACGATGACCCGCGAGGAGGAAGCGATGACCCGCTCCAGCACACCGCGTTGCGCCGGCGCGGGCTGTGCCAGCACGGTGTGCAGCGTCGTCACCACCGGCATAGTCAGCCGCGCCAGCAGCGTCATGATGTAGCCGCCGGCCTCGCCGCCGAAAATACCGAACTCGTGCTGCAGCGATACGGCTCCGAATTGACCCGCATTCAGGAAGGTCGCTGCGCGCTCGTAGTCGTCCAGCCGGCCGTCGTTGATCTGCAGGCGCACGGCGGACGGGTAGTCGTAGGCGTTATCGTGATCGGTCATCGCGACGATGCAGGTTTCCACCGCGGCGGGCGATTTGGCGACCGCCTGCTGCAGGTCGGTGGTGAACGTGGCGATACCGCAGCGACGCGGCAGCGAATTACCGATGAAGGCTACGCGGCTGAGCGCGCTCACTCGCGCGCCTGTAAGGCTCGATGCAGTGACATTTCTGGAACGCTGCCGCGCCTGGCCGCTACACCCTGAAGAAGGATTCGGCCACCAGGTGCCGGGGCAGGTCGATGGTGAACACGCAGCCCTTGCCGGGCAGGTCGCGTACGCTCAACTGGCCGTGGTTTGCCTCGACACTGCGCCTGCAGATCGACAATCCAAGTCCGATCCCGGTCTTATCGTCGCCGCCCTGCGTGAATGGCTGGAACAGGCGCTCCGCATCGCCGGGCGGCAGCCCGCCACAGTTATCCTCGACATCGATCAGCACCCGATCGGCGGTCGCATAGGCGTTCAGCGTCACCTCGGTGTGCGGCCGGGTGAACTTGAACGCGTTCTGCAGCAGGTTGCCCACGGCCGAGAACAGCATGTCCCGATCGGCGTCGACCGCCAGCCGTGAATCCACGCGCCCCACCGTCAGCGCACACTGGTGCGCCTGGGCTTCGAGCCGGGCGGACACTTCCAGATCGGTGACGAAATCACTCAGGCTGAGCAGCCGTCCGCGCGCCGGGATGGCGCTGCGCAGGCGTACATCCGCCAGCGAGCGATCGACCAGATTGCGCAGTCCGATCAGGCAGCGATCCAGCACCGCCCCGGTCGGTCCCGACAGCCCCACCTGGCCGGTCCTGATGGCACCCACCGCCTGCACTGCGGTAGTAATGAAATTACGCAGCTCATGCGCGAATACGCCCAACCGCTCGTGGAACGCATCCGATTCCCGGTCGGCCACCAGCAGGTCGCGCTCATAGGCGAATTCAGTGACTGAATCGGCGATGGCGTTGTCGAGGCAACGGTTGAGGGTGCGAAACTCATCCACCTGGATCGGCACGTCTTCCTCGACCGCCAGATCGGTGATCGCCTGGCACAGATCGCCATAATCGTGCACCACGCGGTCGAAGGTATAGCCGTTGCGCAGCAACTCCTGGCCGTGGCGGCGCGCCGTCATCCCGATCTCGGACAGCGCCGACTTGCCGTCGGCCGGACCGGAGACCCTGCGGCTGCGCAATGGATCGGATGACTGCTCCACCTGCAGCGTCTTGATGATCTGGTCGAGAAACAGCGGAATGCCATAAGCCAGCGGCTCGTCGCCCGACCTTGGTGCGGCGCGTCGAAGCGCCGTCTGCCGGCAGCGCTCGATCAGTCGGCTACGGTTCTCACTGAGGAATAGGTACAGCGTAAAGGGTGCCTCTTTATTAGGTATCCCGATCCAGGTACCCCCGATGCCAAAGATCGTGCCAGTGCAGTATGGCCGGCGCCATGGCCTTGGTCAGTACGCTAGCGCACATAGCGCTCAGCGGCCGGAAATGCGGTCGTACGATTCCCGATCGGCCTTGTAGCAGCGACAGGAGGCGGCCATCAACCCGCGCCGGTCGAGCACCGTGATGTCGCCGCGGCTGTATTGAATCAGCCGGCGTTTTTGCAGTGCACTCGCCGCCTTGGTGACACCGACCCGGCGTACGCCGAGCTTTGATGCCAGCACTTCCTGCGTCACATTGAAGGTATTGGCGCGCGCCCGATCCTGGGTCATCAGCAGGCGGCGAGCCAGACGGGATTCGAGCAGATGGAAATGCGCGCAGATGGCCGACTGGGCGAGCTGACTGAGGCGTATCTGCACATAGCGATCGATGCCGCTGCGCAGCGCTTCGCTGCGGCGCAACTCGCTGCGCAACGGCGCAGCCCTGAGCCGCAGCGCCGACCCGGCCGCGTACACCACGGCACGCTCCGGCGACACGTCGGCATCCAGCACCAGCGCGATGCCCAGCATACCCTCGCCGCCGACCAGGCCGACTTCGAAAGCGCCCGCATCACCGGTCGACAGGCTCAGCGAGACCACGCCGCTGGTGGGAAAATAGATGCAATCCAGCGGCTCCCACGGCGCATACAGCACATCGGCGACGGCCAGCTCAACCATTTCACAGTTGGCCAGGATCCGCCGTCGGTCCGAATTTGGCAGTGCGGCGAGCAGACGATTGTCCGCGACACTGGGAAACGTCGACACCACCACCACTGTGCTCCCGAGCGATTGCTCGTACCTGGAAGAGCCGCATCTGAAAAGCGAAGACCAAGGGCGCTTCCGCAGCCGCACCTCGATGGCTGCACCATAGGGACACGGCAGAGCGCAGTCTGCTCGTTAGCGCACATACACATTTGATGCGGGCGCTGGCGGCCCGGGTGTGGCGGGAATGCTATGAAATAGCGTACGGCAGCAGGCGGTCGAACTCGGACTTGACCACCTGGTAGCATTCGCAGCAGCGCGCCTCCAGACGTGGCCGATCCAGCACGATGATCTTGCCCCTGCGGTAGTGGATCAATCCGGCCTGCTGCAGCTTGCCTGCTGCCTCGGTGACGCCTTCACGGCGCACCCCCAGCATGTTCGCGATCAGTTCCTGGGTCATCGACAGCTCACTCGACGACAGCCGATCCAGGCTCAGCAGCAGCCAGCGGCATAATTGCTGATCCACCGAGTGATGGCGATTGCAGACCGCGGTCTGTGCCATCTGGGTGATCAGCGCCTGGGTGTAACGCAGCAACAGCCGCAGGAATGGCCCGGAGCGGGCAAATTCATCCTTCAGCGACTGCGCCCTGAGCCGATAGCCGTAGCCGGCGCTTTGCACCACAGCACGGCTGGGAGTGGTCTCGCCGCCCATGAACAGCGCTATGCCAAGAATGCCCTCGTTGCCGACGATGGCAATTTCAGCCGACGCCCCGTCTTCCATCACGTACAGCAGCGAGACGATCGCCGTGGTCGGAAAGTATACGTAGCGCAGCTGCATGCCGGGCTCGTACAGCACATCGCCGAGATCGAGCGATACCAGCTCCAGATGAGGCGCAATGCGCCCAAAGTCTTGCGCTGGCAACGCGTCGAGCAGGTGGTTCTGGTGCGGGCTGTGGGCCGTAAGTGCCGCAGCGCGCGCCCGGTTCGCCGCAGACAAGGACGGCACTTTCTCTTTGAGCTGGGTTCGCCGTGCAGTAGCCATGCAGCTACTTTACATCCGCTGTACCGGCCTGTGTGCGGATTCGCACACAAGCATGTGCACCAGCACTCACTCCAGAGCGATATATGAGCAGCGGGGACTGTCGGCGTAGGCCACCGCAGTCCCCGCTGTAAATATTATCGTGCGCTTACCCGGCTGTTCTCGATGGTGACTTCGACACGCCGATTCTGCTGCCGTCCGGTTGCAGAACTGTTGTCTGCTACTGGCGAGCTCTTGCCCATGCCCGAAGCACTGAGACGCGACGAGTCGACTCCCTGGTTCACCAGATAGAACTTGACCGCGTCGGCGCGACGCTGCGACAGCCCAAGGTTGTAATCATCGCTACCGATGCTGTCGGTGTAGCCGACGATCAGTACGCTGCGATCGGTGTATTTGTTGAGGAACGCCGCCAGCTTGCCCAGGTGAGGATCGCCAACGGCATTCAGCGTCGCCGCACCGCTGGCAAACAGGACATCACCCAGAGTCAGCACCAGGCCACGATCGGTGACGCGCGCCTGCAGCCCTTCGATCTGCCGCTGCAGATCGTCCGCGGCGGCACGCGCTGCCTCGGCTTGCGCCTGCTGATCGCTGGCATTGGCCTGCGCCAGCGCGGCGCGGCTGTTGGCAGCATCGGCAATCTGCTGCTGATCGGCGGCATTGGCCTGTGCCATGTTGGCGCGGCGATTCGCGGCATCGGCTTCCTGCGTACGCGCCTGCAGCCGCATCGCTTCACGCTGCTCGATCAGGCCCTTGCGCTGGTCGACCGCAAGGCTGCTTTCGGCCTCGGCCCGGGCAATGGCGATCTTTCTATCCGCCATGAACAGGCGATGGTCCGACACGACCTTGTCGGGTTCCGGCTTTTCCGCGGCGGTGACGGCCGCATTGGCCTCTTGCATTGCCAGCGGTGCACGGCTGCCGAGTTGCGGATCGGACTGCAGCGCGGTCAAGCGGCTGCGCAGCATCGCGGCACCATCCGGCTCGACTGGTGCGGTGGCGCAGGCAGTCAGCAGCACGGCGGCCACGGCCGCAGCCAATAGCGTGTGGCGGCTCGAAAGCAGAATGTTCATTTAATTGGCTCCTGAATTGCGCTGCATTTCCTGCGACAGCGTCTGGGTGCTGTGAATCATCTCGTCGTTGACGGCCTTTTCCTTGGCCGCGGCAGACTGCGCGGCCGAAAGCTCGGCATCGACGCGCGATTCGCGCGCCAGGCGATCGGCATCGTCCATGCGCTTCTCGGTGACGGCGGTCTGCGCAGCAGCGAGTTTGTCGCGCGCCTCGCTGAGCGGCGGCGAGGATGCATCGGCGATGCGCGCCTGATCGGCGACGCCAATGGCCTGCTTGGCCGAGGCCAGGTCGACTGCCGGCGGCGGTGTGGAGGCGCAGGCAGCGAGCGATAGCACGCCTACCAGGCCAAACAGTGCCGCCGCGGGCCCACGCAGGCGGCGGGTGCTTTCGAAATTCGGGGTCATCTTGGCTTCTCCTAGGCATGGATCGAAAGCGCCCGGTGCGGGCGCCGGTTCGATTGAGCGCTGAGTGTGGCCGGTACGACGCCGTCAAGTCGGTGCGGTGGCGTACGTAAGCGACCATCAGCGCAGCTGCGAAGCCGGGTGCGCTGGCGCACAGACCCTGCCGGCCGCCACGACTACCCTTGCGGCCGGGTTGAACCTGGGCGCGCTACGGCGGCCGCTGGTCCCCGCAATCCCGACTCATCAAATATAGAGATCAATTATGAAAATCAAATTTATCCTGGCCGGCACTGGCCTTGCGATCGCAGCGCTGGGCGCGAGCGCGGCGGTGCATGCCGCCACCGAGATGCAGATCGATCACCGGGTCTCCAGGACGGTGCAACACTTCGATGCCATCAATCCCGAGAACCTGAGCCTGGGCAACAAGGCCGCCGGCATGCTGGTATTTCCGCGCGTCACCAAGGGCGGCATCGGTGTCGGCGGTGAGTTCGGCGAGGGCGCACTGCTGGTCAATGGCAAGACGGTCGGCTACTACAAAGTCGGTGCCGCGTCGGTCGGGCTGACGCTCGGACTCGCCAAGCACAGCGAGATCATCATGTTCATGACCCCGGAGGCGCTGGAGAAGTTCACGTCAAGTGACGGCTGGTCAATCGGCGCGGATGCGGGCATCACCGTGGTATCCGGCGGGGCCAGTGGCAGCTATGACACTCAGACGCAGCAGAAGCCGATTCTCGGCTTTGTGTTCGCCGAGAAAGGCCTGATCGGCGACCTGTCGCTGCAGGGTTCGAAGATCTCGAGGATCAAGAGCTAGCGGCCAGCCCGTGATGCGGCCCGGCGCCGGATGCGCCGGGCTGCTGGCGGCGCTAACGAATTGATGCCGCAGCGGTTTCTTTCGGCCCAAATGAATCTGGTGGAGCGGAAGGGGATCGAACCCTCGACCTTCGCATTGCGAACGCGACGCTCTCCCAACTGAGCTACCGCCCCACGAGGCGCGCGATTCTAGCATCCAGTACCGCTGCCGCAAGCGTAAACCCCCGCAATCCGTACAGTTTTCGCCCGACCGAGGCGTACTGCCGCGGTCGGAGCAATCTGACGGAGAGGCGCGGCTTGCACGGATAGGTGGGCGCCCGCGCTGGCGGCATGCTGCGGCGCAGGGATAGCTGATTGAGGGCCGCGAGCATGGAACCCCAGTTCGAAATGCAGCAGCTGCTGCACCGTCACCGCGAGATACGCCACGCGATGCGCCAGCCGGGCGGCGTGCGCGTAACGATGGAGCGCGAGTTGTATGCGATCGCCGAGCGTCTGAAGGACTTCCCCGCAGCGCAACGAGCGCTGCAAACGGAACATCCGGGCGCGATGTCGGCACGCTGAACGCTATGATGTCCTGCTTACCGCCTCCTGCTAGTGGCGGCAACGCCCGGAGGCTCGGCATTGATATCTGGCGCTCGCAATACCCTCCCCTGCACCAGCCGGCACCTCATGCCATTCGGTGCTGAATTTCAACCGGGCGGCAGCGTGCGTTTCAGCTTGTGGGCACCGAACCACGAGCGCATCGGAATCCAACTCAATGGCGATACCACGCCGGCTCTGCCAATGCGGCGCGAAGCCGACGGCTGGCACCGCCTGACTACCGATCGCGCCGCGGCAGGCTCGCGCTACCGATTTATTCTGCCCGATGGGTTCCCGGTGCCCGATCCGGCCTCGCGCCATCAGCCCGACGATGTGCATGGCCCGAGCGAGGTGGTGGATCCGCAGCACTATGCCTGGAGCGATGCGCACTGGCATGGTCGCCCTTGGGCCGCCTCGGTGATCTATGAGCTGCACATCGGCAGTTTTACCGCGGCCGGCACCTTCCTGGCAGCGATCGAGCGCCTCGACCACCTGGTGGAGCTGGGTGTGACGGTGCTGGAGCTGATGCCGGTGGCGGATTTTCCCGGCCGACGCAACTGGGGCTATGACGGCGTACTGCCGTTCGCGCCCGACTCGAGCTACGGGCGTCCGGAGCACCTGAAGGCGCTGGTCGATGCCGCCCACGCCCGCGGGCTCATGGTGCTGCTGGACGTGGTCTACAACCACTTCGGGCCCGAGGGCAATTACCTGTCGCTGTACGCGCCGCAGTTCTTCAATCCTCAGCACCAGACGCCGTGGGGCGCGGCGATCAACTTCGATGCCGAGGGCAGCCGCACGGTGCGTGAGTTCTTTATTCACAACGCGCTCTACTGGCTGGAGGAGTTTCACCTGGACGGCCTGCGGCTCGATGCCGTGCACGCGATCGTGGACGACAGCCCGATGCATATCCTCGAGGAGCTGGCGACGCGGGTGCGCGCCGCGGCGCTGCCGCGCAGTGCCCACCTGATACTGGAAAACGAGCACAACCAGGCGCGCTGGCTGCGGCGCGATGCGCGCGGCAATGCGCTGCTGTATGACGGGCAGTGGAACGACGACGTGCACCACGTGCTGCACGTCGCCGCCAGCGGCGAGGCCGAGGGCTACTACGCCGATTACCAGGGCAACACCGAGCGGCTGGGTTGCGCACTGGCGCAGGGGTTCGCATTCCAGGGCGAGCTGATGCCCTATCGCGGCAGCGCGCGCGGCGAATCCAGCACGCACCTGCCGCCGTCGGCTTTCGTCGCCTTCCTGCAGAATCACGATCAAGTGGGCAATCGCGCGCTGGGCGAGCGGCTGAGTGCGTTCACCGATCCGGCGGCGCTGCGGGCCGTGACCGCGCTCTACCTGTTGCTGCCGCAGATTCCGATGCTGTTCATGGGCGAGGAATGGCACAGCCGCCGCCCGTTCCAGTTCTTTTGTGATTTCGGCGGCGAGCTCGGTGATGCGGTCAGCAACGGTCGCCGCCAGGAGTTCGCGCGCTTTGAGGCGTTCAGCGATCCCGGCAAGCGCGCCAGCATTCCGGATCCGCAGGCCGAGCGCACCTTCGATGACAGCAAGCTCGACTGGGAGCGGCTGGCAGACCCGCAGCATGCCGCCACCGTGCGCTGGTACCGCGACCTGCTGCGCGTGCGGCGGCGGCACATCGCCCCGCTGCTGCCGGAGCTCGCCGTTGCGGGCGAGTTCAGCATCATCGACCACGGCGCACTGGTGGTGCGCTGGCGCGCGCGCGGCGGCGCCGAGCTGACGCTGATGGTCAATCTGTCGGCGCATGCGGTGGCTGGATTTCCGGCCGAACGCGGCAGCCTGCTGTGGCAGGAAGGCCATGTCGATGCCGCCGGCACGTTCTCGCCCTGGAGCCTGCGCTGGACCTTGCGCGCCTGACTGCGCAGCACACAGGCACCACACCATCATCCCGCGCGCCACCTACCGCCTGCAGCTGCAGCAGGGCTTCGGCTTCGACGATGTGACGCAGCTGGCGCCGTACCTGCAGCGCCTGGGGGTGAGCCATGCCTACCTGTCGCCCTACTTCAAGGCGCGCGCCGGCAGCACCCACGGTTACGACATCTTCGATCACCGCCAGCTCAATCCGCAGCTCGGCGATGATGCCGCGTTCACCCGCATGTGCGCGGCGCTCACGCAGCATTCGCTTGGCCAGATACTCGACTTCGTGCCCAACCACATGGGCGTGGGCGGTGCCGACAATCCGCTCTGGCTCGACGTGCTCGAATGGGGCGCGGACGCCGCACACGCCGGCTGGTTCGATATCGACTGGGATCCGGAGCGGCGCTACCTGCACAACAAGATCCTGGTGCCGGTGCTGGGCGACCAGTACGGCCTCGAACTGGAGCGCGGCATGCTGCGACTGCAGTTCGATGCCAGCGAGGGCAGCTTCGCGGTCTGGGCCTACGGCACGCACAAGCTGCCGATCTCCCCGCCGCACTATGGGCGCATCCTGGGCGATGGCCAGCTGCAGCTCGAGCAGCTGGCCGATGCGTTCGCCTGGCTGCCGAACTGGCGCGGGCAGATGCCGCAGCGCGCAGCCGAGTTCAAGGCGCAGCTGGCGGCGCTGGTCACCGAGCGCGCCGACGTGCGCGAGGCGCTGCGCTTTGCGCTCAGCCGTTTCGAGGGTCGCCCGGGAGACAGCGCCAGCTGGCGCGAACTCGATGAGTTGATCCAGCAGCAGCACTGGCGCGTCGCCCATTTTCGTGTCGCCGCGGACGATATCAACTACCGCCGCTTCTTCAACATCAACGATCTTGCCGGGCTGCGCACCGAGGTGGTCGAGGTGTTCGAGCACGTGCATCACCGGCTGCTGCGCCTGGTGCGCGACGGTGTACTCGATGGGCTGCGCATCGATCACATCGATGGCATGTTCGACCCCAAGGCATACCTGCGGCGGCTGCAGCGCCGGCTGACGGCGCGGCGCGCCGGCCGCCACTTCTACCTGGTGGTGGAGAAGATCCTGACGCCGCACGAGCGGCTGCGCGCCGACTGGCCGGTGGACGGCACCACCGGCTACGATTTTCTCAACCAGGTGCTGGGCGTGCTGATCGACGGCGGCGCGGCCAGCGCGTTCACCGACTGCTACATCGAGTTCACCGCCGAGCGGCGCTCGTTTTCCGAGATCGCGCGGCTGTGCAAGCTGCACATCATGGACAACGAGATGGCCAGCGAGCTCAACGTGCTGGCGCGCGACATGGCCCGGCTGGCGCGCCAGAATCCGCGTACCGCGGATTTCACCCGCGATCTGCTGCGCCGTGCCATCAAGGAACTGATTGCCTGCTTTCCGGTATACCGCACCTATATCGACAGCAACGGCCAGCTGGACGAAGCCGACCGGCGCTACCTCAGCTGGGCGCTGGCGCAGGCGCGCCGCAACGAGACCGAGATCGATCCGAGTGCCTTCGACTTCCTGGAGAAGGTGCTGACCGGCGACCTGCTGCAGCAGCCGCGCAGCGGCTTCTCGCGCCAGTCGCTGCTGCGGTGTGCGATGCGGCTGCAGCAATACAGCGGGCCGGTGGTCGCCAAGGGACTGGAAGACACCGCCTTCTACCGCTACAACCGCTTCATCGCGCTGAACGAGGTCGGCGGCGACCCGGAGCGCTTCGGCGGCACGGTGGCCGCATTTCACAAGGCCAATCAGCAACGCGCGCAGCACTGGCCGCACGCCATGCTGACGACCGCCACCCACGACACCAAGCGCGGCGAGGATACCCGCGCGCGACTCGCCGCGTTGTCGGAGTACGCGGATGAATGGGCGCGGCAGCTGCCGGTGTGGACCCGAATCCTGCGCGGACCGCAGGCCGGCGCGGACAGCGCGCTGCGCCCCGATCGCAACGATGAGTACCTGCTGTATCAGCTGCTGGCCGGCACCTGGCCGTGCGAACTGCTGCAGCTGGAGACGCCGGATGACGCGCGGCTGGCACACTATGCCGAGCGCATCCGGCAGACGATGCAGAAATCGATGCGCGAAGCGCGCGTGCATACCGGCTGGGCGTTTCCCAACGCCGAGTACGAGGAGGCGATGACCGTGCTGATCGATGCGGCACTGACCGGCGGGCGCGCCGGCGCGTTCTTCGCCGCCTTCCTGCCGTTGGCGCGCCGCCTGGCCGCCTCCGGCGCGCACAACAGCCTGATCCAGACGGTGCTCAAGCTCACCTCCCCCGGCGTACCCGATATCTACAACGGCAGCGAGCTGTGGGACCTGTCGATGGTGGACCCCGACAATCGCCGCCGCGTGGACTATGCCGTGCGCACCGACATGCTCGGGCAGCTCGAAGCCCAGCTGGCGGCCGATCGCGCTCTATACATGCGGCAGCTGTGGCGCGACTGGCCGGATGCTCGCATCAAGCTGGCCATCATCATGACGCTGCTGCAGCATCGGCGCGCATCACCTGAGCTGTATGCCGATGGCGACTACCAGCCGCTGGCGGCCTCGGGCGCGCACGCCGATGAGCTGTGCGCCTTCGCGCGCACGCACGGCCCGCAGATTCTGATCGTCGCGGTGGCACGCGGTTCGCGTCGCCGGCAGCAACCGGACTTCGATGACGACAGCCTGCTCGGCGTGCCGGAGGCGCTGCGCCGCCGCCAGTGGCGCGAGCTGCTGACCGGCCGCACGCTGCTGCTCGAGGCTGGCCAGTGGCGCGGCCGCGAGCTGTTTGCCGATCTGCCGGCCGCGGTGCTGGCGGCCGATGCGCCCGAGGGCGGCTAGCTTCGCGCCAGCAGGTCCGGCGCCAGCAGGTCCGGCGCCAGCGCCTGTTCGGCCAGGCCGAACTGCAGCGCGGCCAGGCGCGCATACAGCGGACTTGAGCGCAGCAGCTGGGTGTGACTGCCCACCGCGACCACGCGGCCGGCCTCCAGCACGACGATGCGGTCGGCCTTGAGCACGGTGGCCAGCCGATGCGCGATCACCAGCGTGGTGCGCTCGCGCATCAGCTCCATCAGCGCTACCTGCACCAGCCGCTCGGATTCAGCGTCGAGCGCGCTGGTAGCCTCATCGAGCAGCAGCAGCGGCGGATTCTTCAGTATCGCGCGCGCGATGGCGATGCGCTGGCGCTGCCCGCCTGACAGCCGGGTACCGCGTTCGCCGAGGAAGGTGTCGTAGCCGGCCGGCAATTCACGCAGGAACTGATCGGCGGCGGCGGCGCGCGCCGCGGCCTCGATCTGCGCGTCGGTGGCGCCAGGCCGCCCGTAGCCGATATTCTCGCGGGCGCTGGCGCCGAACAGCACCGTGTCCTGCGGGACGAAGCCGATCTGCGCTCGCAGGTCCTCCGGGCGCAGTCGACGCAGGTCGCCGCCGTCGAGCGTGATGCGGCCGCTTTCCGGATCGTAGAAGCGCAGCAGCAGCTGGAACGTGGTGCTCTTGCCGGCCCCGGAAGGCCCGACCACGGCGACGGTCTCGCCGCTGCGCACCGCGAGCGTGTAGTCGTTCAGCGCCAGGGTCTCTGGCCGCGACGGGTAGCGGAAATTCACGTGCTCGAAGGCGATATCGCCGCGCACCCGGGCCGGCAGCGACAGCGGCAGCGCCGGCGCGGCGATCGTGGGCTGCGCGGCCAGCAGTTCCGTCAGCCGCTCCATGGCGCCGGCGGCGCGCTGCACCTCGCCCCACATCTCGGTCAGGGCGGCCGCCGAGCTGCCGACAATCGCCGCGTACACGAAAAACTGGCTCAGCTGTCCCCAGGTCATATCGCGGCTGAGCACTGCGTGGGCCCCGAGCCACAGCACGCAGGTGATGCCGCCGAACACCAGCATGGTGCCGATGCCGGTCATCACGGCGCGCACCCGGCTGCGCCGGATCGCGGCGACAAAGCTGGCCTCGACGCTGGCGGCGTACCTGCGGCTCTGCAGCTCCTCCATCGTGAACGCCTGCACGGTCTGGATCGCGTTGAGGGTTTCGTCCACCAGGCTGCTGCTGTCGGCAATCCGATCCTGGGCGCCGCGCGACAGCCGCCGCACCCGTCGCCCGACCACGATCAGCGGCACCACCACGATCGGCATCAGCACCAGGATCCAGACGGTGAGACGGCCGCTGGTGAGCGCCAGCAGCACCAGCGCCCCCGCCAGGTTGAGCACCGAGCGCAGCGTAATCGACAGGTTCACGCCGGCGATGGCCTGGACCAGCGTGGTATCGGCGGTCAGCCTGGAGAGCACCTCCCCGGTACGCGTGACCTCGAAAAAGGTCGGGTCCATGCGCACCACGCGCCGGTACACCGCCTCGCGCAGGTCGGCTACGACCCGCTCCCCAAGCCAGGTGACCAGGTAGAATCGCAGTGCAGCAAATATACCGAAAGCGACCGCGGCGAGCAGAAACCCGGCCAGATAGGCATTGAGCACCCGCGGATCGGCCGACGACAGGCCATGATCGATCAGCCGGCGCAGCGCCGCCGGCAGTGCCAGCATCGCCGCCGCGGCTACCAGCAGCGCCGCCAATGCGCCGCTTAGCAGCGCCCAATGCGGTGCCAGGAACGGCCACAGCGCGCGCAACGGTCGCAATGTCTTGGCTCGCGGTCGATCGGTCATATCTGCCATGCACCCGGATCCTAGCGCGGCGGCGCCTCGGGCGTGATCCAACTGCTCTGTCTGTGACCCAAGACACTGGCGCCTCGGCCCGGTTTGGCAGTACCGTGTTCGCTCGTTCCCGTCGCAGAACTATATCTGGAGGATTTGCTCATGGCGCTTTGGAAAGAACCTGGCTCGACCCCGAGCCCGACAGGCGGCGGTGCCCCCGCTTCGGGCACTCCCACCACCGTCACCGAACTGCACAAGGCAGGCGAGCACGCCGCCGGCGACGCCGCCCGTCGCGCCGCTCCGCGCGCCGCGGCCGTTGAATCCGTGATCGCGGCCGAACTGACCATCGAAGGCAAGATCACCGGCTCTGGCGACGTGCGCATCGCCGGTCGCTTCAAGGGCGACGTGCAGGTGGACGGCAACTTTCGCATCGATGCGGGCGCCCGGCTGGAAGGCCAGGTACGCGCCGGCGTGGTGGTGGTCGGCGGCGAGCTGCAGGGAAACATCGAGGCCGCCAAGCAGGTCGATGTGCTGAGCACCGGTGTGATCGTCGGCGACGTCAAG
>Ga0181537_10000347_pt1 | contig 43726 bp, 29 predicted proteins | sample PEATcosm2014_Bin_39_FD_119765 | JGI IMG/M metagenome (GOLD analysis project Ga0181537, IMG submission 119765) | Peatland microbial communities from MTU Mesocosm Facility, Houghton, MI, USA - PEATcosm2014_Bin23_10_metaG | ecosystem: Environmental > Terrestrial > Soil > Wetlands > Peat | place...
CAGGCCAGGCCGCAGAAGAGGCTCGCCGCCCGTAAGCCGAATCTTGCGGACGCCGAGGCGCACTGCCGCGCGGGCGATGCGTAGTATATCCGGGTAGCTCAACAAACCGGAATTCGGAACGAATTGGCCGCCCTCCTCGGGCATGCAATAGAAGCACCTGATGTTGCAGCGGTCGATGACGCTTATCCGGAAATCGGTGTGCGTCCGCCCGAAAGTGTCAATCAATGGCCCTTCCACCGGCGCAAAGGGCAGGGGCGAAACAGGCGCGTGAATTTGGACAAGAGCGGCCACGACGAACCCGATTCCTAATGATCTCATTTCATCCAACGAGACAGCTAGAGCGACTGCGGGCGAACCGCATAGAGGGTGCGTTTTCGGGTCAGAAGCTGCAATTGCAAGTAAATCTACGAGTTGACGTGGAAAGCTGAGATCCCAACGGGACTTAGCCCACCGGGAACTATTTAGGTAAAGTTTACGCTGAAGGGTAAAGTTTACTTAGACAATCGCGAGTGTGGAAACATGCAAAAAAAATGTTAATAACAGGGAGCTTTTGGGACCGACTTGAGTGACAATGAGTAGAGGGGTAGGCTACCTCCGAGTCTGCCCCGATAGTGGGGAGCCGCCGAACGAGAGACGGCGCTGCTCCCCTTCTTCTTTTTTAGAGAACCTCTCGCGCCACTTAGGCAATCAGCCGGTCATGCTGGCAGGTAGTGCTTAAGCGGCTCGAAGAGATCACGCACAAAGCTCACCGCAGAATCCTCTGCCGCTCGTGTATCGCCATGCTGAACGGGCACAACTACCCGAACCAGCGCAGTGTCGGTTCTGTTGGCGCGCACAGCGTCCCACATGGTGTAAACCTTCGCCATGTACTCACTAGCCACCACGCGACTCCTCGATTGATACCAATACAATACCAGGCTCTGGTTATCGCCGCGCGCGACGATGTACTTATTCACGCGGATGGGCTTCGCTTCGCCGTTGATGGGAATCTCGATCGTGGTGTTCTGGAGGGCGTAGAAGCCGGAGCCAGGCAGGCAGTTCTTCGGGGAGTGAGGAGCCTTGCCCGTACGCTGAGTCTGGAAATAAGCAACCAGCAGCTCGACTTGCGGTCCTGCGCCGGTCTGCGCAAACGAAGCCGACAGCAGTTCGTCTGCCTTGAGGACATCGAGCGTCTCCTGATCCATCTGGTAATCGCGAACCTTCCGCCAGTTGCCCGAATCGATGGAAAACTGACTCAGCGGCCGCGGCCTGGGCGCGAGTTCGGTCCGCGAAAAGCCGTAGAACAAGGCGCATTGCAGAAGCAGTACGGCGGTCAACACCCGCGAGCTTTTTGACGGAAGCAGGGCTCTCATCTCTTCACTCCTCTTCCTTGTCTCCATCTGCAGACGGCGCTCGAGGCTCGGTGCGGGCCGCGGTTTTTGAAACAAGCTTCACAAAAGCGTGAACGCCGATTAGAGCGGCCAAGGCAATCGCGAACACCACGTAGCCTTCCGCCTCGTGGTAAACTCCTGTCGCCCACTCGTTATTCATCTGCGACAGCACGCCGGTAACGGCAACACGAATTGCATTCGCGCCGATGGCAATCGGGACCGAGCATAGGAAAAGCAGGCCGCGGACCCAACGGCGGTCTTCGCGAAAGTAGGCATACACCAAAGCGAGAAACGCGAGCGCAAGCATCGAGCGGATACCGCTGCAGGCTTCGGCCACATTCAGCGTCTGGCTCGGCAGCTCGAGAAGATTACCGGAACGCAGCACCGGGATGCCGATGACGTTCAAGATCATTTCCGCGAGAATTGTCGCTGTTTCCTGCAGCCGGAATGTCAACTGCGAATAGATGATCTGCGGGATCGGGATCATGAACAACAGCAGGAAAAGAGGGAAGCGCAAAATGCGGAGCCACGCGCGTCCGCCGAGGTAAAACACCATTCCAGTGAGCGTGATCACCACCGCAAGACGCTGGGTATATAACTCCGCGGCAAGCGTAGCGGCGATGGCTTGCAGACAGCCCCAGGCCAGAATCGCCAGGCCCCACGGATTCGAACGCGCGGGCTCTGCGGTCAAGAGGTTACGTCTCCGCCAGGCAATGAAGGCTGCCACGGGGAGGACAAAGAACCCGTGGCCCATGTCGTCGTTGGTCGCCCAAACATGAACCAGCTCGCGGAGAATGGGGGCGTAACAGACAACGAGGAGCGCGGTGAACCAGCCAATCTGCCACCATGGGAGGCGAACTGGAGGCCCGGCGGTCGCCTGTGGCGTCTCAATGACGGGGCTGGTTGACATCCGGAAGGGCCTGAAATTCCAGTAGATCACACTCCGGGCCGCTTCCGGGCGCGTTCAGCTCTTGGCCACATCATCACGCTTGAATCTGGCGGCGTGTGAGTGGCTTGGACCACGAAATCTTACAATACAGATGTGTCGTTGGCGCGGTGAAGAAACCCGCAATGCGAAAGATGCACAACGCCACGGGATGGCGAGCACCAAGGCAAGGATCCACTTCCTGGCATGATAAGGCGGCAAGTTCAGTGAAGGCGAAGACTGTTTCGGTGGCCGTGCTGCTGCTGGCGGCCATGGCGGCGGGATGGAGCGCTCAGGCCCCGGAACTGTTCTTCCCGCTCGATCGCGTGCGGGCCGGGTTGCACGGCGTGGGCAAAACCATTTTTCTCGGCGACCATATCGAGGAGTTCGGCGTCGAAATTCTCGGCGTCGTGGAGAACACCGGGCCGCGGCAATCGATGATCCTGGCGCGGCTTTCCGGAGGGCCTCTGGCCGAAGCGGGCGTGATTCAGGGCATGAGCGGCAGCCCCGTTTACATCGAGGGCAAACTGGTGGGCGCGGTGGCGTTTGGTTTCCCTTTCGCCAAGGAGGCAATCGCCGGTATTCAGCCGATTAGCCAGATGCTCGATGACGCTTCGTTTTCGGGCGGCGGCCGGCGCGCGAGCGGCGCATCAATCGCACGGAACACGAGCCTGTTTCCAGGAGCTCGCGACAACCCGCTGTTTCGGGCGATAGGCGATTCCGGTTCCGCGCGTGAGGGATGGGACACACCGTTCGGCGCGATGCGCGAGATTGAAACCCCGCTGGCAATGTCCGGGTTCACCGAGCGGACCCGCTCTGAATTCAGCGGCCCTCTGGCGCAATTGGGTTTGCGCGCAAGCTCGGGATTAAGCGGCGGCCGGTCTGCTGCGCAAGCCAAGGCGGCGAATGTGGAACCCGGCTCCATGATCAGCGTCGAGCTCATGACCGGCGACATGATGATGAGCGCCGATGGCACAGTGACTTATGTGGACGGCAAGCGGATATATGCCTTCGGCCATCGGTTTCTGGCCGTAGGCTCTACCGAGCTTCCTTTCTCGCGTTCGGAAGTGCTGGCCATTCTGCCGAACTTGAGCGCGTCAACAAAGATTTCGGCGGCGCGGGAGTGGGTAGGCTCGATCACCAGCGACCGCAGCACTTCGGTTGCGGGCGAAATCGGCCGTAAGGCCGCGATGGTGCCAGTCGAGATCGAAGTGAAGAACCAGGCTGGAGCGCCGCGGCACTACCACATCGAGGTGGTGGCTGACCGGCTGCTTACGCCCTTTCTTACCCAGACTGCGATGTTTTCCGCTATCGATGCGACCGAGCGGACCCTCGGTGTCTCAAGCGTGCGCGTGGAAGGACGCGTGGAGTTCGAAGACGGAGTGCCGCCGTTAATCATTCGCAATATGTTTTCGAGTGAGCTGAGTGCCGCAGGGGCGGCATCGGCGAATTCGGTGGCGCCTTTTTCCTTCGTGCTCCAATCCGGATTTAACGCATTGAAGGTGCGGCGCGTGTCCTACGTGGTTGAGCCCGAGGAATCTAAGCGCATGGTCGAGATTGAGCAAGCGTGGGCTGCGCGCCACGACGTGCGACCCGGTGAAACCGTGGGCGTTTCGGTGCTGCTCACCGGGGACAACGGACTCGAGGTGACGCGGAGCGCGGAGTTCCGGCTTCCGATGGGCATCCCGGCGGGACCGCTGAACCTGACTGTGAGCGACGCCAATGGCCTGAATCTTCCGGAGTTGATGAATCTGGCGGCAGTGAACGCGGCTACGCCGGAGGCTTTGATCCGGGAGCTGAACGAAATCCGGCCCAGCGATCGGGCTTACGTGCGCGTCTGGAGGGCGCAGCCTTCTTACCCGGTGAGCGGGCGCGAACTGGGTGACCCGCCACCGTCGGTTTCCCTCGTCCTGACACGTGGAATGAGCGCGGGACCGGCGCTGTTGCTGGCGGCGCGCGGCACCACGCTTGGCGAAATGGTTCTTGACCCGGGAGACTATGTAGTCAGCGGCGCGAAGACAATTCAAGTGGAAGTGAAACCGTGAGCGGCGCACAGCCCGTAAGTTGGCCGTTGCGCGCAGCGGTGCTGCTGGCCGCGTTGCTTCCCGCTGCGCAGTCCGCCACGAGCACAGCCTGGGAGACAACCGGCTACAACGACTTTCTGAAGGGGAGTCTGCGCGGCCTGGCGCTGACAGCCGACGGCGTCGTACAGCCCGGGCCGGCAGTGCGCGGGACCTCCGTAGTGGATCAGCCTGCGCTGTGGTCGGCCGTATTGGCGCCGGATGGCTCAGTCTACCTGGGCACAGGACATCGCGGCAAGGTTTACCGTGTTGCATCCAGCGGCGCCGTAACGCTTGTTTGGACCGCGCCGCAGCCGGAGGTCTTTGCGCTGTGCATCGGTAAAGACGGAGCCTTGTATGCCGGCAGTTCGCCGGACGGGAGCATTTACCGGATCGAGAATGGCAAGGCCACTGAGTTGTTTCATCCGGACGCAAAGTACATTTGGGCGCTGGCCGCGGCACCGCAGGGCGGCGTGTATGCCGCCACCGGCGACCAAGGCCGCATCTATTACGTCGGTGCGTCGGGCAAGGGAGAGGTTTACTACGAGACCGGCCAACAGCACGTAACGTCGCTCGCGGTTGGCCCGCAAGGCGATTTGTACGCGGGCAGCGACCCCGGCGGATTACTGTTTCAGATCGCGGCGCAGGGCAAAGGCACAATCCTGTTCCATTCGCCGCTGCCCGAGGTGCATGGCCTGGCAGTCGAAGCTGACGGCACGGTGTACGCTTCAGCGCTGGGCGGGTCGTTGGCCACGCGAAACGCTTCGCAAGCGGCGGCCTCCGCATCCGGAGGCGCGGCTGTGGTTTCGGCATCGCCCACCGTGGTCTCGGTGACCGAGGAAGCTGCAACGCCCGCCCAGGTTGGCGACCTGAAGCCTGGCGCCGGGCGCGGCACGGCAACTTCTTCCATCACGCCGGTCACGGTGGGAACAGCCGCGGCGACGGCTGACGTGTCCGGCGTCGACAAGTCGGCAATCTACCGCATTAACCCGGACCGCACAGTGGAGACGCTGCGTACGTCGAAGGACGAGAATGTCTTCGACCTGCTTCTGAATGGCCCGCAACTGCTGTTCTCTACCGACCAGCAAGGACGGCTCTATCAGTTGGAACCCGATCGAAGGGTGACGCTGGTGGCCGAACTGGGAGATTCCGAGGCGGTGAAGTTGATCCGGAAAGGAAAGGAATTGTATGCGGCGCAAAGTGCTCCAGCCAAGCTCATAAGTTTGTCGATTGGAGACGCATCCGCCGCCAATGCCGCGGCGCAGTACGAATCGGCCGTGCACGACGCCGGTGCGGTCGCGCGTTGGGGACACCTCTCCTGGCGCGCGCAGGGTGGATCGATTGCCGTCCGCACCCGTACCGGCAATTCACCGCTGCCCGACGCCACCTGGAGCGAGTGGTCGGAAGCCTTGACAGACGCCGCCGGATCGCTCATCAAGAGCCCTACTGCGCGCTACATACAGTGGCGGGCCGACTGGCCGGCCGGCAGCGCGGCCCAGCTCAACTCGGCTACTGTTTCACTGCTGCCGCAGAATACGCCGCCGACCGTGCGGAGCATCAGCGTCACAACGCTCAGTGCGGCCTCCGCGGCGAAATCGGCCAGTGCCGCGGCGAATTCAGCCGCCTACAGCGTCACCGTCACCGATTCGCCCGATGCATCCGCCGCGGCCGGTACCCCTGCATCACAGGCAATTTCGCGGCAGAACAGCACGCAGATGCAAATCGGCTGGCAGGCCGACGATGCCGACGGCGACAAGCTCGTCTTCGATCTATACTTCCGCGGCGAGGGCGAAAAAGAATGGAAGCTGATTCGCAGCCAGATTTACGACTACTCACTGCTGCTCGATCCGGACGTGCTGGCCGATGGCCGCTATTGGTTCAAGGTAGTGGCTTCCGACCGGCCTTCCAATGCCAAGGAATATGCGCGGGAGACGGAGTTCATCAGCGCGCCGATTGTCATCGACAACACCCCCCCGGAGGTCATGCCTGGAGCCGTCTCGAGGCACGACGATCGCGTGGACATCAACCTAAGCGCCGAGGATAAAACCAGCCCGCTGCGGCGATGCGAGTACGCGGTGGATGCCGGAGCCTGGCAGCCAGTCGAAGCTGTGGATGGTGTCACCGATTCGCTCAAGGAGACCTTTCATCTGCAGTTGGATAAACTCAAGCCCGGTGAGCACCTGGTGGTGTTCCGCGTGTACGATTCCGCTGGGAACGTAGGGCTCTCCAAGGTGGTCGTACACTAGTGACCCGCCGATTCCTTGCCGCCGGCGCCTTCGCCGCCATCGCCGCGATGAGCTTACTATGGGCAGCCGCCGCTACGCAATCCCAGCCCGCTAAAGCCACAACTCAGCCCGCCAAACCGGCGGCAGCTCCGGAGAAACCGCCCGAAAAGATCGTGGAGCCGCCCGCGCCCTTCGGCGCGCTGCCAAGCGAAAGGCAATTGCGCTGGCAGGAGATGGAAGTGAACGCTTTTCTGCATTTCACGGTCAACACGTTTACGGATCGCGAGTGGGGCTTAGGGGACGAAGACCCTTCGGTGTTCAATCCCACCGATTTCGATCCCGATCAGATTGCAGCGGCGCTTGCCAGCGCGGGCGTGACAGGCGTGATTCTGACGTGCAAACACCACGACGGTTTCTGCCTGTGGCCCACCCGCACCACCGAGCATTCCGTCGCTCACAGCGCGTGGCGGGAGGGTAAAGGCGATGTGGTGAAGGATATCGCCTCAGCCGCTCGCCGGCGAGGTCTGGAGTTCGGTGTGTATCTTTCGCCGTGGGATCGTAATGCCGCAAGCTATGGCACTCCCGAGTATGTGGATATGTATCGCGCGCAGTTGCGGGAATTGCTGACAGACTATGGGCCGATCTTCGAGGTCTGGCATGACGGAGCAAACGGAGGCGATGGATATTACGGCGGAGCGCGCGAAAAGCGCGAGATCGACCGCCGGACGTATTACGGCTGGGACCAAACCTGGGACCTGGTTCGCCAATTGCAGCCCGGGGCGGTGATATTCAGCGACGTGGGTCCGGATGTGCGTTGGGTGGGAAACGAAAATGGCTTCGCGCCCGAAACCTCCTGGGAAACGTACGATCCGGTGGGAGAAGACGGCGGCGCGGCGGCGCCTGGTTATGTCAAGGCGAACGAGAACGAGGCTGGCCAGCGCGGCGCGTCGCACTGGCTGCCGGCCGAATGCGATGTCTCCATCCGGCCGGGTTGGTTTTACCACGAATCGGAAGACGGCAAAGTGAAGAGCGCCGCAGAACTGTTCGATCTCTACACGCGTTGTGTTGGGCGGGGCGCGAACCTGCTGTTGAATGTGCCGCCTGACCGGCGCGGGCGCCTGCATGACGAGGACGTGCATGCTTTGTCGGATTTTGGTAACTTGCTTCGCCTCGCTTTTCGCACGAACCTGGCGCTGCACGCGAATCTGATTCCTTCGAACGTCCGCGGAGGGAGCCCGAAGTTCGACGCGCACAAACTGGTGGATGGCGACCGCTACACGTATTGGTCGACCGATGACAAGATCACGACCCCTGAGCTGATTGTCGACTTTGGCAAGGAGCAGTCGTTCAACCTGCTGCGTCTCCGTGAAGACATCAAGCTGGGCCAGCGCATTAAGGCGTTCGCATTCGACAAGTGGACGGGTGCAAAGTGGGAAGAATTCGCCACCGGAACCAGCATCGGCGCTTGCCGGCTGATCCGGCTGGCGTCGCCGGTGTCAACCAGGCGAATTCGTCTGCGCATCACGAAATCGCCGGTATGCATTGCTTTGTCGGAGCTCGGTGTCTATGACGGGCCGGGCTCCTGAGTGATTCGTGACCTCTTCAGTCGCGACGCCAGGCTGGTTTCATGCGGCGGTCCGTGGCAGGACTTCCTTCTCAATTTGCGGACGCATCTCCTGCTCGGCGACCTCGAGATCGTATGCGCTCCGAAGATTCAACCAGTACTGCGGCGACGTGCCGAAATACCGGGCCAGACGCATCGCGGTGTCTACGGTGATGGCCCTCTTTCCGTTAACGATGGCGCTGATCCGGTTCATCGGAACCCTAAGCGCGCGGCCCAGTTCGTTCAGGCTTACACCTACCTCGTTGAGTTCATCCCGTAACAGTTCGCCCGGGTGGACGGGCGGCAGTTTCTTTCTACGATTCACGACTCTCCTTTCTCGTCGCCGCGTCCAGCCACCGCAGCCGCTTGCGCGCCCGATCTTCGATCCCGCGAAATCTCCGGCTACCGAATCCCTCCTGAAGGGCTTTGACCTCGGGAGATCGGAAAGACCGGATCATTGGATTTGTTCGCGGGTGCGCTAACATCGACTAGCATCACATCATGCCGCTCTATCAAGCCATCATTCTTGCGATAGTCCAGGGATTAACAGAATTCTTGCCGGTCAGCAGCGTTGCGCACTTGGCCGTTGTTCCGAGACTCTTCGGATGGACCGATCCGGGTCTGGGTTTCGACATCGCGCTGCACGCAGGCACTTTGATCGCCATCATTGTCTATTTCTTCAAGGATTGGGTAACGATCATCGGAAATGGCTTGGGGTTCAAGATGCCCGAGCTACGGCCAGACGAGAACAACCGCTTCCTGCTCTGGTACCTGGCTGTGGGCTCAATTCCAGTGGGTCTTGCCGGTCTCTTTCTAAAGAAATACGCCGAGGGACCGTGGCGAAATCTTTACGTAATCGGCGCCATGCTCATCATTGTGGGAATAGTCATGGCGCTGGCGGATTATATCGGTCATGAACGGAAAAACATCGCCGAAATGAGCTGGGCGGATGCGATGATCGTGGGCTTGTCTCAGGCCCTGGCGGTGGTGCCGGGAACGTCGCGAAGCGGCATTACCATTTCCGCCGGCCGGTTCCGCGACGTGACGCGGGAATCGGCAGCGCGCTTCTCATTCCTGCTGTCAACACCTGCGATCACAGCCGCCGCTCTTCAAGATGTCCGGGAGTTGGTGCATTCCGGTGGCATCCCCCCGGAAATGCGCCTGCCTTATCTGGCCGGCGTATTGGTGAGCGCGTTGGTGGGGTTGGTGGTGATTGCGTTCTTCTTGAAGTATCTGCGCAGCCATACGTTTAGCGTATTCGTGTGGTACCGCGTGATTTTTGGCATAATATTACTGGCTTTGGCATTTTTCCGCTTAGGCGGATGACTATTCTTTCCCCGCGTCGACCCTCGAGGCTCAATGAAGTCGTAGGCTTCCTGTTGTTCCTTGTCGGGCTCGCCTTCGCCCTTTGTCTGGCTTCCTATAGCCCCTTCGATTCATCGTGGGACACGGCCTCCAACGCCCTCCATACGCAAAACCTGCTAGGGCCGGCCGGGGCATGGGCGGCGGATATCCTGTTCCAGATCTTCGGGTTCAGCGCCTGGCTGCTGCCGCTATTCATTTGGGCCCTGGGCTGGAAATGGGTTCGCTCGTCTGCCATTCGCGCGCCGTACTTCCGCCTTGCGGGCGCGGTTGCACTGTGGCTAACTGTCTCCAGCGCTTGCGGGCTAATCCCGGATTGGCGGCCGATTCGGGGCGGCCTGGCGGCAAGCGGAATTGCGGGCCGTCTGCTGGCGGACTATCTGGTGGCGCATGTGAACCCGGCAGGCGCCGTGATCATCAGCGTGGCCGCGGGCCTCATCGCGCTCTACCTGCTCACTTCTTTTGAGGTCGCACTACTGAGCCGGCTGTTTCGAGCTCCCGCTGCGTCGCTCCGCAACTTCTTTGCTGGAATCGGGCGGTGGCGCGAAGAACGCCGCGAACGAGCCATACAGGCTGCCGGGGAGCGCGAGGCCGCGCGCATCAAGAAGCAACTGGCAAAAGAGAAACAACGCGAACAGGATGAGGTGGAATCAGCCCGGCCGCGTCGCCGGAGCATGAATATCCTGGTTCCGGCCGATGTCGATGAGCCCGAGGAGTATGCGCGAGTCGTTGGCCCGGATTCGATAGAGCCACCACGCAAAAGCCGGCAGCGGAGGGAGCCTGCAAACGGGGAGCCCGCCGTTGAAGATATCCCGATTCGCCCCCTCGAACCAGTTTCGGCCGCCGCGGCCGTTGGTTCAGATTCGGTGACGGCGGTGAGCGAGCAGTCCCCCGACGGGCCTGAGGACGATGAACCTCCGTTCGAGTTACCTCGTCCCGCCCATCCAGCGGCGCCATCTGTCAGGCGCAAGCGTGTTTACCGGCTGCCGTCAACCGCGCTGCTGAACGAGGTGCCTCCGCGAGGCGGCTTCGATTGCCAGGAACTCAAAGACATCGCTACCCGCATCAAATCCAAACTCGAGGAGTTCAATGTCCGCGGCACCGTGGTTCAAATCAATCCGGGACCCGTGGTCACCACGTTCGAATACAAACCCGAAGCCGGAATGAAGTACAGCCGTATCACCACGCTTAGTGAGGATCTTTGCCTGGGTCTGCAAGCGGAATCCATATTGATTGAGCGGTTGCCCGGCAAGCCGACCGTCGGCATCGAAGTCCCGAACACGCGCCGTGAGGTGATCAGCCTGCGCGAGATCCTGGAATCCCCCGATTTCACGGGCGCCGCGTCAAAACTGACCATCACGCTTGGCAAAGACATCAACGGGCGTATTAAGGTTGCGCCGCTCGAGGCCATGCCCCATTTGCTGATTGCGGGCTCAACCGGTTCGGGCAAAAGCGTGATGCTGAACGCCATGATCATGTCGTTCCTCTATAAGGCCACGCCCGATGAGGTGAAGATGATCATGGTGGATCCCAAGCGCGTCGAATTGGGAATCTATGAAGGCATTCCGCATTTGCTGACGCCCGTCATCACCGAGCCCAAAAAAGCCACGAATGCGCTGCGCAACGCGGTATTTGAAATGGAGCGGCGATTGAAGCTGCTGGCCAGCCAGGGCGTCCGCAACATTGACCAGTTCAACAAGAAAGTTGCGCAGAAACAGAGAGAGCCGCGCAGCCTCTTCGAGGACGAGGCGGAGGAAGAAGAGCTCGAGCCGCTGCCCTATATTCTGATCATCATCGACGAGCTGGCCGATTTGATGATGCTCGAGCGGGCTAACGTCGAAGAATGCATTACGCGGCTGGCGCAAATGGCGCGCGCCGTCGGGATGCATCTCGTGCTGGCGACCCAGCGGCCCAGTGTGGACGTCATCACCGGCCTGATCAAGGCGAATTTCCCATCGCGCATCAGTTTCCGTGTGGCCACCCGCGTGGATTCCCGCACCGTGCTCGATTGGACCGGAGCCGAACACTTGTTGGGCCGCGGCGACATGCTGTTCCTGCCTCCAGGTTCCTCGCGTCTTACCCGCGTTCATGGCGCTCTGGTCACCGAAGCGGAGACCAATCGCGTGGTGGAATTCTGGCGCGAACAGGCATCTCCGGAATACGACCAATCGTTCCTGCTGGCTCCGCCAACAGAGGACGATCAGGATGGCGAAGCCGAGCTGGGCGAGGCCGGGGAAGACCCTCTTTACCAGGATGCCGTCCGCGTAGTGGTGGATATGGGGAAGGCCTCCACATCCACGTTGCAGCGGCGCTTGCGTTTGGGCTATGGCCGCGCGGCCCGCATCCTCGACATGATGCAGCGCGACGGTGTGATTGGCCCGCCCGACGGCAGCCGGCCCCGCGAGGTCCTCAAGCGACCTGAGTGGCTGGATGAAGTCCGGAATTGAGGAACCTCTCCTAGCCGTTAGGGAACGAGTGTTTTATGCCGTTGCCGGCATCCTCAGGGATGAAAGATGCCGAACTCGGATCGGCACGGAAAACGCTCCCTGACGGTCGCGTCTCAGCTCGCGGTTATGCGCCTGGCCGGCCTACCCTTCGGTGTGATGGGTCCACAGCCGTGAAATCAGTTTTCTCCTGCCGCTAACGAAATTCTCTTGCGTGCGTCATACGACCGTAGTAGGATTACAAACAACGATAGTAGATAAAATGCGACTACCAAAATTCAGCAAATTGGAACTTCAGATCATGGACGCGCTGTGGAGCCATGGCGCGTGCTCCATTCGCGAGATTCAGGAAGCTTTCCCGGAGGCCAAACGTCCTGCTTACACCACCGTCCAAACCACTGTCTACAGGTTGGAGGAAAAGCAGGCCTTGCGGCGTGTACGGAAAATCGGCAACGCGCATATTTTTGAATCCGTGGTTCCGCGAATTGCCGCGCAGCGCCGCCTGGTGGATGAGCTCTTGAGCCTGTTTGGCGGCCGCACCCAGCCGATCATGTCGCATCTCATTGAATCCGGCAAATTGACGCTCGACGACGTCCAGGACGCCGAAAAGACTCTTCTCGAGCTTGCACAACGAAAGGGTAAGAAATGACGCACGAATTCCTCGAATGGGCGTGGTCAATCGCCTCGCTGCCGGTAGCCAACCATATTCTGCAGTCGACCATGTTTGCCGGATTAGCGGCACTCCTGACCCTGGCGGTGCGGAATAACAGAGCACAAATACGCCACTCGATCTGGCTCGCGGCTTCGCTGAAATTCCTGATTCCGCTTTCGGTTTTGTTCGCCATTGGAGGCCGGCTCGCCGGGCTGCTCCCTGCGGAATCTCAGGAGCAAGTTCCACGGGTCTCATTGCTCATCGAGCAGATCAGCCAGCGATCCGCTCCAGTCTTGGCCCCGCTGGCGCCTCGTTTGCAAGTATCGTCGGAGCCCTCGGCCACCGGTGTGCTTATCGGTGTCTGGTTCCTCGGGTTCCTGGCAGTGGCCATTTCCTGGCTCTGGCGCTGGCGGCGCGTGGCGTCTGCCCTGAAGAGCGCCACCGTTCTGGAAAACGGCCGCGAACGCGAAGCACTGCTGCGCCTGCAGCAACAAGCAGGCGTTCGTGCTTCGATCCGGGTTGCGGTTTCGCGTTCGCTGTTTGAGCCGGGGGTCTTCGGCATTCGCCGCCCGGTTCTTATTCTGCCGGAAGAGATCTCCGGCCATCTCGAGCCCGAACAACTGGAAGCGGTGCTTGCCCACGAGATCGTTCATGTTCGCCGGCGCGACAATCTGTTCGCCGCTTTACACATGATCGTCGAAGCCGTGTTCTGGTTCCACCCGCTGGTTTGGTGGCTTGGCGCGAAGCTTGTGGCAGAGCGCGAACGCGCCTGCGACGAGGAAGTGCTGCGCCTCGGCAGCCAACCCGAAGCGTACGCCGAGGGTATTCTGCGGGTTTGCAAGTTTTGCCTTGCCTCGCCCCTTCCGTGCGTCTCCGGAGTCACCGGCGCAGATTTGAAGCGGCGCATCGAGCAGATCATGTCGCACCGCGTCGCGCAAGGGTTGAACCGAGCCAGAAAGCTATTGCTTGCCGGCGCCAGCGCGGCGGCCGTCGTGATCCCGATTGCAGTTGGGCTGCTCTCCGCCCCGCGCAGCGTTGCGCAGCAAACCGCGGAGCCCGCCGATCGTCCGTCTTTTGCCGTGGCCTCCATCAAGCCGAGTGATCCAGAGGCGAGGGGCATAATGATTCGCCCCGGCGCTGGCGGCCGATTCTCGGGCTCCGGTCTCACTCTGCGTTTCCTGATCAAATTCGCGTACGACCTTCACGACGATCAGATTTCCGGTGGCCCCAGTTGGCTCGACTCCAAACACTACGATATCGATGCCAACTCTGATCCGCCATTCGGCGGCGATCCTCGCAGCATGAATGACGCGGAGCGGAACGAGTTCATGCGTCAGATCCGCCTCCGGCTGCAATCTCTTCTGGCCGATCGTTTTCAGTTGAAGATCAGCCACGCCACAAAAGAGATGTCCGTGTACCACCTGGTAGTGGCTAAGAATGGCCCGAAGCTGAAGGAGGCGCAAGATCAGGCCGAGCAGCCTGCGCAAAAGCTTGGCCAGGAGAAACCGGTCCAACCGCAGGCTGGCGCGAACCAGGTGGCTCAGCGGAGGGGAGGGATGATGTTCCGCATTGGCGGGGGCGAGATGGATCTAACCGGCGCGGATATGGAAGCGTTCGCTCGGGCTCTGTCAGAGATGACCGGCCGAACGGTGATTGACAAGACCGGCCTCACGGGCCACTACGACATCAAGGTGGAATTTACGCCGGATCCCTCGCTGGGTATGGGACGCATGATGGGACCCGGTCCCGGCGGCCCTGGTGGTGGACCTCCTGGTGGGCCTGGCGGTGGTGGGCCTCCTGGTGGGCCGCAAACTCCTCCTTCGGAATCAACTAGCCCGACACTGCTGACAGCGTTGCAGGAGCAACTGGGTCTGAAACTCGAGTCCCACAAAGGACCGGGCGAAGTCGTCAATGTCGACAGCGCTCAGTTTCCCTCCGAGAACTAATGCGCGCGCCATCTGCCTAAGGCCATGGCGAAGGGGCCTCCGTTTCGTATGCTCTCTGTTTGGCAGCTCCTTCGGCCGCTCGTCGTGCTGGTTGCTGCAACTGCGCTCTGCGCCGCTGCCACTCAAAAAGGCAAGGTTCAATTTGCAGGCCAGCCGGTTCCCGGAGCCACGGTCACCGCGACCAGAGAAAGCACGACTCAAACGACTGTGACCGACCAGCAGGGCGACTATTCGTTTCCCGATCTCGCGGAAGGCGACTGGTTTATTCAAGTAACGATGCGCGGCTTCCAGACGATCGAGAGAAAAGTCAAGGTTGCCCCGGGCGCGCCGGCCGAGGTCTGGACTCTCAGCATGCTGCCTTTGACGGCGATTCTCGGTGATCGTCCGCTCCCTCAGCAGCCAGCGCCCGTTGTGTCTTCCACGCAAGCCGCGAACCCGACGCCAAGCTCCGCAACTCCCGCCTCTCCGGACACCAGCGGATCGAATAAACCCGAGGCGCCGGCTAAGGAACAGCCTTCCGATCTAACTGCGGCTGCTGACGACAGTCTGCTCATTAACGGCAGCGTGAATAACGGCGCGGCACTGCCGTTCGCGCTGCCGCACGCCTTCGGCAACGATCGTCCGGGTTCCAGCGCGCTCTACAGCGGCAACCTCGGCTTCACCTTTGATAACTCTGCGCTCGATGCTCGCGCTTTCTCGTTGACCGGGCAAGATACGCCGAAGCCCGATTACAACCATTTCACGGGCCTTGCAACCTTTGGCGGCCCACTGAAAATTCCGCACTTGCTTCGGAGCAAGGGACCGGACATCATCCTGAATTACCAGTGGACCCGCAACCGAACGGCGAACACCCTTCCCGGCCTCATGCCGACACTTGCCGAGCGGAGCGGCGATTTTTCCGCGCCAACGAACGGCGTCATCTATGACCCGGCGACTTCTCAGCCATTCGCAGGGAACATCATTCCGCCAAGCCGCTTTAGCCCGCAGGCGCTGTCTCTGCTAAACCTCTATCCACTGCCTAACTTTGCCGCGGGCACAGGCTATAACTACCAGATACCCGTTACCGGGGCGACTCACCAGGATAGTTGGCAATCGCGCATCAACGAGAATTTCAATCGCAAGAACCAGGTCTTCGGCAGCTTCGCCGGCCAAAGCACGCGCGGTGATTCCCAAAGCATTTTTGACTTTCTGGACGGAACTGACGGCCTGGGCCTGAATGCGAATGCGGCCTGGCGCCATACGTTCACGACCCATCTCTCGACGGTCCTGAGCTATCAATTCAGCCGCTTTTCTCAGCGAGTGATCCCCGATTTTGCCGATCGCGAAAACATTTCCGGCGAAGCGGGCATCACGGGAAACGACCAATCTGCCGTAAACTGGGGGCCACCCACGCTGACTTTCGCGAGCGGCATCGCGAGCCTCACAGACGCGCAATATTCAGTCACGCACAACCAGACCAGCAGCGCATCTTCGACCTGGCTCTGGATTCACGGCCGCCACTACCTGACTATGGGAGGCGACTTTCGGCGGCAGCAATTCAATCTGCTGTCGCAGCAGAATCCACGTGGCAGCTTCGGTTTCACGGGTGCCTCAACGAGCGGGGCAAGCGAACCGGGCGTCGGAAATGATTTCGCAGGTTTCCTGCTCGGCATTCCGGACACCAGTCAAATTGCCTACGGCAACGCCGACAAGTACTTTCGCGACTCGCTTTATGACACCTACTTCACCGACGATCTGCGAATCTCAAGCGGCCTCACGGTGAACGCGGGGCTTCGTTGGGATTACGGATCTCCGATCAGCGAGCTCTACGGCCGCCTGGCCAACCTCGATATCGCGCCTGGATTCACCGGCGCCAGTCCGGTCATCGGCAACTCGGTGATCCATCCCGATCATCTCGGCTTCGAGCCCCGCATCGGCATTGCCTGGCGCCCGCTCTCCGACTCCTCCATGCTGGTTCACGCAGGCTACGGCATTTACGACAACACGTCTGTCTACTTACCGATCGTGACCAACCTGGCTCAGCAGCCGCCGCTCTCGAAGACCCTCAGTGTACAAAACACCACTGATAATCCACTTACTCTTGCCGACGGATTCATCAGCTCGGCCGCGCTGACGAACACCTACGCCGTGGACCCGAATCTTCGCGTCGGTTACGCCCAAAACTGGAACTTTTCCATCCAGCGCGATCTTCCGGCTTCGTTGACGATGACGGCGCTGTACTTTGGGGCGAAGGGGACGCGTGGATTGCAGGAATTCTACCCCAACACGTATCCCACGGACGCCGTGAATCCCTGCCCGCAATGCCCGGTCGGTTTTGCTTACGTCACTTCGAACGGCAATTCCAATCGCGAGTCGGCGCAGATCCAGTTGCGTCGCCGGTTGCACAATGGCCTTACGGCCACGCTGCAATACACCTTCTCGAAGTCGATTGATGACGCCTCTCTCGGAGGCGGCTCCAACCAGTCCGGGTACGTTGTTGCCCAGAACTGGCTCAATCTCGAAGCCGAACGCGCCCTTTCTAACTTCGATCAGCGACACTTACTTTCTCTGACGGCGCAGTATTCGACCGGCATGGGCAGGAGTGGCGCGGCATTGCTATCCGGCTGGCGTGGCGCGCTGACCAAAGACTGGACGGTGCTTTCGCAAATCACCGCAGGCTCCGGCCTTCCCGAAACACCGGTGTATTACGCGGCTGTCGACGGCACGGGCTTTGCCGGCAGCATCCGGCCTGACTATACAGGAGCGCCGCTCTACGAGACGCCGCCGGGTCTCTTTGTGAATCCCGCGGCTTTTGTGCCGCCAGCGCCAGGCCAATGGGGCACCGCCGGAAGGAACTCCATCACCGGCCCCAGCCAGTTTGCGTGGAATGCTTCCATTGCCCGAGCGTTCCGCCTCAAGGGCCGCATGAACTTCGATCTTCGCGTGGATAGTATGAACGCGTTGAATCATGTGACGTTCACAAGCTGGAACGTCATCACCACCAGCCCGCAATTCGGTCTTCCTGCTGCCGCCAATAACATGCGCAGCATTCAAACCACGCTTCGCTTCCACTTCTAAGCTCATGCGCCGCCTCTCCCTACTGCTCGTCGCCACCTTCGCCGCAAGCGCGCAACCGCAGGGCCGGACCACCTTTTCGAGCAGCACGCAATTGGTGATCCGCACGGTCAGCGTGAAGGACAAGAGCGGTAACCCCATCGGCGGCCTCACTGCCAAGGACTTCATCCTCACCGAGGATGGAAAGCCGCAGAGCATCAGTATTTGCGAATTCCAGCAACTTCAGGATTCGGCGGCCTCAGGCGCGCCCGTCACTTCCGCCACTGTTTCTGAGCCCACGTTGTCTACGCCCCCTGCAACCAGCTCTTCCGGCGCGCTTAATCCGCCGGAGCCAGCCCTGTATCGCGATCGGCGGCTGCTTGCCTTGTACTTCGATTTGAGCGCGATGCCTGTCTCCGATCAAATCCGCGCCTTTGCCGCCGCGCGCCAGTTCATCGAGACCAACATGACAGCGCGCGACATGATCGAGATCCTCACGTTTTCCGGCGGGGCAGTTCGAGTGGAGCGCGAGTTCACCGGCGATCGAGCCGCTCTGTTACTGACCCTCCGGGATTTGGTCGCGGGTGAAAGCCAGGGCATTACCGGGAGCACGAACGACGCCAGCGCAATCGATTACGGGACGGCATTTGGGCAGGACGACAGCGAGTTCAACGTGTTCAATACCGACCGGCAGCTCGCCGCGCTCCAGACGGCCGCGAATCTGCTTGGGCAGCTCCACGAAAAAAAGGCGCTGCTCTACTTCGCTAGCGGTATCCGGCTAAACGGTCTGAACAATCAGGCCCAGCTCCAGGCTGTGATCAATTCCGCGATCCGCGCCGGTGTTTCACTCTGGCCGGTGGATGCCCGCGGCCTGGTCGCGCAAGCGCCGCTCGGCGACGCAACCACCGGCTCTCCGGGCGGCGCCGGTATGTACTCCGGAACATCGGCGCAGGCGTTCGCGAGCAACTTCGATCTCTCGCAAGATACTTTGTGGGCGCTGGCTGCCGATACCGGGGGCAAGGCTCTGCTCAACTTCAACGACCTGTCGCGCGGCATTATCCAGGCCCAGCACTCGATTGCGAGTTACTACATCCTCGGTTACTACACTACAAATCAGGCTCTCGACGGACACTACCGCCGCATCAAGATCTCCCTCGCTTCGGGCGTCTCCGCAAGTCTCGACTACAGCCCGGGCTATTACGCGGGCAAAGAGTTCGGCAAATTCAACGCCGCGGATAAAGAGCGCCAGCTTGAAGACGCTCTGATGCTGCCGAATCCCATCACCGATCTCACCATCGCTCTCGAGATCAACTACTTCCAACTGAACCACGCGGAATATTTCGTTCCGCTGGCTGTCAGAATCCCGGGCCGGGAATTGGCGCTCGCCCGGCGCCGTGGCGCGGAACACACGGTCATCGATTTCATCGGCGAGATCAAAGATCAGTATGGGTCGACCATCACGAACCTCCGCGACAAGGTCGACATCAAGCTGAGTGGACAGACAGCTGCCGATTTACTAAAGCGGCCGGTCGACTACGACGCCGGTTTCACTTTGCTGCCCGGCAAGTACGTCATCAAATTCCTCGCCCGCGACGACGAAACCGGCCGCATCGGCACGTACATGTCACGGTTCGTCGTCCCCAATCTGGATAAAGAGGTCGAGCGGCTGCCCATCAGCTCCGTCGTGCTCGCCAGCCAGCTTGTCGATCGGTCGGCCGCGCTCTACAACTCGAAGAAAGGCGTCGGCGATGCGGCCAACCCTTTGGTGGATGGCGCCCAGAAGCTGATCCCAAGCGTCACCCGCGTGTTCCACAAAGACCGGCCGGTCTACGTCTACCTACAGGCCTATGAGCATGGTGTCGATACGGCTCAGCCGCTGGCCGCCTACGTCACGCTATATCGCGGCCAAACCAAGGTCTTCGAAACTCCGGTACTTCCCGTTTCCAATATTGTCAACGCCCGATCGAAAGCGCTGCCGGTTCGTTTCGACGTCGCTTTGAGTGATTTGCCGGCAGGTAAGTACGATTTTCAGGTGACTGTACTCAACCCGGCGTCGCAGAAAGCTGCGTTTTGGCAAGCGCCTGTTTTGCTGGTGCCGTAGTAGGGCGCGACTTCAAGCCGCTTTGTCGGGGAACAGGCCTGGCATCCATCGCGAGGCCAGAGTAGCGGAAAACACCAGGCGCAATGGCGCGCGAGGGCTTTCCGAGGCCAGCACGCCTTTATCGACAAGCGCTGAAACGATGCGCCGGGCCTGGCGTTCGCCGGTGCCGGCAACCGAGTCAGCGTCGCCGCGGGGCAGTTCGCCGCGATAAAGAACGGCTTCGAGGATGCTACCGGATTTTGGCGGCAGCTCGCCGAGCCGGATCTCCTCTTCAGCCCACAGTAATATCCGGGCGCGCAGCCGGTCGGGCTGAACGAGGCTTTCCATGAAGCTGACCTGATCGAGGCAGGTGCTCAGAAAGAATCGCGTGAATTCGGCCAGCGCTTCCTCACTTAACGCGCCCCGTCCGTCGAGGTCATTGCGTCGCGGCTGATCGCAGTTGGCCAGAAGCGTCTTGTATTCAAGGGCATTGCGAGCGAGGCCGCGCGCGAAAGACCAGACCGCCCCGGTATCCAGAATGTCGAGTAGCATTGCATGTGACATCAGGCGGGCGACCCGGCCGTTGCCGTCCAGGAACGGGTGCATCCACAGCAGCCGGTGGTGCGCGGCCGCGCTGGAGATAAGCGACTCGCTCTTGCCGAGACTCCCATACACGTGCTCGAAGCGCCGCAGAAAACGTGGGACTGCGCCAGGGCTGACGGCGACGAGTTGGCCCACTTTGACATCACGGCGGCGCAATTGACCCGGCACAACGCGAAGCCGCTCCTTGGTCTCGGGATCTTCAACCCAGAGGAGATCCTCCGGCAGCAAGGCACAAAACCGGAGATGGATTTCGCGGATGCTCTCGACTTGTAGGGCGCGTCCGCCCTTCAGTGCTCCGCCATCGATCCACTGCTGGACCGCGATGTGAGCCCTGGCTTCGAGTTGTAGATCGCGTTTGTGCGGATCCTGGCTGTAGTCGTTCCTGAGCGCCCGCTCGATATCGATTGGATGCGTGTCATGTCCCTCGATGAGGTTGGAGTAATAGCAGTTCATCTCGCGAACGAAATCAGCGAGAGAAGCCAGGAGACTCAGAGGCAGGCTCCGGCGGAACCCGGCGGATTTCTGCGTGAGATCGAAAGCAAGGTCGGTCAGAGAACCGCGGTGGCGCGATCCCGCGGTGATGAGCAGCGGCTCCATCGCTGCGATGGCTTCGCCTCTGTCGACCGCCTCAATGTCCTCTTTCATGGCCGCACTAGACTCTCTATTAACATTATGTATATCAATTAGTTAAATAATGTGCAAGCCCTCAGGAGGCCGGTAAAATGTCCGCAATTAAGTCGGCTGTTAACTGCCGGGGTTTATGCAGTTGCCACTTCGGGCCATAGCAGACTGTCGCCGAAGCCGAAGACCAGCCGTCGGCAAGCCGAACGATCTACACGCATGGCGCCGATGCCCCGGTTGCGTTGACACTCACCGGGGGACAGGCACGAGTGCCCGCGCCCCATCGATCATCACGACCTTTGCGTTATTGCGTGATCCCCACTTGCGACATCAGCCAGGCGTATTCGAATGCCTGGTCGTGCAGCCGGTCGTAACGGCCCGATGCGCCGCCGTGTCCGGCCGGTTCCATCTTGATTTTCAAGAGTACCGGCCGATCGCCAGTATCCAGGGTCCGTAACTTGGCGACGTACTTGGCCGGTTCCCAATACATCACCTGGCTGTCATTAAAGCTGGTTGTGACCAGAATCGCCGGATAGGCCCGCTTGGTCAGGTTGTCGTACGGACTGTAAGTCTTCATGTAGTCATACGCCGCTTTTTCATTCGGGTTGCCCCATTCGAGATACTCGCCTACGGTCAGGGGAAGCGAAGCGTCCAGCATCGTGTTCATCACGTCGACAAATGGCACCGCCAGGTGGACTGCGCGGAAAAGATCGGGGCGCAAATTCACCACCGCGCCCATCAGCAGGCCGCCGGCGCTGCCGCCTTCGATCACCAGCCGGTCTTTCGACGTCCACTTCTCGCGCACCAGATACTCGGCCGAATCCACGAAGTCGAAGAAGGTATTATTCTTCTTCATCATCATCCCGTCCAGCCGCCACTGCCAGCCCATTTCGTCGCCGCCGCGGATGTGCGCAATCGCAAAGGCCATGCCGCGATCGAGCAAACTCAATCGCGAGCTCGAGAACGTCGCCGAAGTGCCGATGCCGTATGACCCGTACCCGTAGAGGAACAACGCGCCCTTGCCGTCGCGCGCAAAGCCTTTCTTGTAGACGATCGAAATCGGCACCTTCGTGCCATCCCGCGCGGTGGCCCACAGCCGTTCGCTCACATATTGAGATGGGTCGTAGCCGCCAAGCACCTCCTGCCGCTTGAGCAGCCGCGAGGCGCCGGTCTGCGTGTCGAAGTCGTAGACGCTCGGCGGCGTGACGAAGCTTTGGTAGGCGTAGCGGTATGTGGTCGAAGTGTATTCGGGTGTCTCGCCAGGGGAGGCAGCGTAGACAGTTTCCGGGAACGGAATCTCGCTCCACGACTTCTTGTTGAAGCTATATACGCGCAGGTGGTTCACGGCATTTGAGATCTCGACGGCAACTGCAAAGTCGCGAAACAGATCTATTCGGCTCAAAAGGACGTCCTTGCGAGGCGCGATGAATTGCTTCCAGTTTTTCGGCGACGGGTCGTCGACCGGCGCGGTGAGGATGGCGAAGTTAACCGCGCCGCGGTTGGTGCGGATGTAGAACAGCCCTTCGCGATGGTCCACGAAATAGCGGTGACCCTTCCCTCGCGGCAGGAACGTTTTGAAGGCGGACTGGGGCGCGTCCGCCTTCAGGTATCGCCACTCGGTTGTGTCCTTGGCCTCAATGCCCAGCAGGACGTACTGCTTGTCGCGCGTGCGTTCGAGCCCAATGTTATATAGCTCGTCTTTCTCTTCGTAAACAGGCTCAAACGACGCCGTGCCCAGAACGTGTCTCCACAAATGGTCAGACCGCTTTGTAACCGCATCCTCAGTGGTCAGAAACAGAGTCCGGTTGTCAGCCGCCCATTCCACGCTGGTTACACGCTCCGTCGTATCGGGCAGCGTGACTCCCGTGCGCAGATCTTTCACTTGCAGCGAATATTGGCGGAAGCCCGTGAAATCCATCGTGTAGGCGAGCAGGTTGCCATCGTCACTGTACGTCGCGTCCCCTATCCCGACAAATTTGTGTGTCTTGGCCAGTTCATTGGCGTCGAGCACGATCTCCTCGGGCGCTTCCATGCTCCCTTTGCGGCGGCAGCGAATCGGGTACTGCTTCCCCTCTTCGGTTCGCGCGTAATACAGGTATTCGCCACGGCGCACGGGCACGTCAAGATCGGTTTGCTTGATTCGCCCCAGCATCTCCTTGTAGAGAGCATCCTGGAAAGGCTTGAGATTCTGCGTGGCCGCGGCCGTATAGGCATTTTCGGCCTCGAGATATTTCACAACCTCCGGACTCGACTTCTCGCGGAGCCAGTAGTAGTTGTCGGCCACGATCTCGCCGTGGCGTGTTTCGCTGTGTTCATGAACCGGCGCCGATGGCGGCGTTGGGGGAGTCTGGGCGAGGGTTGTCATCATTGCGGGCGCAACCAGCACAAAACATAGGCGGCAAAAGCGCATGGTTCTATTCTTGCTCATGTCCTGCTCATGTCTTGCTCATGCGGTGGGCGATCATCGAAGCATATGCCTCGCTGGGCTGATTTGACTCGCGACCGCTTGCTGGCGGATGTTTCGCTCTGGTCGGCCGATCTGGCCAATCTCGCGGACTCCATCCGGCGCGTCGAGCCTTTTGCCGATAGCTACCACATAGATGTTTTCGACGATCATTTCGTCCCCGGCCTGTGTTTCTTTCCCGACCTGGTTCGCGCTTTGCGCCCCTTAACCCCGAAGCCGTTTCATATCCACCTTGCGGTGGAGAAACCATTGCGGCTGATCGAAAGCTTTGCTGCGGCCGGCGCCGATGTCATCACCATCCACGCCGAGCTGGGCGAAGGCGAGGTGGAGCGCTGCCTTGCTCAGATCCGCGATCTCGGACGTGAGGCAGGCGTGGCGCTACTTTTGGAAACGCCAGTCGCCTCAGTGGTTCCATACATTGAAGACATCGCGCTGGCTCTGCTTCTGGATACGAAAGCGGGCATCAAGGGTGTGGACCTTGCACCGGAGGCGTTGACGCGAATCTCGCAGTTGGATGCCCATCTGCGCGAACGCGGTGTGCGCAGCCGGGTTCGCCTGGAAGCCGACGGCGCCATCCGCCGTCATACGGTAGCGCTGCTGCGTGAGGCGGGCGCCGATGTCATTGTGCCCGGATCGCTTTTTTTTGGCGCGGAAGATCTTGGGTTGGTCGCGGACTGGGTGCAGCGGGTATGAGATGCCGAGCCACAGCCTAAAGGCTGTGCCACACCACACAGCCTAAAGGCTGTGCCACAACAGCCTAAAAGGCTGTGGCACAACAGCCTGAAGGTTGTGGCACAAAGCTACTCTCCGGTCAGCACGCAGATGCTCGGAAGGTTGCGATAGTCCTCAGCGTAATCCAGCCCATAGCCGACCACGAACCGATCTGGAATCTGGAAACCGGTGTACGTTATCTGCACCGGCGAGATGCGGCGCTCGGGCTTGTCGAGCAGGGTCGCGATTCGCAGTGAAGCCGGTTTCCGCTGTTCCAACACGCGAGTGAGATAGGTGAGCGTGACGCCGCTATCGACGATGTCTTCCACGATCAGGACATGGTGGCCCTCGAGCGACACATCCAGATCTTTTGTCACCCTCACCTGACCGGATGAAGTCTTGTCCCTGCCGTAGCTGGAGATGCCCATGAACTCAATACGCACTGAATGGCGTTCGATTGCCCGCGCCAGGTCGGCCAGAAACATGAACGAGCCTTTCAGAATAGACAACAGGTAAATCGGTCCCTCCGGATAATCGGCGTCGATCTCGCGGCCCATCTCGCGAACACGCCGCTGGATCTCCTCCGCGGCAATCATCACTTCCAGGGTGGCCGGCATGCTTTCTATTTCGCCTCCGTTGCCAGATACAGTACGGATGCATGCGCGGGCACGGTCACCTTCAGCGACTTCGCGCTGCCCGCATCCTTTCGCTCCCACAAGTCGCGAAGCGCGTACGGCATGCCCTTCACCATCCCCAGCTCGTTCCACTCGAGCGCCACATCGTCCGGGGTGTCGCCACGATTGAATACCGCCACGTAAACCCCCGAGCCGCCTTGCGGCTGCGCGCGCCAGATAACTGTGCGGTTGGCAACCAGCACGGCGCGGCCGGCATACGAGTGCTGGTTCACACGGATCACTTCCGGGTTGGTAATCAGCGCCGTCGTCCATTCGTCCATCCGCGTCAGGTTGCAGCCCAAGACCAGCGGCGACCGAATCATCGACCACAACGTCAGCAGCGTCCGTTGTTCGTCGTGCGTGAGGCGCGTCTGGCGCGCTTGTCCCCACCCGGGCCGCGGACCCAGATAGCCGATGGGGAGCATGTCGGCATCGGGCCAATGACCTGGCCCCGCGTGCGGCGCCCATCCCAGGGCGGTTGCAAACTGATCGTGCAGGTTCTGCGGCCATTCGTCGCTTGGCCCATTTCGCCACAAGTCCCAGAAGTCATCCGAAATCCGCCACATGTTCGCGTACTTGGCGACGAAACCAGCCTTTTCGAGCGGCGTCGGCCCGGGCGAGAGGCTCAACACGATCGGCCGCCCGGCGCGGCCTAGCGCCAGGCTCAGCATGCGGATCTCCTCCTCCTTGTGCGGGCGGCTCGAGATGCAATCCACCTTCAAAAAATCGAGACCCCATCCGCCATACAGTCGCGCCAGCGAGTCGTAATACGCTTGCGCGGCGGCATTTTCCTTCAATCCGTAGTTATCCGAATTCCATGGGCAGGTGTCCGTGGTATCGGCCGCATCCGCCGCGTGGTAACTCGAGTTGGCAATCGGCAGGTTCTTCGCCACTGCTTCACGGGGGATGCCGCGTATGATGTGCAGCCCGAACTTCAGCCCCAGCGAGTGAACATAGCCGGCGAGCGCCTTGAATCCCGCCCCCTGATCCGCTGACGGAAACCGGTTTGTGGCCGGCAGGTAGCGCCCATTCTCATCCATCACGTACTGCCACGCCGGCTTTCCCTCGCTCTCGGGATTCGACAAGTACCACCCTTCGTCCACCACCACGTAGCTCCAGCCCGAGGACTTCAAATGCTGGTCAAACCAAGCCACGTTGTCTCTGAATTCCGCTTCGGTGATGGAGAGCCCATAGGAGTCCCAACTGTTCCAGCCCATTGGGGGGGTAGCGGCTGGCTGTGGCGGGTGCTGGGCGCTGGCGAGCGGCATAACCAACGCAAATGCGGTGGCGAGAAACCAGGCGTTTCTGGGAAAGCGGCGATGCCTCACCTAAAGAAGTCTCCTTGACGAAGTCAAGCGCAAGTGAAATGTATCGCGATTATCCTATCAGGGAAGAGCGCATACCCGGAAGCGCCGAGGAATCGCTTTGGTTTTTGACGTAAAGCGCCGGCGCTGCAGGCACGGGCGCCCAATGTCACTTAGTTATCCCACTGCTGGACATGCGGATCCGTTGTGGGGCGGACCCCCTGGTCCGCGGCCGACGCCCTCGTCGGCCCTTTTCACACGTCCACGCGCCTGATCCCCATTGCCGAAGAGCGGGTCCGGGGGACCCGCGCGGACCAGGGGGTCCGCCCCACAATTAAGCCAGAATTCGCGACTCCTCGAAAACTAAGTGACATTGGGCACGGGCGCCCGCGCCACATGGGGGAGGGAAGGGGCGTGCTGCGTGTGGGATGGTTCAATGGTGGGTGCCTCCCTCCCGATCATGCGGCCTGCCAGACCCACGCGCACCATTGAATCGCCTGGTCGCGATAAACCTGCGTCTCATGCTCCCGCTGCGCATGCGGCTTCCAGTTCCCTGTTGGCCGGCATTCATCCGGTCCGCGAGGCTCTTCGCGCCGGGCGCGCGCTCGACAAGGTTTTGATTGCGAAGGGCAGCGCTGGCCCTCGGATTCAGGAAATCGTGGATTTGTGCCGCGCTTTGCAGGTGCCGGTGCGCTTCGAGCCGCGTGAGGCTCTCGATCGCGCCACCAAGGGCGTCACCCACCAGGGCGTCGTGGCGTTCGGCGCGGCGCACAAGTATGCGGACTTCGACTCGGTGGCACGGGATGCGCGCTTGCTGGTGGTGCTTGATGGTGTCGAAGATCCGCACAACCTTGGCGCGATCGTTCGCACCGCCCACGCGGTTGGCGCGAATGCTGTCGTGGTTGGTGAACGCCGTTCCGCGCCTCTCACCGAAACCGTGTCCCGCGCCGCGGCCGGCGCCCTCGAGCATCTCCCCGTCGCCCGAGTCACCAACATCAGCCGCGCCCTGGAAGAACTCAAGCAGGCCGGCTTCTGGATATATGGCCTGGATGAGCGCGGCGACACGCCTTACGACAAAGTCGACTTTGCCGAGCGAACCGTGCTCGTGCTTGGAGCCGAAGGAGCCGGCCTCCACGAAAATGTCAAGAAGCATTGCGACCTGCTCCTCCAGATCCCTATGGCTGGCGCCGTCTCTTCCCTCAATGTCTCGGTTGCAGCCGGTGTGGTGCTGTTTGAGTGGCGGAAACGCTGCAACCCGTGACAAGGAGCACTCCGGGCGCTTTCCGTTCACGGGCGGCTTGCCGCCAGTCTTCCATGTTTGGCGGCCGCGCAAGCTGGCACTTACAAAGCGAAACGTCACCATTAGGCAAGGCGTCTCTTGCTTAGCATCACGTCTTACCGAGCTTCACGAAGGCCAGCCTGGGAGGATGTAGACATGCGCAGACATGGACCTAGAATTCCTATCTGCGCTGCGTAGGAAGAGCCGCCTTCCGCGAACAAACCAGCAGGGAGTCGTTATCTTGAGAAGCCAATTCGGGCAAAGCTTATTCTTGATTGCATTACTGCTCGCCGGGGCCGCCGTCAGCATGCCGGGCCAGGTAGTCGAGCCGGGGCGTCCGCAACGGCAAATCCCCGCGATTGCGAAGGAACTGCCCCTTACACAAAAGCAGCAGCTCGGAGCCGCGCCCGTCTTCAAGCTGGGCCCACTCGACGATTCCGTGCGCGATCTTCCGTCGCCTCGCCACGGGGTGGCACGCGTGGGCGTCCGCCGCGCTCTGGCTAGCTCCGTTCTCAACCAGGGAGTCTGGCAGTCCGCCGCCGATGGCGCCAGCGTATGGCGGCTGTCGCTCCAGTCGGAAAGCGCCGTCGCCCTCCGCGTTCACTTCGTCAACTTCAACACCGGCGGCGGCAAAGTTTGGATCCACGACACTGCCAATCAGCAGACCTACGGGCCCTATGGCGGTCTGGGCCGATTCCAGGACGGCAAATTCTGGACCGAAGCCATCTTTGGCGACAGCATCGAGATCGAGTATGTCCCCGCCGCAGGCCGCGCGTCGAGCGGCGCGCCCCCTTTCCAGATACCCGAGATCAGCCATCTCTATCGTGTCGCCGGATTGATTTCCCCTCGCCCATCTTCAAGCCTGCGCGCTGCCCGGTCCTTGTCTCCCGGCGCGGCGAGTCCACGGGCCGGCTTGGATCCGGCACTTTCGACAGGCGGCGACACCTGTTTCCTGGACGCGTCATGCTACTTTTCCGGATCCAACGCTACCGAATATCCCGCCGTGCCGTTAGTCCACGGTTCGATGGCCTATCTCTTGTTTAGCGATTCTTCGGGTGAGTATCAATGTTCGGGCCAGATGTTGAACGCCCCCAACGGCCAGCCCATCTTGCTCACTGCCGGGCACTGCATCAATTCCTCCGCCACGCTGGAGTCTTTGACCGCGGCATTTGACTATAACCCGTCTTCCTGTGGCGGCGTCCCGCCGAACCCGCTAAGTCTCACTCAGATCACCGGCGCCAGCATTCTGTCGTTTAGTGAGCTTCCGTTTGAGACGGTCAATACCGTAAGCGACATGCTGAATGATCTGGATTATTCTCTTGTGTTGATGTCCGGCTTCCCGGACACTCCCGATTTCACCCTTGCAGGTTACTCGACTGCTGAGCTTGCCTTTGGCCAGAATGTTACTTCGCTCAGTTACCCGATAGGTCTCTCCCTCCAATTTGCATCCGCCCCTCGGGTCGATTCGACGACGGTGGATACCGTGGCGAACGAGCTGTATCCCGGCTATTGGGTTAACGCCTACCAGATTGAATACAACGCCACCGGCCGCATTGACGATGGATCGTCCGGATCGGGTATTTTTGATAATCAGGGCCATTTGCTGGGAACGCTGAGCACCGGCGTTGCCGATTGCAACAATCCCAATCCGGTTACGGGCGCTTGTCCCTCAGGGTCTACGGCCTGCGATGTTGGTGGGCCTTATGACAACTGGTACAACAAATTCAGCGCGACTTACGAACAGGTCCGCGATTATCTGGAACAGCCCATTCCCGGCCCCCTAGCCTCTGACTCCTCGGTGTTTTCCGCGAGCCCGAATCCCATTTACACATCGAACGCTTACGGTTTGGGTCAGACCACGCTCACCTTCAACGCCCTGTCCACAGTGAGCACTGTCCAGGTTCACATCGGTTCTCCAACTGGCCCGCAGCTGGGCCAGGCCAGCAACCCCGGCAGTATGGCCACTGGACTCTGGGTCAGCAATGGAATGAAGTTTTACCTGCAGAACGTAACTGGAGGGTTGCCCCTAACAGCCGCGAACACCATCGCAACAGTAACCGCGCAAGTGATCCAATCGGCCACCGGACAAGCTCCGCTGGGAACGCTGACAGCCAATCCCAGCACTATTGTCGTGCCCAATGGCTCTTATCTAGGCCAAACCACTTTGAATTGGACAGCGGTGAGCGCCAAGAAAATAGAACTGCATATTGGTTCGGCGACAGGACAGCTGTTTGGGGGCGGTGGACCCAGCGGTTCGGCGACCACCGGGGACTGGGTAAGTGATGGAATGACGTTCTACCTGGTGGATGTCACCAATGGCCCGGCGAGCGCCGCCAACGTGCTGGCTACAGCGGTAGTCCACGTAGATGTCGATGGCGGAAGCACAGTCAACCCTGGCGACGTTTCGTTCTTCCTCGATCCGGATCCGATTCTCGTGTCTCCGGGTCAGACGCTCGGGACGGCGACAGTCCACTGGAATACTGGTGGCCTGAGCAGCGCCCAGATACGGGTCGGTTCGCCAACCGGCGGCCTATTGGGCAACGTTGGCCCTATCGGCACCACGCCCACCGGCGCATGGGTTTCCAATGGCCTGATCTTTTACCTCGAGAGCACCAGCGGCAAAGTGCTCGCCACGGCCACTGCGAGCCTGGTGACCAGCACCATTAACCTCGGTAACACGCAATTCACGATCACCAATAATCCCATCACGGTGCCGGTGGGCGCCGCGGCCACGGCTAACGTCACTTGGAGCACCGCTGTGAGCAGCGATGTGGAGGTGCATTATGGGCTCCCCTGGGGACCGCTGGTGGGCTCCGGCGGATCCACGGGTTCGGCTGTGATTCCGAATGTCGCGGACGGAGCGACACTCTATCTGCAAGACAGATCCGGCGACGTGGCGGCTCCGCCAAATTACGTCGGGCAACTGCCTCTGGAGTTGCAGTACACGCTCGCAACCGCGGTGGTCCACATCGTGAACGAATAGTTTTGGTGGCGCGGGCTGTCAAGCCTGATCACCGCGACGACAGCTATAATCATTTGCATGATAGCTGCCCCGGAACTCTCGAACCGAAGCCGCGTGGTGTGCCTGGTGTTGTTGTCGCTCGCGTTGGCATCCTGCGGCACCTCGAACACAGAAGTTCAGCAAATACCTCCTGTCAAGACCGCGGATACTACATTTGGAGCAAGCCCGAATCCGATTGTCGTCACCGACGGAACGGGGCTGGGCCTGACGACACTCTCCTGGTCGACCACCAAGTCGAAGTCGCTCGAGATTCGAGTGAACAGCCCGGACGGCGCCCTGCTGGGAGATGTTAGTGCTTCGGGGACAACAAACTCCGGTAAGTGGGTAAAGGACGGAATGCAGTTCTATCTGCAGGACGCATCGGGACCGAATAAGACTGACGCCTCGGCAACACTTGCAGTCGTTACGGTGAAGGTGATTGCACGCTGAAAATGGCGGCTGCGAGCCGGGATTCGCATCGAGCTACTGTACAGCGATGGAGAGCACTCCGAGCGTGGCATTTGCCGATGTTGAATCCGGCGAATCCTTACTCTGCAGATAGAACGTCATGCCGTTGCTCACCCACTTGCCCGTTCGCGCCAGTCCTTTTGACCCTCCGTCCGCGAACAATTTCCCATTCGGAGAGCCGATCCGCAATTCAGTCCGCGATGCGTTTGTCGACCATGTAATGGTCGTTTCGCCCAGCCCCGAGCCGTCGCTCAAGATGGGGTTCGGATCCGCCGAAAGAATAGTGCCCGCCACAACTTTCGCCGGAATTGCCTTCGCTGGCGGATCGGGCGGGGGCTTCGAACAGGCCGCCGCCAGCACAATTACCGCCAGGCCGAGCGATCTGGCCGGCCAACTACTCGCGATTCCCCGCATAGTTTAGCTTCACTAGTGTACGTTATGTGAGCGCCTTCGAGCACCAGTTCGCGCCCCCTGTGTCGAGGCTCCGGGCAGCGCTGGTTATGGTAGGATAATCGCATTCGAGGACTCTTTGCGCCCCAGCTGAATGCCTCCTGACGGCGAGCCGCTCCGCCGGGCCGGACAGCAAGATCAAGCGGACATGTCCTATACGTTTCTGAATGCCCTTCGCGGCCCTCTTCGATCCGTCCGTGCAACCCTGTCAGATGCTCCGCTGCTCAGCGATGTGGACAGGGGCCGCAACAACAACTTCAATCTCCTTCGATTTCTCGCAGCTTCCGCGGTCATCGTTTTCCACGAGTTTTGTGCGGCGCCTACACCCGGCGCGGTAGAACGCGTTTATTGGCTGACCAGAGGGCGCGACGACACCGGCAGTCTGGCCGTCACCGTGTTCTTTATCATCAGCGGCTTCCTCGTCACCCAGAGCTTTGTCGCCAGAGGCGGCAGCCTCATAAGTTTTTTGAGCGCTCGAATCCTCCGCATTTTCCCCGCTCTTTGGGTCGCTGTCCCTTTCACGATTATCGCGTCCAGTTTCTCGAGTCCGGTGCCGTGGGGCGCATACCTCACCCACCCGCAGACCATCAAGTATTGGTGGCACAACTCCCTGCTATGGCATCTTGAGTTCACCCTCCCTGGCGCCTTTCGCCACAACCCGCTTGCGGGGACTGTGAACGGGTCTTTGTGGACGCTGCCCACAGAGTTCCGCATGTACCTGGTTTGCGCGGGGCTCGGCCTGCTTGGAATCTATCGGTTGCGGTCTGTGTTCAACCTGTTCTGCCTATGTGTCGCGATGGTGGCGGTCGCCACCCGGCCGGAAGCACTTCCCTTGGTGACAGACATCCACGCCGCGGAATGGTGCTTCGCTTTCTTGTTCGGGGCAGCTTTTTTCGTGAACCGGGAACACATTCGCCTAAGTATTCCGCTGGCCGTGGCATTGCTTCTGTCGACTTACTTTATCAAGGATCCTAACTTTGGCCGCATGTACACTCAGCCGGCTTTCGCCTATGCCACTCTCTGCCTGTCGCTTCATCCAGCGCTTTTTTTCCGGCCGTTTACGCGGATTGGCGATTACTCCTACGGACTGTATATCTATGCCTTCCCGCTGCAGCAGCAAATCGTGTTTTACCATCCTGGCATTCACTGGCTGGTCGGATTTGCGGTCACCTATCCGATAATTCTGGGCGTCGCCATCCTGTCGTGGCATTTCATTGAAAAGCCCGCTCTGGGCCTGAAGAGATATTTTCAACGGCGTCCAGAACCCACGCCGGCTCTTGAGCCGGAGCTGGCTGGGTTGGCGGGGCGATAGCTTGTGCGCCTGGCACGGAAGGGCAGACTTCAACGCGCCTGTTATCGTGCCGGCGACTGGACGACGGGCGCGGACTTTTGAACCGCTGCAGCATAGATTTCGGCGAAGATATCGTCGAGCGAGCGGCTGATATCCCAACTCGGGTAGTGCGTGCGCATCTTCGTCAGGTCGCTGATGTAACAGATATGGTCGCCCTCTCGATTTTTCTCGAAATACTCGAAGTCCATCTTCTTTCCGGATATGCCGGCGATCCGGTCGAACGCCTCGAAGATTGAGACACTGTTGGCCCGTCCGCCGCCAATGTTATAGGTCTCCCCGATCCTCGGCTGCTCCCAAAACGCATGAATGAAACGTGCGACATCGAAGGAGTGGATGTTATCGCGAACCTGCTTCCCCTTGTAGCCGAATACCTTGTAGACGCGACCCTCGACGTTGCAACGGATGAGATAGCTGAGGAATCCGTGCAATTCGACGCCACTGTGATTCGGCCCGGTCAGGCATCCGCCGCGGAGGACGCAGGACTTCAGCCCGAAGTAGCGGCCATATTCCTGAACCATCACATCGCCGGCCACCTTCGACGCGCCAAAAATGCTGTGTTTGCTCTGATCGATCGAGAAGGTTTCCGGGATTCCGTTCGCGTATTCCGGGTCGTCGTAATCCCAACGGCCAGGCAGTTCTTTCAGGCGTATGGTATTCGGTCGATCGCCGTAGACCTTGTTCGTGCTCATGTGCGTGAACACGCAGTCAGGAGAGTGGCGCCGCGTGGCTTCGAGCAGGTTGAGAGTGCCGGTCGCGTTCACATCGAAATCGTCAAAAGGACGCGAAGCGGCAAGGTCGTGGCTGGGCTGCGCGGCGGTATGGACAAGCAACGCGGGCCTAATCGTCTCGAGCAGACTGAGGACGCCCGCACGATTCCTGATGTCCAGTTCGTGATGCCGGAAGTTTGTGTGAAGCGAGAGCAACCTCTCTTGATTCCATCGCGTGTCGCCGGCTTGGCCGAAGAAATCGGCGCGCATGTTGTTGTCGACTCCATGGACTTCCCAGCCAAGCCGGCAGAAAAAATCGACAACCTCGGACCCGATCAATCCGGATGAACCGGTAACCAGCAGTTTATTCATGAGATTAAACGCGGAATCGTTCTATGGCCGCCGAAAATGAGCGGATCTGGAGAGACGATGCGTGCACTACAATCATACTTGTGGCAGCCTCACGAGTTCCGATCGGCGAAGCCGGCACCCGGCCCTTCACTCGAGCCGGAACTCCTGACCCCACGCCTGGATTGAGGGCCTGATCAACAACGTGTCGACACCTGCAACGGTTGTGCAAACGCGGCCCACCAACGGTTTCTGGATGATTCCATTGGTCCGCTTTGTGGCGTATCTGGCCCTTTCTGCCGTGGTCGCCGGCTTGTCAATCCGGTTTTTCTTCCCGGGCTACTTTGATCCATTCGCCGTCTATCACCTCGATCATTTCGGTTACATCGGGACGGGCTCTCGGGGCTACGGGTTCTGGCCGTACTTCGCCAGATACCCGCGGCCAATTGGGTACGTCCTGATAGATCTGTGCGGCCGCCTCGGGCCACGCTGGCTGTTCATGCCGGTGTTCGTTTTCTCGTTTGTCAACGCCGCGCTCCTGGCGACCTACCTCGAACGCATCACAAAGCGAACCATCGCAATCCCGTGTTTTGTGCTTTTCGCCGCGCTGGCGTATGGGAATCCCGAGTACTATTTCAACCTCAAAGCCGATCCGTTCGCGACCTTTGCACTGACCTTTCTTCTTTGCAGTTTTCATTGTTGGCAGGGCTACGCCGAGACCGGGAAAGGCTGGCTGATTTACGTATGCGCCATGCTAGTGACGATTTTTGCTTTCACCAAAGAGAGCTACTTCTGTGTGTGTGGACTCTTCTTCCTGATTCAGGTCCTGATAGCTCCCCAAAGAAGAAAGGCAGCCATCGCGCTGCTGTTGGCCAGCGGATGGGTGATGCTCACCTCTCTCTACCGCGCGTCGCAGGTTTGGACTCTGTTTGGCAGGAAGCCACAGCCAGGAGACCCGTATTACACCAGCCTGGCGCCCGGATCTGTAGCCCATGGCCTCGCAAAACTTGGTGCGAGCGTACTGTTTCCCGCGATAGCCGTGGCGCTAGTGATCATTCTCGCTTTGGCGTGGCGCACATCCAAGCCGCTTTTTTGGACCGCGGCGGCGGGCCCTGTGTTTGCACTCATGTCCCTGCTGCCTAATTCGACTTTGCCCAATCACCTGGAGCAGCAGTACGCGTGGCTTGGAGCGTATTTTCTGCTCTCGCCATTTCTGTTTTTGGATCGCGTCATTCCTAAGCCCGGCTTGGCGCCCAAGACCCGGCACTGGCAAGTTGGAGCGGCGCTGGCCGCTTTGTTGGTCTATGGCGCAACACTCAAGGAATACCGCGCGAGGGCAAGGGGTGGCGAGGCGAGTTGGATCCTACTGCAGGAGCTCAACGGACGCCGCATCACCTCCGGCCTCGATCGCCTCCGGCAGGCTGTCAAGTCCCGGCAGAGTTCGTTGGTGATCGGGCTGAACGTGCCCTACAATCCCTTCATGATTCCGAGCTTCATTCGGGGATACATGGGGCCAGCTCGCTATTGGACGGTGATTGTTCCGGACGCAATTCCGGAGGTAACGGAAAGCACCACCAGGCTGATACACGCCTCGAATCCGGTGAGGCTACAGAGTTACGACCACCTATTCGTCTTTGGCGAGGACGGAAGCCTGAAGAACGAGATCGCCGATCCCTCGCCGTCCGTGGTCGCTCCTGACCTATCCCCGAATCAACTCCAAGCCGAGGTTGAAGCGGCTAACAAGCTGCCCGTGCCTGGGAAGATTTCCTTTTACGCCTCCCCAGCGCGCCTTTCACCTGGTGTTTCTGTTGTCACGATTTATTGGATGTGTCCTGTGGACAAAATCGAGCTGCGCGTCAACGCTCCCGATGGGGCGCTCTTTGCCGCTGGCGGCGCCGCCGGCAACGCAGTCACCGGAACCTGGGTCAGGCCCGGAATGCTGTTTTACCTCCAGGATGCTTCTTCAGGAAATGCCGCGTCGCCCGAGAAGACCCTGGCGAAGCTGCAGATCCCTGTGCGTGGGAGAGACGCCGAGTGAGCGGCCGCGCTCTCGAGCGCGGTCTCGCCCACAGCATGCCCGACGCGCATTCACTTCCTGGCCACAACGAGAAACTGCTTGCCGAAGAGCGGCCAGGCGAACTTCAGCCTCAAATACACTCGCAGCATCCAGACCGGGGGCTGCCCGCCCCGCGACATCGTGTAGGGCAGAAACCGGGGAATCTGTTCCTCGAGCGTGAAGCCGGTCTCAGTCATCACTTCACCCAACGACAATTCTGTGAGGGCGAGGTAATGATCGTAGAAATCCCAATACGCCCCCGGCAGATAGCGAATATTCGGGCCCAGCGCGATGATTCGACCGCCATACCGAAGGCAGCGCCAAGCCTGCATCAAGGTATCGCGAAGGTCCCGCTTGGTGTATAGGTGTTCGAAGAAATTGCTGGTGAATACAACGTCCAACGAATCGTCCGGCATGGCCCACGGTTGCGAGCAACTCTGCGCCAGAATCTGGACCGTGGGCGCGGCTTGATGAACCGTATCCGGATTGAGATCCATCCCGAAGCGATTCTCCGCTCGCACATTGTTAATGAACTCGCAATGCCCGCAGCCCAGATCCAGCACGGCGGCGCGCTCCGGAAGCCAACGCGAGAAGTAATCGTCGACGAGCACGCGCCAAACTTTATCGCGGTACTCGCTCCTGCCCGCAAATCGCTTCTCGTACAGTCTCTGCAATTCTCCCGGCGAATGTGGCGCGCTCATGCAGCTTCCTTCCGCCAATCTCTGCAGTTCAGAAGCTTCTCCAACGACACGTAGGCGGCCTCGGCAGCGTCTCTTGAACCGGGGTTTCCTTTCTCGGCCCCAAGGCCCCAGTCAGTGCGCACCCAGCCTCTGGCATCTGAGGCGCCCGCCATCGGTTGTGGGGAAACTTGTCGGGTTCGCATAACTCGACCTGGAAGGCCCCTGGATGGCCGGTCCAGCAGCCACGACTGATGCGCACAAAACTTCAAAATTCGGAACAACGAGCCTTCACAGTGTAGCAGTCGGACTGGATGGCGAACCAGAACGGACCATTGCACGCTGGGCAGCGAGAAATCGACGCGGAAGCGGCAGGGCAAGGTGATGTGGCTCGTGATCTGGAGCTGGACCGCGCTCGCCGAGGACTCACATTCCTCCACGCATCCGAGGCGCTAAATTGGCAGTTACGCTCTTTGTTCTCTTTTGCGCCCAAGAAACTCATAGTTACTGTTTTATTTCGCGGCCTATGTTATGGGAATTCGAGTTAGGGCGTATACTCTAACTAGCAATAACTCCTGAAAGGCCCACTTATGACGCTTCGATTTCTGGCCGGAACGGCCATGCTAGCCGCATCGGCCTGTGCCCAGACTTACACGGCCCCTGGCACCGGAGGCGTGGCGGTTACTTATGCCAATCAGTGGACGGGCACGATGATTCTCGGGTCGGACTACGGCATGGTCTGCAACGGATCTACGAACGATGGCCCATCCTTGCAGGATGCGCTTAACGCCGTAGCCGCCGCGGCGTCCGCGTTTGGTCCGGTTATAGTGCAGCTGCCATATGGGACCGAGACCACGCCATGTGTGATCGGTTCTACCGTCACCAGCAGTTCCAGCGACTTCATTCTCCAGGGCGCGCCGGGTGGAACGGTACTGAAGGCCGCGGCAAATGCATGGCTACCCAATTTGCTGAAGCTGAGCGGTAGCTACGTAACCGTGCGCGAGATCACGTTTGACGGCAACATTGCAAACCTTGGGGTGGGCTGGAGAATCGCGGAGTACAGCAGTACTGGCACATATCATACGTCTACAAGCTATTCGGCCACAACGTCGAGCGGCGGCGGGGACGACGTAGTTTATAGCTGTACGGGCGGCAGCGGGACGGACAATTGCACCAGCCCGACCTCAGTGCAGATTTATGCCTGTATTTCCTCTTCCTGCTCTACCAACGCGCCGCCCAACGCAACTTACTGGGCGCAGATCTACACGACCACGGCAGCCGCTGTGCTCGCCGCCCCCGGCAACGCTGGGGAGCTAGTCACGACATCAGGGGATCACTACAGATTTGAGCACCTGGAACTCACTGGATCCGATTTCGGCCTCTACATGCTGGCGTACTACGCCAACTTAACTGATGCAGTAGTAGACGGGCTTTGGTGCCACGACTTCTTTGTGCAATATGAAGGCAACAATACAGTTGGAACTTGCGTCGTCGTGCAATCCACTCTCACAGGCAGTGGGCCGCCTTACGCCGGATATTACGGGATGGGCATTCGAGTAGTGAACGGTCACTTCGAGAATATCTACGTACCGGCCGCGACAACCGCAACCTCTTGCCCCGGCCCCGCAACGTGTCCGATGGGGCCGGGCGCCACAGCAGCCATCGCAGTGGCGGGCGACAATTCTGTTATTGCAAACAACTACTTCAAGAATGTTATACAAACCGGAGGCGGAGTCGTGGTCACCTCTGGCGGATCGCTGGGCTCTGTTTCTATTGGCTGGTCCGAGACCGGAAACACGTTTGTTAGAAGTCTGGCCGTTGGCGCGTCCCCCTTCAACTATGACAAGACGGAGGCCATCGAAGCGGAGTGCACGCAGTGCTCCTTCACCGGGAATACTGGATACGGCTACGAGAGCGGTATCGGAGTGACGGGCGTTAGCTCGGGATCAACGCCTCATGCGGCAGACTACGACTCCTTGACTGGCAATTCATTTTATGGATCTGGGACGGCGACAGCTGCGTTTTCAAACGCCTGCTTTCAATTTAACAGCGGGAGCGCCACTTACCCACCATCGAATAACATGGTTAGCGGCAACAATTGCGCAAACTTTTACTATGGAGTCGCCGATAATACGGGGCTCAACATCACCCTCAACGGAAACCAATTCAACGGCATCACTACCCTCCTGGATCTGCTCAACACCACCTCGGTCTTTGGGAACGACATCCTCGGTTATGTGCAGTACGGGACTCCGACGTTCACGAAGGGCACCAATGTCACCTCCGCAGCGTGCGCAACCGGCTTCACCTGCGCTAATCAGCGCGGAATGATCACTGTAGTCGGTGGGACCAACACGTCGAATCCGCTGGTTACGATCAATTTTTCGGCTACTCTGGGCGCGGCGCCGGGCCTGTGCTCCGCCACTCAGCAAAGCGGCACCACCTCGACCTACCTGGACATCGGGGCCGGAACCCCCAGCACCACTGGCGTAGCGGTCAACACCTCGGCTGGAGCATCCGGAGACACCGTCAACATAGCCTATACCTGCCAAATGTAGCGATTGGGAGCGGGCCGACCACTCCGCGCCGTGCCTCGCGCGAGCCATCGCACTGCCAGCCTAGCCGGCTCCGGCCGCTGCCGAAAGAACGGGTCCCGCCGTGCCTACGGCGCCCGGCGCGCGAGACGGGGACCTCTCTTAATTCAGAGGTTCTTCTTCCCGCTCGCCGTGCTAGATGAGTGCATCCACAGTCCCTGTCCGGCTCCGGTGCAGCCGCGGGCGCCGCCCAAGAGAGCGCAAAGTTGGCCCGCTGCGATACGCTAGCTTCTGAGGTCCGAGCGCACGGGACAAACCCTCCGCGCCAGGCAAGAACGCTAATGCTATCGGTTGTAATTCCGGCGAGGGATGAAGAGGGCTGCATAACGGAGACCCTCGTAGCGTTGTCTAAAGCCTTGACCATTGAGGGAATCGAGCACGAAATGATCGTGGTCGATGACGGCAGCACTGACCGTACCTTCGACATTGTGACCAGGCTTGCCGGCACCCTCCCTGCGATCCGCGCCGTCAGGAACACGGGGCGCCACGGATTCGGTATGGCGACCCGCCATGGTATCGATCAGGTCCGTGGGGATTCAATAGTTATCGTGATGGCCGACGGATCAGATTCCCCGGAAGATGTCGTTGCCTACTTCGGCAAGCTTCAGGAAGGGTACGAGTGCGTATTTGGCTCGCGATTCATGACCGGAAGCCGCATCGTCGACTACCCGAAATACAAACTCCTGTTGAACCGGCTGGCGAACCTGTTCGTCAAAACGATCTTCCGCTATCGCTACAACGATACGACCAACGCCTTTAAGATGTACCGCAGTTACGTGGTGGATGCGATGCAGCCGCTAATCTCGCCACACTTCAACCTGACGGTGGAAATGCCCCTCAAGGCTATTATTCGCGGCTACACCTATGCCGTTATTCCCATCTCGTGGACAAACCGCAAGGCCGGCGAATCAAAGTTGAAGATCAAAGAGATGGGGAGCCGCTATTTGTTCATCGTTTTATACCTCTGGCTCGAAAGAACCTTGTCAAGGGGCGATTACCACCGGCGAGCCGTGGCCCCAGTGGAAGACCGCATTCCCGAGGACCGCGGTGCCGCGAATGTATAAGCACGTGCTGATTACCGGCGGCGCCGGTTTCGTGGGCTCTAACCTGTGCCTGGCGATCCGAAAGTCGCTTCCCGATGTAAAGGTAACGGCCCTTGATAACCTCCATCGCCGCGGCTCTGAACTGAACCTTTCAAGATTGCTGGCTGCGGGAGTTCAATTCGTGCATGCCGACGTGCGCGTGCGGGACGACCTGGTTTCGGTAAAGCTGGATCCCGATCTGGTGATCGAGTGCTCGGCCGAACCGTCGGCGCAAGCCGGATATGGCGGATCTCCTGAGTTCCTGATGGAGACCAACATGGTCGGCGCCTACCATTGCCTGGAACTATGCCGAAAGACAAAAGCTGACATGATCTTCATTTCCACCAGCCGCGTTTATCCTTACGGCAGGCTGAACGGCCTCGCGTACTCTGAGGGTTCCACGCGGTTCGAGCTCAGCGGCGTGTCGGCGGGCGTTAGCGCGAAAGGAATCACGGAAGCTTTTCCGCTGGAGGGCGCCAGGTCACTTTACGGCACAAGCAAGCTGGCTGCCGAGCTTCTGGTGGAAGAATACGCCGACGCTTACGGCTTCCATTTCATTTTGGACCGCTTCGGTCTGCTGACCGGCCCTGGACAGATGGCGAAGTCCGATCAGGGCGTGATTGCGCTATGGGTCGCAGCGCATTGCTATCAATTCCCGCTATCCTACATCGGCTTTGGGGGCAAGGGGAAGCAAGTGCGCGACTTCCTGCATATCGATGACTTCTGCGCTCTGCTGCTCGATCAGATTCAGAATTTCGGCGCGTACACGGACCAGCATTTTAACGTCGGCGGCGGACTTGCTAACTCGCTCTCGTTGCTGGAAACAACGGAGCTTTGCCAGCAAGCCACGGGCCGCCGAATCGCAATCGGTTCGAGCCTCGCCGATCGTCCAGCGGATGTAAGAATCTACGTCTCGGACTATTCTCGTGTCGAGTCGATAACAGGCTGGAAACCCCGAATCGGCGCATACCAGACGATTTCGGACATCCACACATGGCTACAGAACGGCGGCGATGCTCTGCGCCAAGCCATGACTGGCGGCTGATCGGCCCAGGCGCCCCAACACCCTTTCGGAGAGTCAGTCCGGCACCAGCTCGGAATACCTGCGTTCGCGCCTGGCGACGAAGTACATCGCCAGTCCGCCGAGGAAAGTCAATACCGTCAGGATTCCGCCGATCAAAATCTGCGGCGGCCGATAGACAAGTACAACGGTGCTGTCTCCCCGGTCAACCACGACGCCCCGAAGCGCTCCATCGACGCGCAGGACTTTCCGGCTTTGGCCATTCACCTTTGCCCGCCAGCCTGGGTCGTACACCTCACTAAGCACCAGCAGCCCGCGCGACATGGCGTGCACCCTGAGTTCCATGCGATCCACGTCGTACGATTTGACGATCACTGATTCCAGGCTCGCGTCAGGCGTTGGGTCTACGCGCGGAGCGTCCTTTTCCACCAGTGCCTCGTCGCGAAAGGTCACGCTCATGTTTGCCAGTTCCGCTTCGATGTTCCGCAGTGGCAGTTCACGGACTTTGTGCGCAACAAAGCCCTCGCCGAAGGGATCCGGGCGCCGGTATACTTTCCACAACTTGTCGCTGTATTCTTCGCCGGGCCTGGTAGCGCTCGCGGGCTTCAGATCGTAAACGACATTCAACAGGTCCTGCCGGCCTGCAATGCGGAGGTAGTCGGTGTCCATGGTTACGCCCGCGCCATTTACGGTGAAGATCGAATAGGCAATGCCGATGTTCACACGCTCGTGGTCGGACATAACCACCCGGAATGGGCCGGGCTGGCTGCGAAAAAACCGGACTACACCTTCGCTGCCGACTAAGTCCCGAAACGTGAAAGTTTTATTCCCGCGCTCTTGGTTGTGGATGTTCTCGAGCGACCAATCAAACGGCCACAGGTCAAACAAGATAAACGCCACAATAACCACGCCGAAGACGGAACTCCGGCGGCGTTGGATCAATCGATATAACCAATAAGCCAGAAGAAGGATGACGATGGAAAATTCGTTATAGTAGTGCAAACCGGTAAGGGTGAAGAGAGCGGCCGACGCCAGAACCCCCGCCGCCGCGATGGCTACCCACTTCAGCACGGCATCAAATTGCGGCGAATCCCCATCGCCCTCGCGGGGCGTCAATAGCACTTGCGCGCCATATCCGGCCAATAGCGCCAGCGCGAAGGCCGTCAAATACAAGAGGCGGCTGGATTCGCGCAGTATCCAGATCTTTGGAATAAGCGCATACGAAAGACCATGCAGAAGGGAAAGCTCTCCAAACGAATAGAGCCAGGCGCCAATCGCGAGGAGGCCACAGTACTGCACCCAGGGAGTGCTCCAACGCTTGAGGAACGCAAGCACGACCAGAATCATCGGAAAGATCCCGATGTAGGGTGCAGTGAACTCTCCGTGCGAGTAAGTGCCGTCAAAGCCCTGGGGGAATACGAACACCAGAAGGCTGCGCGGAAGACTCTCGTGGTCGGTAAGCTCGAAATACGGAATGCGAGCGTTCGAAGAATAGAAGTTTGCGCCGGTAAAGCGGACAGAATGGGCGCTGTACTCGAGTGAAGGGAGCAGTTGAATGGCTCCGGCCCCAAAACAGACTGCGGCGATAACCAGCACGATCAGTCCTGCGCGCACCATCCCGGTTCGAATCGATTCGCCTTCCGGCTTCAGCCTCAGCCGCCACACGTGATAAGCCGCCATCGTCACAACGACCATGGCCTGCATGATCACCATGTGGAGCCCACCCGCTAACACCGCCATACCCATGGCGAGTCCACAGCCCCACGCGTAAGAAAGTGTCCTGCGCCAGGATTCGGCTTCAAGGGCCCGCCGGCAGGTTAGAAACACGAGTGGAAGCCAAATGCCGCTTTGGACAATGTGGGGCCACGACACATTGTGAATCAGGGTACCGCCCATTCCAAAGCAAACCGCTGCAATCACGGCGGGTGTGCGCTCAAGTTTCAAATCGCGAGCCAGCCAATACATCATCGCCATCGCGAGGAAGAGTAGGGTGGCGATGTACCAGTTAAAAACGGCAACGCTCAATAAGCCATTCGCCTTGAGCGGAAAGAGCGCGACCAGGAAATTGAAGGGCGAAAACGCGGACGTCTGCATTTCCCCGACAAAGCTTTGTCCGGCCATGTTGTAGGGGTCCCAAATGGGGAGCTTGCCATGTTGCAGGCAGCGAACGCAATACGTCAGCCAGCAATAACCCTGGTTAACCGCCTCATCATAACTGAGCAGCGTAAATTGGTTGGTGAGCAGAATCTTCCAGCGGTAGAGAATCGTGATGACAGCCAGCAGCCCCAACGGCTTGACATGCGCCCATAGCGATTTCATGGAGTCAGATTCGAACTCACTGCATGCGGACTTTGACCAATCAGAATAACATGCGCCGCAATCGAGGCCGGCGCACCGAGGGGCAACCACGCCCGAGTGCGTCCGGGTTCGCCATCGAGTGCCATTGCTACACTGTGAAGGCTCCTTATTCTGAAGGTTTTGTGCGCATCATTCCTGACTGCTGGACCCGCCATCCACAGGCCTTCCAGGTCGAGTTATGCGAACCCGACAAGGTTCTTCACAACCCATGACGGGCGCTTTAGACCCCAAAGCTGCGCACGGGGCGCAGCAGGCAC
>Ga0181537_10000349_pt1 | contig 43557 bp, 38 predicted proteins | sample PEATcosm2014_Bin_39_FD_119765 | JGI IMG/M metagenome (GOLD analysis project Ga0181537, IMG submission 119765) | Peatland microbial communities from MTU Mesocosm Facility, Houghton, MI, USA - PEATcosm2014_Bin23_10_metaG | ecosystem: Environmental > Terrestrial > Soil > Wetlands > Peat | place...
CAAGCGCAAGCCGATATTCGCGAGAAAGACGCCTCGCTGCAGCACGACATCGCGGTTGTCTCCGCCGCCGAGAAGCAGATCGGGGTTTTCGAGGCTCAGGTCGCCCAGGCCACCGCGACACTCGCCCAGCAGCTGGCGATGGAGCACCAGGCCGAACTCAACCTCAGCTACACGATGATTACGGCGCCGGTCGACGGCACCGTGGGCGTCCGCACCTTACGCGTCGGGCAATACGTCCAAGCCGGCACGCAGCTGATGGCGGTGGTGCCGTTGCAGGCTGTCTATATCACTGCAAACTACAAGGAGACGCAGCTGACCGATGTGCGTCCCGGCCAGTCGGTCACGATCTATGTCGACACATTCTCGGGGACCAAGATACACGGCCATGTCGACAGCCTGGCGCCGGCGAGCGGTCAGGAGTTCGCGCTGCTGCCGCCGGACAACGCGACCGGCAATTTCACCAAGATCGTCCAGCGCATCCCCGTAAAGATCATCGTTAACAAGGATGATCCCCTGGCCGGCATGTTGCGCCCGGGCATGTCGGTCGAGCCGACGATCGATACGAAACCGGCGGCCGCCACTCCCCCGTTGGCGAGGGCGTCGTGACCGATGCCGGCGAGCCCCGCGGCGAGCCGGCCGTCACGCTGAAGACCTGGATCGCCGTCGGCGGTGCGCTGCTCGGCGCCTTCATGGCAGTCCTTGACATCCAGATCGCCAACGCCTCGCTGCCCTATATCGAAGGTGGCATCAGCACCGGCGGCGTGTACGGCACCTGGATCTCGACCGCTTATCTGATCGGCGAGATTATCGTCATTCCCCTGACGGATTTTCTCAGTCGGGTCTTTTCGCTCCGTCGCTATTTGCTGGGCAATGTGGCGCTGTTCTTGCTGTTCTCGGCATTGTGCGGACAGGCGCACAGTCTCGGCGAGATGATCGTCTTCCGCGCGCTGCAAGGTTTTACCGGCGGCGTCATGATCCCGCTCGCCTTCACCATTGTCATGACCATGCTGCCGCGCTCGAAGCAGGCAGTCGGGCTCGCAGGGTTCGCGGTGACCGCGACGTTCGCGCCGGCCATCGGCCCGACGATTGGCGGCTATTTCACCGACAATTATGGCTGGCCCTATATCTTCTACATCAATCTTTTCCCCGGCGCGGTGATGCTCGGCGCGCTCTGGTACGCCTTGCCAAAGTCAGCGATGCAGTTTGGGCTGTTGCGTCGGGGCGATTGGCGGGGGATCGCACTGATGGCGGTTGGCCTCGCCGCATTACAAACCGTGCTCGACGACGGCAATGTCTTCGACTGGTTCGGCTCTCCCTTCATCGTCAAAGTTAGCCTCGTCGCGGCGGTGGCGCTTGGTGCTTTTGTCGTGCTGGAGTTCTTGACACCAGAGCCATTGCTTAAGTTTCGGCTGCTCGGCCGGCGCAATTTTGGTTTCGGGACCCTGGGCAACTTTCTGCTCGGCTTCGCCCTCTATGCATCGGTCTATCTGCTACCTCAATATCTCGCCGTCACGCAGGGCTTCGACTCAGAGCAGGTCGGCAACGTGATGGCTTGGATCGGGCTGCCGCAACTGCTGGTGATCCCGCTGGTGCCGCTGCTACTGAAGCGCATCGACCCGCGCTTGGTGGTCGGCGTGGGCCTTCTGGTCTTCGCCCTCAGCTGTTTTATGAACATGGAACTCGATCGGAACTACGCCGCGTCGCAATTCTTCTGGCCCAATATCGTTAGAGCGCTCGGCCAGGCGGTGGTCATAGCGCCGCTTTCTGCGATCGCTATGGTCGGGATTGCGCCGCAGGATGCAGGCGCAGCGTCCGGCCTCTTCAACATGATGCGCAACCTTGGTGGAGCGATCGGCACCGCCGCGATCGAGACCTTCTTCACCAAGCGCGAGCAGTTCCATTCTGCCATCATCACCCCCGATGTTTCGCTGCTCGAACCGGCGACCCGCAACCGCCTCGCCGATCTGCAGCAGTATTTTATGTCGCACGGGTTCCCCGACCCTGCGGGGTCGATGCACCAGGCCATCATCGCCGTCGGCCAGACGATCCGCGCCCAGGCGACGGTCATGGGTTACGCTGATTGCTTCGCTTTACTCGGCGTCGTCCTCATCGTCGCCATTTTCCCGATCGCGCTGCTCAAAAAGGGCGCAGCGTCCGGCGCCGGAGCGCATTAGGGGGATTGGCTGGGTCTCATGCCAAACATGTACGCGTTCGTGCCGATATCCGCTTCCCGCCGCTCGCGAGATCAGGAACGACGGCTTAAGGTCGATTTGAGCGGCTCGATATCGGCCCCGCGAATGGCCGGTACCGGCGGATTTTGTTGAAGAAGTCGGTTTTTGACGGGATTGGCGAGAGTAGTGGCGGGCGCTGATGACGCGCGACGAGGGGTTCCCGGCTCACATCGCCGGGATTGGCGGGGATAGCGGGATCAGCTTGGCGAGTTTGCGGAGGTTCTGAGCAGCGGCGGCGAGGTGGAACTCGTCGCGAGCGCCGTTCGGTCCTCGTAGTCGCAGCCGATCGAGTTTCAGGATGTGTTTGAGGTGAGCGAACAGCATCTCGACCTTCTTTCGCTCGCGCCTTGAGGTGACGTAGGCGTCGGTCTTGGCGATGTCGCGCGCCACGTCGCGGGCGCCTTCGTGGATGGAGCGCAGGACCTTGCGGGCGGGCGCGTTGGGACAGCACCGCGGCTTCAGCGAACAGGCCTGGCAATCCAGCTTGCTGGCGCGATAGCGCGTCATGCCGTTCTCGTCGACGAAAGGACGCGGCAATCGATAGATTTTTTGCCGCTGCCTGAGTTCTTTCCCGGCCGGGCAGAGGTAGAAGTCGCGTTTGTGGTCATAGGCGAAGTCGTCGCGCGAGAAGGTGCCGTCGGTGCGTTGCGATTTATCAAACACCGGGATATGCGGCTCGATATCGCGCTCGTGCACCAGCCAGGCGAGGTTCTCGGCCGAACCGTAGGCAGCGTCGGCCGCCAGCCGCTCAGGCCACAGGCTGAAGCGCTCCTGCGTCCGGTCGATCATGCGTTGCTGGGCCGTCACCTCGGCTTGGCGGATCGCGGTGGTCGCCTCCACATCGACGATGACGGCATGCTGCAAGTCGATCAGGTGGTTGGTGCAGTAGGCGAAGAAGGCAAGCCCGCCGTTTGCTCCCGTCCAGCGCGCGGCCGGATCGGCAGACGAGATGAACTTCGGTGTGACCGGCGTTGCCGCGCCGAACGCCGCGTCGTCGAGCACGGCAAGATATTCCCGCACGGAATGGTTTGCCGCTTCGGGGGCCTGCAACTCGCTGCCCGGCACGCTACGTTGCCGGTTGGCGTCGGCCTTGATCATGCTGGCGTCGACCGCGAAGCCCTCGCCGCCGACCAGCCCTTCGTCGATGCAGCGCCGCACGGTCGTCTCGAACACCTTGCGCAGCAGATCGCTCTCGCGGAAGCGGCCGTGCCGGTTCTTCGAGAAGATCGAATGATCCGGCACCGAGCCGTCGAGGCCGAGCCGGCAGAACCAGCGGTAGCCGAGGTTCAGGTGAACCTCATCGCACAACCGCCGCTCCGAACGGATGCCAAAGCAATAGCCGACGATCAGCATCCGGATCATCAGCTCCGGGTCAGTCGAAGGCCGACCGACATCGCTGTAAAACGGCGCCAGCTCGCATCGCACCCCGTCGAGTTCGACAAACCGGTCGATCGACCGCAACAGATGCTCCACCGGCACATGACGTTCGAGCGAAAACTCGTAGAACAGGGCTTCCTGCCCGCTCCGACGTTCCCCCATCATCGGCCGTACCCCAGTCCCCCCACCGACCAGAGTGAATCAGCCGCCCACAACCCGCGCAACACCTAGTTTTTCAACACAATCGGCGCATCCTCGCCATCGGCGCACCCGGCGACCAAAGACCGATTTTCACCCGACCTCGCGCTTCGCTGCGGTTATCCTGACCGGCAGCTATCGCCAATAAAGCGGTCATCCACCCTGCGGCGGGACGAGCGGCGCTGCCGACAACTCGTTATCGAGCCGAATTACCCCGCTCCTGTCGCGCAATGGCGCGACATCGGCGGTGCGGTGTCGCCGGCAACGGGTGCAGCAGGCGGCGACCGCGAGCCATCTACGCCCTCGGCCGGTAACGGCGATGGGCGGGCGGGCTCACGTCATCATCGTCGCCGTGAGGCATCGGTCGACGAGTGGGTCAAGTGCGAGCAAGAAATCGCCGCCGCCGGTAACGGCGATTCGCATCGTTTCGCCCGAAGGAGGGGGCACCCCCCTGCGTAGTGCTGGGCCTCAGATCATTCCGGTGCCGACAAGACGCGCGGCAAAAACAAAAATTTTGTGATACCGGCGAGGTATTGCTACGGCGGCACGTCGTCCAATTGGGTGAGGTCGCGTCGAGCCGGGGATCGAGGTGAGCCGCGCCCAGTCTAAAAAGCCCAGGCATCGCGGGATCGCCGCCAGTTAGCCAGTTGCGCAACGACCGGAGTGGCGGCGATACCGGTCATTGCAAGACTAGACCCCGAGCTTACCGTTCCACCATAACGGCCGGTCGCTTGAGCCGGCAACGACGGCTGGGTTTGCCCCAACGCGGACCTTCGTACGCGTGGTCAAAGGCGCTGTTGGACGCTACAACTGGAAGACAGTCGTAGGGAGGATGCCCATGTCTACGACGATGAAGGCGGTTGTGATCCGAGAGCCGTTAGGGCCAGAGGTCCTCAAGATCGAGAGCCTGCCGGTCCCAAGCCCGAAGCCGGGATGGGTCCTCATCCTGATCAAGGCATTTGGCCTCTATGCAGCCGACGCTGTCGGCGGGGAGGCAGCTAGCCTGGCCGTTGCCAAGAAAAAGCACGCGGCCCCACAGGCGCTCCATCACCGGACGATTACCTTCGCACAGCAGGGGCGCACGAGCTTCGACGCACCGCTGCAATCCCGCCCAGAGAGGAAGCCGTGGCTAATGGCTGCCTCACGCTGACCATCTCGACCAGCAAGGCAGGTATCCAGGCGCAGTCTGACCAATTGGTGTCAATCGTGCGGCTGGCTATACGACCACCGTTGGAACGACCCTCGTGCCGGTCTCCGGCACACCGCGCAGCCGGTCGGCGAGGCGAGAGAAATAATCCCGCCCCACGTTCTCGACGAGGCGAAAGGTCAGAGCGGACATTGTTATCGTAAACCCCAGGCAGATCAGGGTCAGACCATCGGCGACGGCGGCGGAATACGGGACGTTGAGTGTGAATAACTCGCCATCAACACCGCCGACAGGGCGAAGCAAAGCCGTGCCGGTCATCTTCTCGACCGCGCTGCACAGCTCGATCAATAAGGTAATGATCAGCGCCTGCGTCATGTAGATCGAGTACGACCAGTCACCGAGTCGGCGCGCCGGTTTCGATCGCAGCAAAAGCGAAAGCGGGCCACCTTCCTGGGCAAACACGTAAATAGCCGCCGCAAAGACGAACGGCGCGGCCATCGTCGCCGCGCCGTTCCCGGCGTTACTCACAAATCCTACGATGCCCACGGCCGCCGCTCCCTCAATGAAATAGGGCGACCACGAAGCCACCCCCCCTGGAGAGCATCTAGAGGCGCGGGTCTTGAAGAGGCGATACGTCAGATGGCCGACTGAGAAGCCAAACAGGCACCGCAATGCGCCAAAATCGTAACTGACATCGGCGACCGGCGAGTGGCGTGACAGGAGCAAAATCGCGATAGGCGCCAGAATGGCAATCGTAACGGCAATGAGTACGCTGCGTCGAGGCCACACCAAGAAAATGCCGGCGAACACTGCATAGGTCCAGAATTCGGCGCCGATACTCCAGCTCGGACCGTTCCAGGTCAGGTGATCATAAAGTCCGAAGGACTGGAGCAGACAGAGATCGGCCCACAACGCCCCAATTGCGTGGCCATGGGCAAATGGCTGGTGACGAAAGCCCAACCCATTGCGCAATCCGACCAGTTTCAACAGCTCTAACCCAACAAAAACCGTTAGAATGGCGGCATGTAACGGCCATATGCGTCCAAACCGACGGATCAGGAAGATCCCAACGGACTTACGGTTAGCGAGTCGGTCGGCGTACGCATGACTGATGACGAAACCGCTCAGCACAAAAAACAGATCAACAAAAAGATAGCCGTTTCGCACCAAAGGCACAGGATAGAGATATCCACAGAACGGGCTATGGTAGACGACGACCAGTAACGCCGCGAGGCCTCGCCAGCCGTGAAGCGCCTGAAACCGCATGATTCCGCCGCCGCTTGACGGATGCTTGGCCGGGATTGCCAGCATCTCGCGCGCAGTGTTGGTTATAATCGGAACACGTCGGGCCGGTATGTCACTGTCTGACCACGGGCAGGACGAATAAGGTACGTCGGTCCCAAGATTACGCGGCTTGACGAGCGGCGGCGTGTTTAGGGGACGAAACAGCGCCCGGCTCAATTTGGTCTGGGGGTGGGTCGCGCATCACATAACCTCCGCCCCATACTGTCTCAATGTAATGATCGCCGCCGGTCGCCGCCGCGAGCTTCTTGCGCAAGTTGCAGACAAAGACGTCGATGATCTTGAGCTCGGGGTCGTCCATTATGCCATAGAGATGGTTGAGCAGCATTTCCTTCGTATGGGGAATTCCCTTGCGCAGGCTGAGCGCTTCGAGGACCCCGTATTCTTTGTTGGTCAAATGCAGCCGCTGGTCGCCGACCACGGCAGTGCGGCAATCGAGATCCAGTTCGATTTTGCCGGTGCGGATCACCGAGTGGGAATGGCCAATCGAGCGGCGTACCACTGCCCGAATGCGAGCGACCAACTCGTCTTCGTTGAAAGGCTTGGTCATAAAATCGTCGGCGCCCAGGTTCAGAGCTCTGATCTTGTTATCCATTGCAGTCCGACCGGACACAATAATGACCGGGGTGCGCACGTGAGCAGCACGCAGCCGCCGCAACACTTCGTATCCGTCAATATCCGGCAGCGTCAGGTCGAGAATTATAATGTCGTAATCGTATCTCTTGCCAATTGAAACCCCATCTTCGCCGAGCTCTGTGCTGTCGACGATGAAGCTATTTTCGCGAAGTACTTCGGTCTCGAGGGCGGTAATTATGGAATTATCCTCGATCAACAAGATCCGCATCAGGCTGTAACTCCAAAGCTGAGGGATACCGGACGTATCGGCGGTTGGTGAACCGCGATTTTTAGTGTCGCGCCACGTCCCGGCATACAACGCTGTTCATATCGAAATTGATAATTTCGGTCCTCACAGGATTAACAAATCGCGTTGTGTTTAGTTCACTTGATTCCTCAATATTGAAAACGAACTTCCTATTAAATTAAAATACGAGATCTTTTTTGTGGAAAGGGTGATCCTCGACGGACCGACCGGGATGGATATTTACTCATAGGCACGGCGCTCTGCATCACGGGCATTATAGATAGCTGGAATATTTGGCGCTGAGATCTGGCGAGCGAGGGTTCGGCGCAATCCTCGCAGCTCTACACTTTTGGCTATAAGGCCGGAGCTAGCTCAGTAAGTGTGGCGTTTCCGGAATACGATGACCAGCGTGCGCAACAGGATGCGGATGTCGAACCACAGGGACCACTGATTGATGTAGTGGAGGTCGTGGGCGATGCGCTCGTGCAAGGCCTTTTCGGACTCGACCGGCCCGTGGCAGCTATTGACCTGCGCCCAGCCGGTGATCCCTGGCTTTACATGATGACGCAACGCGTAGTCGGGCACGATGTCTTCGTTGCGGCGCTGCTTGACCCGCATGCTAATCGCATGCGGCCGGGGCCCGACAAGCGACAACTCGCCGCGCAGCACGTTAAAGAGCTGCGGCAGTTCGTCGAGGCTCCAGCGCCGCAGGAAGCCGCCCACCCCCGTGATACGGGGGTCATTGATTGCGGACTGGCGTTCCCCGTTAGGATCGGAAGCTTCGACGTACATCGTGCGGAACTTATAGACTTGAATGACCCGGTCGCCGAAACCGAATCGATTTTGCCTGAACAGCGCGGGTCCCTTGCTCTCCAGCTCGATCGCGATCCCCAGCAGGAGCAGCACCGGCGACAGCGCGACGATCCCGAGTGCTGCGGCAATGCGGTCGAACATACTCTTCAGCAGATTTTGGCTAAACGTCAGCGGGTTGCTGAAGATGTCGAGCAGGGGTAGGCCGTCAAAATCGTCGTGGTCCTTGGCCGGGAGACTGAACCCGACCATATCCGGCGCGAGGCTGATGTCGACCGGCATCTTGTGCAGCTTGCGCAGAATTTCGAGCAACCGCCGTTCGGCAGAGTGTGGGAGCGCGACAATAATCCGGTCGATATCGAATTGGCGTGACAGGTCGACCAGATCGGCGGTCGTGCCGTGCGGCAGTTCACCCAGCCCGGAACCGACCCGCTCGCGCCCGGCTCGGTCATCGAACACGCCGATAATCTCGATCGTCTCAGAGCAAGCGCGGCGCAGTCGTTCGACCAGCAGTTCGGCGAGCGCGCCGGTGCCGTAAATTGCCACGGATTGGCGCAACCGGCCGGCTCGGCGCCACCGCGCGAGCAATGGCAATAATATCAGGCGGACCGTGACCACCCCAGCCGTCGTCAGGACGGCCCATTCCAGCAGCCAGGCGATCAGCCCCGCGCGCTCCACCCTGCCAGGCCGGAGCAAGGCGACGGCTACAACGAGGGCGAAACCAATTGCCGACAATGCGTGCGCCGCGCCGTCGCGCAGTTGAGCGCAGAGACCTTGGCGGGTCAGGTCTTCGGCCGCTCGCGAACTCGGCTTCGGCGTCCGCGCCACTAGTGCTAACCCCAGCGCCAGCACGAATGCATGGGCCGCGCCAGACAGTATCGGCAATGGCCAAGCAAAAGCCGACTGCACCACAAAACTCGCCCAACCGGCGACCGCCGCCACCACGAAATCCGCAAGGTGGACGGCGGACGCCACCGCATCTGGTTGTATGCGCTGAAGTTCTCGCTTGACGGGGCGCGAGGCTGCAATTTGTGCGGGCTTAGCACGACGCGCGGGTCGCGATGCATTGCCCGACCGTTTTCTGTGACGAATAGCAGGACCGCCAACGGCAGGGACGCTCCGCGACGCCCGCTGCAGACGGTATGCCGGCGACTGCGCGCTACCGAACGCCTCCAGGTGAGGAACTAACTCAGGTGACATGACTAACGCTTCTCTCTTTTGCTGCCAGCGGCGGACAGAACGATCAAGATTAGGGGCGTCCTCCGGAGGCTAGCCTAACGGAGATAGATGGGGGCTAACGCAAAAGCGGCTCTCGGGGCGCCATAATTCCGAAGGGCGTTGTGTCGCAGGGGTTAGTGCCAGTTGCCGCCGCGCCCTCTGTCGCCGGTGGCCCGGCTATCCGCGGCGGGGCCTGGGGCTTCTGGAGGCAACCGTCGGCGTTGCACGGGACTAGGCCGGCGGACAGGTGCGGGAGAAAGCGGCGGGCTTAGAATTGTGGTAGGCGAGATCATCCCTTATCCGTCTTACCATCTCCCCGCACGGCCTGGATAAGGTGCTCGCGAGTGAAGGGTTTCGGAAGAAAGGTGCCCCCCTCAACGAATAGCGCGGTCATTCCGTCCGTCAGCCCGCCGCCAGTCGTATAGATGACGCGCATTGCACCCGCCTTTCAACCGGACGGGGGAGGGAGGCGCCGTCGGCGATCGAGATACTCCTTGTGCGCGGCCTTGATTGGTGAGCACCCTCGGCAGATTCAAGCTCTCCGCGTGCTCATCGTCGAGGATGACGCCTTAATCGCCATGTTGCTGGCGGAGCAGCTCGCCGCCATGGGGCACGATGTTTGCGCAACGGCAGCCACTGAAGGCGAAGCGGTAATTGCCGCCGCCGATCACCGGCCGAACCTGATGATTGTCGATGCCGGCTTAGGCCGGGGAAGCGGTATTTCCGCGGTCGATGAGATATGCCGCGCGAGGCCGCTCGCACATGTGTTCGTCAGTGGAGATGTTGAAGCGGTCCGGCGGCGCCAGCCGAACGCGTTAGTGGTCCGCAAACCGTTTCGGCAAGCGGAACTTGCCAAGGCCATCGAGCTCGCCTTGGCGGCTTCGCCGCCTGAGGGATCATAATACTCCAGGGACGGTCACCGAAACGGCGTCGCAGGCGACGCTGCCACCACCAAGCTGCCGGGGCAGCGCCTCGACGATGCTCGTGCCGAGGCCCTGTTCTCACCGGCGCATCAGCCAAGCGTGAGCTGTGAGCGCGGTGGAGAGCGTGTCGGCGACCTTTACGGCGATCCCGACCGCGACCCTGACGGTGGCGGCAGGCGGCACCGGCGCTGGGCAGGTCACGAGCAGTCCTTCCGGCGTCAACTGCAGCGCCAGCAGCAATCAGTGCGCCGCGCCCTTCGCGGTGGGGACGCAGGTCACTCTGACGGCTTCGGCGAGCGCCGGTTCGTCGTTTAGCGGCTGGTCGGGCAGCGGATGCGGCGGCACCGGCACTTGCACCGTGACGATGAGCGCAGCCGAGAGCGTGACCGCAACCTTGAACTTCGGTCAGAGCACCAACATGCTGTCGGTGACGCTCTCCGGCAACGGCACGGTCACGAGCAGCCCGTCGGGGATCAATTGCGGCGCGACCTGTGCGGCGAGCTTCGCCACCGGGACGCAGATCGCCTTGAGCGCGGCGTCGGCGTCGGGATCGACCTTTGCGGGCTGGTCCGGCGGGGGGTGCAGCGGCACCGGCCCCTGCACCCTGACGCTCGGCGCCGATACCACGGTGCCCGCCAGCTTTGTCGCGAACAGCGCCGGCAATTTGATCCTCGTCGCGGCGGTGCTGCCGGAGAGCCGCTCGGTCGAAATCGGCAATACCGCGACCGCGTTCGCGACGATGATCGACGCCGGGCTGGCCGACGCCTCGACCTGCACCATCGCGCCGGCGACCGGCATCCCGGCGAGTTTTGTCTTCCAGACCACAGACCCGACCACCAACGCGCTGACCGGCACGGCAAACACCCCGGCCGGCATCGCCGCGGGGCAGGCCGGAACCTTTGTCATTGCGCTGACCCCCACCGCCGCCTTCGCCCCGACCGATGTCGCCTTCACCTTCACCTGCGCCAACGCGCCGAGCCCGGCGGCCACAACTACAGGGGTCAATACGCTCAATCTTTCCGGCTCGACCACCCCGGTCCCCGACGTGGTCGCGCTCGCAGCGAGCGGCGACACCGGTTATGTCGACATTGCCGGCACGACCGGGACGGGCGTGTTCGCGGTGGCGACGGTCAATCTGGGGATCGGTGCGACGATCACCGCCGCCGCCAACACCGGCGCGGCCAACCTCCCGGTGACACTGCTCGTCTGCCAGACCAACCCGACGAGCGGAGCGTGCCTGGCGCCGCCTGCCGCCACCGTCAGCACGTCGATCGCCGCGAACGCGACGCCGACCTTCGGCATCTTCGTAACGGGCAGTGCCGTGGTTGCCAACATGCCCGGCGTCAACCGGGTTTTCGTCACATTCACCGACACCGGCAGCGTGCTGCGCGGCGAGATCTCGGTCGCGGTCAGGACGCAGTAGCGCGGTGGCCCGGTCGTGAGCGTCTAGGCTGGACGGCCGCGATCGGCGCATCTGACCCGTCGCCAAGCGTCCCGGCCGAGGTCGGTTTACTGAACCGTTAGCGGACGCTCGACCCTGGCGACGGGAACTGCACTTCGTGCCCCGGAGTCGACCTCCGTGATCACTCACGACCGACAAAGTGTGCCGGAGCAGCCACCGCACGGTGTCAACACGATCTACTCAAGGGCTGGTTTTGCAGACCCCGGTTGGGCCGAATCGACAGCGCGATTCGCGGCTCGACATTCCTGACTGGGCTGATCGTTTCCGATGTGGCGATCGAACCCCAGCCAAAACCGCGGCCGCACGGCGCCGAGACTATCGCCGCGTTGCAGCTTGCTGAACCGCGGCTACAATCGCCTGGCAGAGAGGACTGCCATGCACCAATTCACTGAAGAACTGACAGCCTTCGTGAACGAGGCGCGTGGTTCCATCGCCGCCGAGCCTAATATTGATACTTACCGGTTCGGCTCATTTCCGCAGGCTTTGAAGCGCTACGATGACGGCTATCTGCGTGAGGGCTTGGCATTCATTGCGGCGAACGATGATGCGGTAGCCCAGACCGCAGCCGCATTCGCCGACGACGAGTCCCGCGCGCTGTTGAAGAGCGTGATGGCGTTTCGTCTAGTCGGGCCGCGCCACGTTCGCCTGCCGACCAACACGCCCCGCTATTGGCAGCATTACGAGGACGCAACGGCCTGGCGCACAGGGCCAAGTCCGCGCGCGATGTGGCCGTTTGAGGTTTCGTATTACACGGGAGAATTTCGCGGCACCCCGATCAGCATCGAAGGCTGGCTCGGCAGCGTCGTCTATTCGTTCCTGATAGAACAATATTTTTTCGATCGCGGCGGTGTGTCGATCGCACCAGAGCCGGGCGATTATGTCATCGACGCGGGCGGTTGCCTCGGCGACACGGCGCTCGCCTTCGCCGCCGCGGTCGGCGCTGAGGGCCGGGTCTATTCGTTCGAACCGATGCCCAACCTGCGCGATGTCTTTATCGGCAACGCGCGCCGCAATCCGAGCCTCGCGGAGCGGATGGAGTTGTTCGACAGAGCGGTCTTCGACGCATCCGGGAATATCCTAAACTTCGCCGATTTCGGCGCCGGGTCGCGACCGCAGGCGGGTGGGCCGATTCAGGCCCAGACGGTCGCGATCGACGATTTCGTGCGCGACTACGGCGTGCCAAAGGTCGATTTCATCAAGATGGACATCGAAGGCAGCGAGCGGGAAGCGCTGCGCGGCGCTGCCCAAACGATCCACCGCTTCAAACCCAAACTGGCTATCTCGGCCTATCATCGGCCCGACGATTTGCTGGTATTACCGGCGCTGATCAAAGAGATCGATCCGAGTTACGCGCTGTTTTTCGAACATTACACGATCCACGCCGAAGAAAGTGTCATCTTCGCTATCGCACGTTAAAGAGGAGGCGCCGCCGACAACTCGGTAGGTGGCCAAAATCGTTATCGAGCCCGAATAACCCGCCTCTCTCGCGCACTGGTGCGTCATCCGCGACACCGGCGAGCCCGAGCCGCGAATAAACCGCGACATCGCCGGTGCGGTGTCCCGGCACAAGTACCGCGGGCGGCGACCGCAGAGCCCTCCTCGCCGTCGGTCGGGACGACGGCGGGCGGGTGGGCTCACATCAACATCAGATGTCGGTCGGGCGGGCTACTAGGTTAACAGAGTAGTCAGCAGCACAAGAAATCGCTGCCCCAGACTTTGGCAATAGCGCCGTATGCCCTGCCGATGTTGCCATTCGCTTTTTCAAAAAACCACGTTCAACAAGCTTGCGGTCGCCGGTCATTCGCGCCTCTTCAGATCGCCAGATAACCGCCATCCACTGTTACCGTGCTGCCGGTTACCCAAAGCGACTCGTCGGAGGCAAGAAACAGCACCGCCCCCGCGAGATCGTCGGGTTGCCCGAGCCGCCCGAGCGGGATCATCGCCTCTGTCGCACGCCGTGCTTCAGGGTCGGTATAGTTCGCGCGCGTCAGTCCGGTCAGGGTTGGGCCGGGCGCGATTGCGTTGACGCGGATGCCGTGCGCCGCCAGATCGACCGCCATCGCATGCGTCAGCGAGCGCGCGCCGCCCTTCGAGGCGACATAAGCGGCCCGCTCGGGCCGCGCCACCTCGGCGAGCTGCGAGGTCACGTTGATGATGCTGCCACCGCCGCCCTGCTTGATCATTTGCCGCGCCGCCACCTGTCCGACGTGAAACATGCCGGTCAGGTTGACCGCGATGACGCGATCCCAAGTCTCGGCATCGACATTCAGGAAATCGAGCCGATGGGCGATCCCGGCAGACTCGAGCACGATGTCGAGCCGGCTGAATTCGCGCACCACAGCGGCGACGGCCGCATCGACCGCCGCACGGTCGCGCACGTCGAGAGCCGACGCGGTTGCGCGCCCGCCGGCAGCGCGAATCCGAGCAGCGGTAGCCTCGGCCGCCGGGCTGTCGTGGTCGGTGCAGAACACTGCCGCGCCCTCGCGTGCCAGCGCCTCGGCCCCAGCGCCTCCGATCCCGCCTCCCGCTCCCACAACCAGCGCCACTTTGCCCGCGACCCGCCCCATCCTGACCTCCCATTGTGCCATCCTCGCGGTTCTATCATGAGACCGGGAAGCTGGCGCGACACACGGCGCCGGAAGTCGCGCGGGAATTAATCGCTTTGCGCTGCACCCGACGACGAACGCATGAAATTGTTCCGCGCGGCGGGCGCTGGCGCTAACCAGCGCCATTGTTGCCGCGGTCTCGCTGAGTGTCGTGCCGAGCAGCGCCTACGCACGCGGCTGGCACGGTGGCGGCGGTTGGCACGGTGGCCGCTGGGGCGGTGCTGGGGTCGGTTTTCGGCCTCGCCGCCAGCGCTCTGGCCGGCGCGGCGATCGCCTCGACGGCGCACCCGTACTACCCGTATTCTTATACGTACGGGTACCCGTATTATGACTACGCACCCTATGGGTACGGCTACTAACCTGATCGCCTGAGTTTAAAAGCGACGCGGGAGGCGACATCGCCGCCCGCGTTTTTTCATGTTCGCCCGGCTTAAGCCGGCAAAGTGCAGTTCCTGACCCGCCGCGGTAACGACCGGACCCTCAAGGTACCCAGCTATTTCAAGCCCAACCACCGGAGCGTCAGCAAAACACCGGCGGCGAATAGAATAAATGCGCCGCCGCCGAGCAAGGTCCACAGCCCGTTGTGGTTAACTACGGTCTTCGGAACTACTGCCGCAGCAGGCTCGATCTTGGTCATCGCAAGATAAGAATGGCCACGAGGGTGATGACGAGACAAAGCAGCGAGCCGCTCAGCGCATAGGGGATGTTACGACCACGTTTCCGGTCATACACCAGCCTCGGCGCCGGCGTCGGTAGATCGATTTTCGTCATCGGTCACCTCAAGTCCTGAGGCAGACCTATCCGATCCGAGGTGGCGCCGGCAGACTCGGAAGTTACTCAGTTCTCCCGCCGCTGGCGGCTTTTCCCTCGCCCAAACGCGGCCGGCCGTGAAGCGCGCCCATCCCTCGACGGAGCCCGCTCCGCCCTCCGCCGATAACGGCAACGGGCGGGTGGGCTCATATCGCCAGCACGAGAGCTGCGATAACCGAACTGACCGCCGTTACGATAGCCGCCCGCTTGTTCCAATGCGCTTGCCTCTGGAGGGTGGCGGACAGATCGATCCGATTGCCCCAGCGATCCCTTGTGATCAGATGACCATTGGACAAGGCACCCTCGCCTTTTGTCCCGAGCAGTGCTGCCACGCTCACTGTTGTTGAGGTGACCCAAAGCGCCGCCGCCACGACCGCGACGCTCGCGGCGGCCCATGCCAAAACTTGGTTCACGGCAATGCTCCTCAATAGGACGGCGAGAGCGCCAATGGGCAGTAGGTATTAGGTATTCGGTCGAGTCCAGGGAACTGCCGCACTGGGCGTCGGCACCGCACCGGTGCCGGACCTGGCGCGGCGGCGGCGAAGATGCTGGCGGCGGTCCCGATTGGCCGGACGGAACGGTCCGTCGTGAAAGGGGCGCGGTAGCGCGGGCGATCCGATGAAAAATTAGGGCCGGCCGGCCCGTTCGACCTGCATTCGGGCGAGGAACGGCAGGAGCGGGTGCGTGCCCATCGCGACGATCGCGTTGTGATCAAGCGCGATGAGCGCCGCGCGCTGCTCCGTGGTAAGGCCGAAGCGGTCGGCGTAAGCTCCTCGGTCGGCGAGATAGTCGGCGCGACGGTCCGCGTCATGCGCGAGCCCGTGGAGCGCGTCAATGAGTCCGACTAGCTCAGGCTTGATCGACGGGTAATGCAGAGCCGCCGGCGCTGGCGGGCCGCCCCACCAGCCGAGCGAAGCGTAGTTGTGATGCCAGCTAGGGTCCATCGACAGGATATCTGGCTTGCGCTCGCCGAGCATTCCCGCGGCCGCCGCCCAGCAGCGCAGTTCAATATTTCCGGCGCGGTCCAATTCCTCTTCGCTATAGCCGATCAGTGATTTGAGGTTACCGGTCGCAAGCCGCGCCAGCGCCGCCTTGTCCCAGGCGAGATCGGGCTCGGCATAGCGCTCGGTACCGGGATAGTGTGACATGCCGCCGCTGGCAATGACGGCGGTGCGCAGACCGAGCGAAGACACCACCCGCGCCACTGCCTCACCAAACGCGTAGCAGCGTTCGACCGTCGGCTGCGGCGGCAGATAGGCGTTAACAGAGATCGGCAGCACGGGGTCCTCAACGGAGAGATGCGTCAACGGGATGCCCATCGCGTAGTCTATCTTAGCCGTGCTCGTGAAGGCCGGGTCGAAACCCTGGCGATACAGCCCTTTTACAATCTCGAAGCCGATTTCGCCCGGCACTTTCCAGTGGAAATCGCGGCCGGCGAAACTGCCGCTGGCCCTAGCGCCGACATGCACCGTGAAGGGGGGCGCGACGTTGTGAAAGAACTGCTCTGCATGGTCGTTCGCAAAGATGAGCCACAAATCGGGCTCAAGCGCCTTGAGCCGACCGCCGATTTCCTTCGCCACCGCCTTGACGCGCTCGACCGTGGCTCGGTCTTCGGTCTCGGGCATTGTGAAGAATTGTGGCGCATGCGGGAGCATCGCCCCACCGATCACGCTCGATTGCACTGGTTAGCTCCTTTCACGACACCGGATCGCGGCGATCTCACGCAGGACAATCATCTCATACCAGCGCCAAATCGCGAGTCGCTCGACCCTCATCGACACGTACCTCGTGGCGCCGGCGGTCGCAACGCGGCGGGGCGGCGCCCCAAGCATGCTTCCCCATCCGAGGTCCCGCTATCCTGCCGAATGGCTGATTAGGGGCTGGGGGGTAACGTGGACCCACCAGCGCCGACACCTTGCCGCACCGCCGCTGCTACGGTCGTCGGGCCGGGTCGGCGGCATCGGCGGATCGGGCGCAACGAACTCGCTATAGGTAAAGGCCTAGCGCGTCGTCGGCGCCAGATCAAAGCGAAGGGCGATCCGAGCGATGCTACGCGCGGCTCATAATCGAGATGACCTCGCGGCTGGCCTGCTCGCCCGCGCAGTACCTCGCCCAAGCCTGCATCAGCTCCCGCCGTTTCTCGAACAAATCGCCGCGGCGGTAGGCCGCCTCGACCTTGTTGCTGACGACGTGCCCCGGCGCCATTTCGACAACCTCGCTTGGGAAATTCGTGCATTCGGCCGCCCAGTCCCGAAAAGACGACCTGAAGCCGTGCACGGTGAATTGTGGATAGCCCATGCGCTTCTGCAAAAGCTTCAACATCTGCGGGTCACTCAAGGGTTGCCCTGGCTTAGCGCCCGGAAAGATATACCCCTTGCTTTGGGGACTGTCCGGCTCGGGCCAACCGACCGCATCAAGTAGCGCCATCGCCGCATCGCTGAGCGGTACGCGGAGACCGCCCTTCCGTTTAAGTCCGGGGCGTCCATCCGGGATCGACCATACTCTTCGATTGCGGTCAATCTCGGGCCATTTCACGCCGAGCGCCGTTTCCGTGCGCATCACCGCCAGGATCGTGAAGTCAAGCGAGCGCGCCGATAATCCCTTGCGCGTCCGAAGCTTCACCATGAAGGCTGGCAGCTCGTCAAACGGCATCGCCGGATGGTGTTCGGCGCGGCCGCTCGTCTCCCGCGCTGCGCGCTTCGCCTTCGACGGGACCAGCAGGACCTGGTCGAGGTGACCCCGCCAGCGCGCTGGGTTGTCGCCGGTTCGGTGTCCCCGCGCCGTCGCCCAATCGATGACAATCTCTATGCGGCTACGGACCCGGCTCGCGGTCTCGGGCTTCGTTATCCAGATGTGCTCGATGGCTTTCATGACAAGGCCGGTATCGACCGCCTGTACTGGCAGCTCGCCAAAAACGGGATAGACGTAGGCGCCGAGCGTCGCGGGCCATTGTGCGGCATGTTTCGGGGTCCAGCCGGCCTTGTGTGCGGCGATATAGCGCTCGGCACAGGCTTGGAAGGTGATTGCCTTGGCCGCTTTTATACGCGCCTGCGCCAGCATCGCCCGCCGATGCTCGATGGGATCGACGGGAATTACGTCGGGCATCGAGCCGGTGAGCAGCTTGCGGCACTTTCTCGCCTCCTCTCGGGCATCGGCCAGGCTGAAGGTATTGAAGGAACCGAGCCCCATTTCCCGAGCACGGCCGTTAAAGGTGTACCGGAATATCCAGCTCCGCCCGCCCGGCCTGACCTGCAACCAAAGACCACCCCCGTCTCCGTGCATGCCGGGCGGCAGCTTGGTGAGGCTGACCGCCGCGAGTTTATTCGTGCCACCAGCCACTGCCCCACCATACCCTCGTTGATACCCATGATATTTAAGCGGGTTCTGGCGAATGTCAACGGGTGAGTCCGATGATCGCATCCCTATCCATTTGAAATAAAATAGTAAAATATGGGAAAAGCGAACTACCGCGAACGTTGACGATTGTCGATGTAGCGGAGGCGCTCTCCGCCGACCCCGACGATCTCCTGCAAGTGCCGGGGCTCGGCGTCGCCGGGACTGCGGCGCTGAAATCCGTGCGCGAGGCGGCGCTGCGACTGATCAAGGCGGAACTGCGCGACCGGCCGGTCATCGGGTCGTGGGATCGGCTGATCGATTATTGCCGCGCCAACATCGCCTACGGCAAGGTCGAGTAATTCCATCTGCTGTTCCTCGACCGCAAGAACGCGCTGATCGCGCACGAACAGCAGCAGCGCGGCACGGTCGATCACACGCCCGTCTACACCCGCGAAGTCGTCAAGCGCGCCTTGGAGCTGGGCGCGTCGGCGCTGATCCTCGTGCACAACCACCCGTCGGGCGACCCGACCCCGTCCAAGGCCGACATCGCCGTCACCAAGGATATCGTCAATGCCGCAAAGCCGCTTGGCGTCGTCGTCCACGACCACGTCATCATCGGCCGCAGCCGGCACACCAGCTTTCGGGATATGGGGCTGTTATCGTAGCCTAGCCGCTCGATGGTTCGAGCTTGAGATGGCGCTCGACGCGCAACACGCGCCCTTCGAGATCGCTGTAGTGCAGGCTCTGCGCCACACTCTGCTCCGAAAAGTCAGTGCCAGAAATGTCACACGCGGAACCCCGGATTTGGCTATTGCTTCCCCGCCAGCCGCGTCATGAACCGCCCGTAATCGATCACCGTGCGCTCGTGAAACCCTTCGCCGATCGGGTCTTTTTCGTCGCGGCAGGCGACCTTGAAACGCAGCGTGCGGCCGTTGATTTCGACCAGTTCGACCTCGGCAGTGACATCCATGCCGACCGGGGTCGCGGCGGTGTGGGTCATCTCGACCCGCGTGCCGACCGTGCGCTGATCGGGGCCGAGATAGGGCGCCAGCGCCGCGACGCACGTCCATTCGACAAAGGCGATCATGTTCGCCGTCGCGAACACCGGCGGCATGTCGGTGGCGGGATCGAAGAAGCGCGCCTGCGCCGGCACGGTCAGCGCTTCGCTGACCTTCAGCGTCGCGCTGTGGCGCAGCCCTGCTTTCAACGCGGTCAGGTTCATCCTTTGTATTGCAGGATGGTCAGCCCGGTGTTGACGTCGGTCAGGTACATCAGCCCATCGGGCGCGACGTAGCAATCGTTGGATTGAATGACCCGTGGCCGACCGGGGCGCGGATCGACCATCCGCTCGGGCGCCGGCGGGACGAAATGCGCGACCTCACGTGGCTGAAACGCGTCTTTTATGTCGAACACGCGCACCCCGGCATTCTGATAAGTCGCAAAGATAAGCTCCTCAGTCTGCAGCGAACCCGGCCGGTTTTCATGCAGATTGTGCGGGCCGAACTTGGCGCCCTTGGTGCAGTAGTCGGTCTCGGACGGCGTCGGCAGGGTCGAGATCGAAACCGGGTTGGTCGGTTCGCGCACATCGAACAGCCAGCAGCGCTGAATGCCGTTGGCGCAATCGTCGAGATTGCCCTCGTCGGCAACGACCGCGAGGCCGCGGCCGGGCAGTGGCAATGGGGTATGGCTGCCGCCGCCGAACGGCGGGCTCCAATTACGGTGCGACACGAGCTTGGGCGCGGACGGGTCGGCCACATCAAGGATCGCGAAGCCGCCGTCGCGCCACGCCGTATAGGCGAGATTGCCGGCGACGATCGGGTGGTGGAGCGCGTAGCGCTTGCCGGACCAGTTCGGGGTCTCGCCGGCTCCGGTGTTCATGCCAGGCAGCCAGAACCGCCCGACAACTTCCGGCTTGGTCGGATCCTGCAGGTCGACGATCGCCAGCACGTGGTCGGTAAAGCCCTGCCAGTGGCACGAGCCATAGGCATAGCGTCCGCCAACGTACCAAAGCCGGTGAAAACCCAGCCCGTCGATCGGCATAAAGCCGATCTCGCGCGGCTCAGCCGGTTTCGCGATGTCGAACACCCTGAGGCCCGCGGTAAACGTCTTCTCCCGCTTGGTGAAGGTGTCGGTGATCGATGCCTTGAAGTAATCGTTCGGGTCGGAATAGCCCTGCATCACCCAAATATTCGGTGCGTTGACCGTCAGCAGCAGGTCGCCATGCGTCTGCAAGTGGAAAGCGCGGGTATTGGGCGGCGCGGCGAAAAATCCGACCGTGCGCGGGTTCTTGGGATCGCGCACATCGACGATCGTGAAACCGTCGCTGAACATGTGCCCGATATAGGCGTAGCCCCGATGCACCATGATCTGCACGCAGTCGCCATGACCGTCGAGCTCATGAGCGCTGACGAAATCGATGTTACGCGCGGAATCCGGGATCATTGACAGGCTCCCTGCAATTGGTTGGCGGTTGGAAAGCACGTCGCGACACGCGCGTCAACGCTGCGTCGTTGCGAAGAGGCGGAGCCGACGAAGCAATCTCGCCGGTCTGTGTTACGATTGCGGCAAGATGGCTTCGCCGAGCCCGTCCTCGGGCCGCGTCAAGCGCGGAACCGGGGGCTCGCCCTGACAACGCAGGAGGAAACGATGACCCATGCCGCGCGTTTTCGTGAATTGCTGCGCCGCGATGGAATGATCGTCGCGCCGGGCGCCTATGATTGCATCACCGCGCGGATGATCGCGCGCGCCGGGTTCGATTGCGTCTACATGACCGGCGCCGGCACGGCGGCGACGCTCGGCTATCCGGATTTCGGTCTGGTGACGATGTCGGAGATGGTCGACAACGCCGGCCGCATCGCCGCCGCGGTCGCGCTTCCGGTCATCGCAGATGCCGATACCGGCTACGGCAACGAGCTCAACACCGTCCGCACCGTGCGCGAATACGAGGCAAAGGGCGTCGCCGGCATTCATATCGAAGACCAGGGCTTTCCCAAGAAATGCGGGCATCTCGACGACAAGGAGATCGTGCCGCGCGAGGATTTTCTGGCGAAGATCCGCGCCGCCGTCGCGGCAAGGCGATCGCCCGATTTTACGATCATTGCGCGCACCGATGCGCGCGCCGTGCTTGGCTTTGACGAGGCGATCGCCCGCGCCAATGAAGCGCTTGCCGCTGGCGCCGACCTTGCCTTTGTCGAGGCCCCGCAAACGCTTGAGGAAGTCGCCGCGGTGCCGCGCCTCGTCAAGGGCCCGTGCCTGCTCAATGTCGTGCGCGGCGGCAAGACGCCCGATATCGATTTCGGGGAAGCCGAGCGCATGGGCTACAAACTGGCGATCGTGCCCGGGCTGCTGATCAAGCAAGTCGTCGGCATCTGCGAGCAGGCTCTCGCCGACCTCAAATCGGCCCGCCGCCATCCGCCTTTGGTCAAGGAGATGACCGTGCGCGAGGTATTTCAGATTTCCGGCGCCGACGAGTGGGACGCGTTGCGCACCGCGTTCCGCGCGCCGGAGCCGAAACGCGACGCGGCGGAATAATCGCCGGGGGAGGATGCTCCCCGTCGGCGTGTGATGCATGTCACACGAGCCGTAGCACGCGCAGGATATTAGAGCGGCGCAACCCAAAGCTGAGGAGCGGGACATGGCGGGCTTGTTTGTCGATCCCCAATCGCTGGCGATGCAGGCGTATCAGCAATTGCAGAGCACCGATCCGGCGCATGCCGCGCTGATCGACCAGATCGCCTCGCAGCCGCAGGCCGTCTGGCTCTATGGCGATGGCAATGGCATGACCGTCGCGGAGCAAGCGACCTACAACGCGGCCTCGGCGGGCACCTACCCGGTGTTCGTGCCGTTTGCGGTCTTGCAGATACCCGCGCCCGACTACCCCGCCTGGATCAAGGATTTCGCCCAGGTGATCGCGGCCGTCGACTCGGCGGTCGTGCTCGAGCCGAATGTCCTGCCGCAATTCGGCGCGCAATATGCGCCGGTGATTTCGGATTCGATCGACGCGCTGCGGGCGTCGGGCAAGACCCGCATCTACCTCGATGCCGGTCATGCCGCATGGCACGATGCCGAATCGATGTCGGGCATCCTCAACGTCGCCGGCATCGCCAAGGCCGACGGGTTCGCGATCAATATTTCGAATTTCCGCAGCACGGCCGAGTGCATTACCTATGGCGAGGCCATCTCGGCGCTGGTCGGCGGCAAACCCTATATCATCGACACCAGCCGCAACGGGCTCGGCCCGCATGATCTCGACACCTGCAACCCACCGGGCCGCGCGCTCGGGTTCAACCCCGTCTGGGGCCCCGACACGACGCAATATCCGCGGCTCGACGCCTATTTGTGGATCAAGCGGCCCGGCGAGTCGGATGGCGACGGACCGGAATGCTATGGCGGTCCGCCGCACGGCCAGTGGTGGGACGATTACGCGGTCGCGCTGGTCAACAACCGGCCCAACCCTCAGACCTAGGCAGCCTCCGCCGCCGGCCGCGGCTCAACCATCGCGGATAGCTTAATCTGTCGTCCCGGCGAAGGCCGGGACCCACTTATCCGCTTCTATGGCGTTGAAACCTGGATACCGGCTTTCGCCGGTACGACAAGCTTACCTTAGCCCTGTAAAAACGTGAGCTCTGGAAAAACGTGCAGGCCATCCGGCCCCAGCGGCAGGGGTTGCACGCTCGTCGATTCGGCCGGGTCGAGCGGGCCGTAGAGGTGTGGGAAGAGATCGCCGCCGCGTGACGGTTCCCATTTGAGCCGATCGCCAAGGCGCGCGGCGTCGATCGCGAGCAGCAGCAGCCCATCCTGGCCAGCGCGATGGCGGCGCGCACTCTCGACGATCTGCATGGCGGTCGAGAAATGCATAAAGCCGTCGGCCCGGTCCTGCGACGAACCGTGATAGACACCGGCAGCCACCGCCGCTGCCCATTCCTCGGCATGGCACATGTGGTAGATCATCTGGGTCATGCCTTCAGGCTATCCGAGCATCGCCGTCGGGGAAAGCAATCCGCAAGACCGGGGTGCCCGCCTTCTCGTGCCGCGCGCGCCGGCGCTGGTCGTGGGGTTCCGGGAAGTGATGTGGCTGTCGCCCGATGGCGAGATCGAGGCGCTCTCACGGGACGAAGCAAAAGCCCGGCTCGCGACCGAAACCGTGATGGTGTGCCACGCGCGCGCCACCGCGCGGCGGCTTGACATCGCCGGCTTCGCGGCACTGGATTTGTTGGAGCTGTTCGCCTTTGTCCGCCCGGCGCGGTTTTGCGTGGCGACGCCGCGCGGATTGGCGGTCGCGCTCGGGCTGCCGGCCCCGGAAATTCCGGCGGAAGCCTGCGTCGCGCTCGCCACGGCGGCGCGGGCGCTGCTCCAGGAACTCGGCCAGGAGACCGACCCCAATGCTCGCGCCATTGCCGAGACCGCCGAGCGCGCCGGCTGGAGTTGGGGGCCGGCGGTAGTCGCCGCTCTGCCCTCCTCCGACCCGCGCCGGGCCGCGGGCTTGCGTGCCTGGCAGGCGCTTGACGAATGGCAGGAGCGCGCGCCGCCCCCGCCTCCCGGCAACGACCCGGTCGGCGCGGACGAAGCGCGCCGCCGGCTTGCCCAGCTGCTCGGCGATGGCGCCGAGACGCGACCGCAGCAGGCCGATTACGCCGCGGCAGTCGCCGACGCCTTCCTGCCGCGCGAACATCCCGACCAGCCGCAAGCGGTGCTCGCCGAGGCCGGTACCGGCGTTGGCAAGACGCTGGGCTACATCGCCCCGGCGAGCCTGTGGGCCGAGAAGAACCAGGGCACGGTGTGGATCTCGACCTATACCCGCAACCTGCAAAGCCAGATCGCCGGCGAGCTCGACCGCCTCTACCCCGACCCGGTGCAGAAGCGGCGGCGTGTCGTGGTGCGCAAGGGCCGCGAAAATTTTCTCTGCCTGCTGAATTACGAGGACGCCGTGCGGGCGACGATGGCGCGCGCGCAGCCTTCGGCGCCGCTGGCGCTGATCGCGCGTTGGGTGCTCGCGACCGAGGCCGGCGATCTGGTGGCCGGCGATTTTCCCGGCTGGCTCGCCGAGCTGATCGGCGGCTATCGCGTCGCCGCGCTCGCCGATAGGCGCGGCGAGTGCGTCCACTCCGCCTGCCAGCATTTCCGCAAATGCTTTGTCGAAAAGAATGTCCGCGCCGCGCGTCATGCGCGCCTCGTCGTCGCCAATCATGCGCTGGTCATGGCCCAGGCCGCGCTCGGCGGGCTCGACGACGGCACGGTGCCGAGCCGCTATGTGTTCGACGAGGGCCATCATCTGCTCGAAGCGGCTGACTCGGCGTTTTCCGTACGGCTGTCGGGACGCGAGGGGCGCGAGCTGCGCCGGTGGATTTTGGGCGCCGAGGCGACACGGTCGCGCGCGCGCGGCTTGCAGCGCCGCATCGGCGATCTGCTTGAAGCCGACGAGGACGGCAACAAGCTGCTGGTCGAAGCGCTGGTCGCGGCGCGCACGCTGCCCGCCGATGGCTGGCACCAGCGCGTCGCCGAGGGCGCGGGTCTGCCGGGGTTCGAAAGCTTTCTCGGGCTCGTCCGCCAGCAGGTGCTGGCGCGGTCCAGCGGGATCGATGGCGGCTACGGGCTCGAGGCCGAGGCACGGCCGCCGGTCAACGGTCTGGTGGACGCGGCAATCCGTCTCGCCGGGGGGCTCGACCGTCTCGCGGCAGCGCTGATGCGGCTCGCGGCGCTGCTGCGCAAACAGCTTGAAGACCCGGAGAACCCGCCCGATCCGACGACCCGCCAGCGGCTCGACGCGGCGATCCGCGGTATCGAACGGCGTGCGTCGATCCAGCTTGGCGCGTGGAGCGCGCTGTTGCGCGACCTGGGCATGCCGGCGGCGGCGGAGAGCGTCGAATGGCTGGCACTCGACCGCTTCGAGGGCAACGAGAACGACGTCGCGCTCAACCGCAACTGGGTCGATCCCGGCATCCCCTTTGCCGAATACGTGGCCCAGCCGGCGCACGGCATCGTCGTGACCTCGGCGACCCTGACCGATGGCGAGGCCGACCCGGCGCTGGCCTGGAGCCTCGCGGAGGCGGCGAGCGGGCTGCGCCACCTGACGGCAAGCCCGCGCGCGGCGCGCATCGCCTCTCCGTTCGATTACGCGGCGCAGACCCGCATCCTCGTTGTCAACGACATCCCGCGCGACGATATCGGCCAGGTCGCAGCCGGGTTCGCGGCGCTGATGCAGGCGTCGAAAGGCGGCGCGCTCGGCCTTTTCACCGCGATCAGCCGGCTGCGCATCGTGCACGAACGCATCGCCCCGGCGCTCGAAGCGCAAGGTCTGTTGCTCCTTGCCCAGCATGTCGACGCGATGTCGCCGGCGACATTGGTCGAGATCTTTCGCGCCGAGGAGAATTCGTGTCTGCTGGGCACCGACGCGATCCGCGACGGCGTCGATGTGCCGGGGCGTTCGCTGCGGCTCATTGTCTTTGATCGCGTGCCGTGGCCGCGCCCCGACATTCTGCACCGCGCGCGCAAGCCGGTGTTCGGCGGTGCCAGCTACGAAGACCACATCGCGCGGCTCAGGTTGCGCCAGGCCTATGGCCGGCTCATCCGCCGCGCCGACGATCGCGGCGTCTTTGTCGTGCTCGACCGGCAATTGCCGTCGCGGCTGCTGGCGGCATTTCCCGATGGCGTGCCGGTCGCGCGGCTGCCGCTTTGCGAAGCGGTTGAGGCGACGGCACGGTTTCTCGACGATTAGCCTTGGACGATTAGTCTTGACAGCGGCGGGGCCGTCTTGGTTCCTCGCCGCACCCGTCAAAAGAGAGAACCAAAGCGATGCTCGACCCTCACGGCGCGCTGATCTACACGATGGTCATCGTCACCGGCGCCGAAAGCAAATTGCCCGCGGCCGAGATCACGATCATCGGCGACATTGTCGGCCATTTGCCGGTGTTCCACGATTTCGACCACGGCAAGCTCGCCGGCCATCTCAATGATTGCGCCGATCTGCTGGGCGATGACGACGGGCTCGACAAGACGCTCGATACGATCAAGGCGGCATTGGCGCCGCGCCTGCGGGAGACCGCTTATGCCATCGCCTGCGACCTTGTCGCGGTCGACGGGGCGGCGACGCAAGAGGAATTGCAAATACTCGAGCTGATCCGCGAGCGGCTCGAAATCGACCGGCTGATCGCGGCAGCGATCGAGCGCGGCACACGCGCCCGGTTTCAGCGCATCTAACCGCGCCCGATTTCGCTCACGCCGCGTGCTCGGACGCGAGCTCCGGCTCGTGCTCCGCGACTGCCGCGTGCGCAATGCCGGGCATCGTCACGGTCGCGACCGTTCCGTGGCCGAGTTCGCTCGCGTAGCTGAGCTGCCAGCCATGTAGCTCGATCAACGACTTGGTCAATGCGACGCCGAGGCCGGTGCCCTCGATGGCGGCCGCTTCCGGGTTGTCCTCGGCGCGGAAAAACGGCGTACCAAGTTTCGCCAGATGCGCGGCCGACATGCCGAACCCGGTGTCGATGACCTGCATCAGCGCATCGTCGCCGACCGTTGACAGGCGCACTGTCACGCTGCCTCCGGGCGGGGTGAACTTCACCGCATTGCCGATCAGGTTCAGCACGATCTGCTTGAAGGCGCGGCGATCGGCAGTCAGGGTCGTCGGCGCCTCGATGACGTCGAGCGCGACCGTCACCTCGCCCTTTTCGGCGCGCGGCCGGATCATCCGCAGCGTCTCCTCCAGATCGCCGGCGAACGGGAACGTCTCGCATTGCAGCTTGCGGTGCCCGCCTTCGATTTTGACCATGTCGAGCATGTCGCTGATCAAATCGTGCAGAAAGACACCGGAGCGATGGATGTCCTCGGCATATTCGATGTAGCGCGGTGATCCCAAGGGTCCGAACAACTCGCACGTCATGACTTCCGAGAACCCGATGATCGCGTTCAACGGCGTGCGCAACTCATGGCTCATCCGCCCGAGGAAATCCGATTTCGCGCGGTCCGCCCGCTCGGTCCGCGTCAACGCCGTCGACAGCGCCTGTTTCGAGCGTTCGATGCGGCGGAATTGCACCGCCAGCGAGCCGAACAGGATGGCGAAGACGACGACCGCGCCGGCCGAACCGATGCCGATAAAGGACGCCTGGCGGCGCCATGCGGCGAGCGCGGTGTACTTGGGGATGGTGACGGCGATGACGAGTGGATAACCCTGGACCGAGTTGATCGCCATCTCACGCGTCACGCCGTCGATATAGCCGGGAGCCTCATAGGTGCCGCCGCCCTTTGCCACCACGCCGTACCAGCCGGAGGTCTTCGGGATGAAGGTGCCGAGCGTGTCGGGGATCGCCGGATGGCGGAACAACACGAGCCCGTCATTCCGATAGATGCTGACCGAACCGTTTTCCGGCAGGCTGATCGTGCCGTAGAAATCCTCGAAATAACGCAGATCGATCATCGCGTGCACGGTCCCGAGAAAGACGCCGGCGCGGCTTTCGACGCGCCGCGAGACAAACAGCGTCCACCCGCCCGTGGTCCAGCTTTTCCCCGGCGCGCTGATCACCACGCTGGTGCCGTCGGCTCTTTCGGTTTCGGTAAAAAAATTACGGTCGGCGAGAGCGACCGGCGGCACCGGCCAGAAATTCGACGAGTTGATTTGGGTGCCCGTGATGTCGGTCAGCAGCAGCGCGCTCGATTGCGGCAAGGCCTGCTGGCGATTGACGAGAAAATCATGCATTCCCTCGCTCGCCATTTCGCGGCGGAAATCCTCCTGGGTTGCCGCTCCGGAGTGAGAAATGCGCTGGGTCGCCTCGCCGAGCACCAGATCGACCGACTGCATCGAGCGCGACAATTCCTCGGCGAGCACGATGTCGAGGTTGACGATGTTTTCGCGCGCCGCGTCGATCGCGTTACCGTGCAGATCCCACAGGCTCAGCACCGCGCCGATGATGGTCAGCGCGATCAACAACGCTCCGGCGATGATGATGCGCCGGGCGCCGCCCCCCGTCAGGATGGAAGTCATCCGGAACGTCGGCAAAAACCATACCCCCGCGCGATCGGCGGACACCCTTGTTCCCGCCAAGGCATCGCGCCTTTATCACGATTTTTAAGGGGTTGCGGTTAACGAGCGCTAAATTCGGGGTAATCAACCCTATCGCGATTTGGCCTATCGCGATTTAGGCAGTGCGCGGCGGATCGCGTCCTGCACCTCTTCCGGCTGTGCCGCGACCGCCTCACACAGCCGGCGCATCTGGCGGCGCAGGCCATAAACCTGGTCGAGCAGCCCGAGCACCAGCTCCATCGCGTCGTCGTCGATCGCGAAGTCGCGGCGAATGTCGAGGATCAACTCGACCCGCGCGACATCGACCTCATGGAACACCCAGGTCTCGGCGTGCCGTTCCGGCAGTACCCAATGATTCTCGACCCAACGCGATAAATCACGGCGCTCAAGCCCGCGATAGCGGATCAGCAATTCATCAAAGGCGATCATGACACCATCCCGCGGCGCGGGTCGGCCGGATGCTTCGGCGCCCAGGTTTCGAGGAATGAGGCGAGTTCCGCATCGCCACTATCGCCGATCACGATTTTGAGCGTGACGATCTGGTCGCCGCCTGCCGGGTCGCCGCGGCGATGGATGCCCTTGCCGCGCAGCCGCAATTGGGCGCCGCTATCCGCGCCCTTGGGGATTGTCATCGTCACCGGCCCGGTGACGGTGGGTACGGTAATGCGTGCCCCCAGTACCGCCTCGCTGAGGCTGACCGGCAGCTCGACGAGGATGTTGTCGCCGTCGCGCCGGAAATAGGGGTGCGGCGCGACATGAACCTCGATCAGCGCGTCACCCGCCGGGCCGCCGCCGATGCCGGGATCGCCCTTGCCCTTCAGGCGCAGCACCTGGCCCTCCTCGATCCCCGGCGGGATCGTCACGTCGAGCCAATTCTCCGGCGCCAGAGACAAGCGCTGCTTTCCGCCCGCCGCGGCTTCGACGAAATCGACGGTCAGGGTGTAGAGCCGGTCGCCGCCGGGCATCGCAAACTGCTCGCCCCTGGCGCCACGACCACGCCGCGCCCCACCCATGCCACCGCTGCCGAACATCGCGAACAAATCCTCGAGATCGGCCGGGTCCATCTCGCCTTGCGGCCCGTATTTCCACCCCTGCGCGCCTTCCGCGTGGGGGCGATAGGAATAATGCGGCCGCTCGGCGCCGCTCTCGTCGATCTCACCGCGATCGTAACGGGCGCGCTTGTCGGCGTCCGACAGCAGATCGTAGGCAGCGGTTACAGTCTTGAAACGCGCCTCGGCCTCGGGTTTGCCCGGGTTGAGGTCGGGATGCAGCTGCTTCGCCAGCTTGCGATAGGCCTTGCGGATGTCGTCGGGGCTGGCATCGGTCTTGACGCCGAGCACCTCGTAGGGGGTCTGAGCCATTTGCCTTTTTAGCGCTCCACTCCCGGCCGCTTGGCCGACGCCTGTTGCGCGAGCTCGACGCGAACCCCGATCGAGCGCTCGCTGCCGCCGCGATCGATCGTCAGGGTTACATCGTCGCCGATACGCGTCAAACCGATCGCGTTGCGCAATTGCGTGCCGCTATGCACCGCGACCCCGTTCGCGGCGATGACGAGATCGCCGGTCTTGAGCCCGGCGTGATCGGCCGACGACCCCGGCTCGACCTTGGCGATCACCGCGCCGTTCGCGCGCGTCGTGTTCATCGCTTGGGCAAGGTCGGGGGTCAGGTCCTGGATCGCGACGCCGATGCGGCCGCGCTTTACCTCGCCGTAGCGGATGAGCTGATCCATCACCCGGCGCGCCATATTGATCGGTACCGCGAAGCCGATGCCGATATTGCCGCCGCCGGGCGCCAGGATCGCGGTGTTGATGCCGACCAGATTGCCGCGCAGATCGACCAGCGCGCCGCCGGAATTGCCGGGGTTGATCGAGGCGTCGGTCTGGATGAAATCCTCATAGCCCTCGATCCCGAGCCCGCTGCGGCCGAGCGCGCTGACGATGCCCGACGTCACGGTCTGGCCAAGGCCGAACGGATTGCCGATCGCGACGACAAAATCGCCGACTTGCAATTTATCGGAATCGCCGAGCGGTACCGCGGTCAGCTTGCCGGTTTCGATCTGCAGCACCGCCACATCGGTCTCGGCGTCGCGGCCGATCAGCTTTGCCGCGAACTTGCGCGCATCCTTTGTCGTGACGGTGATTGAGGTCTCGTTCTCGACGACATGCGCGTTCGTCAGCACATAGCCCTGCGCGGCATCGACGATGACCCCGGAGCCGGTCGCCTGGGTGTCGCGTTCCGTATAATCCTGGCCTTTGGGAATATTGAAAAAGCGGCGGAAGAACGGGTCTTGCAGCAACGGGTTCTGCTCGCGGATCCGACCTTTGACAGCGATGTTGACCACGCCCGCCGTGATCGTATTCAACATCGGCGCGAGACTCGGCACGATGCCGCCGCTGAATTCGGGGATCGGCGCCGCGGCGAGGGCCGCCGGCGCGACGCCCGCGATCCCGCCCATCAGCACAAGCGCCGAAACCAGCCGCTTCATCCTTCCAATCCTGTCGTGATTGCGCGCGCCGCTGGTTAAACGTCGCGCCGCCGGGATAATTTCCCGCCCCATTATGTAAATCGCCGCACGGGCCCTTCAAGGCGCCTCCCGGCGCCCCGAATGAACGTGCGATCAGAAAATCGGGCAACGCATTTCGGAAGACCGCTGACGGCCGACGCGTGAAGCTCGCGGCAACGTGTCAGGAGAACCCAAATGCCAGAATCACGTCCGCCGCTTCCCCCGTTCACCCACGAAACTGCGATGCAAAAAATCCGCGGCGCCGAAAATGCCTGGAACACCTGCGACCCGAAGATCGTGTGCCTCGGCTACTCGATCGATTGCCGATGGCGCAATCGGGCCGAGATCTTCTCGGGCCGCGACAAAATCATCGCGTTCTTGACCCGCAAATGGGAGCGCGAGCTCGACTACCGCCTGATCAAGGAACTATGGGCGTTTACCGAGAACCGTATCGCGGTGCGCTTTGCCTACGAATACCGCGACGATTCGGGCAATTGGTTTCGCGCCTACGGCAATGAGAACTGGGAATACGACCAATACGGGCTCAACGTCCATCGCCACGCCAGCATCAACGACCGGCCGATAAAAGAGGCGGAACGCCTGTATCATTGGGATCGCAGCGGACCGCGACCCGCGGACCACCCGAGCCTTAGCGACCTCGGCCTCTAGGGAACTGTAGCGCCGCCCCTGGGCCGCCCTTGCTGCCTGCCCGGGGCGTCCCTATAGTTCCGGGCTTATGGATCATTATGCCTATCGGCACCGGCACCTCCTGGGCATCGACGGTCTGACGCCCGAGGACATCACCCATGTCCTCGACCTCGCCGATACCTATGTCGAGATGAATCGGCAGGCCGAAAAGAAAAAATCGCTGCTGCGCGGACGCACGCTGATCAACTGCTTTTTCGAGAACTCGACGCGCACCCGCACGTCATTCGAGGTCGCGGGCAAACGGCTCGGCGCCGACGTCATCAACATGGCGGTCGCGGTCTCGTCGATGCGCAAGGGCGAGACGCTGATCGACACGGCGATGACCCTGAACGCGATGCACCCCGACGTGCTGGTCGTGCGCCATCCTGAATCGGGCGCGGTGCAACTGTTATCGGAAAAGGTCGATTGCGCGGTCATCAACGCCGGCGACGGCAGCCACGAGCACCCGACCCAGGCATTGCTCGACGCGCTGACGATTCGCCGCCGCAAAGGGAAGCTCGGCGGGCTTACCATCGCGATTTGCGGCGATGTGCTGCACAGCCGCGTCGCGCGCTCGAACATCGCGCTGCTCAACGCGATGGGCGCGCGGGTGCGGGTCGTGGCACCGCGCACGCTGCTGCCGGCGGCGGTCGAGCATCTCGGCGTCGAGGTGTTTCACGACATGGCCGAGGGCTTGGTGGACGTCGACATCGTGATGATGCTGCGGCTGCAACAGGAGCGCATGCACGGCTCGTTCGTGCCGTCAACCCGGGAGTATTTCCACTTTTTCGGGCTCGACTACGACAAGCTCAAGGTGGCGAAGCCCGATGCGCTGATCATGCATCCGGGGCCGATGAATCGCGGCGTCGAGATCGGTAGCGAAGTCGCCGACGACATTGATCGCAGCCTCATTCGCCAGCAGGTCGAAATGGGCGTCGCGGTCCGCATGGCGTGCCTCGAACTGATGGCGCGCGATTTCGGCAACGGGCCGGCGATCAAATGAGCGGCCTGCGGCGATTGTTTCGCGGCGCCCGCCTGATCGATCCCGACAGCGGGCGCGACGCGATCGGTGATGTCATCACCGTCGGCGACCGCATCGCCGCGATCGGGGCCGATATCAGCGGTGACGGGCTTGGCGCCGATATCGAAATCATCGATCTCGAAGGCCTCTGCCTCGCCCCCGGGCTCGTCGATATGCGCGTGCAGTTGCGCGAACCGGGCGCCGAGCACATCGAGTCGATCGAAAGCGGCAGCCAGGCCGCCGCCGCGGGCGGGGTCACGACGATGGTGGCGCTACCCAACACCGAACCGCCGGTCGACGACGTGTCGGTGGTCGAGTTCCTTGCCCGCCGCGCGCGAGAGGTCAAGCTCGCCAAAATCCACACCTACGCCGCAGCGACAAAGGGCATGGCCGGCAAGGAGCTGACCGAGATCGGCCTCCTCGCCGGGAGCGGGGTGGTCGGCTTTACCGACGGGGTCAAGGCGATCGCCAACGCACTGGTGATGCGCCGCGTCCTTGCCTATGCCCGCACCTTTGACCAGCTCATCGTGCAGCATCCCGAGGAACCGAGCCTCGGCGGCGCGGGCGAAGTGACCGAGGGCGAGATCGCCACCCGTCTCGGCCTCGCCGGCGTCACGCCGGCGGCGGAAGTCATCCTTGTCGAGCGCGATTTGCGTCTCGTCGCGATCACCGGCGCGCGTTACCACGTCGCCCACGTCTCGACCGAAGCGGCGATCGATGCGATCCGCAATGCCAAGGCGCACGGGCTGCCGGTGACCTGCGATACCGCTCCGCCCTATTTCACCTTGAACGAGACCGCAATCGGCGATTACCGGACCTTTGCCAAACTGTCGCCGCCCTTGCGCGGCGAACGCGATCGACAGGCGGTCGTCGCCGGGCTCGCCGACGGCACGATCGACGCGATCGCCAGCGACCATTCGCCGTGGGATCAGGATTCGAAGCGTCTGCCGTTCAGCTCGGCGAGCTGCGGCATTGTCGGGCTGGAGACGTTGCTGCCGTTGTCGCTGGAGCTCCACCACAACCGGCATCTGAGCCTGATCGACGTCTTGCGGCGCCTGACCATCGCGCCGGCGCGCATCCTGGGGCTTGGGGTCGGCCGGCTGGCGGTGGGCGCGCCGGCTGATTTCGTGGTCTTTGATCCCGACGCGCGGTTCCGCATCCAGACCGAGCGGTTCCGCTCAAAATCGAAGAATGCGCCGTTTGACGGCCGCCCCGCGCAAGGCCGCGTGGCGCTGACGGTGGTCGATGGCCGCACGATCTTCGAGCGCGCGGCCGCATGACCCCGATCCTCGCCGCCATTGCGATCGGCTACCTGCTCGGCTCGATCCCGTTTGGACTGCTGCTGACCCGGCTCGCCGGGCTGGGCGACGTCCGCAAAATCGGCTCGGGCAGCATCGGCGCGACCAACGTGCTGCGCACCGGCAACAAGGCGGTGGCCGCGCTGACGCTGATCCTCGATGTCGCCAAGGGCGTCGCGGCGGCGCTGATCGGCGCGCGATGGGGCGTCGACCCGATGCTGGCAGCCTCGGCGGCGGTGGTCCTCGGCCACATGTTTCCCGTGTGGCTCGGGTTTCGCGGCGGCAAGGGAATCGCGACCGCGCTTGGCGTCTTGTTGGCGATCGCCTGGCCGGTGGCGCTGGTCGCGGGGCTGGTCTGGCTCGCGATGGCGATCATGTTCCGCTATTCGTCGCTGGCGTCGCTTGTCGCCACCGCCGTCGCCGCGGCCTGCGCCGGTTTTGTCGTCGATACCGAGCGGGCGCTGCTTGTCGCCGCGATCGCGGTCCTCATCATCGCCCGGCATCACGAAAATATCCGCCGTCTGATCGCCGGTACGGAGAGCCGCATCTCCTTCACCAAGAGCTAACCCTGGCCGCGCGCGAGCTCGACCCCGAGGAGCGGCTCGACTGGTTGCGTCTCAGCCGCACCGAAACCATCGGCCCGGTGAGTTTTTACGCGCTGCTGCGCCGGTTCGGCTCGGCGCGCGCCGCCTTGGAGGCGGTACCGCGGCTCGGCCGGCGCGACCTGACGGTTTTCAGCCGCGCCGCCGCGGAGAAGGAGATGACCGCCCTCGCCCGCCTTGGCGCGAGGCTGATCTGCTGGGGCGAGCCGAGCTATCCCGCCGCTCTTGCCGCCATCGAGGATGCGCCGCCGGTGCTGACCCTGCTTGGCCGCGCTGAGTTGTTGACGGTTCCGATCGTCGCGGTCGTCGGCGCGCGCAACGCGTCGGCCAACGGCAGGCGGCTCGCGCACGAACTCGCCGCCGGGCTCGGCGAGGCCGGGATCGTCGTCGCTTCGGGCATGGCGCGTGGGATCGATGCCGCGGCGCATGGCGGGGCCCTGGCGACCGGCTCGATCGCGGTCGTTGCCGGCAGCGTCGATGTCATCTACCCGGAGGAGAATCGCGGGCTCTACCAGGCGCTCGCGAGCGAGGGCGCTATCGTCGCCGAATTGCCGCTCGGCGTCGAACCGCAAGCCCGCCACTTCCCTCGCCGCAACCGCATCATCTCGGGGATGTCGCTCGGCATCGTCGTCGTCGAGGCGGCGGCCAAATCGGGTTCGCTGATCACCGCCCGCTTCGCGCTGGAACAGGGCCGCGAAGTGTTCGCCGTCCCCGGCTCGCCGCTCGACCCGCGCAGTCGCGGCGCCAACGATCTGCTGCGCAACGGCGCGACGCTGACCGAGACCGCCGCAGACGTCATCACCCAGCTCGGCCCGCTCTTGCACGGGGCGCCGCTGCCGCCGCGCGCCGCCCAGACGCAGCGCGAATTGCCCCTGATATCGCCCTCGCCGCACCGCGTCGCGAGCGCCATCGACGACGATTCCGGTACTGAGTTGATCATCGAAAAGCTCAGTCCGACGCCTGTCGCGGTTGACGAACTGGTGCGCCAGTGCCAATTGTCAGCGGCCGCCGTCGCTACCTTGTTGCTTGAATTGGAACTCGCCGGCCGCATCGAGCGTCATCCCGGCAACCTTGTCTCGCGCCGCTGAGCGGTTTTCGGCGTCGCCTTCCGATTGGGTCCATGAACGTCGTCATTGTCGAATCGCCGGCCAAAGCGAAGACCATCAACAAGTATCTCGGCCGTGACTACAAGGTCGTGGCGAGCTACGGCCATGTCCGCGATCTGCCGGCGAAAGACGGGTCAGTTCGGCCCGACGACGATTTCTCGATGTCGTGGGAGATCGACGGCAAGTCCGAAAAGCACATGAAGGCGATGGCCGAGGCGGTGCGCGGTGCCGACCGGCTCTATCTCGCGACCGACCCCGATCGCGAGGGCGAGGCGATCTCCTGGCACATCAACGAGGTGCTTAAATCGCGCCGCGCGCTGAAAGGCGTCGACGTCAAGCGCGTCGTCTTCAATGAAGTCACCCGCAACGCGATCACCGAGGCGTTTCGCAAGCCGCGCGACATTGATATCGAGCTGGTCGACGCCTATCTGGCGCGCCGCGCGCTCGATTATCTCGTCGGCTTTACCCTGTCGCCGGTGCTGTGGCGCAAATTGCCGGGCAGCCGCTCGGCCGGCCGCGTGCAATCGGTGGCGCTCCGGCTCATTTGCGAGCGCGAAGCCGAGATCGAGGCGTTCAAGGCGCGCGAGTACTGGACGGTCGAGGTCGAATTCACGACCGAGGCCGGCGACAAATTCACCGCGCGGCTGACCCATCTCGACGGCAAGAAGCTCGACCGCTACGACCTCGATAACGAGGCGAAGGCCCGTGCCGCCGCCGATGCGATCCTCGCGGCACCGGGCTTCTCGGTCACCTCGATCGAACGCCGGCAGACGCGCCGCAACCCATTCCCCCCGTTCACCACCTCGACCTTGCAGCAGGAAGCCTCGCGCAAGCTGGGCTTTGGCGCGAGCCGCACCATGCGCCTCGCGCAGCAGCTTTACGAAGGCATCGATATCGGCGGCGATACGGTCGGGCTGATCACCTATATGCGGACCGACGGCGTCGCGATCGCCGGCGAGGCGATCGCCGCGGCGCGCGACCTGATCGCGCAGGATTTTGGCGACCGCTACCTGCCGAACAGCCCGCGCGTCTACCGCAGCCCGGCGAAGAACGCGCAGGAAGCGCACGAGGCGATCCGCCCGACCGACATGTCGCGCAAGCCGGCCGACGTCGCCAGCCATCTCGACAACGACCATCGCCGGCTCTACGAGCTGATCTGGAAGCGCACCGTCGCGAGCCAGATGGAATCGGCGGTGCTCGACCAGGTCGGCATCGACATCGCCGATCCGAGCGGCCGCGTCACGCTTCACGCGACCGGCACGACGATCGCCTTTGATGGCTTCCTGAAACTTTACCAGGAAGACAAGGACGACGCCGGCGAGGACGACGAAAACCGCCGGCTGCCGCCGATGCGCGAAAAGGAAGCCCTGGCGCGCGGCACGGTGACGCCGAGCCAGCATTTCACACAGCCGCCGCCGCGCTACAGCGAGGCGAGTCTTGTCAAAAAGCTCGAGGAGTTGGGCATCGGCCGGCCTTCGACCTATGCCTCGATCATCCAGGTGCTGCAGGACCGCAATTATGTGCGGCTCGACAAGCGACGCTTCCTGCCCGAGGACCGCGGGCGGCTGGTGACCGCGTTCCTGACCAGCTTTTTCGAGCGCTATGTCGAGTACAATTTTACCGCCGACCTGGAAAACCAGCTCGACGACATCTCCGGCGGGCGGATCGACTGGAAGGAAGTACTGCGCAATTTCTGGCGCGATTTCTCGGGCGCGATCGACGACACCAAGGATCTGACGATCACCCAGGTGCTGACGTCGCTCGATGAGGAATTGGGCCGGCATTTCTTTCCCGATGACGGGTCGGGCCGCGACGTCCGGCTCTGTCCGGTCTGCGGTGAAGGCAAGCTGTCATTAAAGCTCGGCAAGTTCGGCGCGTTCATCGGCTGTTCGAACTATCCGAATTGCCGCTACACGCGCGCCCTCGGCATCGAAAGCGACGGCGACGGCAAGGCCGCCGCAATCCCCGATATGGAACTCGGGATCGACCCCGTGAGCGGGATGCCGGTCACGCTGAAAAAGGGGCCGTACGGGCAGTACATCCAACTCGGCGCCGGCGACAACGGCGACAAGCCAAAGCGGGTCGCGCTGCCGCGAGGAACGGAGCCTGCCAGCGTCAACCTCGATAACGCGCTCAAGCTGCTGGCGCTGCCGCGCGAGATCGGCCGCCATCCCGATACCGGCGAGACGATCATCGCGGGCATTGGTCGGTTTGGCCCGTACCTGAAGGTCGGCAGCACTTTCGCCTCGCTTGGCGCCGATGACGATGTGCTGAATATCGGCCTCAACCGTGCCGTGACGGTGCTCGCCGAAGCCAAGACCGGTGGCCGCCGCGGCCCACAATTGCTGCGCGAGCTTGGCCCGCATCCCGAGGGCGGCACGATCGGGCTCTATCGCGGCCGGTACGGGCCTTATATCGGTCATGACGGGCTGATCGCCTCGCTGCCAAAGGCGGCCGATCCCGATCAGTTCACCCTGGCCGAGGCATTGCCGCTGCTCGCGGCGCAAAAGGCCAAAGGCAAGACCGGACGCAAGGCGCGCCCGACCGCGGCAAAGCCGGCTCGCGCCGCCGCCAATGGGTCCGCCGCGGCAAAAAAGGTCGACAAGCGTGCTGCCCCGGCCGAAAAGCCGACGACCGGCGCCGTCACGGCCAAGAAACCGGCGCGAGGCAAGACAGCGGCGAAAAAATCGACGGGTCGGGCAGCGCCCTCGAAAGCGAGAAAAGCCTCATCAAGCCGCCCGGCGACCGCATAGACCGCGAACCTTTGGATCGCGTCGTCGGCGTCTTCCGGCGCGGCCATGACGGCGGACGGGTCGTTCCCACCGATCGCCGCGACCGCGCCGAATATATCGTCGATCTTGCCCATGCCGGCGGCGCGGCGGATGGCGAGTTGGTCATCGCCGAGCCCCTGCCCGCTCGCCGCTACGGTCCGCCGCGCGTCAGGGTTGTCGAGCGACTCGGTGCGCCGGACGCACCGGGCGCGATCAGCCTCATCTCGATCGCCAGCTTTGAAATCCCGCATGTGTTCCCCACGGCGGCGCTTGCCGAGGCTGCATCGGCCGCGCCCTCCGATGCCGCTGGGCGCAGCGATTTGCGCGGCCTCGATCTGGTAACGATCGATGGCAGCGACGCGCGCGACTTTGACGACGCTGTCTGGGCCGAGGCGGATCCCGATCCGGAGAACCCCGGCGGCTGGCATCTTGTCGTCGCGATCGCCGATGTCGCTTGGTACGTCACGCCGGGCAGCGCGCTCGACCGCGAGGCGGCGCTGCGCGGCAATTCGGTCTATTTCCCCGATCGCGTCGTGCCGATGCTCCCCGAAGCGCTGTCGAACGGGTTGTGCTCGCTAAAGCCCAATGAAGATCGCGCCTGCCTCGCGGCGCATCTGTGGATCGACCGCGACGGGCGCAAACGGAGCCACGAATTCGCGCGCGCGATCATGCGCTCGGCGGCGCGGCTGACCTACGAGCAGACCCAGGCGGCGCGCGACGGCACGGGCACGGTGCCGATCGCCGGCCAGCGACTTGACGCGCTCTACGGCGCCTTCGCCGCGCTCGACCGCGCCCGTATCGCGCGCGGCGCGCTGGCGCTCGACCTGATCGAATACCGGGTGGTGCTCGACGACAAGAACACGCCAGTCCGGGTCGAACCCCGCAAGCGGCTCGACAGCCACAAACTGATCGAGGAATTCATGATCCTCGCCAATGTCGCCGCGGCCGAGGAACTGGAAGCGAGACACCGGCCGAGCCTCTATCGCGTGCACGACGAACCCGACCGCGACAAACTCGACGCGCTGCGCCAGGCGCTCGCCGATATCGACGTGCCTGGCCTCGCGCTGGCCAAAGGCCAGGTGATGCGCCCGGAACTGTTCAACCGCGTGCTGGCCCGCGTCGTCGGACGGCCCGAGGCGCCGGTGGTCAACGACCTGGTACTGCGCGCCCAGGCTCAGGCCGTTTACAGCCCGACGAATATCGGCCATTTCGGGTTGGCGCTGCGGCGCTACGCTCATTTTACCTCGCCGATTCGGCGCTACGCCGATCTGCTGGTGCATCGCGCGCTGCTCGGCGAGAGCCTGCCCTGGGGTGAACTCGAAGCAATCGGGAAGAATGTCTCGGCGACCGAGCGGCGCGCCACCGCGGCCGAACGCGCCGCGCTCGAGCGCTACCGCACGCAACTGCTCGGCAACAGAATCGGCGAGGTGTTTGCCGCCCGGGTCAATGGCGTCGCGCGCTTTGGCCTCTTTGTGACCCTCGCCGATAGCGGCGCCGACGGCCTTTTGCCGATCGCCAGCCTGCCCGCCGATTTCTACCGCTTCGACCACGCGAAGATGCGGCTCAGCGGACGCCATTCGCGGCGCAGCTTTGGGCTGGGCGACGCGCTCGCCGTGCGCCTCGTCGAGGCCGACCCGATCGGGGGTCGGCTGGTTTTCCGGCTCGACGAAGATGTCTCGGAACGCGTGCGGTCCGACCCACCCCGGCGTCGGGGCCGGCTCGGGCGACGACGCTGAGACGCTGTGAGCCGCCATGTTGATCGCGGCGCGGCAAGAAACTACTGTGAGCGCGCCATTGACGGGCCGCCTGACGCCCATATGCGCCGTGATCGGCGAACCAGGGACACTAGGGATTGCCGATTAACACGCGTTTATTAAAGGGGTTGCGCCTGCCCGCGCAATTGAGGCGGCTCGGCCCTGCCCTCGCCTGCGTCGCGCTCACGGCGTGCGCCATGCACCAGACGACGCAGGAAACCACGACCGGCGAGCTCTTTGCGCGCGGGATCGAGGAGATCACCGATCTTTATATCGAGCCGATCTCGGGCCAGAAGATCGTCTTTGTCGGCGCCAAGAACCTGACAAAGCTCGACAGCCGGTTGGGTCTGTCGTTCGGCGGCGATGTGCGCGACCGCAATCAGATGAGCCTGACCTATGACGGCATGCCGGTCGCCACTTATCCGGTGTCTGCCGATATTGACGGAAATGCGGGCGGCGCGATCATCGCCCGGCTGATCGCCGACGCGAAAAAATCCTCCAGTCGCGTCGCCGCGATGTCGGAAGAGGCAATCGACAAGGCCGTGTTCGAGGGCATGACTGGCGCGCTCGACCGTTTTTCGCGCTACGCCTCGCCGGACGAGGCGCGCGATCAGCGGGCGGCGCGCGACGGGTTCGGCGGCATCGGCGTCACCCTCGATACCGCGAACGGCGATTTCAGCATCACCGCGATCACCGAACAGAGCCCGGCCCAGAAAGCGGGAATTCAGGTCGGCGACAAGATCGTCGCGGTCGACGGAATACCGGTCGCCGGACGCCAGGCGAGCGACCTCATCCACCAGTTGCGCGGGCCGATCGGCAGCATCGTCGACTTGACGATCGCGCGTCCGGGGGGCGCCGGTACGCGCGATGTCAAGATCGCCCGCGCGCTCGTGGTCGTGCCGACCGTGACCGTCGCGCGCGACGGCAATATCGTGATCTTCCACGTCGCGAGCTTTAACCAAAGCACCACCGAGCGCGTCACCCAGGGACTTATCGAAGCACAGCGGCAAGCAAACGGGCATCTTGCCGGGATCGTGCTCGATCTGCGCGGCGACCCGGGCGGATTGCTCGACCAGGCGGTCAACCTCTCCGATCTCTTTATCACTAAGGGCCCGATCATCGCGACGGTCGGGCGCCATCCGGCGAGCCACCAGTATTTCGCAGCCACCGGACACAGCATCGCACCGTCGACGCCGCTCGTCGTCCTGATCAATGGCGGTTCGGCCTCAGCCTCCGAGATCGTCGCGGCGGCGTTGCAGGATGTCGGGCGCGCGGTGGTGGTCGGCAGCTCCTCCTATGGCAAGGGGACCGTGCAGACGGTGATGCGCCTGCCAAACGATGGCGAGCTGACGCTTACCTGGGCGCGCCTCGTGACGCCATCGGGTTATTTCCTGCAGCAGCACGGCGTTGTACCGACGCTGTGCACGAGCGGGCTCAGCGATAATGACGGCACGATCGATACGGTCCTGCGTCGGCCCGTCGACGCCGGCGATGCCGATGCCTCGCACCCGCGCGCCTCGCTCACCGACGCGGCCTGGTCGACCTTGCGGCAAAGCTGCCCGGCCCAGCCCGGCTCACCGGCGCTCGATGTCAAGGTCGCCGAACGGGTGCTCTCCGACCCGGCGCGGTACAGCGCTGCGCTCGGCGCGATCCATCCGGGCAGCATGTCCGCGGCCGCTCCGCACACATCGCCGCCCGACGCCGCCTTGACAGCGGGGGGCAGCGGACTATCTTCGCCTCCACGATCGCCCTAAGTTTTCGCGAGACCGGAAATGGCCAAGACCAGCACCGTCCAGATCAAACTCGTCAGCAGCGCCGACACCGGCTACTTTTATGTGACGAAGAAAAACCCGCGGACCAAGACCAACAAGCTCGAACTGAAGAAGTTCGACCCGGTCGCGCGCAAGCACGTCGTCTTCAAGGAAGCGAAGATCAAATAGCGTTCGGCAAGGCCGGGTTTGGCTCGGCCAGCCGGGAGCGGATTATTCGTAATTGTTGAGTTACGAAGCGACGGCTAACGGCATCGTCGGGCCGTAACCTTCTGCGACCACCTGATTGCGACCGTTGTTCTTGGCCTGATAGAGCGCTTCGTCCGCGCGCTGGAGCAGCGTGTCGACGGTGTCGCCGGACCGGGTGATCGCGACGCCGGCGCTGATCGTGATCGGCTGCCGTTCATCGGTCGCGTGGATCAGGAACGGATCGGCGGCAATCGAGGCACGCAGGCGCTCGGCGACGGTCATCGCGGCGTTCAATTCCGTCTCTGGCATCACGACGACGAATTCCTCACCACCCAACCGCGCGACCAGATCGATGCTGCGTACGCCACGCAAGGCGCGGTCGGCGAGCTGACGCAGCGCATCGTCGCCCCCGGGGTGTCCAAATCGGTCGTTGACCGCCTTGAAGTGGTCGATGTCGAACATCATCAGCGCCGTGGCCGGCGCATCGTCATTGTTGAGCCGAGCGACCAGCTCTTCGAGATGCGCGACGACGTAGCGGCGGTTGTACAGTCCTGTCAGCTCGTCGGTCAGCGCCAGCGACAGGCTGCGCCGATAGTTTTCGCGCAGCCGGTCCTGCAATCGTTTATGGCGCACCTGGCTGCGCACCCGCGCCAACAGCTCGTTGCGGTCGACCGGGCGGATCAAATAATCGTTGGCGCCGAGATCGAGCCCCTTGGCCAGCCGCGGCAATTCGCCTTCATCGGCCAGGAGCAGGATCGGCAATTGCCGGTATGGCTCGCAGGCGCGCCATTGCGACACCAGGCGCAGCGGGTCGCCGCCCGGGATCGACAGGCTGAGGATGATCAGCTCAATCGATTCGTCGAGTACCGCCTGCGCTTCGTCGCCGTTACCGACCTGACGCACGCTCCCGGCGATCGGCGCCAGCGTGTCGGCGATGCGCGATGCCCCAAAGCCTTGTTGCTCGACGAGCAGGATCTCCGCGTTACGTACCGCTTCGGCGCCCTCGCCTTGGTCCTCTTGAGTACCAAAGCGGCCGCAGATCTCTTCGCGCAGACGCAGCTCTTCCATCATCCGCTTCAGCCGTACCAGCGACCGAACGCGAGCGAAAAGCGCGATATCGTTGACCGGCTTGGTCAGAAAATCATCGGCGCCGGCTTCGAGGCCGCGCAGCCGGTCGGCGATGTCGGACAGCGCCGTTACCATGACGACCGGGATATCGGCTGTGCGCGGGTTTTCCTTGAGCCGCCGGCACACCTCGAACCCGTCCATGCGCGGCATCATCACGTCGAGCAGGATGATGTCGGGCAGTTCGCTGTCGGCGAGCTCCAGCGCGGTTGGCCCATTAAAGGCCGAGATCACCTGAAAATATTCGCTCGACAGCTTGGCTTCGAGCAGCTTGACGTTCAGCTCAACGTCGTCGACGACAAGCACGCGTGCGGTCATGACAGGACTGCCGGTTTGAAAGTTCTACGAAACGGCGTGGTCACGCCAGGAACCGCTCGACCGTGCGAAGGAAACTCACGACCGAGATCGGCTTGGCGATATAGGCCTCGCAGCCGCCGC
>Ga0181537_10000351_pt1 | contig 43351 bp, 31 predicted proteins | sample PEATcosm2014_Bin_39_FD_119765 | JGI IMG/M metagenome (GOLD analysis project Ga0181537, IMG submission 119765) | Peatland microbial communities from MTU Mesocosm Facility, Houghton, MI, USA - PEATcosm2014_Bin23_10_metaG | ecosystem: Environmental > Terrestrial > Soil > Wetlands > Peat | place...
CCGCGTGCGATCTCACGATTCGACATGCCGTGTTTGACGGCGTGCGCAATGCGCCACTCGGCGGGCGTCAAAACGTCTTCATGCGGCGGTCGGCCGCGGCGCGCGGGCTTCTTGCTTGACATGGGGGACGATGATAATCAGGCGGCAGCGGAATTACCCTACCCGTCTGTTTCGTCACGGTCACTTGTAGGGCAGATCGGCGAATCCCGCGTAACTTTCTGATCTATATGATTTTGGAGCGGGAAACGAGACTCGAACTCGCGACCTCAACCTTGGCAAGGTTGCGCTCTACCAACTGAGCTATTCCCGCCCGCCTCGATCAGAGGCGCAATTGTAGAGCCGAACCGCGGGGAGTCAAGGCGATGCGGCGGCAAAATGGATCTTAAAGGCTCGAGCTGCCGCGCAGTTCCGGCCAGGCGAGGCGCAGGTACGAGACCATCGACCACAGGGTCAGAACCGTCGCCACCGCCGTCAGCGCGAGTCCCAGCGTGTACACCGGAATGCCGAACAGGTCCCGCCGGAACAACAGCAGAGACAGGCCGACGATTTGCATGATGGTCTTGTACTTGCCGAGATTGGATACTTTGATGCGGCCGCGGGCGCCGATTTCGGCCATCCACTCGCGCAATGCCGACACCGCGATCTCGCGGCCGATGATGACCACCGCCGCAATCACCACGAACCAGCGCGGGTCCCTGCTCACGATCAGCACCAGCGCCGCGGCCACGATGAGCTTGTCCGCAACCGGATCGAGAAACGCGCCGAGGCGCGATGTCTGGCCCAGCTTGCGCGCGTAGTATCCATCCAGCGTATCGGTGATACCCGCGAGCGCGAATGCCGCGCACGCCGCGGGATCCGCCCACCAATACGGCAGGAAAAACAGTACGAGGATCGCCGGAATCATCGAGATGCGCAGCCACGTCAACGTATTCGGCACGTTCCAATGCGATCGGACTTCAGTGCCCGGGGTGGAGGTGCTCATAGATTACCTCGGCGAGTTCGCGCCCGAGGCCGCGAATTTGGACGAAATCGTCGATGCCTGCACGCAATATTCCCTGCATGCCGCCGAATTGCTTCAGCAGCTCGCGTCGTTTGACGGGCCCCAAGCCCGGAATGGTTTCGAGTATCGACTGGCTGTGACGCTTCGCCCGTTTTCGCCGGTGCCCCGTGATCGCGAACCGGTGCGCTTCATCGCGCACGCGCTGGATCAGATGTAATGCGCGCGAGTCCGGGGGCAGTATAGTGGGCGCCTCCCGGCCCAACAAGAACAGTTGCTCCTGTCCCGGCCGCCGGTCCGCGCCTTTGGCGACGCCGATCAGGGTGATTCCGCCGACTCCCAATTCCTCGAGCACCCGCGCAGCCTCGGCGAGCTGGCCCTTGCCGCCGTCGATCAGCAGCACGTCGGGAGCGGTGATCTCCCCGTCGCGAACCCGCTTGTAGCGACGCGACAGCGCCTGATACATCGCGGCGTAATCATCGCCCGGTTCGATGCCGCTGATGTTGAAGCGGCGATACTCGCTCTTGATCGGCCCCTCCTCGCCGAACACCACGCAGGACGCGACGGTGTCGGTCCCGCCGGTGTGGCTGATGTCGAAGCACTCGATCCGCCTCGGCGCCTCATCGAGATCGAACGCCTCGCGCAGATCGTCGAGGCTCGACTCGATGCTGGCGCGCGCCAGACTGCGCATCGTCAATGCCTCTTCGGCATTCTTTTGCATCATCTCGAGCCAGCGCGCACGAATGCCGCGTACCGAGGAGGCGATTCGAACCTTGTGGCCGGAGCGCTGCGCCAGCGTCGCCTCGAGCAGCGGCAGCTCTTCGAATTCCAGCGGTACGATGATTTCAGGCGGCGACTCGCGCTCCAGATAATATTGCGCGACAAACGCCGCGAGCACTTCGGGAAGCTCGGCGAACGGCGCTTTGGGAAAGAACGTCGTGCTGCCGAGACTGCGGCCGGCGCGGATGAACATCAGCGCCACGCAATACTCGCCGTTGCCGGCCGCGACCGCGATGACGTCGGCGTCGTGATCGGCGTCGGCCGTGACGATCTGCTGTGCCTGCACGGCCTTGAGCTTGGCGAGTTGGTCGCGAAGCTGCGCGGCCTCCTCGAATTTCAACTCCTGCGCGGCGGCTTCCATGCGCCGCCCAAGATCCAAGGTCACCTCATCGTTCCGCCCCTCGAGCACCTTGATCGCCGCCTCCACATCGCGCGCATAGTTCTCGCGGGCGATGAGTCCCACGCACGGCGCCGTGCAGCGCTGGATCTGATACTGCAGACACGGGCGCGAGCGATTAGAGAAATAAGTGTCATCGCAATTGCGCAGCCGAAACAGCTTTTGCAGCTGCTGCAGTGTCTCGCGCACCGCGCCGGCCGACGGATAGGGACCGAAGAATCGCCCGGGTTCCTTGCGCGAACCCCGATAGAAGGTGAGCCGCGGAAATTCGTGCTGCGTCTCGAAGTGCAGGTAGGGAAAACTCTTGTCATCGCGCAGCACCACATTGAAGCGCGGCCTATGCTTCTTGATGAGATTGAATTCGAGCAGCAGCGCTTCGGTGTCCGAATTCGTGATCGTGACTTCCATGTTCGCAGTCTTCGAAATCAGCGCCTGAATCTTCGGCTGCACGTTGCTCGGCTGAAAATACGAGCCGACCCTGCTGCGGAGATTTCGCGCCTTGCCGGCGTAGAGCACCTCCCCGTGCGCATCGAGCATTCGATAAACGCCCGGACGGGCCGGCAGGCTGTCGACGAACGACTTTGGATCGAATGGCATCTCGGCCGTACCGCCCTGCGCCACCGCGCCGACCGGCGGCGCGCCCGTCACGGTCGCGGTCGCGGTCGAGGCCGAGGGTTCCTGCTCCGCGGTCATACTGCCCCCGTCATCGCAGCGGGAGCGAGCGCCAGATCGCGCGCCCGGCCGACCACGGCCTCGAACATGGCGGTCGTGAGCCGCCGGGTCTGGGTGTTGTAGCGGCTGCAATGATAGGAATCCAGCAACACCCGCTGCCGCGGCAGCGCATGTTCCGCCGCATGCTGGAAGCGATGGGCCGCAGGGGGCAGACCACAGGCACGTAGCACCGCTCCATGCGCGATGGCGCCCAAGGCCAGAATTACCCGGACGTTCGGGCTTTGTTCAAGTTCTGCATGAAGAAAATCGTTGCATGTTTTGATTTCAAAAGGTAAAGGCTTGTTTTCCGGCGGCAAACACTTCACTGCGTTGGTGATTCGCGCGTCCACGAGCTTAAGGCTGTCGTTCGCGGCAGTGGAGACGGCGGCGGTGGCCAATCCGTACTTGTGCAGCGTGGCGTACAGCAAGATCCCGGCATGATCGCCCGTAAATGGCCGGCCCGTGCGGTTGGCCCCGTGCTTGCCGGGCGCGAGGCCGACGATCAACAGGCGCGCCGCAGGGTCGCCGAACGGCGGGACCGGACGGCAGAAGTAATCCGGCGCCTCCAAGCGCACGGTATCGAGGAAGGACGCCAAACGCGGGCAGCGCCGGCAGCTTAAGTCAAAATAGCGGTTCATCGGGAAATGAGGGTACACGACGGGGATGACTCAAAAAACGGGCTACGCGGAGATCCCGCGTAGCCCGCCATCGATCGCGCCTGGACTTGGACTAACCCGAGCGCAACCCAACCGTCGCCCAGAACTTAAGGGCTCAAAAACCCGTCAGACCGACCGCGAACCTAAAAGATTCCGCGCATCGGCCATTAATTATTGCTTGCTTGCCGTCCGAACGGTTGGGGCCTCGCGAGGCTCAAACTCAAGGGGCGGGAAAGGTCTGCAAGTCAGAATAGCACCTGCACCGGGCCAGGCAAACCAGCTTTTCGAAAAGAGCGCGAATTTATCCCGGATAAATCTAGATATAATCTCTAACCATTTGATTTTCTTGAGTATCTAATTCGATTATTAGGGCCGGCACGGCCTGCGATCAGCATGGCCAATTCGAGCGCCTGTTCCGCGTTCAGCCGCGGATCGACCGGCGACTTATAGGCGCGCTTGAGGTCCGCCTCGGCGAGGCCGCGCGCGCCGCCGATACACTCGGTGACATCATCGCCGGTGAGTTCGACATGTACACCCCCGAGCGTCGAACCTTCGGCTTCGTGGATGCGAAAAGCCGTCTCCACTTCACCCAAAATATTGTCGAAGCGGCGGGTCTTCACGCCTCCCGCAGTGGTCTCGGTGTTGCCGTGCATGGGGTCGCATACCCAGAGCACTTGTGCGCCGGTGGCGCGCACGGCCCGGATCATGCCGGGAAGTTTTTGTTCGATGTCCTTGACGCCGAACCGATGAATGAAGGTCAGCCGTCCCGGCTCGTTCTGCGGATTGAGCACCTGCACGAGTTCCTGCAGCCACTCCGCGCTCATCGCCGCGCCGACCTTGACGCCGATGGGATTGGAGATACCGCGAAAGTATTCGACGTGCGCACCGTCCACATCGGCGGTGCGCATGCCGATCCACGGCATATGCGTGGACAAATTGTACCAATGCTTCTGCCGCTCGATATACCGCGTCTGCGCCTGTTCGGAGAGCAGATGCAGGCCTTCGTGACTGGTGTAGAAATCGCCGCGCGTCGCCGCGTGCACGCGTTGACCGCTCATGCTTTCGAAGAAATCCAGCGACTCGCCGATCGAATCGACGATCTTCTGATAGGCATCGCGCAGCGCTGCGTGACGAAAGAACCCGAGATCCCAATATTCCGGATGGTGCAGATCCGCAAAGCCCCCGTCGATCAATGCGCGCACGAAGTTCAAGGTGAGCGAAGCGCGTTCATAGCCGCGCAGCAGCAGCTCCGGATCCGGTTCTCGCTCCTCCGGGGTGAATCCCGGCCGGTTGACATTGTCTCCCCGGTAGCACGGCAGCGTGAGCCCATCGCGGGTCTCGGTGTCCGCGGAACGCGGCTTGGCATACTGTCCGGCGAAGCGTCCGACGCGAATGATGGGCTTCTTCAGCCCTTGCAGCAGCACCAGGCTCATCTGCAGGAGGATCTTCAGCCGCCGGGCAATGCTGTCGGATTCGCAATCCTCGAAGCTCTCGGCGCAATCGCCGCCCTGCAGCAGGAATTGCTCGCCGCGCTGCGCCCGGGCGAGCTTCGCCCGCAGCGCCTCGATCTCCCACGAGACCACCAAGGGCGGCAGGCGGCTCAATGAAGCCACCGCTCGCTCCAGCGCCTTCGGATCGGAGTATTTGGGCTGCTGGGTCGCCGGACGGCTATGCCAACTGGCGGGATGCCAGTTCATCAACACGGGACTTTTGGACATGACGCGGCATGCTAGCGTTGCGGGCCACCCCGAGTCAAAATGCCGCCCCCCGACGGATGGGCGTCCCCCAAGGAAAACCTATGAACAGCACCACGGATCCCTTGCACGCGCTAGGACTTCGCGACTTGAACCCGGGCGCGTGGTCAGGCGGCCGCGGCTGGAGCGGACAAACCACAGGCCCGTTGATCGAATCAATCAATCCGGCGACGGAGCAGCGCTTGGCGCAGGTCCGCGGCGCCACTGCCGAGGACTACGAGCATGTGATGACCGCCGCCGTGGCGGCGGCCGCGGCGTGGCGCCAGGTCCCCGCGCCGAAGCGCGGGGAGGCCGTGCGACTCGTGGGCGAGGAGCTGCGACACAGCAAGGATGCGCTCGGCAGCCTGGTCTCGATGGAGAACGGCAAGATCAAAGCCGAGGGCGACGGGGAAGTGCAGGAGATGATCGATATCGCGGATTTCGCCGTCGGTCAGTCGCGCATGCTGTACGGCCTCACCATGCATTCGGAGCGGCCGCAGCATCGCATGTACGAGCAGTGGCACCCCCTCGGCGTCGTGGGCGTGATATCGGCCTTCAATTTTCCGGTCGCGGTGTGGTCATGGAATGCATTCCTCGCAGCGGTGTGCGGCAACGCCACGGTGTGGAAACCGTCGCCCAAGACCGCGTTGTGCGCGCTCGCCGTGCAGCACATCTGCAATCGGGTGCTGGAGCGCCATGCGCTGCCGCCGATTTTCCAAGTGTTGATCGACGCGGGCACCGAACTCGCGGCGCGACTCGTCGATGATCGGCGCGTTGCGCTCGTATCCTTCACCGGCTCGACGCACGTCGGGCGGCAGGTCGGCGTCAGGGTCGCCGAACGGCTCGGCAAGTGCCTGCTCGAGTTGGGCGGCAACAATGCCATCATCGTCGATGAGAGCGCGAATCTCGACCTCGCGGTGCCCGGCATCGTGTTCGGCGCGGTTGGCACGGCCGGCCAGCGCTGTACCAGCACGCGCCGGGTGCTGGTGCATCGATCGCGCGCCGCCGAACTCGAGCGGCGCCTGGCGGCGGCCTACGCCCAGGTGCGCATCGGCGACCCGATGCAAGCCGCCACGCTGATGGGTCCTTTGATCGACCCGGGCGCGGTGACGCGCTACCGTGCCGCGATCGAGGCTGCGCAAGCGCAAGGCGGACAACTCCTGTACGGCGGACGGGTGTTGCCGGGGCCGGGCAATTTCGTGGAGCCGGCGATCGTTCGGGCCGCGGCCGGCATGGCGGTGGTGGGGATCGAGACCTTTGCACCGATATTGTACGTGATCGCCTACGACGACTTCGACGAGGCGGTGGCGCTGCAGAACTCGGTCCCGTATGGTTTGTCTTCGGCGGTCTTCACCGATCGCCTGCAGGTGGCCGAGCGCTTCTTGTCGGCGGACGGCAGCGATTGCGGCATCGCCAACGTCAACTTGGGCACGTCCGGCGCCGAGATCGGCGGCGCGTTCGGCGGCGAGAAGGACACGGGCGGAGGCCGCGAGGCCGGCTCGGATTCGTGGAAGGCCTACATGCGCCGTCAAACGAACACCATCAACTGGAGTGCGCAACTGCCGCTCGCGCAGGGAATCCGCTTCAACGTGTGAGCCAGGCATCGATCTCGGCGGCGCGCTGCTCCAGGCGCGCCGCTGAAATGGAGCCCGCGGTTTTCAATTCCTGCGCGTACAGCGACACCCGGTACTCCTCGATCCAGCCCCGGAGATCATCCAATTCCGGGATGAACCGCAGCTCAGCGTCTACCCCCGCTTCGAGTTCCCGCCGGCGCGCGGACCAGCGCCGCAGTTCGCGCACGATCTGCGGCGGCTCAGCGCCGCGCGCCACGGCGCGTTGCCAGCGGCGCTCCTCGGCCTTGAGATACCGCGGCAGCTGCCGCAGCCGGTCCGCCGGCATCGACAGGAGCGCGTCGGCGCCCAAGAGTTGCAGCAGATGCTCGCGACTCTCCTCGACCGCCTCTGCCCAATGTCCGGTCGGCGAGTCACCCTGTGCGCGGCGCACTTCCCGGGCGAGCGCAAACCATTGGGCTGCCTCCGCCCTGATTTCTTCCAGACACGGGCACAGACGCGCGCGACCCTGCTCGACGGCCGCATCGAAGGAGTCCCGGGTGCGCGGTGCATCGCCGTCGGCGAAGCACGCGCGCCGAAATGCCAGATGCACGAGCGCGTCAATCAAAGCGGCACTCGTGGAATAGGGAGTGGCGGCGAGCAAGAGCGCGGCGTCTGCGGCAATGCCCTGCCCCAGCGCGCGCGATGGGCGCTCGAGCACAATGCGCGCCAGGTCCACCGCGCCGTGCGCCCAGTTACGCTGCGCCTCAGCGGCAGACCATTCGTAGCGCACTGCGAGCGGGCGACCCGGTCCGGCCGGCGTGGGTCCGCCGAGCGTTGGTCCGCCCAGCGTCGGATACGCCGTGATGGCGCCCTGTTCCAGCGTGAGTTCGATGGCTTCCGGCAGTTCGTCGATTTCGAATCGGCGCCAGGCCGAAAGCTCCCGGTAGGCCGCCTGCGCACGCCGGTCGAGCTGCGCGCGCGCCGCCGAGGCGCAGCGACGCCGCAATTCTGCGAGGCTCTGACCGTGCGCCAATGTCTTGCCGTCGTCGATGACCGTCAGTTGCGGCGTCAAGTGGGAGGGCACCGCGGCCAGATCGAATCGCAGCAGCGAATCCGGCATGCCGCGGTGGGCCTTCAGCCAGGACTTCAGGCCCTGCGCGTCGGCGGCGGCACCCGCGCGCACGGTCGCGAGAAATGTCGCGGCGGTTTCCGCGATCGGAATCAAATTCCGGCGCGCATCCTTCGGCAGCGAACGGAGCAGCGCCTCGATTCTCGGTTCGGTGAGCCCGGGAACGGCGGCGTCGACCGTTGATCGGGTGAGCCCGGGCAACGCCAGTACCGGTATCTGCAAACTGGCGCCGTCCCGCGATTCACCGGGCGCAAATCGATACTCGACGCGAATCGCGAGCGCCTCGACCCGCGCGATCTGCGGAAACTGCGCGAGTGCCGCCGGTTCCGGTACGCGCGCAAAAATGTGTTCCGCGTCCAGGGTCAGCGCCCGCCGCTCGGCCACCGAGAGGTGCCGCGTAAAATGTTCGAGCGTCGCGGCACTCGATATCTGCCGGGGCAGCGCTCGATCATAAAACTCGACGAACGCTTCTGTGTTTTGCACGAGACCGCGCGTACGCAGCCGCTCTTCCATGCCCTCGGCCTCACGAATGGCGGCATCGTTGGCCAACAGCCAATCCGGCCGGCGGCGCAGGCGCTGGAACACCAGGGCCTCGCGCGCGAAAATACTCCGTGACTGCTCCGGCGCGATAGGTCCGTAGTTCACCCGGCGGTTCGCGCGCAGCACCAGGCCGAGAACGCTGGTCCGCTCGAGCGCCACGACTTCTTCGCGTTCGTCATCCCAATCGGGTTCGAGATACTCGCGCTTCACCAGATGGGGTGCGGCGGTCTCGATCCACTGCGGTTCGATTTCGGCGACCTGACGCGCGAACACCCGCGACGTCTCGATGATGGTCGCCGCCATCACCCAGCTCGGCCGCCGACGCGCCGCCGGTGAGCCGGGGAAAATATGAAAATGGATGCCGCGCGTGCCGAGATACGCGCCCGCCTCGCCGCGCGTGCCCACCATGCTGCAAAAGCCGGCGAGCAGCGAGCGGTGCACGGCCGTGTAACTCGCCGGCTGCCGCTGCGCGACGATGCCCAACTCCCTGGCTCGATCGACGAGCTGCGCATACACATCGTCCCATTCGGACAGGCGCAGCAGCGACAATCGGCGCGCCTTGCACCAGCGGCGCAATTCGCGCCGCGACCCCTCGCGCGCTTTGCGGTACGCGCGCCACAGCTTGAACAACGCCGAAAACTCGGACTTGGCGTCTTCAAAGGCGGGCTTCGCGGCCTGGTCATCGGCGCCCGCGCTCTCGATGCCGCCGATCCGCACATCCGGGACGGACAGTCCGGCGGCGATCGCGAGCAGTTCGCTTTCCGCCCGAAACCGCTGGCTCTCCAACAGCGCGCGGGCGAGCCGCGGATCGAGCGGCAGGCGCGCCATCGCGCGGCCGCGGCGCGTGATGCGCCGCTCGGCGTCGAGCGCCTGCAGTTCCTGCAGCAGCCGATAGCCGTCGTTGAGTGCGCGTGAATCCGGCGGATCGATGAATGGGAAATTCTCGGCTTGACCCAGCCCATCGGCCGCCAGGCGCAGCAGCAATGCCGCCAGATTCGTGCGCAGCACCTCCGGTTCGGTAAACGCTGCCCGCGCCTCGAAGTCGGTTTGCGTATAGAGCCGCAGGCACAGGCCGGCCCCGACGCGTCCGCAGCGGCCCTTGCGCTGTTCGGCGTTGGCGCGCGAAATCGGCTCGATCGGCAGGCGCTGCAGGCGGTTGCGGGGGCTGTAGCGGCTGATTCGCGCGAGACCTGAATCGATCACGGCGCGCACGCCGGGTACGGTGATCGAGGTCTCGGCCACATTGGTCGCCAACACGATTCGCTGCCCCGACCCGCGCTGAAATATTCGGCTCTGCTCATCCCACGGCAGGCGCGAGTACAGCGGGAGGATCTGGACGTCCGCCGCCACCTCGCGTTCGAGGAACTCCCCGACATCGCGAATTTCGCGCTCGCCGGGCAGGAACACCAGCACGTCGCCGCGCCCGATGGGCCCGGGTTCGGCGGCGATCTCGCGGTACGCCCCAAGTACCGCGGCCGGCAAGTCGGGATCGTCCGCGTCGGCGCCCTCGGCTGTATCCCGGTAGCGCACTTCGATCGGATGATTGCGTCCGCTCACGGTGACGATCGGGGCATCATCGAAGAAGCTCGCGACGCGTGCCACGTCCAGGGTCGCGGAGGTGACGATCAGCTTGAGATCCGGGCGGCGCGGCAAGATCCGCTTGATCACGCCCATGAGCAGATCGACGTTCAGCGTTCGTTCGTGCGCCTCATCGATGATCACGGTGTCGTAACGGCGCAGCAACGGGTCGCGGCTGATGTCGGCGAGCAGCAAGCCGTCGGTCATGAGCACGAGGCGCGTGGCCTCCGACACCTGATCGGCAAATCGCACGCGAAATCCCACGCTGTGGCCGACGGGCTGGCCGACTTCCTCGGCGATCCGCGCCGCGAGGGAACGCGCCGCGAGGCGCCGCGGCTGCGTGTGGGCGATCAGAGCGTCGAGGCCACGCCCCAATTCGAGACAGTACTGCGGCAATTGAGTGCTCTTGCCGGACCCGGTGTCGCCGGCGACGATGACCACCTGCCGTTCGCGCAGGGTCTCCATGATGAGGTCGCGCTGCGCGGAAATCGGCAACGCCGCATCGTGCTTGAACACCAGCGAGGCGGCGCCGCGCGCCGTTGCCGCGCCAGGAGACTGTCCCAGGTTCACTCGCCGCGCTTGACCGCTTGCCACAGCTTCTCTTGAGCATCGAGGCCAAGTTCGGCGAACAACTCGCCGTGCTGCATCGCCAGGGCTTCCATCGCCCGAAAGCGCCGCTCGAATTTGGCGTTGGCGCCGCGCAATGCCGCCTCCGCATCGACATTGAGCTTGCGCGCGAGATTGGCGGCCGCGAACAGGAGATCGCCGATCTCCTCGAAGATTTCGGGCGACGGACTCGCCTCTGGAGCGATGCGCGCGGCGGCTTCGCGTACCTCGGCGAGTTCTTCGGTCACTTTGTCGGCGGTTTGGCCGACATGTTCGAAATCGAATCCCACGCGTGCGGCGCGCTTGCTGATCTTGCAGGCGCGTATCAGCGCCGGCAATGCTTTGGGCACACCGTCGAGGTGACTCGCCTGATGATCAGCCTTGCGGGCAGCCGAATGACCGGCCGGATCAACGAACGGCGCCACGTCGCGCGGGGCTCCGGCGGAGGCGGCGCGCTCGCGCGCCTTGATGTCTTCCCAGATCACGCTTTGTTCGGCGGCGCTCACCTGCGCTTGCCTGGGCGAGGTCGCCTCGCCCTGCTCGCCGCCCTGCTCGCCGAACACGTGCGGGTGGCGCCGAAGCAGCTTGTCGCAAATGGCGCCCGCCACCGCCTCGAAATCAAACTGATCCGCTTCATGCGCAATCTGCGCCTGAAACACGACCTGAAAGAGCAGATCGCCCAACTCGTCCTTGAGATGCTGCACGTCGCCGCGCTCGACGGCATCCGCAACCTCGTAGGCCTCCTCGATGGTGTGGGGCACGAGGCTCGCCGGGGTTTGCTCTCGATCCCACGGACAGCCATCGGCGGCACGCAGCCGCGCCATGATGGCGAGCAGTTCCTGCATGCGCGTGAGCTGCGTGCGGCCGGTCACCGCGGCGTCCCGGGACGCGCCGACTGGAGCATGCGCCTCAGAGTCAGCAGCATGCCGGCCGTCGCGCCCCAGATATTGCGCTCGCCGTACGGAATGTCATGCACCTCAAGGGTCATGTCGGCGATCTTGCGCTGGCGCGATCTGTGATTGGCTGCGTCCAAGATGAAGTCGAGCGGAACTTCGAATACGTCATGCACTTCGGACGCGGCAATGCGCAATTGATAATCCGGGCTGACGAAGCCGACCACGGGTGTGACGCGAAAGCCGGTGACCACGATATGGTCGGGCAAATAGCCCGCGAATTCCACGAAGTTGGCCAGCAGACCGATTTCCTCATAGGCCTCGCGCAGCGCCGCATGCCACGCATCCTTGTCGTCGGGCTCGACGCGGCCGCCCGGAAAGCTGATCTGGCCGGCGTGGTCCTTCAAGGTCGCGGCGCGTTCCGTCAACAGCACCGCAAATCCCGTGCTGCGTTCGACCAAGGGCACGAGCACGGCGGCCGGTACACGGCGTGACGGGAACGAGGCCCGCACTCGCGCCACCATCTCCGGTGTCGCGCCGGGCAGCCATGCCATGTCTTCCTCCGGCGCCGAGGGCCGGGAAGCGAGCGATTCGCGGATGTGCGATTTGCTGAACAGTGAATCCATCGTTGCGCGCGAATCCATCGTCATTTGTCCCGCTCGACGCGGGTGGTTTGGGTCATTTACGGTAGTATTGGCGGATTCTAGCACTCAAGCGATCGCATCCTCCGATGTCCACCACTGCCGCCGATGCCCTCTCGCCCCTCGACGGCCGATATGCCGGAAAACTCGCGGCGGTCCGCCAAATCTTCAGCGAAGCGGGCCTGATGCGCGAACGGGTGCGCGTCGAATGCGCCTGGCTGCTCGCCCTCGCCGCGGGACCTGCCGCCGCCGCGCTCGCCCGGTTGCCGCGCGCGGCGCACGATCGGCTCGCGGCGCTGTCGAAGGACCCGCGCGGCACGGATGTCGCGGCCATCAAGCGGATCGAAGCGCACACCAATCACGACGTGAAAGCCGTCGAGAACTGGCTGCGCGGCGAAATGCAATCGCGCGGCGCGGCGCCCGCGGAACTCGAATGGCTGCATTTCGGCTGTACCTCCGAGGACATCAACAATCTGGCCTACGCGCTCATGCTGAAGAGCGCGCGATCAACCCTGCTTCTGCCGCTGCTGGGAAAACTGGTGGACGAACTCGACTCGCTGGCGCAGCGCCACGCCGCCACCGCGATGTTGGCGCGCACTCATGGTCAGGCCGCGAGCCCGACCACGGTCGGCAAGGAGCTGGCGAATGTGGCCGTACGGCTTGCCGGGCAGCGCGCCGCGCTCGAGCGCGTGCCGATCCTGGGGAAGATGAACGGCGCGGTCGGCAATTTCAATGCGCACGCGGCGGCGTTGCCGGAGGTCGATTGGATTCTAGTGAGCGCGGAATTCGTCGAGTCCCTGGGATTGATATCGAACGCCTACACGACGCAGATCGAGCCGCATGATTGGATTGCCGAGTATTGCCACGCGCTGATGCGCGCCAACACCGTACTGCTCGATCTGGCCCGCGACCTGTGGAGCTATGTATCGCTCGGCTATTTCAAGCAGCGCATCGTCGCGGGCGAAGTGGGCTCCTCCACCATGCCACACAAGGTGAACCCGATCGATTTCGAAAATGCCGAAGGAAACCTTGGGTTGGCGAACGCCCTGCTCGGCTATTTTGCCGACAAGCTGCCGGTGTCGCGGCTGCAGCGCGATCTGTCCGACTCGACTGTCCTCCGTAACGTGGGCGTCGCCATCGGCCACTCCGTGCTCGCCTACGGGTCGCTCGCGGCGGGCCTCGGGAAACTCGAGCTCGATCCGGTGCGCGTGGCGGAGGATCTGGCGCGCGCGTGGGAGGTGCTCGGTGAGGCGGTGCAAACGGTGATGCGCGCGCACGGCATTCCGGAGGCCTATGATCGGCTGAAAGCGTTCACGCGCGGCCGCACCATCGACGCTGCGAGCATGCGGGAATTCATCGCCTCGCTCGAACTGCCCACCCCGGAAAAGGAGCGCTTGCTGAGCTTGACGCCCGCGACCTACCTGGGATTGGCGCCGCTCCTGGCGAGCCGCCGGCGGGATTCATAGTCCGACAGGCCCCCGGTGCTCACCTTGAGAGCCCACCGTAACTACCGAAGTTAAATCCCTGGGGGATATGACAACTGTACGTCCGAAACGTGACGCAGTTAGCACAGAACCATCGAAGTCCAACGGTACTATCGGGCTCAAACTACGCGAGGCCGGGCGAATTGCCCGTAAGCCTCCTTGTGAGGCGGGTCGGATATGGCGGGAAACTCGGACGAACCGGTGAAATCGGTCATGGACAAGGGTCCTTTGGCCCCCGGAGAGGTCTACACCGGGTCGAGTACCCGAACGATTCTCTCCACCATGCCCGAGGTTCGCGAAGCCAGCCTCAAAGTGGCCAAGTCGGCGCAGCGTCTGCTGTCGATCTTTACGCAGGATTTGGAACCCTTGATCTATGGCGAGGAGCCGTTCCTGGAGGCCATCAAGCGCCTGGTATTGGCGCGATCCTACGCCAAGGTGCGCGTCCTGCTGGCCGATCCGTCGCGCGCCATGGTCGACAACAACCGATTTCTGGCGTTGGCGCGGCGCCTGACCAGCTGCATCGACATTCGGGCGATGAGCCTGGAATACCCGGCGAGCGCCGGCGCATTCATCATCGCCGACGACAAGGCCCTGGTGTATCGATTGCAGGCGGACCGCTGGGACGGCATCTCCGACATGAACGATCCTGCCGTGGTGCGCCGCTATTTGAACTTCTTCGATGAAGTGTGGCAAACGAGCATGCAAGAATCGCAAATGCGGCAAATGCTGATGTAGTCTTCGGCCGTGGGCTCGCCCCGGTATAATGGGCGCATGCCGTCGGCTTCGCCCCACTCTGATTCGATAAACCTCGAGTTGACCGGCACCGGTGCCGGCACCGTCATCGTCGGCATGTCGGGCGGTGTCGACTCGGCCGTCGCGGCGCTCTTGTTGCAGCGCGCGGGCTATTCCGTACAAGGCCTGTTCATGGCCAACTGGGACGGCGATGACGATGCCTACTGTACGACCGCAGCCGACTTCCAGGATGCGGCGCGGGTCTGCGAGATCCTAGGTCTCCCGCTGCATCGCGTCAGCTTCGCCGCGCAGTACCGCGAACGCGTATTCGCGCATTTCCTGCGCGAGTACGCCGCCGGACGCACGCCGAACCCGGATGTATTGTGCAATCGCGAGATCAAGTTTGGCGTGTGCCTGGATTATATGCACCGCCTCGGTGCCTCGTGGATTGCCACGGGACACTACGCCCGGGTGCAGCAGACCGAGGCCGGTCCGATCTTGCGCAAGGCCGTCGATGCCGCGAAGGACCAGAGCTACTTCCTGCATGCGGTCAACTCCGCGGCGCTCGCGCAGACCCTCTTTCCGATCGGCGGGATGTGCAAGTCCGAGGTGCGCAAGCTGGCGCATGCCGCCGGACTGCCGGTGTACGACAAACCCGACAGCACCGGCATCTGCTTCATCGGCGAACGTCCCTTTCAAGAGTTCCTGAGCCGCTACCTGCCGACCGCACCCGGACCCGTGGAAACTCCGGACGGGCGGGTGATCGGCGAGCACCGCGGGCTCGCGCTGTATACGCTCGGCCAGCGTTCCGGGTTGGGCATCGGTGGACGCGCGGGTGCCGCTGCCGCACCTTGGTATGTCGCCGACAAGAACACCGCGCGCAATGCGTTGATCGTCGTTCAGGATCAGGACCATCCCTTGCTTCAGTCGGATGCCTTCGATGTGGAGCAGATGTGCTGGTTGAGTCCGAGCGAGATTCCCGATCGGCCCTTCGAATGCACGGTCAAGACGCGTTACCGCCAAGCGGATCTCGAGTGCCGCGCGTACCGGGCGCGCCGTACCAATCATGCTGAGCATGCTGAGCATGCCGACGATGCCGATCGTGGCGATCAGGAATGGCACGTGAGGTTGAACGTGCGCGCGCGGGCCGTCACACCCGGTCAGTACGCGGTATTCTACGACGGCGACCGCTGTCTGGGCGGCGGCGTCATCTCGCGCAGATTCAATTCGCGCGCTGCCTCCACCGCCCCCGCAGCGATTGCCGAACAGCCTGTCTGAGGCAGGTCCTCTGCTGCGACGATGTCCCTAAGTCAGACAGACCGCTGGTCTTTTGGCTTATAATTACCGCTTTTCCGCGGAGGGCGCATGACCGACAGCTTCAAGGCGAGAACTACACTCAAGGTCGGCGCCAAAGAATACGAAATCTTGGGCCTCAACGCGCTCAAGTCGCGCAATGTCGAGCGTCTGCCTTTCTCGCTGAAGATTCTGCTCGAGAACCTGTTGCGCTTCGAAGACGGCGTGAATGTGACCAAGAGCGATATCGATGCACTGTTGAACTGGGATCCGAAGGCGCTGCCCAATCATGAAATCGCGTTCACGCCGGCGCGGGTCATCATGCAGGATTTCACGGGGGTGCCATGCATCGTCGATCTGGCCGCGATGCGCGAGGCCATCGTGCGGCTCGGCGGCGATCCGCAGCGCGTCAATCCGCTGGCGCCGGCGGAGCTCGTCATCGATCACTCCGTGCAGGTCGATGAATATGGCGCGGCGGACTCTCTCAAACACAACAACGAGATCGAGTTCCAGCGCAACGGCGAGCGCTACATGTTTCTGCGCTGGGGACAAACGGCGTTCAGCAACTTCAAGGTGGTGCCGCCCAATACCGGCATCGTGCATCAGGTCAACATCGAGCGCCTGGCGCGGGTGATTTTCTCCGCTGACGCCAACACCGGCGGCGGCGCGACGCCGACGCTCGCCTATCCCGACACATTGGTCGGCACCGATTCGCACACGACCATGGTCAACGGATTGGGGGTGCTCGGTTGGGGCGTCGGCGGCATCGAAGCCGAAGCCGCGATGCTCGGTCAGCCGGTCACCATGCTCATTCCCCAAGTCATCGGTTTCAAGCTCACGGGCAGCCTCCCGGCGGGGACCACCGCGACCGATCTGGTGCTGACCGTGACGGAGATTCTGCGCAAGAAAGGCGTGGTCGACAAATTCGTGGAGTTCTTCGGCGACGGCCTCAAGGGCCTGCCGCTCGCGGACCGAGCCACGATTGCCAACATGTCGCCCGAGTTCGGTTCCACCTGCGCGATATTCCCGATCGACGAGGAGACGGTTCGCTATCTGCAGCTCACCGGCCGGCCGGCCGAACAGATCGCGCTGGTCGAAGCCTATGCGAAGGCGCAGGGTCTGTGGCGCATCGACGGTGCGAAGGCAGCGGACTACACCGACGTGGTGGAACTCGATCTCGGCACAGTCGAACCCTCGCTCGCCGGCCCCAAACGGCCGCAGGACCGCGTGCCCCTGCGCAGCGCCAAGAATGTCTATCAAAGCAGCGTGAAGAAAATGGCCGAGGAGCGGACCCAGAAGAACCCCAAGGCCACGGGATCGGCCAGGGCCGGTGCCGGCGCCTCGAGCTTCGAGGTAAAGGACGGTGCGGTGCTCATCGCTGCGATCACAAGCTGCACCAATACGTCGAACCCGGTGGTGCTCGTGGCCGCCGGACTGCTCGCGCGCAATGCCGCCGCACGCGGCCTCACCTCCAAACCGTGGGTGAAGACCTCGCTCGCACCCGGCTCACGCGTCGTCACCGACTACTTGCAAAAAGCAGGATTGCTGAAAGACTTGGAGGCGCTTGGCTTCTATACCGTGGGCTACGGATGTACTACTTGCATCGGAAACGCCGGCCCGCTCAGGCCCGAGATCTCAGAGGCTGTCAAGGCAGGCGATGTCGTGGCCTGTTCCGTGCTCTCCGGCAATCGCAATTTCGAAGGCCGCGTGCATCCGGAAATCAAGATGAACTTCCTCGCCTCCCCGCCGCTCGTCGTGGCGTACGCGCTCGCCGGTAATCTAGACATCGACATCACCACCGAGCCGTTGGGCAGCGACAAGAACGGCAAGCCGGTCTACCTCAAGGACATCTGGCCGAGCGCTGCCGAAGTCGCGCAGACCGTGGGCGCCTCGGTCGACTCGGCCATGTTCATCAAGGGCTACTCCGATGTATTCAAGGGCGACGCGAACTGGCAAGGCATCAAGACACCGAAGGGCAAGATCTATGCGTGGGACGCCAAGTCGACCTATGTGAAGAACCCACCGTATTTCGACGGCATGACCATGACACCGGCGGCCGTGTCCGACATCAAGGGTGCGCGCGCGCTGGCGGTGCTCGGCGACTCGGTGACGACCGATCATATCTCGCCCGCCGGCAACATCTCAAAGTCGAGTCCGGCGGCCAAATATCTCATGGACCAGGGCGTCAAGGCGGCGGATTTCAACTCCTACGGAGCGCGGCGCGGCAACCACGAGGTGATGATGCGCGGCACGTTCGCCAACATTCGCCTGCGAAATCTGCTGCTCCCGGGCACGGAGGGCGGCATCACGCTGCACATCCCGAGCGGAGAGACCTTGTCGATTTTCGATGCCGCGATGAGATACAGGGCCGACGCCACGCCGCTCGTGATCCTGGCAGGCAAGGAGTACGGCACCGGCAGTTCGCGCGACTGGGCCGCGAAGGGCACCATGCTGTTGGGAGTCAGGGCCGTGATCGCCGAGAGCTTCGAGCGCATTCACCGCTCCAATCTGATTGGCATGGGCGTGCTGCCGCTGCAATACACCGGAGGACAGAGCACCCAAGCGCTGGGGCTCACCGGCAAGGAAACATTCGAGATCGTCGGACTCAACCGGGGCGCCGCCAAGATGGTTAGGGTCATTGCACGGGCCGATGATGGCAGCCTGACCGAATTCGAGGCGCGCCTGCGCATCGACACCCCGAAGGAACTCGATTACTACCAGCACGGCGGGATTCTGCAATACGTATTGCGGCAACTCGTCACAACCAACAAGGCGGCCTGATCTATGACCCTCACGATGTATACGGCCACGGTGCCGACCTGCGTTCGCGCCCTCTCGAGTCTTACAGCGATTTTGGAAAAGGCCGTGGCCTTTGCCGAGGCTCGCAAAATCGACCCCGAGGTATTGCTGGGCACGCGGCTTTTTCCCGATATGCTTCCGCTCGGCGCACAGATCCACATTGCCAACGATATTTCGCAGGGCGGCGCCGCGCGACTCGCGGGCGTGACCGTTCCGGTGTTCGAACAAAAGGCGCGCAGCTTCGGCGAATGGATTTCGGCGACAGGCAATACGATCGCCTATTTGCAATCTTTGAAGCCGGCGCAATTCGAGGGCGCCGAAGACAAGACCGTCACCTGGCAGACACGCTCGTCAACCAAGAACATGCAGGGAACGCCCTACTTGTTCCACCACGTGCTGCCGAACCTGTTTTTCCACGTCACCACCGCCTACGACATTTTGCGGCAGGCGGGACTCGAGATCGGCAAGCAGGATTACTTGGGGCGTTGAAGGCGTTTCACTCGCACAAACCGGCTTGCCATTCGACCGTGTCCACACGGATAGGGCGTGCTCGGTAGCGGAGACGCGGGCTCAAAATCAATCCCGGCCATAAGCGGCCACCGATGAGCCCGAAATCGTCGCCGGTCAGCGGTCATTCCTTCCGGCATTGACCCTCCTGTTGCCAAGAACCGTGCATTTCGCGGATATTTCAACGATCAATCACTCGGACGACGAACATGGGGATAGTGGGAGGGATACTCGGGGACGAGGACGAGAAGACAGCCGCTGAGGCACTTGGGTCTGAACTGAGCGTCGATGCGTTCGCCGCGGCTGTGGCGGCGCGTCTGTCGGCCGGCGATCCGGAGGTCGCGCGCGATACGTCTGCATATCTGAAGAAGCAGGCGCAGCTACTGGAGACCCAGAATAAGCACCTCGAAGAAGAGCACGCGCTGCGTTTGAGCAATCTCCGCGGCCAATCCCGCGAAGGCAGGCTGCGGCGCATCGGCATACGCCTGCGGCTGGGCTTTCTGGTCTTCGTTGCGCTGCTCTCGACGGCCATCGGGATCGTCCTCATCGTCATCGTCAGGGACGCGGCGACCTCCCGCAGCGTCGTCATTGATCCTTTCGATGTTCCAGCCGGACCCGCAACGGCCGCGGTCAACGGTAAAATCATCGCCGCCGGGCTGCTTGATGTCCTGAGGAGGATTCAGTCTGCCAACCGTACGGTGGCCGAGGGTCGACAGCTGGCCAACGCGTGGACAAACGAGATATCGGTCGAAATCCCCGAGACGGGTCTCTCCGTCGGGCAGATCGAGCGGGTTCTCAAGGACCACTTGGGTCATGATCAGCACGTCGAGGGGGATCTCATCGCGACCGAGAAGGGTGGGCTGGCGCTGACAGTACGCGCAATCGGTATCCCTTCCAAGACCTTCACGGATGAGGGCCGCAATTTGGACAAGCTCCTCACACAGGCGGGCGAATATGTCTATAGCCGGTCGCAGCCCGGACTGTGGAACAACTACCTGGTAAACAATGGCAGAGCCGACGAAGCCATAGCATTCTCCAAGGCCAACTACGCGGTTGTCGACGCGAGTGACAAGCCGTACCTGCTCAACGGATGGGGCAATGCAATCTTCATCAAGGGCGGTGAAAGAGCCAACTCGGAGGCGCTGCCTTTTTATCGGGAAGCCGTGCGCCTGAAGCCTGATTATTGGGTCGCTTACAACAACATCATGGGCTCACTCATGGCCGTGGGCGATGAGGAAGGCGCTGTCCAAACAGGCGAGCAACTCAAGAAGTTGGGTGGAGGCAGGCCCGGGCGAGTTCCAGAGGGCATGTACCAAAATTACGATGCCTTGCTTTACGATCTGCAAGCTTACCGCGCGGACCAAATGGCTGACTTGGAATCCCATGGCGGCGTAGGAACGTTGATCACCGGCGCGGGCGCGGAAAATCTGCAGATAGCGGAAACCGAAGCGCAGATGCACGACACGGTGGCACCTGCCTTGCGTCTCAAGACAACGACGGTCGATGAGAAAGACATATCAAGTGTCGCCGCTACTGCGAATGTCCGTGCATTTCTGGCAGAGGAAGCGGGAGATCTCAAGGCTGCGGCCCGGGAGTGGGACAGCTTCGCGGTGGCCTATGCCGATCCTGTCGTTTCGACCGCCAACCCCCAGCAAATCTGTTTCGCTGCTGTGACCTACGAAAAGACCGGGCAACCCGCAAAGGCGGACGCTGCACTGAAGCCCTACGGCGACCCACCCCTTGTCGATTGCTTCCGCTTCAAGGGCGATGTGCTGGATCTGCGTGGGGACTGGGCGGGTGCACAGGAGTGGTATGCCAAGGCGGTGAAGCTCGGTCCCAGTATTCCGTCGGGCTACTACTCCTGGGGAATGGCCTTGTTCAGGCACGGCGATCTTGATGGCGCGACGGCGAAGTTCAAAGACGCCAATCATAAGAGTCCGCACTGGGCGGATCCGCTGAAAGCCTGGGGCGATGTGCTCGTCAAGCAAGGCAACACGAAGGACGCGCTCGCAAAATACGATGAGGCACTCAAGTACGCGCCGAACTGGATGCAACTCAAGGAAGCGAAAGAGAGTTTGGCGAGACCGTCAACGTAATTTCGCTGCCGCCCTACGGCGAGCGGCCGAATAAAAATTCCCAATCCGGCGCGTAGGCGGCCACTTTGATCGTGCTCGAGTGATACGGATTGTCGCCTTTGACTTTGAAGCCGCTCGGCAAATCCAGATCGAACACGCGGATGTGGCTTGGCGGGATCTGCAGCGCTTGATAGGCCTGCGCGATCAGCGCGGCGGTTTTCTCGCGCCGATGATATTCGGCGTACCAGCGCTCGGGTGGCGTTGCGCCCGGTTCAATCAACCATGGCGCCAAGCGGCGGGAGTCACGTTGAAAATCCCACGGGCTCGAAAATAGCACCACTCGCGCGACGGGCTTTTGTTTCGCGATATACGCGGCCATGCCGGCGCCCTGCGACAACCCCGACACGACGATGCGAGGCCAATTCGGCTCGCCGCCTTCGAGATAATCCCCCCAGTGACCGGCCGCGTCATGCACATCGAGATATTGCAGCAGCTTGACGAGCCGGGTGACGATGGTCTCAGACTCGGTATTCGCGACTACGCTGTTGACGTCGCCCCCGAAGATCCGGCGCCGCCGAAAGTTGCCCGAACAGGAGGCGATCGGACTTTTCGGGCACACCTCAACCACCGCGGGTTCATCGTTGTACTCGAGACCAATGACGCGGTAACCCAAATGCGCCACCACGCCGAGCAATTGGGAAGCGTTCGCCGGCTTGCCGCCGGTTCCCGGCATGAAAACCACCAGTTGGGCCGCCGCTGTGGCTTCATCGTCAATCACCACGTAGTTGGGCTCGTTGAAACGGGTGATTGGAGGATCTGCATCCGAGGGGCGGATTTCCTGGACCACCAGGTTGCCGGCCGATACTGAGCCCATGAAAGGCGAGACAATCGTCCAAATGAGCGCGGCAGCCAGCGCCCGTGCGCGAAAGATCAGCGAATGGCGACCCATTTCTGCTGCGGCTCTGCTGCGTCGGCGTCAGTGTGCCGCGGGCACGCTCCCCGCCTCGATCAGCACCATCGCGCTCGGATCCAGGTGGTTCTTGATGGCGGCATTGACCTGATCGCGCGTCAGCGCGTTTAGCGCCTGCGGATAGCCGTCGAGCCAGCTCACATCGTAACCGCGTTGCACGTCCGCCAAAATGGTGTTCGCCAGACCGGCGGTGGTCGACAGGCCGACGAGGTAACCGCCGACCAAACCCTGCTTGCGCGCGGCCAATTCCTGATCGGTGATGCCGTTCTTCCACCAATTGAAGAGTTCACGGCGCGTCGAAGCGACGCCCTTCTCGAGCAGCGTCGGGGCGAAGCTCGCGGAGATATCCCAGCTGCCGTCCACGATGCTGTCTTCGGCCATGCCGGCGCCGATGTTGTACGTCAGGCCTTCCTTGTCGCGCACGGTCCCCATCAGCCGGCCGGTAAAGCCATGGCCGAGAATCGCCGTGCCCACGCGCAATGCCAAGGCATCGGGGTCCTTGTAGCGCAAGCCCGTCGGCTGGCCGAGAATCATCGACACGCTCGGCTTGTCGGCGAGCGGCACGGAGACTTCATGCGCAACGACGGGCGCGGCGGGCTTGCCGGAGCGCAGGTAATCCTGACCGCCCGTCCAACCCGAGAATGCCTTGCCGATTTCGGCCTGCGCCTCGGAAGCAACGACATCGCCCGCCAGGACCAGGGTGAGATGCGCCGGGCCATAGTATTTTGCGTAAAAGGCTTTGAGCTCTGCGAGCGTGGCGGACTTCGCGGCGGCCTCGTACTCGGTCACCGTATGCGGGCGGTTCGGATGACCGGCGGGAAATATCGCGCGCCCAAACGCTTCCTGGGCCCGGGCTTCGGTGCTCTGCTCGGAGCTTTGCAATGCACCGATGAACTGCTGTTTGGCCCGGTCGAATTCCTGCTGCGGAAACGCCGGTGTGCGCAGCTCCGCGGCTATCAAGCCCAGCACCATCGGCAAATCCTTCTTCAAGCACTTGCCATGAATCTCCAGCGATTGCGTGCCGACGCCGTAAGCGATTTCGGCGCCGACATTGTCGAGCTGTTCGGCAATCGCGAACTTATCCAGGGACTTCGTGCCACGGTCGAGCATCATGCCGGTGAGCGTCGCAATGGCGATGTTTCCCGGCTCGGCCATGGCGTCACCCGCGGGCAGTGCACCCAAGATCACGACGACGTCCTTCACTTCGGTGCGATAGGTGATCAGATCGACTCCCGCCACCTGTTCGCGGTGGCTCCGTTCGGCCATATTCGCGTAAGCCGCGGTGTTCGCCGCCTGCAAGGCGGTCACTACCAGGGCGCATAGAATGTGGTGTCGCATCACGAGCCTTTCTCCGTCGACGGCAGCACGGGAACGAACCAGCCCGTCGTGCTCTGATCCTCGGTGAGATACTGCTTGGCGACGCGCTGCACATCCGCGGGCGTCACCTGCTGCACCTTCTGCGGAAAGCTCACATAGAGCGTCCAATCTCCGACCGCGATCCACTCGTTGATCTCCGCCGCAGTCGCCGCGGTTCCGTCGCGCTTGTAGGCATCGGCGGCGATGTATTGCTGTTTCACGCGCGACACTTCGGCCGCCGTGACCCCATCGGTCTTGATCTTGGTGATTTCCGCCCACAGCGCCTTTTCCACCTGGGTATGTGTTGTACCCGGCGCGAGTGAGGCGAACACGGTATGCAGCGACAGGTCGCGATGCAGATCGGTGCCGGCACCGGCATTCAATGCGAGGCCTTGGTCGACCAGGGCCCGATACAGCCGCGCGTTCTTGCCCGAACTCAAGATGGCGTCGAGCATGTCGAGCGCCGGCTGATCCGCGTCGCGGCCGTTCGGCACCTTGTGGGCGATGATCACCGTCCCGAGTTCGCCCGGCCGCTTGACGATGACCCGCCGCTCTCCGCTCTGCGCCGGCTCCTCGGTGTAAATCACGGGAATGGGTGCGGGCGAATGAGAATACACGCCGTAATATTTCTTGATCAAGGTGAGCGTGGCCGCGGGCTCGACGTCCCCGATCACGGTCACGGTGGCATTATTGGGCCAATAAAAGGTGTCGTAGAATTCGCGCAATTTGGCGATGGGCACATGCTCGATGTCGCTCTTCCAGCCGATGATCGGATGGTGGTAGGGCAGCGCTTCGTACGCGGCCGATGTCACCTCCTCCATGAGGACGCTTTCGGGATCGTTCTTGCCGCGCTCGTATTCGTTGCGCACGACGGTCATCTCCGATTGCCGATCGGCCTCGTGCAGCCACAAATGGCGCATGCGGTCCGCCTCGATCGCGACATAGCCCTCGAGGCTGTCCGTCCCGATGGTCGCGAAATAATTGGTGCGGTCGTAGGAAGTGCTGGCATTGAACTGCCCCCCGACGCGTTCGAGGTATTGTTTGACGCTGTTGCCCTTCGGGTCGTTGAAGCCCTCGCTGCCCTTGAACATCATATGCTCGAGGATGTGCGTCGCCCCCGTGGTTCCGGTGACTTCGTTGCGTGAACCGACCTGATAAGTCACCTGGAAAGTCACCACGGGCGCGGAATGGTCGCGCAGCAGCAGCACGGTGAGGCCGTTGCTGTCGAGGCGATATTCGTCGATTCCGGCAAGGGATTTGACGTAGCTGTATCCGGGCACTGCGACCGATGCCGCGGCGGGCGCGGCGACCGACAGCAGCACGGTCAGGGTGGCCGCGCTTGCAGCGGCGATCACGGCAGACACGCTTTTGAATCTCTCAACCATACGGTCCCTCCACATTGAAGCGCGGATTGTAGAGGTTTATGCGGAGCGCTTGTCGACAATCACGTGGGGTTGACAATCATGCGGGGTCGACAATCATGCAGGCTGAACCATCATGCAGCCGCCGTCACCTCGTCGGTCCATACCCGAAAGCGCTGCAAGACATTGGGACCGAAGGTCATGCTGATGGCGACGTCCGCCGCGTCGCGCCCGCGCGCGATCAGCACGCGCCCGATGCGCCGCTGATTGTTGCGCGGATCGAAGGTGTGCCATGCGCCGCCGAGGTAGGCCTCGAACCAGCCGGCGAAATCCATCGGCGCGTCCATGGGCGGCACGCCGATGTCGCCGAGATAGCCGGTGCAATAGCGCGCCGGTATGTTCAAACAGCGGCACAGGGTGATGGCGAGGTGGGCGTAGTCGCGGCACACCCCGCGCCGTTCATGGTAAGTCTCCGAGGCGGTCTTGGTGGGCCGCGCGTGCTGATAGTCGAAGGCAATGTGGCGATGCACGAAATCGCAAATCGACTGCACACGTGCCCAGCCCGGCATCATGCCGCCGAACTGGCTCCAGGCCGTCGCCGACAAAAGTTCGGTTTCGCAGTAGCGGCTCGGCAGCAAATAGACCAGCGTTTCCTCCGGCAGCGACTGCACGGTGTGCTCGTAGGCGTTGGGAAAGCTCGGCTCGGCGATCCCTGAGTCGTTGATCAAGGCATCGGTGGTGACCAGAAATTCACCCGCCGGCGCGAGCAGCCGCGTGCACCAGTTGCCGAAAGTGTCCCGATACATGGACAGGGGGACCGGCGGAGAGGTGAGGATGCTGTCGGGCCGCACGAGATCGGAGGTGCGGCTGTAGTGCACGTTCAGATTCAGGATCATCGGGGTGGCTTGTGCGCAGTCGTATGCCAATTCATAGCCCAGTCGTATCAGCATCACCGCCACCGTCCAAGCGCGACAATCAGGTACTGTGCCATGAGGGTACCTGCGCTTGCACCGGACTCGGGCCAAAGAGCACGTAGTCCACGTCCTACGCGACTGGTTTATATTGGGGGATGACTGCGATGACGGACCGTGACCCGCAAAAGCCTTGGGTCGCGGTATTCGATTTGGATGGCACGTTGACGTGGCGCGATACGCTGATGCCGTTTCTGATCGGGTATCTGCGGCGCCACCCGCGTCGGCTGTTCGAGCTGTGGCGCCTGGCTCCCGCCCTGGTCGGTTTCGCGCTCGGCGATCGAGACCGCGGCCGCCTGAAGTCGCGGGCGATTCGGATGGTGATGGGCGGAGCGGCACGGACCGCCGTGGATTCCTGGGCCGAAACCTTTGTGAGCGATCTGATCCCGCATCGCCGGCTGCGTCCGGGGGCGCTCGCCGTGCTCGCAGCCCACCGCGAGGCGGGTGATCGACTAATCCTGCTCTCGGCAAGCCCGGATTTGTATGTGCCGCGTATCGGCAAGGCGCTGGGTTTCGAACGAATCATCTGTACCGAAGTGCAGTGGCGCGGCGAGCGGCTCGACGGCACCCTGAAAACGCCGAATCGCCTGGGAGTGGAAAAGCTGCGCTGTTTGGAATTGCTGCGCGCGGAGTATCCCGGTCTGCCGGTCGTCGCGTATGGCAACAGCGCCACGGACTTGGAGCACATGAGAAGCGCCGACCGCGCACTGCTGGTCAACGCCGGGCCCGCCGCCCGTCGCGCAGCGGTCAAGTGCGGCATCCCGGTTTCCGATTGGACGTGATGCGCCTCAGCGCTTCACTGTCCGCAAGGACTCGTGCACCTTGATCAGCAGGCTCTCGGTGGTCGCCCAGTCGATGCACGGATCGGTGATCGACATGCCGTACTCGAGTTTGGTCAAATCCTTGGGGATCGACTGGCTGCCGCCTTTCAGATGACTTTCGAGCATGAGCCCGACGATCGAGCGATTCCCCGCGGTGATCTGGGCGATGCAGTTCTCGGCCACTCCGGGCTGCTGGTTCGGGTCCTTGTTGGAGTTGCCGTGACTGCAGTCGACGACGATGGTCGCGGCGAGACCCGCCGACGTGAGTTCGCGTTCCGCCACGGCGATGCTCACCGCGTCGTAATTGACCCGGCCGCCGCCGCCGCGCAGCACGATGTGTGCGTGCGGATTGCCCCGCGTGCGAAACACCGCGGACTGTCCCTGTTGCGTGATGCCGAGGAAATGATGCGGATGGCGCACCGATTGCAGGGCGTTGATCGAGGTGGCGAGCGCGCCGTCGGTGCCGTTCTTGAAGCCCACCGGCGTCGACAGGCCGCTCGCCATTTCCCGATGCGTCTGGGATTCGGTGGTGCGTGCGCCGATGGCGGTCCAGGTGATGAGTTCCGATAGATACTGCGGCATGATCGGATCGAGCGCCTCGGTGCCGGCGGGCAGACCGATCTCGGCGATGTGCAGCAACAATTCGCGGGCGATGTGGATGCCCTTTTCAATGTGGAAGGAATCGTCCATGTCCGGATCGTTGATCAAACCCTTCCACCCCACCGTCGTGCGCGGCTTTTCGAAATACACGCGCATGATGAGCAGCAGCGTCGATTCCACCCGATTCGCAAGCTCCCTGAGCCTTCCCGCGTACTCGCGGGCGGCGGCCGGATCATGGATCGAACAAGGGCCCACGACCACGAACAGGCGCGGATCGCGCCGCTCCAGTATCGCCCGCACGATCTCGCGCGATTCGAACACGGTCTTTGCACCCTTCGCCGTCAACGGCAGGCGACGCTTGATCTCTTCGGGCGTCGCCAACAGGTCGCTCGAGGCGACATTGACGTTCTGCAACTGATCCTGGATGGGCGGCACGATCTTGAGAGCCTGGCTACATGGATGTTCTGATGGTCCAAAGCTCCGGAAAGAACTTCAGTTCCAACGCTTTCGTCAGATAAGACACGCCGCCGGTGCCGCCGGTGCCGCGCTTGTAGCCGATGATGCGTTCGACGGTCTTGACGTGCGCGAAGCGCCACAATTGAAATTTGTAATCGAGGTCGACCAGGCGCTCCGCGAGTTCGTATAGATCCCACTCCTTGACGGAGTTGTGATACACGCTGAGCCACGCCGCGGCGACCTGTTTGCTGGCCTGATAGGGCAGCGTGAAATCCCGGTCGATGGACTCCGCCGGGATGTCGAGCCCGCGCCGGCTCAACAGGCGCAGCACCTCATCGTAGAGGCTCGGCGCACGCAGCGCCCGCTCGAGCATCTCATAGGTGGGCGGATCGGCGCGGAAGACCTTGATCGTGTCGGCATGCTTGTTGCCGATGAGGAATTCGAGCATCCGATACTGCGGCGATTGAAAGCCCGAGGACTTGCCGAGCGTGTTGCGAAACGCGGAATAATCGTGCGGGGTAATCGTCGCGAGCACGTCCCACGATTGCAGCAGTTGCTGCTGTATGGTCGAGACGCGCGCCAGCATCTTGAAAGTGGGCCCAAGATCGTCGCGCCGCACGCAATCGACCGTGGCGCCGAGTTCGTGCAGGCACAGCTTCATCCATAACTCGGACACCTGGTGGATGATGATGAAGAGCATTTCATCGTGCTGGTAAGACAGCGGATGCTGGGCGCTCAAGAGCTTGTCGAGATGGAGATACTGCGAGTAGCTCACCGATTCGCTCAAGTCCCAATGAACCTGCTCGTCGGAGAGGTCGACGAAGGGCTTGACCCGCGGTGTGATCTCGGTCATGGCCGGCTGAATATCCAGACCGGCACCGTCCGCCAGCCGGCGAGCAATTCGCGGTCCAGGCGCCGGTAGTCGGGCTCGATCTTCTCCACCAGACGCCAGAAATTCGCCGAGTGATTCATGTGTTTGGTGTGCGCCAGTTCGTGGACGAACAGGTAGCGCACCACGTCGGGGCGAAGGAATACCAACGAGCAGTTCAGGCTCACGGTCCCCCGCGTCGAACAGCTCCCCCAGCGCGTTCGCTGGCAGCGGATCGCCACCCGCGCCACGGAGTAATTCAGGTCTGCCGCCAGTTGCAGCAGGCGCGGCGACAGTCGCTCGTAGGCGGCCCGCTTGAGCCATCCCTGCAGCAAGCCGCGCGCGCCACGTTCATCCGGCGCATGTACGACGATGCGGCCCTGCGCCTGCTCGAGGCTGCGCCTCGCCGCGCGGCGCCATTCGACGGCAAATTTCTCGTTCGTGAGGCCAAATTCGATGCTTCGCGGCACGGGGTCCGACGGTGCCGCAAAGCATTGCATCGCCGCCACCTTGCGATCGATCCAGGGGGTGAAGCGCTGCACGAAATCGCGCACTGTGTGGGGCTTGACGCCGACCGGCACCACGATTTCGACGCGGCCTCCGACGTGCACTCGCGCCGTCAGCCGCCGCGCACGTGCACTGACCCGGACGGCGAACGAGTCGCCCGACGTGCGCGTCTCGAACAACGATAACTGCGTGCCTTGTGGCTTCATCGCGCCGAATGATAGCAGGTTCGTGCGCGGCGGCGGCGGCGCCTCGAGGTGCTATGGACGCGTCAGAAGCGCCAGTTGGCGCTGCGCGGCCTTGTACTCGGGCGCGACGATCAAGGATTTCTCGATCCAGTTTCGAGCCCCCAATCGATCGCCGCGCATGACGAGTTCCCGGCCGAGCGCCAGGTACGCCTCCGCGTGTCCCCAGCCCGGCGCGTCCGTGCGGGTGGCCGGGGACTCATCGAACAACTGCGCGGCAAGCTGCAGCTTCGCAAACGCGGCCTGATGTTCCGCGGAATTCTGGTTTGACCGCGCCAAGCCATTCATCGCGATGAGAAATACCACACGCGGATTGCGCGGGGCCGATTCGGAGGCCTCCTTGAGCCGGTCCGCCGCGCGTGACCGCAGCAGGACGGCTTCGATTTTCTTGTGTTCCGCCAGTGACGAGTAGCAGGCCGACTGCAACGCCATGGCTTCCACGGATTTGACATCTTGCTGCAAGACCGGCTTGAGCTCATCGATGCAATCCGCCAATGCCGACTCGGCCACGCGGCCACGGTGCTCGCCGGCAATGAGTCCCATCCGATATTGCGCGTGCGCCAGGTGGTAGCGCAGCGCCGGGTCGGGATCGTCCTTCAGTTGGGCGCTCAGATTCTGAATCAGGCTGGCGAGGCTGTTGCTGTCCTCGGTTTGATACGCATAGAGGATTTGTGCCTGCAGGTCGCCGCCCTGCTCGGCCGCCGCCCGCAGCCCCGAGGGCATCGTCATCCACACGAGCACCAGGCCCGCTGACAGGAGATTTCTGGCGATGATCATCATGAGACCCGCGTTTACAATGGCAGCATGAAGATATCACTAATCGATATTGGCTCGAACCTCACCCACGAAAGCTTCGCCTCCGATCGTGACGCGGTGATGTCGCGAGCGCTCGCGGCCGGGGTGCGCCGTCAGATCGTCACCGGGACAGACCTCGTGAGTTCGCTCGAGGCCTTCGGGTTGGCGGCGGCGAGTCCGTCCATCCTGTCGAGCACGGCCGGTGTGCATCCGCATCACGCGCACCGCTTGACCGCCGCGGTGCGCGCGGAAGTCTGGGATCTGCTCCGCCGGGACGAGGTGGTGGCGGTCGGCGAATGCGGGCTGGACTATTTCCGCGATTTATCGCCGCGTGAGGCGCAGCGCGCGGCCTTCATCGCACAACTGGAAATCGCGGTGACGGTGCGCAAACCGGTTTTTCTCCACCAGCGCGACGCGCATGACGACTTCACCGCCATCCTCGAGGAGTATGCCCGCGACCTCGTGGGCGGCGTCGCGCATTGCTTTACCGAAGGCCCTGCGGAACTCGCGGACTACCTCGAACTCGGTCTGTCGGTCGGCGTCACGGGCTGGATCAATGATGAGCGTCGCGGGCAGCGCCTGCGTGAGGCGCTGCCGCTCATTCCGGCCGATCGATTGATGGTGGAGACGGACGCCCCGTACCTGTTGCCGCGCGACCTCGTCCCGCGGCCGGCTTCACGGCGTAACGAGCCGTCGTATCTGCCGCATATCGCCCGCACCGTGGCGCAGTTGCGCGGCGAGACTCTGGACAGCGTGGCCGCGTCGACCACACGCAACGCTTGCCGGTTATTCGGCCTCAAAGATTGGTGAAGAGGTGCGGGCTCGGCCGCAGTTGCGCGACCAGCCGCGCCCACGCGTTCGCGAACATGGCGAAGGCCGGCGATGACTTCATGCTGCGGTCGACCACCGGGAACTCCACTTCGATGCCGTCGAGCATCAGCACCCATTTCGGGATGCCCTTGGTGAACTTTCCGACGTTGGAAAACAGCAGGCGCCCCTCGACCGGCACATCCCCGACCAGCGCCTTGACCGCCGCGATCCGGTCATAGAGCGCAGGCTGGGGGTTGTCGAAGGTGAAGCGATGACCCCGGCCCATGACGGTCCAATCGCTCATCTGATCACCTCCGAAGATGAGGCCGGCGACGCGCCGCGTGTCGAGCACGAGCACCCCGCGCGGGGTGAGCAGGATGTGATCGATATGGATGAAGCCCCCCATCCCGTCGGGCACGAGAACCTGGTGGGCGGCCTCGAACGCGATCCGTTCCAGGCGCACCAGCAGCGACCGGCGCCGGGCGCGGCGCTGATACACGCGCAGCCCCCAGAACGCGAGGGCTCCCAGCACCACCGCGGCCGCACCGCTCCAAATCCATTTCGGGTCTATGACAATGCTGGTCATTCGAGCGCGGCGGCCAGATCCTCGATCTTCGCCGGCAAATCCACGATGTGACGCGGCAGACGCAACAGCCGATCGAGACTCTCCGGAACGACGAGCGCCTTGCCGATGATGGGTTCCACGATCTCATTGAACTTCGCCGGGTGCGCCGTGGCCACGACGACCCAGGGGCGATCGCGGCGTTCAGCCGCGCTCAAGCGGTGGTAGACTTCCGCCGCTGTCGCGGTGTGCGGACACCATTCGCGTCCATAGCGCATGAAGTCTTCTCCGATTCGGATGCGGATTGTAGCGTCATCGACGCTGTCCGCGCTCAATTGTTCGCGGATTGCGTCCAACGTAGGGTAGCGCGCCCGAATGCGTTCCATGTTGCTCGGATTGCCGACGTCCATCGCCGAGGCGAGGGTCGCGATGCTGGGGCGTGGCCGCCAGACTCCGGTTTCGAGGAAATCCGGCACCGTGCGGTTGGCATTGTGAGCGAGGATGATGCGCGCGATGGGGAACCCCAATGCGCGAGCCCAGACGGCGGCGAATGCATTGCCGAGATTTCCGGCCGGCACGATGTAAGAAGCGTGCGCGCCGGTGCGGCGCTCGATCTCGAGACTGGAAGCCGCGTAGTAGACCGTCTGCGGCAACAATCGGCCGATATTGATGCTGTTGGCGGAACTGAAGCGGTGCCGGCGGCGCAAGCCCGGATCGCTCAGCGCCTCCTTCACCAGCCGCTGACAATCGTCGAATGTGCCGTCGATGCGCAGCGAAGCGACATTCTCTCCCCAGCATGTCAATTGCTGCTCCTGGCGGGGACTCACCAGGCCTTTGGGATAGAGGATCACGACGCGCACCCACGGACGACGATGGAAAGCCGCCGCCACCGCGCCGCCGGTGTCGCCCGACGTCGCCACCAAGATCGTCAAGGGCGTCGGATCCGATGTCTCGAGACGCTGCAGGCTCTCGGCCAGAAAGCGGGCGCCGAAGTCTTTGAAGGCCGCGGTCGGACCATGAAACAATTCGAGCGCAAACAAGGGGTCCGCAGATCCGGCGACGGCGGTCGTCGGGGCGCTCACATCGAGGGCCGCATCGACGATTGAGCTCAAGCTCGCGCGCAGGGGATCGCCTTCAAAAAATCCGTCGAGCGCGGCCCGGCCGACGTCGGGCAGACTCGAGAGCCCACGGAACGCGGCCGGATCGATCGCCGGCAATCGGGTCGGAATATACAAGCCGCCATCGGGAGCCAGCCCACAGGCAATGGCCTCGCTCACGGACACGGGCGGCGCGCCGCCGCGCGAACTGACGAACCTCAAGTCCGGCATCAGGCCTTCACCACTCGGGCGCCGTAATTCTCCATCCCGGAAATCCAGTAATCGGACTGCAAGCCGTGGCCGGCGAATGCCGCCACCATGGCGCCGCGCACCGCCTCGGCATATTGGATCTCGGCCCATGCGAACACCGTCGGTCCGGCTCCGGAGATCGAACAACCGAGCGCGCCCGCGGACATCGCGCCGCGCTGCACGTCCTTGAAACCGGGGATCAACGAATGGCGCTGCGGCTCGATGATCACATCGTTGAAGGAATCGCGGATCATGTCCAGATCGTTCGAATAGCAGCCGCTGATGAAGCCGGCCAGATTGGCGCTGGCCCAGACGAAATCCGATCGGGTGACGTCGGTCTTCAGGATGGCGCGCGCCTCGCGCGTACCGAGATACATATGCGGATGGGCGAGTACGCAGCGCAGCGAGGGCGGCACGGGAATCTGCTTCACGCGAGGATGATCAATGCCCACCGTCAGGGTCAGGCCGCCGAACAGACAGGGCGCGATATTGTCGATGTGCGCGGAGCCGCTCGCGACGATTTCGCCTTCCATCGCAAATTGCAGCAGTTGCAGCCGCGGCACGGGCGCCAGCAGCAGCGCGTTGGCGGCCACCACCGCCGCCACCGCCGAGGCGGCCGATCCGCCCAGCCCCGAGCCGAGCGGGATGCCTTTTTCGATGTCCATTTCGAAACCGAAATCCAGCCCGAGCGCCGCATGCATGGCCTGCACCGCGCGGCCCGCCGTGTTGTGCTCGGGTTCCACCGGCAATTCGCCGGCGACCCCGGTGATCGAGCGAATCCGCACCACGGGCTCCTCGATCCGGCGCAGACGCACGCGGTCGCCGACCGCCTCCACGGTATGACCCAGAATATCGAAGCCGATACCGACATTGGCAACGGTTGCAGGCGCGAACGCCGTGACGTCGGTCAGCATTACAGGTGCGCGCCGAGATAGGCGGATAAGCGCAGCAGATCCGAGAACACGCCGGCGGCCGTCACTTCCGGCCCCGCTCCCGGACCTTGCACGATCAACGGATTCTCGCAATACCGTCGGGTCGCGAATCGCACCACGTTGTCGGTCAATGCAATGTTCGCGAATGCATGTTTGGCGTCCAGACGAATCAACCCCACGGTCGCCTTGCCATCCACATCGATGCGCCCCACGTAGCGCAGCACCTGATTTTTCGCGCGCGCGTCGGCGAGCGTCGCGGCCATCGTCGCATCGAATTCAGGCAGCCGCGCCATGAATTCATCGACGCCGCATTTCTCGAGGGCCTTCGGCACCAGTCCTTCCACCTGCACGTCCGACATTTCCAGAGTCAATCCCATTTCGCGCGCCAATATGATCAACTTGCGGGCGACGTCGAGCCCGGACAAATCATCGCGCGGATCCGGCTCCGTGTATCCCTTGGCCTTGGCGTCGCGCACGATCGAGGAGAATGATTCGCGCCCGTCGAACACATTGAAAAGATACGCCAAAGTGCCCGAGAATATGCCTTCTATACGCGTAATTTCATCGCCCGTCTCGCGCAGATCGCGCAGCGTTTGGATGACCGGGAGTCCCGCGCCGACCGTCGCTTCATACAGGTAGTGCGTGCCCGCCGCGCGGCCCGCTTCCTGCAGTTCACGATAATACGGCATGGTACCGCTGTTCGCCTTCTTGTTGGGGGTGACGATGTGAATACCGCGCTTCAGCCACATGCCGTAATTCGCGGCGACGGCGGCGCTCGCGGTGCAATCGATGATGACGGTGTGCGGAATGAAGTCCGCCTGCACGTGATTCGCGAATTTCACCAGGTCCAGAGGCTCCCCGGCCGCCGCGAGCCGCTCGGCCCAATGATCGAGATCGACCGCATTCTGCTCGAGCAGCATGCGCGTGGAGGTCGCGATGCCGCGCACGCGCAGATCCAGGTTGAGCGCCCGCAGGCGTTCGATCTGCGAATCAATCTGCGCGAGCAGCACCCGTCCGACCGTCCCGGGTCCGATCAAGCCGATCGACAGGGTGTTCGGCGACAAATAGAAGGCCGCATGCACGGCGCGCAGCGCCTTGGCGCCGACCTTGCCGTCGACCACCACCGAAATGTTGCGCTCGGAGGCTCCCTGCGCGATCGCCCGCACGCTGATGCCCGCATCGCCGAGCGAATTGAACACTTTTGCGGCGACGCCGTACGCGCCCGCCATGCCGTCGCCGACGACGGCGAGGATGCTCATGCCCAGGCCGACGTCCACCCGCTGAATCTGTCCATCGCGCAATTCCGCGTCGAACGCCCGGCGCACGGCGTCCTCGGCGCGCACCGCCTGGGCCGCCGGGATCGCGAAACAAATGGAGTGCTCCGAACTGCCCTGGGAAATCAATATCACGGAAATCCCCGCATCGCGCAGCGCACCGAACAGCCGGTGTGCGGTCCCCGGCACGCCGATCATGCCGGCGCCCTCGAGGTTCACGAGCGCGACCGGATCGATGGTGGTGATGCCCTTCACCTTGAGCGCCGAGACCGGGTTCGCGCAGATCAGCGTGCCGCGTCTCTGCGGCGCAAAGGTGTTGCGGATGTAGATCGGAATGTCGCGCGCGACCGCCGGCTCCATGGTTTGCGGGTGGATGACTTTCGCGCCGAAGTACGCCAGTTCCATGGCCTCGTTGTAGGACAGCTGATCGATGACCTCGGCATTGGGCACCAGGCGCGGGTCGGCCGACAGCACGCCGTCGACATCCGTCCAGATGATGATTTCCGCCGCATCGAGCAGGGCGCCGAAGATGGACCCTGAAAAATCGCTGCCGTTGCGTCCCAAGGTCGTTTGATTGCCCTTGGGGGTGGTCGCAACGAAACCGGTCACGATCAAGCGGCCCGTGAAGCCCTCCGGCACCAAGCGCTTCAAGTTCGCTTCGCTCACCGTCCATTGCACCGCCGGACCCAACGAGCCCCATTCGACGATCACGACATCGCGCGCATCGATCCACAGCACCTCGCCCTTGATGCGGCCGCGTTCGCGCAGAAACGGCGCAAACAGACGCGTCGACCAGATCTCGCCATAGCCTGAGATCACGTCGCGCATGGAGTACGTCGAGGAGCGGATCAGGCGTACGGTTTGCAGCATGCCGGCAATGTCGCGGCAATCCTGCTCCAGCTGCGCCACGTAGCGCTCGCACGCCGACTGGGAGACGAGCGCGGCCGCCAGTTCGACGTGCCGCCGCTTCAGGGCCAAAATGGCGGGGCCGAATTCACCGTCCGGCCGTTCCGCCAACGCGACCAATCCCAACAAGGCATCCGTTACGCCCCGGCAGGCCGACAACACCACCGCTTCGCGCGGGTTGTGGGAAGCCTCGATGATGTCGGCGACCCGACGAAAACAAGCCGCGTCCGCAACGCTCGAGCCACCGAATTTATGTACGATCCATTTATCCATACTTCACGCGCGCCCGTTTGCTTCGGGCGTTCTGCGCCTCATCCCTAGGAGCCCGGCTCCTGACCCGTGAGCGCCGGGACTCTAATCGCAGCTCGGGGAGCCTTTCAAGCTATTACGTCGCAACTTCACCGGCGCCTGGCCTGACGCGCGACCGGACCGGAGGGCGCCCCGGGGGCCGATGGGCCCGCACGGCCCGAGGCGCGCCCGGACTTGGGCAGGCCGGTGTGCTGCGTGCGAAATGCCGGCGCCGGCCGCATTCGATGCGCCGCAGCGGGTGACACCGACGCCGGGTGTTGGTAGGCCACGGGTTGGTACGCCGGGATGAGGTGGTGCTTGCCGTTGCCGATCAAATCCGCGCGGCCCATCCGCTTCAGCGCGTCGCGCAGCAGCGGCCAGTTGGCGGGATCGTGATACCGTAGAAAAGCCTTGTGCAGGCGCCGTACCTTGATGCCTTTCGGAACGACCACCTCCTCGCTCGCGCGGGAAATCCGCTTGAGCGGATTCTTGCCCGAGCGATACATGGCGGTCGCGGTTGCCATGGGCGACGGCAGGAATGCCTGCACCTGATCGGCGCGAAAGCCGTTTTTCTTCAGCCACAGCGCGAGCTCGAGCATGTCCTGATCGCGGGTGCCGGGATGCGCCGCGATGAAATAGGGAATGAGGTACTGCTCCTTGCCGGCTTCCTTCGAGTACTTGTCGAATAACTCCTTGAAGCGGTAGTACGTGCTCACTCCCGGCTTCATCATCTTCGAGAGGGGTCCGTCCCCGATGGCCTCGGGTGCAATCTTGAGGTACCCGCCCGTGTGATGCGTCGCGAGCTCGCGCACGTACTCGGGCGATTCGATCGCCAGATCGTAGCGCACGCCCGAGGCGATCAACACCTTCTTGACGCCCCTCAAGGTCCGCGCCCGCCGGTACAGGTCGATGAGCGGCGCGTGATTGGTATCGAGATTGGGACATACGCCGGGAAATACGCATGACGGCCGCCGGCACGCGGACTCGATGGCGGAGCTCTTGCAGTGCAGCCGGTACATGTTCGCCGTCGGGCCGCCGAGATCGGAAATCACGCCGGTGAATCCCGGCACCGTGTCGCGGATGGTCTCGATCTCACGGATGACGGAATCCTCGGAGCGGCTTTGAATGATCCGGCCCTCATGCTCGGTGATCGAGCAGAACGTGCATCCGCCGAAGCAGCCGCGCTGAATCGACACCGAGAACCGGATCATGTGGTACGCGGGGATTTTTTGCGTGCCGTACGCGGGATGCGGGCGGCGGGCGTAGGGCAATTCGTAGGTCGAATCCATTTCCGGGGTCGTCAACGGAATCGGCGGCGGATTCAGCCACAACTCCCACGGGCCATGGCGCTGCACCAGCGCCCGCGCGTTTCCGGGATTCGACTCGAGATGCAAAATGCGCGACGCGTGCGCGTAAAGGACGGCGTCCCGGCTCACTTGTTCGTAGGATGGCATGCGGATGACGCTGCGCGCGCGCTCGGCGTTCGGCACCTTGCGATAGAACTTCACCACCCGCTCGGAAATTCCGGCTAAACCTCCGGTGGCTGAGCTTGCTGAGTCTGAGCTTGCTGAGTCTGAGCTTGCCGTGGCCGAAGTCGAGCCGGCGGCAGCGGCGCCGCCGGAGGCCGCGGCGACAGGCTGCCCCTGGTTTGCCAGGCGATCCGATTCGCTCGCGTAAGGGTCGACGGGCGGATTCAAAGGACCCGGCGTATCCACCTCGGTCGAATCGATTTCGACCCAACCGCGCGGCATGCCGCGGCGCAAATAGGCCGTACCGCGCACATCCTCGATATCGCCAATCGCTTCGCCCGCGTGGAGGCGCCGCGCAATCTCGCTGATTTGACGCTCCGCGTTGCCGTACACCAGCAGGTCCGCTGTCGAATCCACCAACACCGAACGGCGCACCTGATCCGACCAATAATCGAAATGCGCGATGCGCCGCAGACTCGCCTCGATGCCGCCGATCACGATCGGCACGGACTTGAACGCTTCGCGAATCCGCTGTGAATAGACGATGACGCACCGGTCCGGGCGCTTGCCGCCCTGCCCGCCCGGCGTATACGCGTCATCGCTGCGCACCCGCCGATCGGATGTATAGCGGTTTACCATCGAGTCCATATTGCCGCCGGTCACGCCGAAGAACAGCCGCGGCGCACCGAGCGCTTCGAATGCCGCGCTGCTGCGCCAATCCGGCTGGGCGATGATGCCTACCTTGAATCCCTGGGCCTCGAGCACGCGCCCGATGATGGCCATGCCGAAACTCGGATGATCGACGTAGGCATCGCCGGTGACGATGATGACATCGCATCGATCCCAGCCGAGGGCGGCCATTTCGGCGCGCGAGGTCGGAAGAAAAGTTGCCGGCTTGACGCCGGCAACTGCTGCTTCACTGCGGGAAAATAAGGGGTTGGCGGATTGCACGCCCGGGATTAGGCCTGAAGGCGCAGCTTAAGTCATCAGCCGATGTCGACCGGAACATAAATCTGCGCATCGTCGCGCTGAATCAGCAGCGCGACGCTGTGCCCGGCCCGCGCGACCTCGCGCTTCAAGTCCGCCACGGAGGCGACCCCCGCGCCATTCACGCCCAAGACCACGTCGCCCGCCTGCAAACCGGCCGCAAGAGCCGGTCCGCTGACGTCTTCGACCAGCAATCGGCCTTTGGTATGCAGTTCTTGCTGCTCACTCGGCGCCAGTGGCCGCACCGCGAGACCGAGCTTGCCGCCGCCGTCTTCACTGGTTGCCTTCGCCGTCTGCGCCGGCTCGTCCTCGAGCAGCACGGTTTTCACGTTCACTTCGCTCGCCTTGCGATCGTGCCAGATCCCGATGTGGGCCTCGGTCCCCGGGGGGATCTCCGCGATGACGCTCGGCAAATCGAACGAATGGTCGATGTAGTGGCCGTCGACACTGGTGATCACGTCGCCCGGTTGCAGGCCCGCGCGCTCACCCGGACTCTTCGGTTCCACCGCGCTGATCAGCGCGCCATGCGGAGTGCCCAAACCGAAGGTCTGCGCCAGTTGCTGATTGACTTCCTGGACGGCGACGCCGATCCGGCTGCGGCTGACCTTGCCCTTGGTCTGGAGCTGATCCTTGACGTGCAACGCCAGGTCGATGGGAATGGCGAAGGACATGCCCATGTAGCCGCCGGTGCGGCTGTAGATCTGCGCGTTGATGCCGATGACCTGCCCGTCGAGATTGAACAGAGGTCCGCCGGAGTTGCCCGGGTTGACCGCGGCGTCGGTCTGAATGAACGGCACATAGTTCTCATCGAGCGAACGCGCGGTGGCGCTCACCACACCCGCGGTCACGCTGTTCTCGAACCCGAAGGGGGATCCGATGGCGACGACCCACTGGCCGGGCTTCAAGCGCGAGGAGTCGCCGAAGTGCACGATGGGCAGTCCGGTCGCCGCGATCTTGAGCAGCGCCACATCGCTGCGCTTGTCGACGCCCACCACCTTGGCGGCGAACTCGCGCCGATCGGTCAGCTTGACCGTCACTTCGGAGGCGTCGGCGACGACGTGCGCGTTGGTCAGCACGTAGCCGTCGGGACTCACGATGAAACCGGAGCCGATTCCATGGCTCGGTTGCGCATGTCCGGGGGGCATCTGGTGATGAAAGAACTGAGACAGCGGATCATCGCCGTCGGCGGGTTCGCCCAAGCCGCCGAATTTGGGCGCCTTCTCCACCACGCTGATGTTGACCACCGCGGCGCCGTTCTCGGCCACCAGGCCCGAGAAGTCCGGCAATCCGGTGACGCGCCCGGCCGCCGGGGCGGGCGACGAGGCAACCGGTGTCGTGGCCGGCGGCGCAGCCGCGGGACCGGCATCGGCCTGCGAGCGCTGATGCGCGACGACTACCACGAAGATGCCCGCCACCGCCGCGAGCGACCAAGTTCTGATGCTGCCCATTGAATTATGACCCCTCTGGAGGATAGATTCAGTTCCCGAACAGACCCCCTGGTTGGGTCATTGGTTGCAATTTTCCAGTTTAATTGCAAGTAATTTATTACACGACGGTAATTTGAAGGGCTCCGGTGACTCAAAATGTGAATTCCCGATGGGTCAAAGGCTTAACCTAAGCGCTACGCTGGCTGCCCTTACCAATAATCCTCCTTATGTTAGACGCGAGCGGACCCAATTTGCTGGTGGTGGGGGGCGATACCAAACGCCTTCAATGGCTCACACACCACGTCACGAGCCACTGGCCGAATGCCCAGGTGACCACGGTTCCCGCGGAGGAGCCGCAGTCCTTGACCCGGCTGGTGACCGAGCGCGCGCCGGATGCGGTGATCCTGCAGGTGGACTTCGCGAGCGAGGGGGCCGGGCGCACCGCTCTGCAGCACTTGAGCCAGATGCTGCGCGCACAGCCGGCGCTGTACTGCATCCTGCTCGCCGACAACGGCGATGAGATGTCCGCCGTCAAGACCCTGAAGGGAGGGGCCAAGGATTACCTGCCGCTCGCCCAGATCAGCCGGGATCAGCTGTTGGCGGCGATCACGGAAGCGTGCTCCAAGCGGCGAGCCGCCACCCAGGCGGCCAAGGTCCTCGCGCAGCCCGGCGGGGAGCCGCCGGGGATCGAAGTCCCGGGCTACAGCATCCTCAAGGAGATAGCCACCAGCAATTTCTCCAAGGTATTCCTCGGGCGCAGCGAGAATTTGCGGCGCAACGTCGTGCTCAAGGTCATGAACCGCGGCGAGTCGGCGCGCGAACTCGACGATGCCGAGCGTTTTCAGCGGGAATACGAAATCATCTCCAGCATCACGCACCGCGCCATCGTCGAAATCTACGACTTCGGCACCCTGCCAAGTCATCTGTATCTGGCGATGGAATATTTTCCGTGCGGCGATCTGCGCGATCGGCTGCGCAATCCGTTGAGCGTGGATGAGAGCCTCTATTACCTGCGCGCCATCGCCGAGGCGCTGCGGGTGATTCACGTGTTCGGTATTTTGCATCGCGACTTGAAGCCCGCCAACGTGATGCTGCGCGAGGACAATTCGCCGGTGCTCATCGATTTCGGATTGGCGCGGCGCGCGATCGACGAGGCGGCAATGACCGGCGTCGGCCAGGTATTGGGTTCGCCGTACTACATCAGCCCCGAGCAGGCCCAAGGCCAGCGCGTCGATGCGCGAACCGATCTCTACAGTCTCGGGGTCATGTTCTATGAAATGCTGACCGGCCAGAAGCCCTACAACGGGCGCAGCGCCCTGGCCATCATGGCGCAGCAGACGAGCTCCCCCGTGCCCACGCTGCCGCCGCCGACGGCGGCGCAGCAGCCCCTGCTCGACCGGTTGATGGCGAAGCAGCAGAGCGCCCGCTACGCGTCGGCCGATGAACTGCTGGCCGATCTCGGCCCGATGGTCGCCGCCGTCGCCTGACTGTGACGGCGGTCACACTGGCCGGAAGCCGACGCGCAGCATATGTCATCGGCGATCCGGGCTGTGACAGCCATCAAGCCGCCCCGCAACCGCGTTTGGCACGCTGTCGATTGATGTTTATCAGTCTCAAACGCTACGAACGCGAAAAGCAGGATCTGATCGGCGCGAGCAGCCGGTTGACCGATGCCATTCTGAAGAGCACCGCGCAGGGAATATTCCTGATCGATGCCAGAGGCAGGATTCAGCCGCAGGTGTCGAATTCGCTCGCGACCCTGTTCCGGCGCACGGATTTTTCGAATCTGACCTTCGAGAAACTGATCGCCCCGATCGTCTCGGCGAAGACGATGAGCGCGGCGCGCAGCCACATCGCACGACTGCTCGAGACGTCGCCAAGGACCGCCGCCGGCGAGGATTCGAATCCGCTGCAAGATGTGGCGGTCAAACTCGCCAACCCCGACGGCACTTCGGAGACGGCCCACTTCGCTTTCGATTTCAAAGCGGTCAACGAGGCGAATGAGCCTCCCGCGTGGCTGGTGCGGGTCACCGATATCACCGCCCGCGTGGAGCAGAATCGCGAGCTCGAGGATCTGCGGGAACGCATGCGCACGCTCGCCGAGATACTGCGCAGTGTCCTGCAGACCGGCGGGGCGCGCTTCGCGGCGTTCCTGCAAAGAGCCGACGCCTCGATGAAGACCATCAATGCCGTGCTCAAGAAGCCGGCGCGCGAGGCGGACGCATTTCGGGGCAAGCTCGAGGAGACGTTGGAAGAAGTCGACCGCCTGCGGCGCGACGCCGCGGCGTTCAAGCTGAGCGCGCTCGAAGCGGCGACCCGCCGGTTCGAGGATTCATTGCAGGATCTGCGCACCCGCGGCGCGTTGAGCGGCGGCGACTTCCTGCCGCTCGCCGTCAAGCTCGACCATTTGTTCGGACAATTCGCGCTGATCCGCCAGCTCGTCGCGCAGGCCGGCCCGATCGCCGAATCCGATGCGGGGCCGCAGACGCCCATGACCGATAACGGCACCCAAATAATCGAGGCGCCAAAATTCACGGCCCAGATGGCGGCGGAGGCCGCGGAGCAGTTCACGGCGCCGGCCCCGGCCGCGCCTCAGGCGCCCGTCGCGCCGCAGATGGCGCGGGAGACGGCGCGCGCAGGCAGCCTCGACAGCACCTTGGCGGGTTTGACCGAGCTGGTCGCGCAGGAGCACCAAAAAAACGTGGTGCTCGACTGCAAGGGCATTGACCTGGTCCCGCCGCGGTATCAGTCGACCATCAAGAATGTGGCGATTCAGCTGATTCGCAATGCCGTGATGCATGGCATCGAGAGCCCCGCCGCGCGCTCCGCGTCAGGCAAGAGGGCCCAAGGCACGTTGAGCCTCGAATTCAAGGTGTTGGCGGACAGCAGTTTCGAATTGCACTTCCAAGACGATGGCTGCGGCCTCGACCCGGACAAGGTCCGCGCCACCGCCGTTGCCCGGGGATTGCTCCCCGAGGAGACCGCGGCCCGGTTGCGGGATCGTCAGGCCATCAAACTGATCTTCAAGTCCGGCTACACCACCCTGGCCCAGGCGCCCGGCGAGCCCGCGCATGGCACCGGGATGGCGCTGGTGCGCCGCTACGTCCACGATGCCGGCGGCAAGATCGCCCTTGCCAGCCTCCTGGGCCACGAAACCCGCTTCAAAGTCACCCTGCCGCCCGTCGACACCGTCGCCGCTCCGGCACCCAGCGAAACCGCACACCCCGCCTCCGCGCCAGCCGCAAGCGCGGACGCCGCACCAGCAGACGCATACGCCGCCGCGGCAGACACACCAGCCA
>Ga0181537_10000353_pt1 | contig 43240 bp, 36 predicted proteins | sample PEATcosm2014_Bin_39_FD_119765 | JGI IMG/M metagenome (GOLD analysis project Ga0181537, IMG submission 119765) | Peatland microbial communities from MTU Mesocosm Facility, Houghton, MI, USA - PEATcosm2014_Bin23_10_metaG | ecosystem: Environmental > Terrestrial > Soil > Wetlands > Peat | place...
AGCGCCCTCTGCCGGTAGGCGAACATCCTATCAAAAGTACGCCGAATGAAAAGCGTGTCGGCAATTTTCCCTGCGAAGCCGAATCCAATGTCGTAGTCGATGAGATCGCGGACGATTGTACCGTTGACGCCATCACGCATTTGCGCGGAAAACTCATGGCGATGATGCCAGCTTTTGAACGGGCCCTTCTTTTGAACATCCGCGAAGTGATGATTCCATTCGACGTCTGTAATTAAGGCGGTCCATTTTGCACGGAAAAAAAGGAAGGGGATGGGCCGAAAACTGGTGATCACTTCTGTGCCAGGTCCCGCTAAATCATGTCCTTGGCGGGAAAGTGGACTCAAATTCAGTTCGACAATCCTCGTGGCGCTATCCGGCGGCATGATGCGCGGCAGGTTGTGGGGATCGGCAAAGAAAAGAAAAATTTTCTCCAGCGGAAACGGTACCCATTGCTCGAAGCGGAGGCTGGTCATCTGAAGCGTGACTATAGCGCGATGATGAATGACATACAATCTTGGCGAAGCAGGCTTTAACTCATGCGAACAAATCTGTCCATCTTGCTACTGGGACTACTGTGCAATTCGTGTCTTGCGCTCGATCAACCCTCCGCGCCGACTTATGGCGTGCGCATGGTGAATACCTGGATTCCCATGAAGGATGGAGTGCGTCTGGCGGCGACTTTGTATATGCCCGACGGAGCCAAGCCGGGCGAGAAGTTTCCCGCGCTGCTGGAGTATTTGCCGTATAGAAAAGATGACGATACTGCTGCGGAGGATTATGGTAAGCACGCTTATTTCGCCCGTCGCGGATATGTGGGCGTGCGCGTGGACATTCGCGGATTTGGTGCTAGCGAAGGCGTTCCGCCGGAACGGGAATATTCAGAGACTGAGCAGCAAGACTGCGAGCGGGTGATTCACTGGCTGGCCACGCAGCCATGGTCGAACGGCAGCGTGGGCATGTTTGGAATTTCGTGGGGAGGGTTCAGCGCTCTACAGATGGCGATGCGGCATCCTCCGGAGTTGAAGGCAATTATTGCCGTGGATGCGACAGCGGAATTGTTCCACGACGATGTGCATTACATGGACGGCATGGCGCACATCGACGAATTTGAGCTGAACATGGACATGGCTGAAGGCTGGACGGGTGCGCCCGATTACACGCTCGATGAAAAGGTTTTGGGCCCGCGTTTCGATGCGCCGCCGTGGTCGCTGCTTTATTTGAAACACCAGCATGACGGGCCGTTCTGGCGGGACCGGGTGCGGCCACTGAAAGAAATAAAAATTCCGGCATTTCTGATTGGGGGATTGCAGGATGGTTATCGAGACAACATCCCCGACATGCTGATGCAATCGAGCGGGCAGGTCAGGGCCATTGTGGGCCCGTGGAACCATACTTTCCCAAATGACGCCGGCTTCGGCCCCCAAGTGGAGTGGCGCGACCAGGCGATTCGCTGGTGGGACCATTGGCTGAAGGGCAAAGATACCGGAGTAGAAAACGATCCGCGACTGCTGATCTACATGCAGCACTGGCATCCGCCGGATCCGAATTTGACAACTGTGCCGGGCGAATGGCGAAGGGAGGATGCGTGGCCACCCAAAGAACAGGAAACTCAGACTTTATTCTTGCAGCCGAACCATACTTTGTCCGGTCAGCCTGCCGGCTCTGCTGTTCACCAGCTAAAGTACATTCCTACCGTCGGCGTCGAGGCTGGCTTTTGGTGGGGAGAATTGCTGAGCGATGTCCGTCCGGTGGACGCGTTCAGTTTGGTCTATGATTCCGCTCCACTCAATGAAGAAGTTGCCATTCTCGGGCGGCCGCAGGCGTTATTGCAAGTCTCTGCGGACGCACCGCTTGCGGATTGGTTTGCCCGCCTGTCCGACGTTGCGCCGGACGGAACGGTTACGCAGATCACCGGCGCAGGAATCAATGGAGCCCAGCGGGATTCCATGACCGATCCGAAAGACTTGGTTCCGGGCAAAGTTTATCCGATCAATATTGAAATGCATTTGACGTCGTGGGTGTTTCCCAAGGGGCACCGCATTCGTTTAGCGATTTCGAATGCGTTGTGGCCGATGATGTTGCCCACGCCGTACAACATGACCACGTCTTTGGATCTCGGCGGCGACGCGGGTTCGCGTTTGACGCTGCCGGCTGTGCCTGTGCAAGGCAAAGCGGCGCCGCCGTTCTCTGCGCCAGAAGCGATGGAGGAGCGAAAAGACATCAAGACGATGGGATTTCCCTGGCCCGGAGAATGGACCGTGGAGCGAGACGAGGCCCGACATATGACTACGGTGCACTGGAAGGGGCAGTATGGCAGCGTGTTCCCGTGGGGAAAAGAAACGGACTATGAGAAGCTTACGTACAATGCAGACGATGCTCATCCCGATATCACTTCGACGCTAGGTGAAGCGGAGAGTATTTTCGAATTGAAGGGCTGTACCCTGACCTGGCGTGGCCATCTTTCCGTCGCAACCGACCAAAAGAATTTTTATTACAAATACACGCGGGAATTGCTAAAAGACGGGCAGACGCTGAAGAGCAAGACATGGGAAGAGACCGTGCCGAGGGACCATCAGTGATCCACAGGCAAAACTAGTCTGCCGCAATGGAACCCGTCGGCAATCCCGCCTTCAAATCGGCCGCGAGCAACCGATGAAACAAATGCTCTCCTGCTTCGCGCCGGACCGAGAGGCGGCCAGCCCCGTACGCCCGTGACTTTAATCCACGCTGGACGGCCTCGCAGATGCCGAGGTCTTCATCTTGCACGCGGTTTCCCGTCGCGACGCTCATTTCGTTATAGGCGCGGCTGGCTTCGCTTACATCGCCAAAATAAAAATCGAAAATGACGCGGCAATGATCGGCGTCAACCGGGATGACGAGGTTCGTATCCATGTAGCCTTCGTAGCAGTTAATCATCAGGTTGGGATATTGCCAGAAGTACCAGGCCCGGTCGCCCTTTCGCGTGGCTCCGGTGGCTGCATCTTCATCGGATGAAACCATGGGGCTGGATTGCAGGCAATAGCGATCTTCATTTTCGATGGTGTATTGCTTGTAATCGAGAACGGAGCTGAGTCCCTTATGCAGATGAGGCACGTGATAGCCACCGTCGAGGTAGTTGTCCACGAAGACCTTCCAGTTGCAGGCGATGTCGTAGGTGCGGGAATCAAAATAGTGGAGTTTGCTCACGCCCAGCGGTGCAACACGCTTGACCAATCCGCCGAAGTAACTTGTAAGGCTTTCCGCCCTAGGGTCTAGATTGACGAAGATAAATTTTTCCCAGATTTCGGTTTTTACGGGAACGAGGCCGTTGTTCTCGCGCTTGAAATTATTTACACCGTCGAACTCCGGCATCCCTTTCAGTGAGCCGTCGAGGCCATAGTTCCAACCGTGATACGGGCAGTGCAAAATCGAAGCCTGGCCGCAGGGTTCGGTGACAACAGCCGCGGCATGGTGGCGGCATACGTTATAGAAGCCACGCAGCAAGGCATCGTTTCCGCGAACAACGACGATTGGTTCGCCGGCCACGGTGAAGGTTACGAATTGGCCAGGCTTTTCGACTTGGTCGGTACGGCCAACCATCTGCCAGCTTTTGCTGAAGACGGTCTGCTTTTCGAGGTCCGCGACACGTGGATCGATGTACCAGGAAGCCGGAATCGTGAAGGCCTCGGAGAGCGCTGCGCGGTCGTTGTAAGTCGCGAGGATGTCTTCGATGGAGCCGGACATAAACGTTTGTCCTCAGATTTCTATCTAGGCTGCCCGCTTTTCGGCACCAATAGCACGCTTCAACACATCAATGAATTGCGTGATGCGAGCTTCTTTCTTTTCTACCACGTTGCCCTGCCGCCGAAAGAGGCCGGGGTCGAGTTCTTCGGTGAGAAGCGCGTCTTGAAAGCGTTCCATGGTCCAGTCGAGAATGGACACGATCATCTCCTGGTCCATATCGCTGCGAAGTTCCTTTCGCTGCAAACCAAAGCGGACGAAGGCCACGGTGCCATAAGGATCTTCGGCGAGGAGGAAGCGATTGATTTCGCGTTTCAAAGAAAGATCCGTGCCGTAATTGCCGAGAAGCGAGACGCGATAAGGGATCCAGTCTTCGCGAATGAGATGCTCGGTGGAAGCCAGCCAGTAGCGTAGTACCTCAAAGAATCCCTTTGTCTGCACCTCTAACGGTGCATCGAGATAACGGGGGAAAGAGCGGACGGCTTTTTTATAGGCCTCGAAAAATAATCCATCCTTGCTGCCGAAGTGCTGAAAGACTGAACCTTTGGCGATGCCGAGCTCGTCCGCGATGTCGCCCACGCGGGCAGCGTGATAGCCATGCTCGGCGAAGTGGCGCATGGCCGCGTCCACGATGCGGGTGCGCTTATTTTCTGAGCGCGGACGCGGGGGCATGTTGCGGTAGCGGGGAGGGCCTGCGACGCTGCTGCCGATTCCACTCATATTGACCTCAAGTCAGAATACGATATCGAAAATTTTATCGAAGATCAATGCCATTTTTAGGCCATTTACGCTAATGTAGTGCCAGCAGAAGCTTTTATTTGACTATTAGTCATCACGTGACGCAGGAAGCCACCAAAATTTACGATGCCGTGGTGATCGGCGGCGGCCACAACGGCCTGACGGCCGCAGCTTATCTGGCGCGTGCTGGCTTGTCCACCCTGGTTTTGGAGCGGCGCGAGATTGTAGGCGGGTGCTGCGTGACTGAAGAGATAGCGCCGGGATGCCGGGTCTCGACGACGTCCTATATTGCCAGCATGTTGCGGCCTGAAGTGATTCAAGACTTGAATCTGGGGGCGTATGGCTTGCGAATGGTGCCCTGCGATCCGGCCATACAGGTTCCGTTTCCGGATGGGCACGTCTTGCCGTGGTGGGCGAATCGGGACCGGGCCAAAACGGAGTTTGCCAAGGTTTCCGCGAAGGATGCGGAGACTTTTGTGCGAGTGGATGAGCAGTTGAAAAAGCTGGCGCGATATTTGCAGCCGTTTTTTCTTGAGCCGCCACCGGGGATTGACATCGGCAGCATGGCCGGCTGGACGGATTTGCTCCGATCAGGTTCGCGCTTTCGAGGGATTTCAAGCAGTGAAATCGCTCAATTGATTTCATTTCTCACCGGCAGCCTGGGCGAATTTCTCGATAAAAACTACGAGTCGGAAAAAATCAAGACGATGTTTCTGGCCAACAACGTATATGGCAAACATGGCGGCCCGTATCAGCCGGGGACGGCTATCGGTCTTCTGTTTCATTTGCTAAGCGGAGGTGAACATGAATTGCAGGGTTTCTACGGACACGTAATGGGCGGCATGGGTTCAATCACTCAAGCCATGGCGGCGGCGGGAAAAAAATTTGGCGTGGAGATTCGGACTTCGGCCTCAGTCGCACAGATCGATATTCGCAATGGGCGGGCACGCGGCGTATTGCTGGACGATGGTACGGAAATTCGGGCGCGCGTGGTGCTATCGAACGCCGATCCGAAGCGGACGTTCTTGAATATGATTAGCGAAAGAGCCTTGCCGGCCGAATTTCTTCATGCCATCCGTGGCATTAAGATGGATGGTCCTTGCGCGAAGGTAAATTTTGTTTTGAGTGAAGAGCCACGATTTACTGGAACGTCAGCGAGCGCGATCCCGTTGGAGCGAACATTTTATACGCTGGTGCCATCACTCGAATTTGCTGAGCGCTGCTATGACACCGCCAAGTTTGGCGACCTCCCGGAAGAACTCTGGGTAGATTGCGTGATTTCGTCGAATGCAGATGACTCTCTTGCCCCTGCGGGCAAGCATATTATGACGTGCTTCGTGCAGTACGTACCTTATCGCCTGCGGGAAGGGAATTGGGATGAAAAGCGTGAGTTGTTGGGCGATCTCGTGGTTAAAAAGATCGGTGAGTACGCGCCGAATGTCCCGCATTCGATCATTGCCCGGCAGGTCCTTACGCCGCTCGATCTGGAGCGGACGTATGGGCTGACCGAGGGCAATATTTTTCATGGAGACCTGCGGTTAGAGCAGTTGTTTTTTATGCGCCCGGTCGCCGGATGGTCGCAGTATCGAACTCCGATTGATGGTTTGTATCTTTGCGGGGCGGGTGCACATCCTGGCGGAGGCGTGACAGGCGCACCCGGCCATAACGCGGCCCATCAGGTGTTGCGTGATTGGAAGAAAGGCCGTTTCAAGGGCGCGGCCGCATGAGTCAATTGCCCAAGACCGCTGACATTCTGATCATTGGTGCAGGCGTAATGGGAGCGTCTATCGCCTTTCAACTTGCCAAGCGTCAAGCAGGCAAAGTTGTGGTTCTCGACAAAGATCACGTCGGGCGCGGGGGTAGTGGACGCAGTTCGGCATTGATTCGGATGCATTACAGCTATCCGGCCGAAGTGAAGATGGCACTTTCGAGTTTGCAGATGTTTGAGAACTGGGCGGAAGAAGTTGGACGGCCGGGAGACTTTCGCAAAACCGGATTCGTGCGCATTGTTGCACCGCACGAAATCGAATTGCTTAAGAAAAATGTCGCCATGCAAAAAGAACTGGGCGTAAACGTCGAACTAATTGACCGCAAGCGCCTACAGCAACTCGAGCCGGATTGGAAAGTGGATGAGGTGGAACTCGCAGCATATGAGCCGGATTCCGGATACGGGGATGGCGCGGCAGTGGCGAACGATTTCTTGCAACGCGCCCGCGAGATGGGTATTAACTACGTGCCGCGCACTCAAGTGGTGGCGTTCCGGGCCGCTGCGGGACAGATAAAGGGCGTGACGACGGAACAGGGTGACATTGACGCTCCAGTGGTCGTAGCCGCAACAGGTCCGTGGTCGCGGCCATTGTTCGAGTATGTAGGCTATGAACTGCCGATTGAAGCCGAGTTTCATCAAGTCGCGATCCTGAAAAATGCTCCTGAGATGAAAGGCGGAGGGTGCGCGTGCATTGATTCGGTTACAGAAACTTACTTCCGCTCGGATGGACCCGACAAATTTCTGATCGGCGACTTTTGGGGTGAACGGCCCGTGAATCCCGATAATTTTCCGCAACGCGCCTCAGACGCTTCGCTCGAAGAGATGATCGAGCGCACTTGCCGTCGCATACCGAAACTGGAAAATGCAGAAGTTATGCGCGGTGTCACGGGAGTCTATGACATGACGCCGGACTCGCGGCCGCTGTTGGGGGAGATTCCAGGCATTGCTGGTTTGTATGTTTGCGCCGGGTTTTCAGGGATGGGATTCAAGATTTCGCCGGCTATCGGAATCGTCATGTCGGAACTTATCCTGGATGGCTGCGGGAAAACGCTGGACGTCTCCGCCTTTCGCGCAAATCGGTTTGCGGAGAATCAGCCGATTCGACCTGAATTCGAATACGCAGACGATTCATATTGAGTTAAGGAGCATTTATGAAAAAAAAGGGAATTCTGGAGCGTCTCAAAGAAGGGCCAGTACTGGGCGACGGTGGATATTTGCTTGAACTGGAAAAGCGCGGGTGGGTTCGCGCGGGTCCGTTCACGCCTGAAGTCACGTTGTTGCATCCCCATGCCTTGCGCGAATTGCACACCGAATTTCGCGAAGCAGGAGCCGATGTCTTGCAAGCGCTTACGTTTTATGCCAGCCGCGACAAGCTGGCGACCGTAGGATTGGAAAATCGGCTGGAGGAGTTAAACCGAGCGGCTGTGCGCATCGCGAGGGAAGTTGCCGCAGATAAGTGTTTAGTAGCGGGCAACCTCAGCTTAACTTGGATGTACGAGCCGGACAGTTCATCAGCGGCAGACCGCGTGCGCAAGACTTTTGACGAACAATTAGCCGTGCAGGTGGATGAAGGTGTCGACTTCATCATTGGCGAGACCTTTTCGTGGTTAGGTGAAGCGCTGATTGCGGTTGAGCGCGGTAAGAAAACCGGTTTACCAGTCATGGTGACGATCTGCTTCGAGAACAAAGATGAAACCGCGGATGGAAAAACTGCGGCCGACGCCGCCAAAGCATTGCTTGATGCCGGAGCAGATATTGTTGGCATGAATTGCCTGCGGCCACCAGAGCACTTACTGGGGCCAATGGAACAGATGCGCAGAGCCGTGGACGGCTATCTGGCATGCCAACCGGTAGGTTATCGTACTCCCAAGCAAACGCCGGATTTTACCAGCTTGCCGGAGTTTCCGCTGGGCCTCGATCCGCTTCAACTGACGCGCAAAGACATGGGCGATTACGCCGTGCGCGCCAAAGAAATCGGCATCAACTACATCGGGTCCTGCTGCGGATCAGTGGCCATTCATGTTCGTGAGATGGCCCGAGCCCTCGGCAAGCTGGGCGATGACAGCCGTGTTTGGAAGAAAGGCGGGGAGAAGCCGATGTCCGCCTATGAATATTATGACCATGACCGGATGAGCGTCGAGGCAGCAAAGAAGTAGCGTTCGCGTCGAACACTCGATTGGCCCTTGGCGGAAGGAGCGCGAAGGGGCCTGACCGTTCTCTGCGGGTTTGTCAGATGTAGCCACGGTGGCGTAAACTTGCCAGTTTTCCGGAGAAAAAATGAAAATGCGAAAGACGATTTTGGCTTCGGTGCTACTCGGCCTACTCACCGGATCTGTATTCGCGCAGTACACCGATCCCGCGGCGATGAATGATCTCGGCGGGCCGCAGGAATTTGCCCGGCGACGTTCCGACTTGGCCAAACAAATTAAGATGGGCGTACTGATTTTGTTTGCGCGCAACGTTTTGCCCGAAGCCAACCATTATCGCGAGGACAACGATTTCTATTATTACACCGGTCTGGCTGATCCAGGCGCAGTTCTGGTCATGGATGCGGAAAGCGAGCGCACCATGATTTTTGAGCCCCAGCAGAGTCCCCGGGTCAAGCAGGTCTATGGCGCGAATCTGCTTTCGCTGACCACGGATGAACAGACCAAGATGGGGTACCCCCCGGTTCAACCCATCACCAACCTCGATGGGTTTCTCGCATTTTTTCTGGGCCGCGAAACCGATCTGTGGGTAAGGCTTACGTTTCCTGATAAAGCCGACGGAGCACGCGGCGAAGTCGGGCGCGATTATGCCGAAGAATATGAAGCTCCGTACGGTGACCCGACACCGGGCGATCGGGCTGCGTTTCAGAAATTGGCATTGCGATATCCTGCCGCGCACCAGCGCGATGTCACTCCATTCATTGACGACATGAGAAATATCAAAACGCCGCAGGAAATTACCGTGCTGCGGCGCAATGGCTCGTTGAGCGCAGAAGGCATTAAACAAGCCATCGCCCACGCCAAGCCTGAGATGTACGAGTACCAGATTGAAGCGCGAGCCGCGTGGGTCTTCCGCGACGGCGGCGCCCAAGGGTGGGCTTATCCCGCGATTGTAGGTACAGAAGAGAACATTAACACCTGGCATTACTTCAACGATCGCAAACAGATTCATGCGAATGATCTCGTCGTGTTCGATTTCGCCGCCGATTTTGACCATATGGCGATGGATATTACGCGGACATTTAATATCAGCGGAAAATTCACGCCGGAACAAGCCAAGTGGTACGCCGTCGACTTGGAGTCGCAGAAAGCGTCGATTGCGCTACTGAAGCCCGGTAACACCTACGAGCAGGCAGCGGATGCAGGCAAGGAAGTATTCACCAAAAACGGCATTGAGAAACAGTGGCTCGGCTTTCCCGGTCATTTTGTGGGGCTGGCAACGCACGACGTGAAGCGTCCCACTGGGCCTATCAAGGCCGGGCAAGTTGTGACTGTCGAGCCGATTGTAGAATTTACCGACAAACAAATGCACTTTCGCGTCGAAGACACAATTTTAGTCACCGAGAACGGTCCTGAGATTCTGTCGTCAGGCGTGGTCAAAGAGATGGCGGACGTCGAGAAGTTGGTAGGTAGCGCAAAATAAATCTGCCCGGGCGGCGCGAGCGGCCCGCTTCTTTTCTACTGGAAACCCGTGCTCAGGGCGTATAACCTTATCGCATAACATCATGTGTGTTGCTCACCCCGCGACGGGGCACGCGCAAGGAGTTCCTCATGAAAAAGGTAATCATCGGGATCGGCATCCTGGTTGTAGTGGTTCTTGCCGCCGCCGGAATTTTTTTGGCGACGTTTGACGTGAACAGCTACCACAGCCAGATTCAGACTACGCTCCAGCAACAATTAGGGCGCAGCGTCAAGCTCGGCAATATGAGCCTGGGCTTGTTTCCTCTGGAATTTAAAGTACAGAATATCGTGATTGCCGACGACCCGAAGTTTGGCGCCGCGCCCTTCGTGCAGGCGAAAGAACTCGATGTCTCAGTACACTTGCTTCCCCTATTGCATAAAGATGTAGAGGTCGATTCGATCATCTTGCAACGGCCGGCGGTTGAATTGATTAAGAACAAAGACGGCGTGTGGAATTTTGCTTCGTTGGGCGCGAACAAGCCCAAGACCGAATCTTCGGCTTCAGCATCGTCCGGGCAATTTTCCTTGAGTCAGCTGACCATCCAGGACGGGCAAGTTGCACTTACCGACTACCAGGCGGCGAGTCCGCGGGCAGTGTATGACCATATCGATTTCACACTGAACGATTTTGCGCCAAACAAGCCGTTTTCGCTTGATCTTTCCGCGCGATTGCCGGGAGCCGGCTCTCAAGAGGTACGCTTGCAGGGCAAAGGCGGCCCAATTGCCACCGATCCCGCCAGCACCCCGTTTCAGGGAAACTTGACGCTCAAGAATGTGCAAATTGCAGGTTTGCAGAAATTCCTGAATTCGCCCGCACTAGTGGGTACAGATGGCATTCTTTCCGGCGAAACCAAAATCAGCAGCACGGCAGGAAAAGCAGCGGCTGCGGGACAAATGACGTTACAGAATGCAAAGCTGCATGGCACTGAGCTCGGCTACCCCGTGGCCGCGACTTATGACGTCAGCGACGACCTGCGCAATGACATAATCACCGTCAACAATACGACGATAAAGCTTGGCAATACACCATTCAACGTGAGTGGGACGGTTAATACGAAGCCGAATCCCGCTCAGATTGATTTGAATCTGAAGGCCAATAACGTTTCTATCGCCGAATTGATTCAGCTTGCGGCAGCTTCCGGACAGGCATTTGCGCCGGGGATGAAAGTCGCTGGGAATGTGACAGCAAACATCAATGCAAAGGGTGCGGCCGATAAGCCTGCGCTCAGCGGCAGTGTAAATGGCCGCAATATTCAAGCCAGCGGAAATGGAATCGCGTTGCCGGTACAGGTGCCTGCGATTGACCTCGCGCTGACGCCGACCGATGTGCGCTCGAACAATTTCAATGTGCTTTCTGGAGGAACCACGGTAAGCGCCCAATTCGCGTTGATGCAGTATCTGGCAAAGAGTCCGAATGTGGACTTCAACATGCACGCGGCCAATGCGCAACTACCCGCGATTTTGTCCATTGCCAAGGCCTACGGAGTAACTGGATTGAATAACGTGAGCGGCCAGGGTGCGGTCAATCTGGATTTGCGCGCGGCGGGCCAACTGGCCACGGCGTCTTCGAGCGAAATGGCAAAAGCGCTGAACGGCACCATGAAAATTGCGTTGAATAATGTCCGCTACTCCGGCGTTGATATTGATCACGAATTCGCTAAGATCGCCGATTTCAAGAACGGAAGCCAAGCGGACAAGGGTTACACCGATATTTCCAAAGTGACTGGCGACATTCTCATCAAGAGCGGTGTGGCTCAGACGAATAATCTGCAAGCATTGTTGAATCTCGGCACCATCAACTGCACCGGGACCGCAAACCTCGCCGACCAGGGTTTAAATATGCACGTGACGGCGGTGCTCAGCAAGCAGACGGCACAGAGTATGGGCGGCATCGGGGGCTTGATGTCCACGGCGCTCACCGACAGCTCCGGCCAGTTGGTGATTCCCGCGATTGTGACCGGAACCTTCCAGCATCCGCATTACGCGCCTGACCTACAGCAAATCGCCCAGATGAAATTGAAAGGAATAGGGGGAATGCTGGGCGGATTGCTGGGGCAAAAAACTGGAAATGCCGGGACACAGCAGCAAAACAATCCGGTCAACCAATTGATGGGGCTGTTCGGGAAGAAGAAGTAGGCCGGGTCTAAGAATTTTGCGTGGCTGCCACGGAGTTTGTCTTCGCCGTATAACGACGCAGGGCGAGGTCCACAATCTCGCCAATCAACTTTGTATACGACCTTCCGGATTCTTTTGCGGCCATGGCAAACTCATGCTGGCTGGCAAGCCATGGGTTCGGGTTGGCCTCAATCACATAAACGTCGCCGTTGGGCGAAAGGCGCATGTCGATTCGTCCATAGTCGCGCAGTTTGACGGCACGGTAGGCGGCCAGTGCCGTGTCCGCCAATTTCGTGGCCGTCTCTTCGTCAAGATTTTTCGCGATCGCCGATTTGGTCAGCTTATGGGCCTGAGTATCTTTCTCGAATTTCACTTCGTAGCTGGCAATCTTCGGCGTACCTTTGGGCAGCTTTGATAGATCAAGTTCGACAAGTGGCAGGGATTCCGCATACTCGTAGCTGCCGAGAATAGCGCCATAAATTTCCCGGCCTTCGATATATTCCTCAATCAATGCCGGGCAATCGAATTCATCCTGGATGTACTCGATGCGTTCCATCATTTCTTTAATGCTATCCACCACGGCGCCGGCGTCAATGCCGATGGAGCCATCCTCCCACAGCGGTTTCACGATGAGCGGAAATTTGATGTCGTGTGCGTGGTCGATTTTTCCGCGGTAGGAAGTCGCAAAGTATGGGCTGCGAATCCCGTGGAAGGCAAATAATTTCTTGGCTAAGGCCTTATCCTGGGCCAGCAGGCAGGCGTGTGGGCCCGCGCCCGTATAGGGAAGGCCGAGCAAATCGAGGTATGCCGCAACGTTCGTGTCTTTTGTGTCGTCGCCTGCGTAAGATTCTGTGAGGTTAAAAACCAGGTCGGCGCCGCATTTAGCTAGCGACAGAAGCGATTGCGCGTTGCCATCGAGCACGTAGTAAAACGGTTCGTGCCCCAGTTTTTCAAGTGCCTCGGAGATTTCTTCGCGGTCTTCCAATTCTTTCTTTGCTTTAGAGCAATTCTTTGTACCCTGCTCTGGCTCCTGGTCTACCACATTGGCGAAGGCGGGGTCCTCCCAGTTGTCGTACAGGATTGCGATTTTGAGCGGCTTAGTCATGGAGCACGAACTTTCCGCGGGCCATGTGGCTCATGACGAGAGCCGTTGCGTATGCTGTGATGTTGGCCAGGTGCTCTGCTTCGCGCCCTTTATCGGCGAAAAGGTGCAATTCGCCGATTCGTTTCTCAATAACGGCGATCAGCCGTTTGATGAGCGGACGCTGCACTCCCGTCCAGTAGGCGATCTTGTCGACGATGAGCTTTTGATTTTCATGCAGAAGCGGTTGCGCTAAGCGCGAAGTCTTGCGACGTCTGGAGGCGTCAAATATGTCCGCCAGGTCAGCGTCTAGCGCAAGATCTACAAGGGGAATTTCCTGCGACGTTCGCTGATAAAACTCGCCCACCGTCATCTCCATTTCATCCACGGTGATGTCGGTGTGGCCGCGGCGTCGCACAGGATCAACATCGCCCAGTTTGCGGGCGATGCGATCCATGTAGCGCAGTTTGGGCAGCGCGCCCCAACCCCGGTATTTCTTCTTCCACCCCGAGCGCGGAGTCAGCCAAACTGCGAACGTTTCCGCGAAGTCTTCGTCGGGATGCTTTTGCGCGTACCAGCCCGCCATGTGACGAACATAATTCTTTGAAAATGGAACCGGGCGATAGTCGTCATGATAGGGGCGGCGGAAAGACCCAAAAAGCGCCTTCCACTCATCGGTGCGATGGAGGCGGTAGGCATAATTGAAAGCGTGGCCGGCTTCGTGACGCAAATACATCATAATTTCGCGCGAATCCTCAAGATCGTTGACTTCTTTCTCCAGCTGCGAAAGATCTGGCCGGGCCAGGTAAAACGGAATGCCGATTACTGGTTCACCTGACGGACAACCCCACTCGTCGCTGAGATAGCAGGCTGGACGAAATTTGATCAGCTTCTTAAGCTCCAACTCCTGATACAGGCGCTGCACGAGCCGCTCCAGCGGCGAGCCTTCGATCTTCAGACCGAGGTCCTTAATCGCCGTGGACAGCAACTCCTCCGAGGCCGGCTGCGGTTTAACGGTGTCTTGCATTTTGTGCGCAAACCAGGGACTCTCCCGCCACACGGACGCGATGTGGTCAGGGCCATCCTCTAGCAACGCTAGCAAAGTGGGCGGTGGGGCGAAAGTTACCGGAGTTACTAGAGTTCTGCTTAAGCGGCGTGGGTCTTCGAGGTAGAGCCAGTCGGTCCGAGGCGTGCGGCAATTTCGAGCATCCGATGCTTTACGTAACCATCCTCAGAAAGATGACCGGAAGCGATCGCATATAGCTTGTTGTGGACGAGCTTGTCGACCGGCCGGCGCTTGCCGAAATCTGGATCGAGTTTGGCGCAAAACTCGCAATCATGACCATTGCGCGTTTCTCGCTCCAATGGTTTGCGGTGCATGAAATCCATAGGGGGCTCCCGGGAGGAACGGGATAAATAATAGATCTCTCTAGCGAAAAAATTTATATCACAACGGCCGTCTCCAATTCGAGTGGCAAATACCTCTTCCTGTGGATTTCTAGGCCGAAATCGCGCCTTAATCTCTTCTCAACCTGCGCCACTCTTGAGGGGCCAGCAAATTCTGATTACCCTCAAATACCGAATGAATCATCATAACGAGGGGAAGCTCGGCGTCCTGCCCTTTAATTTTTTCAAGAACTATAATTCCCCCTATTAAATTAAGGAGGCAGGATGGTTTCTCGAAGAACATTTCTGCAAGTTGGCGGCACAGCGGCAGGGGCCGTGATGGCCCGTCTATCGCTGCCCAGTCTGCAAGCGGAAGCTCGTTCCGAAGAACCACCGTCTTTTTCCAAACTCCACTCCTTGAAAAACCAGGCGAAGCCAATCACAACCGAAGAGCGCCGCCAGCGGCAGGAGCGTGCGCGAGAACTTATGGCGCAAACTGATCTGGATGCAATCCTAATGATGGAAGGAACTTCGCTGCGCTATTTCACCGGGATTCGCTGGTGGGGTGGAGAAAGACTCTTTGCGATGGTCTTGCCGGCGAAAGGCGAGGCTTTTTATGTGTGCCCGGCGTTTGAAGAGGGAAGAGCGCGCGAACAAATCAGCAATGCTCCCGATGGAAGTCATGCGGATGTGCGAGTCTGGCAAGAAGACGAAAGCCCCCACCAGCGCGTGGCCCAGGGATTGAAAGATCGCAGCATGGCGACCGGAACGCTCGGGATGGAAGAGACCGTGCGCTTTGTTTTTAGCGATGGCATTGGCAAAGCTGCACCACAAGCAAAGATCGTCAGCGGGACGCCGGTAACAGCGGGTTGTCGCATGATTAAGAGCGAAAATGAAATTGCCTTGATGCGCCTCGCGGCGAGAGTGACATTGAAAGCTTACGAGGCTGCTTACCGTGCTTTGCGTCCGGGCATGACGCAACAAGATTTTTCGCTGCTGGTGGAGGGCGCGCATACGAAGCTTGGCTTTCCCGGTTCGGCCGATGTTCAGGTCGGGGAATATTCCGCGTTTCCGCATGGATCGGTTACGCCGCAAGTTATTCGCGAAGGAACGATTGTGCTGATGGATGGCGGCTGCACGGTGGAAGGCTATCAGTCTGATATTTCGCGGACGTTTGTTTTGGGCAAAGCGACCGACAAAACCAAAGCAGAGAAGATGAAAAAAGTCTTTGACATCGTGCATCGGGCGCAGACTGAAGCGGTGAAAACTGCGCGTCCGGGACTGGAATGCGGCGCAGTCGATGCGGCGGCGCGAAAAGTGATCACCGATGCGGGTTACGGCCCAGACTACAAATATTTCACGCATCGGCTAGGTCACGGCATGGGCATGGATGGGCATGAATGGCCCTATCTAGTCCGCGGCAACTCAACGATTCTGGCGGCGAACATGACTTTCAGCGATGAGCCGGGAATTTATATTCGCGGAGAATTCGGCGTGCGTCTCGAAGACGATATGCACATCACGGAAAATGGGGCGGAGTTGTTCACGCCTCAAAGTCATTCGCTGGAGGAGCCGTTTGCGTCTTAGTCAGGGGTCTTTGGCGGCCCGATTTGGGGGTTTGAGATGCCCGCAAAATCGTTCTAATGTTCCTTTAGGAACATTTTCTAGTACATAAGTGGGTATTTATATACTTGCCACACGTACGCACAAAAGTGCATACTTGGAAGTACCTTCCTCATGAGGTACTTGCCCGATGCCTGAATTTTGGTGGTCTCTATGGTTGGAGTCTATTTCCAACCTGTTCACAACAAGAGTTTATAGATTCAGCCGAATCGCCTTCAAAGGAAAACACTCTATCGCGATTATTTTGGCTTCGTGGCCATTGGGAGTTTGCATAGCCGTGGCCGCCTATTCTCCACCAGTGCCTGAAGAGTTTTTTAGCCTAAGCTACGTAATCCTAACAGCGGCGGCGGTTTACTCTATTGGAGTATTCCTATGTTCGTCATTTTTATCTAATACCAAAATTGAGTACGCAAATAGGCTCGGCTATTACGCTTGGAAGTACTGCATCTTGTTCGTAATTATGTCGGTCTGGATATTTGCAATGCTGGAGGTTCATAAAATTCAAGTCGGGAGAGAGCTGTTGGCAATGAATGGTGTACTCCTTCCGGCAAACGAGAAAGACCCTAACGGGCCTTGTGATTCCTCTGAACTAAAGCCGGGGTGGATGAAAGTCTACTTAGGTGGGATGGAAGTAGAAACGGAAGGTTCCAGTCTAGCTGTAATTGGCATTGATAAAAAATATCCCGGATACAAAGACTACACTTTGTTGGGAATAGATAGGTTGCCTGATGGAAGTTTGGCTCTTCACGCCTTCATATTGGGAGACGACCAAAAAGTCATCGCCAAGATTGACCACAATAACTTCGAGATAAATAGGAACAAAATCTTAGATTCTCTTTCCCCGCCGAGAAAAGATAAAAGCACCATCGCTATTACGGACGAAGACGGAAATACTATGGACGTAAGATACATAAATCCGCATTCGGTTGCCTTCGCCGGAAGACTGTATATTCGCCCCTCAGAGTTCGTTCAAATAGACGAACATGGATTTAATGTTGAACCGAGTAGTAATGGGCTTAGTGGCCCAATCTGTGTGCGGCTATCTGGAAGCGGCCCCGGAACTTTTATTGGAATAACGCCATGAGAGAAATTAAATACATCGAAGGATCGAAAGCACTTGAGAACTTTGAAGAAGGCATGAAGGTCCTCTTCACAGTTCCCAAAGACAAAGTTGTACGGGCCGAGAAGAAGCGACGGGGGAATAAGGCTTCTTCTCGCGTGGAAAGTGTACGCAAACCGCGTCCCGCCGACAAGGACTAGAAGGGGATTTGTTGCGCTTCCCCCGCCCCTGTCGTTTCGTGGTGTGGCGATGCGCTCTTGCCCGTCAGTTCGTCGTAGGTGAGACGCTTGCCAAAGACTTGCGACATGCCGAGTTCAAAGCGTTGGCTGTCGTTCATGTCTTTGCGGTTGTTGAAGCGAAACATTTGTTCGTCAAGGTAGCGATAGAGATGAAACGGCTCGACAGAAATATAGGTGCCATGAAGTTGACGCTTCACCAACGCCCAGAAATTCTCAATCGTGTTCGTGTGAACCTTGCCGCGCACGTACTGGACGGCATGGTCAATGAATTGATGGTCGTAGTCCTTATTGAGTCCGGCGTAAGACCGGAGCGCATCGGTGTAGAGAGCCGAGCCAGCTTCGACATGCTCACGCACCAGCGGTTGCATATTGTGGGCGCGACGCTTTTGGACTATCTGGGTGCGAACACGTCCGCCACGCTCCATGAATCCGACTACCACAGTCTTGTCGTCATCAATGCGTCCGGTCAGCCAACGCTTGCGGTTCTTGTGCATGTTCCGAGCCTTGCCGCCGATGAAAGTCTCGTCCACTTCGACACCGTTACCGGAGCCGCCGAGCTTCGTAGTGTAGAAGCGGTCTTGCATCGCAAGGCGAAGGCGTTGAAGCATAAACCATGCCGACTTCTGCGTGATGCCGAGCGTCCGGTGAATCTCCATGCTGGATACCCCGTTCTTGCAATTGCAGAGCATCCAGAAGGCAGTCATCCACTTATCGAGTCCGAGGGCCGAGTCCTCGAAAATCGTGCCGACCTTGAGCGTGAATTGCTTGTCGCATCCACGACAGAGCCAGAGCTTGCGAGTCTTGATGAAGTAGTTTTCAGCCGAGCCACAGCGAGGACAAACAACCTTGCCATCGGGGAAGCGGAGCTTCTTGGCATAGTCAAAAGCCCTATCCGCATCGGCAAAATATACGATGGCTTGCTGCAAAGTTTTCGGCGTTTTCATGATTCAAATATACGCCGATTGTTCGCGTGTGTCAAGTATATATTTACCCATAAGTGTACGTACAAAATCACGCTAAATGATTGCAACGTGGAGACTTATGCGTTTTAGGGCGAATTTGCGGATTCGCGGAAGTCTCTAAACTTACAGCGTAACCTCAATGACTACGCCATGAACTGGGGGATTTATATTCGGGGAGGAACGTCGCTAGCTCCTCGGGATGACAATGAGGCTGACATGTTTGTTGAGAAGGGAAAGAACGGCCGTGGTAAAGATCTTTCAGTCGGCGAAGCTGTGAGAAAATCTCAGCGGGCAGCATGAATTCCCACCTTTACCAAGAACGTAAAGGTGGGCCACCCGCCAAATCCTTGTACATTCAGCCAAGGGAGCTATGGCGACTGTGATCGCCTCCGTCGAAAAGCTTTATCAGAATTACTGTGAACAGAGCTGCTTCGACAATGCTAACGGGAGCGAACCATACCAGAGGCCATCTTGGGTAACGGAGAAGTACGGCGGTCAGCGCAAGCAAATGTAACACCAACAAACCAATGAGAGCTCCCCAAAAAGCTGGACGTCGCCAGTGTCTTTTCAATGGTTTGGTGATCCACCAGAAAAGCGCGGGCGTCCAGAAAGCAAGTCCGAGCCATCTGCTGGGGATGACAATTCCCATGCGAATGCTGAGGACTATAGCTAGGGTGATTACGGCGAGACCAATAAGCGCCAGACCAAGATAGAGAAGGCCCTTCCGAATTATTTTCCCGAAGGACATAACCTTCAATGGCAATCTCCATCGATCGCTGACGTGACACCATTTCGAAGCGCATCTGCACCAGCCTCGTGCCCCAGGTTCGCGCCGGACTTTGGCGCTAACTTGGGCAAGATGACATCCGATCCACGCATACGACGATACTACGATGCCGCGGATGGCATGCACTATTTACGGACTCTTGAGAACCGCCTGCAGAGTTCAAGTTCCGCGAACCCAGGTTAGCCAAATTACGGTCAACCCTGCGGCTTCGCTCAGGGCAGGCTCTGGGCACCAGTGCCCACGTTTCGCCTTGTTGTCCGTCTAAGTATCGTGTGCGTGAACCCACCTGCCGAAGAGCCCTGACGGGCATAGAATGCTTACATTTGGAGGACGTATGAATTTTCTCCGCGTATTTTCTTATGTTGCCATCATTTACAGTTTGGCATCCATGCAGCTTGCTTCTGCCGAAAAGAAGCCAGCATCCGCTAACGATCCTGCTATTGCCGCCCTGCAAAAAGATATTCCAGAGCTGATGAAAGAGGCAGAGATTCCAGGGATGCAGATTGCCGTCGTCCGCGAGGGCAAGACCTTCTGGCTACAAAGTTATGGCGTGAAAGATACAAAAACGAAGACTCTGGTGAATGACGATACGGTCTTCAATGTGGGTTCGCTGAGCAAGCCCGTCTTTGCTTATGGCGTGTTGAAACTGGTGGATGAGGGCAAACTTGATCTCGATGCGCCACTCTCTAAATATTTGCCCAAGCCATATGTTGAAGGCGATCCGCAGACGAACGACCGCCTGCAAAAAATTACAGCGCGCATCGTGTTGAGCCATCGGACCGGGTTCCCCAACTGGCGCAACAATGATCCGTTGAAAATTTATTTCACTCCGGGAGAGCGCTTCAGCTACTCCGGCGAGGGCATGGTTTATTTGCAGAAAGTGGTGGAACAAATCACGGGCAAGCCATTGAACGATTACATGCAGGAAGCAGTTTTTGCGCCGCTGGGCATGACCAGCAGCAGTTACGTGTGGCGAAAGGATTTTGACGACACAGCCGCATCAGGCCATGACGCTGACGGCACTCCGGTGGATTTATTCAAACCGAAGGAAGCCAACGCTGCCGCCAGCCTCGACACGACCGTGCGGGATTATGCGGTTTTTGTAGATGCAGTGCTAACGGGCAAGGGATTAAAGCCGACGACACTGCGTGAAATGGAGACCGCACAAATTGCTGTTGATCCGGCATGTACGAACTGTACGGATCGTGTGCCGAAAGAATTATCGAAGACGATCTTTTGGGGATTGGGATGGGGGATTCAACAAACCGTGCAGGGCGAATCGCTGTGGCACTGGGGTGACAATGGCGTGTTCAAGGCGTACGTTGTCATCCGGCCAGAAGCGAAGTCAGGCGTGGTTTACTTTGCCAATAGTGAAAATGGGCTCTCGATTACGCGGAAAATCGTCGGCGATGCTTTGGGCGGCGAACAGCCAGCGTTTGATTGGCTAAAGTATGACAATTACGATTCGCCGGGCGTACAGTTCGCCCGCGCTCTGCGCTCCGATGGAGCAGTAGGCGCACTGAAGCAATTTTCGGTTGCGCTCTCGAACGGATCCATTTCGGAGAACGCCATCAATCAGGACGCCTACAACCTGATGGGGCGCAAACAGTTGGCGGACGCGATTCTGATTTTTCAGAAGAACGTGGAATTGCATCCTGCTTCGTCAAATGTCTATGACAGTCTCGGAGAGGCCTACATGAACAACGGCCAGAAAGACTTGGCGATCCAGAATTATCAGAAGTCTTCGGATTTGAATCCTGACAATACGAACGCGGTGGCTATGTTGAAAAAGCTGCGCGGAGAATGAAAGAAGGCGCGAGAAGAGTGCGCCGTACGATTTAACACTGAGAGGCATTTTCGCCGATTAGGTAACTTACGCCATTCGGTTGTCCATGATTTCCACAGGCGCGCTTACTGCGTGTTATCGCCATTGCAAGCGAAAAATAGGCGAAAGAATAAAGAGAGCAAATACTACATCTTGCGGTCACCGATTCAGTTAGCCACAATTTACTGCGCTTTCTGATTTCGGCTCCCTTTACACTTCTATACCTTGAAGTTTCTTATTGACAATAAAAGGGTTAGGCGTAAGATGTGGTTGAAAGTGGTAGAAAGTGGTCGGCAGGGAAGCGGCAGTGGGTTGGTAGAGGCCAGAGTGGAACTAAAGTCTGACACCCCACAAAACGACCCGAAAAAGCTCGATCCGACCGACATTTTGCCTCTTTTACCTCCCCTAGTCGTGGTTGTTGCAGTTGCCAGACGATTATTCCACCCGGTAACGGGCAAAACACATGTTTCGCGGAAATCACCCAACTCGCGTGGACGAAAAGGGGCGACTCAAAGTCCCCATCGAGTTCAAGCGCGTCATCGACGAAAAGTATGGGGCGGAGAAATTCTACATCACGAGCCTCGATGGGAAGGTTGCTCAAGTGTATCCCTTCGAGGAGTGGGAACGGATCGAGCAGAAGCTGGCAGCGCTCTCGACGTTCAATCCCACGAAGAAGAAGTTTCTGAGCCGGGTGAATTATTACGGGCAGGTCGTGGAGATGGACGGCCAGGGCCGGTTGCTGATGCCGCAGTTGTTACGCGAGTCGGCGCAGATCAAGGGCGAAGTGGCAGTCATGGGCAACCTGACTTATCTCGAAGTGCGCAATCTGGAAGCATTACAGAACGAGATCGAACAGGAGCAATTCACGCCTGACGATGAGAAGACGCTCGACGAACTGGGCATCTAGTCAGCCCCAGCGAACCGAAAAGCGCGGTTCGCCGGGGGCCCCGAAATATGGGCATGCATTTAGACAACACCCCTCAGGGGGTTGGACGTGGCGGTGGACACGTTCCGGTTCTTTTAAAAGAAGCGATCGAATTTCTAGCCATCAAGCGCGATGGAACTTATTACGACGCAACGGTGGGCTTGGGCGGGCACAGTTCAGAAATCGCAAGACGCCTAAGCGCAGCGGGACGTTTGATTGCGGGCGATAAGGACCCGGCAGCGCTTGCATTAGCGCAGGAGAAATTGAGCGGTGTTTCGCCGAGGGTGACGCTGAAGCAAGGTTCATTTGCTGAAATCGCGAACGAACAAATGACAGCGAGCCTTGACGGGATACTGGCCGACATCGGCGTCAGCAGTTTGCAACTCGATGATCCAGCGCGCGGCTTTAGTTTTCAGGCGGAAGGGCCTCTTGATATGCGGATGAATACGCTGCAAGGGCGCACCGCCGAACAAGTGGTAAATGAGGTGGACGAGGTCACACTCGCCAACCTGATTTACGAATTCGGTGAGGAAAGGAGGTCGCGGAGAATCGCCAGAGCCATTGTCCGGTCGCGGCCGATACGATCTACCGCAGAATTAGCGGATGTCGTCTCAGCCGCGGCCCGGTCAATGAAACATGAGCGCATTCATCCGGCGACCAGAACTTTCCAGGCACTCCGAGTCTTCGTAAACCAAGAGATGGATGAATTGCGGGGCCTGCTGGAAGCCGCTCCGCGCATCCTGAAGCCGGGCGGAAGATTGGTGATTATCAGTTTTCATTCGCTCGAAGATCGCATTGTGAAAGATGCGATACGCGATGGGGCAAAGCAAGGGCTGTACCGGTTCCTGACGAAAAAGCCGGTGACGGCGACCGAAGAAGAGATAGATCGCAATCCGCGTTCGCGCAGTGCGAAATTACGCGCAGCGGAGAGAGTTTAGAAGTTTGCCTTGGAGAAACTGCCAGGGATCCGGCACGCGGAGAACGTGCCGGAGAAGAAATCAGAAGAACAATTCCAGAGGTTCTGTGGTAGGAACCCAATTCTGGAGACGGCAATGGAAGCGATGATTTACGAGGAAACAATGCACACAGGAACACTCATTGAAGAGTTGCTGGCAACAGTGGATCAGGCCTTGGGAAGTGCGTCCCGTGAGAAACAGCGGGCGCGTTTTTATGTATGGGACTCGGCTTCAACGGAACAGCACGCAGAAATGCAAAACAATCTTGCAGGGGTGGCGTAAATGTCAGCAGCAACTCAGGGGGTGAACATCTCCCGTCGCCGCAAATCGTGCTGGGCAGGAACACCCGAAGTTTACTTCGCCAAGGCGATTGACAACTCACGCCTAGTGAAAGTGGAAGACCCGCGCCGCAAAAAGGAAATGAAGCATTTCGCGGTAGCCCTATGCTGCCTCTTTCTGCTGGTGATGACCTATGCATTACAGCATTTCAAAGCCATCGAATACGGATACAAAATTGAGGCTTTGAAGAGCCAGCGGGATGGCTTGGTAGATCTAAACCGGGCCTTGCAGCTTGAGGATGCATCGCTGAAGGATCCTAGCCGCATTGATGGGTTGGCGCGCCAGTTCGGCATGGAGCCGCCACAAGCGGGGCAAGTAATTCGCATGGATACGGCGTCGACAGATGCCAGCGCTCCGGTCATGGCCAGTGTGACACCCGTGTCGATGATTGCGGTGCGGTGATCGTAGCGTCGGGATTTTACAGTGAGTTTGATTCCAGGCGGCCAATGCTCAAGCAGCGGGCCGCCCTGTTTGTCTCAGGTCAGTTGCAGAAATTTATCAAGCTGAAAGCTCATGGCCACGAACGGCGCGCGGAACAACCTTAGGATCTATCTGCTGGGCGGCCTGCTCGTCCTGTGGTGTTGCGGCATTTGCCTCCGCCTTGTGCAGCTCCAGGTCTTTGAGTACGGCCAATTCGAGCGCAAGAAAGATCACGAGCAGCAACGCACAATCGAGGTTTCGGCCAAGCGTGGCGTTATTTACGATCGCGCTGGCAATGAATTGGCGGGATCCGAGTCCGTGGATTCGGTATTCGCAGTGCCCGTACAGATTCCGGATCTGGCGGCCACGATCTCTCTGATTTCCAGGATTACAAGGGATGACCCGAGGGAAACGCTGGCCCGCTGCCAGGCGGCGAAAACCTTCTGCTGGCTCACGCGCAAACCCGACGCAGATATCTCCCAGCGCATTCGCGACCTGCACCTTAGGGGAATTTATTTCCAAAAAGAAGCCAAAAGATTTTATCCAAAGCAGGAGCTTGCCGCTCAGACGCTGGGTTATGTGGGCATGGACGATCATGGGCTTAGCGGCATTGAACGCGAATTTGACGATCAACTCAGCGGCAGGCCGGGGCGAATGCTCTTCTCGGTCGACGCCCGTAACAACTCTTTCAGCAGCGTCGAGGAACAGCCAGAGCCCGGTGAAAACATCGTCCTTACGATCGACCAGCAGATTCAGTACATCGCCGAACGCGAGTTGGCAGCGGCGATGGCACAAACCCACGCCGTCAGCGGGACGGTGATTGTAGAAAATCCGCACACGGGCGAAATCCTGGCTCTCGCCAACCAGCCGACATTCAATCCCAATAACACGCGCGAGATCACCCCAGCGAGTCTGAAGAATCACGCCGTCAGCGATATCTACGAACCCGGTTCCACGTTTAAGCTCGTCACGATTTCAGCGGCGTTGCAGGAAAAAGTCACCAACCCAAATGAAGTATTCGATTGTCAGATGGGTTCGATTCTCTTCAATGGAATGAGAATACGCGACAGCAAACCCCATGGGCTCCTCAGCGTGACCGATGTACTTGCCGAATCGAGCGACGTCGGTTCCATCAAGATTGCACTGCGGCTGGGTGAAGATCGCTTTTATAAATACATCCGGGATTACGGGTTCGGGCAACCGACCGGAATCGAACTGCCGGGCGAAACACGCGGACTGACCAAGCCGGTGAGCCGCTGGTCGAAGGTCTCGATCGCCGCCATCTCCATGGGACAGGAGATTGGCATTTCGCCTCTGCAATTGGCCAGCCTGGTCTCGACGTTCGCAAATGACGGTGTGGCCGTGCCTCCGCGCATCCTGGCGGCAACTGTGGAGCCGAAAACAGCGCCCAAGATGGTGGCATTTCATCCGGCGGAGGGTCACAGGATCATATCTTCGGAAACCGCTGCCGAAATGAAGCAGATGATGCGGAAAGTTGTGCTCGAAGGCACTGCCCGCAAGGCCATTCTGGTGGGATATTCCTCCGCCGGCAAAACCGGCACGGCGCAGAAAGTGGATCCAGCGACCGGCGCATATTCGCACACCAAGTATGTCGCATCCTTTGCCGGATTCGCGCCGATCAATAACCCAGCCATTGTCGTGGCCGTGATTCTGGATTCTGCGGTCGGACTTCATCAGGGAGGCCAAATTTCTGCGCCGGTATTTCAGCGGGTGGCCCAGCAGGTGCTCGAGTATATGCACGTCCCCCACGATCTCGAACTACCTGCCTCGCGCCAGGTCCTTTTGGCCCGCAATCAAATTAAAGACCAGGACCTGGAGGATGGCCCGCAAGAACACTTGGGTTCTATTGGAATTCAAGAGGATGAGAGCGATGCGCCCTCAATTACCCTCGGCAATGCGAATCCCACTGCAACGCCCAGCGGCGGCGTCACGCGCGCGGCATTGCGGGAGCAAGAGCCGATGTCCCCTACACCAACCGCGCAATCCCCAGCAGGCAGCCGGGTACCTGATCCGCCCCCAAATCCGCAGCCAGCCGCGCGCCAGGGAACGGTGGTGCTGGAAGTCGAGCAGGGAGGCATTGTCGTTCCATCTTTCATCGGAAAGAGTGTGCGATCGGCTGCGGAAATCGCACAGGAGAACGGGCTTGACTTGGATTCAGTCGGCAGTGGTCTGGCAAGAGATCAATCTCCGCCTCCTGGTTCCCACGTGGCTGCCGGGACACAGGTCATCGTGCGCTTTGCCCGATAAAGAACAACGCCCGCGAAGGACTAGACTTATCTCACGCCCATGAAATTCCAGGACATGCTCGAAGGGGTCGAAACCCTCTCACAGCGCGGGGGTGCCGAGGTGACCGGCCTGGAATACGACTCGCGGCGTATCAAACCCGGGAACCTGTTCGTCGCCATGAGGGGTGAGTCGAGTGATGGCAATCGCTTTATCGATCAGGCGATTTCTTCTGGCGCTGTAGCGATTGTCACCGACTCACCGAGCGAAGGGGAGCGGATGGGCGTCGCCTGGGCGCGTGTGGCGCATGGGCGCAGAGCGGTGGCCACGCTGAGTGCAAATTTTTACCGGCATCCGATCGAGAAAATTGCGGCGACGGGAATTACGGGAACAAACGGCAAGAGCACCACAGCATTTCTGGTCGAAGCCATTTTGAAGGCTGCCAAGCGCCGAAGTTTGCTGATCGGCACAATTGAATATCATGTTGCCGGGCGAATTCTCCCCGCTCCGCACACCACGCCGGAGGCGCTCGAACTGAATCGGCTCTTCGCCGAAGCTTCGAGCGAAGGCGTCAATGAAGCGGTGATGGAGGTTTCGTCTCACGCGCTCGAACAAGAGCGAGTCTATGGCATTCCTTTCGATGTGGCCGCTTTTACCAATCTAACGCGCGATCATCTCGACTATCACCACACCATGGAACAATACTTCGCGGCGAAGAGAATTCTTTTTGAAGGTTGCGGTACGTCCGCCCCGCGCGTGTCAGTGCTGAACGGTGATGACGAATACGGCGTGAAGCTTATCGATATGAGCAGGAAGCGATCCCAGGTTTTGACTTACGGACTGTCGCACGGTGATTTCCATCCAATCAAGGCAGAAATGACCCCCCGTGGCACGCGACTGGCAATTGCTACGCCAGCTGGTAGTCTCGACACCTTTTCGCAGCTCATTGGTAGGGTAAATGTTTACAACATTCTGTGTGCGGCCGCCATCGGGCACGCGCGCGGCTGCTCCGGGGAAGCCATCTCAGAGGGCATATCCACGTTGACTCATGTACCTGGACGGTTTCAGCGCGTGGATTGTGGCCAGCCATTCACGGTTGTCGTTGACTATGCCCACACCGATGATGCGCTGCGCAATTTAACTCTCCTGGCGAGAGAATTTGTCCGGCAGGCTGGGCAGAAGGGCCGTGTCCTCACGCTATTCGGATGCGGCGGTGATCGCGATCGCAATAAGCGTCCGCTAATGGGGGAAGCGGCTGGACGAGGCAGTGATATGGTCTTTCTGACATCCGATAATCCACGCGGCGAAGATCCACTTTCAATCATTAATGATGCGCTCGTCGGTTTACAGAAATCTGGTGTCAAATACAAGATAGAACCCGACCGGCGAGCAGCCATCGCGCTCGCGATAGGGGAGGCGAATGACGGAGACATTGTGCTCCTGGCAGGAAAGGGACACGAGAAAATGCAGATTACGCGCATGGGCCCATTACCCTTCGACGACGTGGAAGTCGCACGCCAGGCATTGAGCGCCGCCGGTTTTGATTGCGCAGCCTATGCGGCAGCAGGAAAAAATTGATGAAGTTGCCCCTCTCACGCGTCGCCGAGTTTACCTCTGCCAGAGGCAATTTTGATCGCAACGCCATCGCGGAAGCGTATTCGATCGACTCACGCACAATTCGACCGGGGCAGTTATTTTTTGCCGTTAAAGGAGAACGGCTTGACGGTCACGACTTTGTAGAACAAGCCCTGGAAAAGGGAGCGGTGGCCGCAGTTGTCAATAAAGACGCACGTAAACGGTACTCTCATGCCGCATCGGTGCTCACTGTTGAAGATACGCTGCCCGCGTTGCAGAATCTTGCAACAGCAGTGCGGCGCTTATGGGGGAAGCCGCTAATCGGAATCACCGGATCAGCCGGTAAAACAACAACGAAAGACGCGATTGCCCACGTTTTGAGTACGCGGTACCGTGTGCTTAAGTCTGAGGGTAACTTCAATAATCATTTCGGGCTTCCTTTGATGCTGCTTAAACTCGAGGCTGAGCACGAACTAGCCGTCATTGAAATGGGCATGTCGCATGCGGGCGAAATTACGACCTTGGCGCGAATCGCGATGCCGGATATTGGTGTGGTGACAAACGTTGCGCCGGTGCACCTCGAGTATTTCGACTCTATTAAAGGCATTGCCAGGGCAAAGTACGAATTGATTGAATCGCTTCCGCCCGATGGTGTTGCCATTTTGAATGCGGACGACGAGTACGTGTCGCAATTCGGCAGGAGCTTCCGTGGCAAGGTGATAACCTACGGCATAGCCGACGGTACGGGGGTACGAGCGGAAAACATCGAACCCCGCGGTGTCGAGGGTTCGGCCTTTGACGTGGTCGTAGGCAATCGGCGTGAGCGCGCATTTCTTCCACTCGTCGGAATGCATAACATTCACAATGCGCTGGCTGCGGTTGCGGTGGGACTGGATCGCGGACTGACCCTCAAGCAGGCTGCGCATGCCTTGTTGTCGCTGCAAGCAGCTGACAAACGCGGGCAGGTAGTCCAGTTCGGCAACACCACACTCATCAACGATTGCTACAATTCCAACCCAAAGGCATTGAATGCCATGGTGGATGCGCTGGCCGGCATGCCGGCGAAGCGGCGCATTGTCGTTGCTGGGGAAATGTTGGAGTTGGGTCCGGAAGCGGAGCAGATGCATTGGGCTTGCGGGGAATATATCGCAGAAAAGAAGATCGACTTTCTCCTTGGTGTGCGTGGGCTGGCGTCGCCGATGGTAGAGGCTGCCCGTCGTAAGGGAATGCAGGCACAATTCGTGGAGACTCCGGAGGAAGCCGGGGAGTGGCTGGCCCGCGAGACCCGGAGTGGTGATGTGATTCTACTGAAAGCGTCGCGCGGCGTCAGGCTCGAGCGGGCGCTGGAGACTTGGAAGTCGAACGCGCTCAATGCACGCGCGACGTAAGAACCGTGGCACGGAGGCCGATTGCTCTACTGGCTGCTCTACCTGAAGCTATACCATTATTTTCCGCCATTCCGCATTTTTCGCTATTTGACCTTTCGCACGGCGTTTGCCAGTTTAACTGCATTGTTCACCGGACTGGTGATTGGCCCTCTTGTGATCCACAAGCTGCGTGAATTTCAGATTGGACAATACATCCGGGAGGAAGGCCCGAAGTCGCATCAAAAGAAATCAGGCACGCCCACGATGGGAGGCCTGCTAATTGCGATTTCTGTAGTGATTCCCACACTGTTGTGGGCTGATCTCGGCAATCGTTTTGTCTGGATTGCCGTATTTGCCATTTGCGCCTTCGCCGCCATTGGGTTCACCGACGATTACATAAAAGTGGTGCACCGGCGCAACCTCGGCCTGACCGGTCGCGCCAAACTAGGCCTTCAAATCGCGACCAGTATCGTCATCGCCGTGATCTTGATAGCCATGCAGACCCGTGGCCTTTATTCCACGAAACTGGTCGTACCTTTTTTCAAGCAGTTTCGCCCAGACCTCGTCATCGGTAGTTTGTTGCGCAATCCCGCGTTATGGCCGCTGGCATTTCTGCCCTTTATAGCCTTTGTCACGCTGGTGATTGTGGGTTCGAGCAACGCCGTGAACTTAACTGATGGACTGGACGGTCTCGCCATTGGCTGTACGGTGATTGCGGCCGGAGCCCTTGTTGTTCTTACTTACGTCAGCGGTCATGCCACTTTCGCCTCGTACCTCGAACTGGAACGCATGCCGCAGGTTGGCGAGCTTACAATCTTTTGCGGCGCCATGGTCGGCGCGTCGATTGGATTTCTTTGGTACAACGCGCACCCCGCGGAAGTCTTTATGGGAGACGTCGGCTCGCTCGCCCTCGGTGGGGCGATTGGGACCGTGGCCGTCATCATCAAACAGGAATTGCTGTTGCCCTTCATCGGCGGGGTATTCGTGATTGAAGCGCTATCGGTAATTCTGCAAGTCGGGTCCTATAAGCTTCGCAAGAAACGTATCTTCAAGATGGCGCCTTTGCATCATCATTTCGAACTGCTGGGCTGGTCGGAGTCCAAAATCATCGTGCGCTTCTGGATTGCCTCCCTGGTTTTTGCCCTGTTCGCCTTAACCACGCTAAAACTGAGATAATTCTGCACGCGAAGATGGAACTGCAAAATAAACATGTGCTTGTGGTAGGTCTGGGAAAGTCCGGCGTGGCGTCGGCCCTTTTCTTAAAGGAGCATGGAGCTCGTGTTACGGTTTCGGACAGCAAGACTCCCGATCAGCTGAGCAAAGAAATTCCTCTATTGCTCGATCACGGCATCGCGGTTGAGACTGGCGGCCATGGCGAGCGGGCCTTTGGCGGACAAGATTTGATTGTCGTGAGCCCAGGCGTCCCGGCGGATGTGCCATTGCTTACACAGGCGCGCGCCCAGGGCAAGAAGGTAATCGGCGAAATTGAACTCGCGGCTGTATTTTTCCCCGGTTCTATCGTCGCGATCACTGGTTCCAACGGGAAAACGACGACTACCGCACTCACGGGGCAGATCGTGGCGGCAGCCGGCTGTCACACGGTTGTAGGCGGAAACATCGGGACACCCGCGATTACTCTGGTCGAACAAGCCGACAGGAGTACGATTGCCGTTCTCGAAGTCTCGAGTTTTCAACTCGAGACAATTGAAACATTTAGGCCGAAAGTTGCCGCCGTGCTTAACATAACGCCAGACCATTTGGATCGTCATCGTACCTTTGCTGTATACAAAGCGGCTAAGGCGCGAATTTTTGAGAATCAGCGTAGCGACGATTTTGCCGTGTTAAATGCCGATGATCCAAGTTGCGAGGAAATAGCACCACGTGGGCGTGGACAGGTCATGTGGTTCAGTCGAAAAAAAGAAGTACATCAAGGTGCATTTGTGCGGGGTGGTCGGATTTTCTTTCATGATGCAAAAGGCCAGCGCGAGGTCATGCTCGCGTCGGAGATTCCGTTGAAAGGTGCGCACAATCTTGAAAATGTTCTAGCCGCGGTTTGTACGGGCATGCTACTGGGCTGCGATCCGCAGGTCATTCAACAAACCGTAAAAAGCTTTAAAGCTGTAGCACACCGTCTGGAGTTCGTCGCCAGAATCGACGGGGTGGAGTACTACAACGACTCAAAAGCCACAAACGTGGACGCGACCATCAAGGCGCTCGAATCCTTCCCTGCCAATATTCACCTGATTCTCGGCGGCAAGGACAAAGGTAGCGACTACTCGGCCCTGAACGAGCTGCTGCGCCAGCGTGTGAAGCGGGTTTATACAATTGGCGCAGCGGCAGCCAAAATCGAGTCCCAAATCAAGGGGCCACCCGTGGTTCATGCCGAGACATTGGAAAATGCAATAAAGGCGGCCACAAGCGTGGCCGTAGCCGGCGACGTTGTTTTGCTCGCCCCTGCCTGTTCGAGTTTTGATCAGTTTGCGAATTATGAAGAGCGCGGCCGGTGCTTCAAAGAACTCGTCAGCAACCTGTCGGTTAAGACGGTAGCGTGACGCTTTTCCCAGAAGTGCCCTTGTCCGAACCACAAGAGTTACCCATCCTGCTTCGTCCCTCGAAATGTTGCTGATTCACAATCGCCTTCCGTGGTGAAATGAACCTTCATGGCAAAACGTGTCAGCGTCGACGGATGGCTCTTTACGGTCACGCTGCTCCTGGTCTTTATCGGGCTGGTGATGGTCTTTTCTGCCTCCGCGGTCATGGCCAAAGAACGGTACGGCTCAGGATATTTCTTTCTACTGCGTCAACTGGGATGGGCAGCGGCGGGCCTTATTGCCATGGTCGCGGCCATGAAGATCGATTATCGCCGTTATAAACACCCTGCTGTTGTGTTCACCCTGTTAGGCATCACGACGCTGATGCTGATTTCCGTTTTTTTTCTGGATCGCTCGCATAACACTCATCGCTGGATTCATTTGGCCGGCTTTTCCTTTCAACCATCCGAGATGGCCAAGCCAGCTCTCATCCTATTTTTGGCATATTTTCTGGCCGATAAAACGAAGGCGATTACGGATTGGCGCAGCACAATCTTGCCGGCTGCGTTGCCTACGCTGGTCTTTATCGGGCTGATCGTCTTTCAACCGGACTTGGGTACGGCTATCGCATGTGCCGCGATCACCGTTTGCGTCCTCTTTGTGGCGGGCATGGACATGCGCTATCTCGGTTATGCATTTCTGGCATCACTGTTGCCGCTTTATTTCCTCATTTGGCATGTTGCCTATCGTCGAGCACGAATTTTGGCGTTTCTCAACCCCTATGCGGATCCCCAAGGCAAAGGCTTCCACATCATTCAGTCGCTCATCGCAGTTAGCACTGGTGGCGTGCTGGGCCTTGGGCTCATGGAGGGGAAGCAAAAGCTGTTTTATTTGCCGGAGCCCCACACCGATTTTATTTTTGCCGTGACCGCCGAAGAACTCGGCCTGTTGGGCTCACTGACCGTCGTTCTTTTATTTTCTATTTTCCTCTGGCGAGGCATTCGTACAGCTGTGAAGACGCGCGAGAATTTTGGGCGTTTTCTCGCAGTGGGCATCACCAGCATGGTCGTGGTCCAGGCCTTTATCAACATGAGCGTCGTATTGGGGCTCATGCCCACGAAAGGCATTCCTTTGCCATTCATTTCTTATGGCGGATCCTCTTTATTCATGACGTTGGCCTGCGTTGGCGTGCTGCTGAACGTCAGCAAGCAGGCTGAGTAATTTATAGTCCTTTCATGCGAGCCATTCTGGCGGGCGGAGGCACGGGAGGTCACGTCATTCCCGCCCTTGCCATCGCCCAGGAACTTCGGCTGCAAAACGGCGCGGAAATTCTTTTCGTCGGCACGGAACGTGGCATTGAGAATCGCCTGGTTCCGGCTGCCGGCTTCCGGCTGAAACTCGTCAAAGTGGGTGCCTTAAAAAACGTGGGCTTCGCAACCCGCCTCAAGACGGCCCTGGATCTGCCGCGTGCGATTTGGGCGTCTCATAACATTTTGGAGGAATTCAAGCCAAATGTGGTCATCGGCGTCGGCGGGTATGCCTCTGGGCCGGCAATGCTCGCCGCGATCCTGCGTGGTATACCCACGATTGCCTTTGAGCCGAACGTCGTTCCCGGATTTGCCAATCGCGTTGTTGCCAAATTTGTTTCCGCGGCGGCGGTCCATTTCGATGAAACCGCAAAGTATTTTCACAATGCCAAAGTTACAGGCGTCCCAGTCAGACAAGCTTTCTTTGAGATTCACAAGCGGGAGCTAGACGGCCCGCCCACTCTGCTGGTTTTCGGCGGGAGCCAGGGCGCGCACGCCATCAATCAAGCGGTGATGGCCGCGGAACCGCTTCTCCGTAAAGAGTTTCCGGGCATTCGTGTCATACATCAAACCGGAGAGCGTGACTATAATGACGCGGTGGCTGCTTATGCGGGATCTGGGGGGTCATTCGAGGCCTTTCGCTTCATTGATGATATGCCCGGTTATTTTGCCCGCGCCGACTTGCTGATCTGCCGTTCAGGAGCGAGCACCGTGGCAGAGATCGCAGCGGCGGGTAAGCCGGCCCTGTTCATCCCATTTCCGCGCGCTGCTGATGACCATCAAAAACGCAATGCTGAAGCGCTCGAACGCTCAGGCGCTGCGGCCATGCTTGAAGAAGCGAACCTAAATCCGCATGGTTTGGTGGAGATGGTTGTCGCTCTACTGCGCGACTCCGAGCGGCTGCAGAAAATGGGAGAGGCTGCGCGGGGATTGTCCCATCCGGCCGCAGCCAGTGAAATTGCCCAAATGGCTGCTGCGGTGTCTAAGAGTTAAAAGCTATGTTTGCCAAGATTCAACGCATTCATTTCGTAGGCATCGGCGGCATCGGCATGAGCGGCATTGCCGAGGTCCTGTTGAACCTTGGCTACAAAGTCTCCGGTTCCGATCTCAAGAGTTCGGCCGTCACCTCCCGGCTGGCAAAGCTGGGCGCGGCAACCTTCGAGGGCCATAGCGCTCAAAATGTTCTTAGCGCGGAAGTCGTCGTCACCAGTTCGGCGATTGCATCCGACAATCCAGAAGTTGTCGAGGCCCGGCGCCTGCACATTCCCGTCATTCAACGTGCTGAGATGCTGGCGGAGTTAATGCGCCTGAAATACGGGATTGCTATCGCCGGCATGCATGGCAAGACGACCACGACTTCCATGGTCGCAGCCGTGCTTGCGGCCGGTGGCCTTGACCCAACCGTGGTCGTTGGTGGCCGCGTGGATGCAATGGGCTCCAATGCACGCCTCGGAAAATCGCAATATCTGGTTGCGGAAGCCGACGAGAGCGACAGGTCCTTTCTCAAGCTCAGTCCAATTCTCTCGGTCGTCACCAATATTGATCGCGAGCACATGGATTGCTACCGCAACATGCGTGATGTGAAACAAGCTTTCCTCGATTTCATGGATAGAGTGCCTTTTTATGGCATGGTGGTGTTGTGTAATGACGATCCCCTCCTACGCCGCCTGATTCGAGTGGTGCGCCGCCGCACCGTGACCTACGGCACGACGAAGGACTCTCACTTTCACATCGCGCTCGGAAACACAAGTTTCGATATGGCTGAAAATCGCCCCATCAGTAATTTCATCGTCAACTACCAGGGTAAAAGCCTCGGAGAGTTTCGTCTGCACGTCCCCGGCTTGCACAACATACTTAACGCCACAGCTGCCATCGCCGTCGGAGTAGGCCTCGATATCAAAGTCACTGACATTCGGCGCGCGCTTGAAAGCTTCCGCGGCGTGGATCGTCGCTTTCAGTTGCGCGGCAAAGCAGCAGGCGTGAGCATTATCGACGATTACGGTCACCATCCCACCGAAATTCGGGCCACACTGGCTGCTGCGCGACAGTGCGGCTTTCGCAAAATTCACGTCATCTTCCAACCTCATCGTTACACTCGAACGCGCGATCTCATGGATGACTTTGCTGCCTCATTTTCCGATGCGGATTCATTGACGGTTCTAGATATTTATCCCGCCAGCGAGCAGCCGATCACGGGAATTAGCGGCGAGGCGTTAGCACAAAAGATTCGCGCACATGGGGTTCCCGTCGAATACGCTTCTTCGTTTGCTGATGCAATTGCCATAAGCGCTATTTCCGCCCGGCCCGGTGACATGATTCTTACTCTTGGTGCGGGCAGCATCTCCCAACTTGGCCCTATGTTATTGGAAACGCTCGACGAGTCTTCTAAGAAATCAACCGCTGCTCCCATGCGCCTTTGACGGGTTGTAAAAAATAATTCACAAGACTCGAGGCCTCCTGCTCGATAACGATCTGTTGAGGTCCGCGTCTAACGAATTGTAAGCGTCAAGGAGCAACGACATGGTCTCAGAAAAAGCTCTCTATTGGATTTCGGCGGGCCTCATTGCATGTGCAGCTCTTAATCATGCTGTCGTGCGAAGGGATTTCGCTTCGCCGATTAATGGCGCTGCCAGCCAGTTGGTCCAGCGGTTCTTTGACCGTGGTGAACGCTACGCTTCCATTACCCAGGTGGCTCTGAGTTCCAAGGAACAATGTCGCCGAAATCGGGTGGTCGGGGCGCAGGTTCAAGGACGCGTTGCCGACCTCCAAACGATTCTGGCGCGGGAGCAATATGGGATGGCGCGCCTTGAAAGCCAGAAAGCGCAACTGGTGGCGCTGAAGCAATTGAAATGCGCCACAGTGAGCTTGAGCACCGGGAGTTTCAAGGTTGAGGCCGCCGACCCCGATGTCGCGATCGATGCCTCGTTCTAATTCGTAATCGATTCCGAAGTTAGCGAAGCGATGCGCTCTTGTAGTTTTCTCGTGATTTCCTCAGGCAACTCCTCCTTGCCAAAGCTCATTGCTTCGCCATATGTGATGCGAACTGCCCCAGGGCCGGCGAAGAATTTCCCTGCCTGCCGCAACTCAAACAAACCCTCAATCCGCATCGGCACAACCGGGATTCCAAGCTGCGAGGCCAGTACGCCGATTCCCATCCGAAAGGGCTGAAGTCTTCCATCGCGCGTGGTTGCGCCTTCGGGAAAAATTAACACGCTCCAACCCTTTTCCACGAGTTCGCCGATGAAAGAGAAGCTCTCGCGGACCCCTCCCTTCTGAGGTAGAGGAAACACATTCATCAGCGCGCTCACCAGCAGATATTGCATCTGCTGATAAAGCCGCCAGAATATTTTGCCCTGGGGATGCCGCATGCTGCGCAGCCGCTCTCCTCCCATCGCCACAGCCAAGTGGCGTCGCGTGCGTACAGGGAGCGAGGGCAAAAGAATGCCTAAATCGATCGTCGTTACGTGATTACAGGCAAAAAGCACAGGGCCGTCGAGTTTCGACAGATTCTCCTTACCCAAGCCGCTTGGCCAGCCCAGGATGAATGCCGCGGGACAAACTAAAAGATAAAAAGCCGCATCACGGACCCACGTAACGGGCCATCGGCGAGGCCAGTCGACATAAGGAAACGCAGGCTCCGTCACGGCGGGCTGCGCCAAAAGCTCTTCAATATCGCCAACTGTGGTTGCCCCGGCAATCCTGGTTTCGTCCAAATCCATCTGATAGCGGTCTTCCAGATAAGCCAGCAAATCCACTCGATCCATGGAAGACAGGTTCAAATCGTCTCCGAGACGAGACTGCATCGATACGGTGGTCTTCGATCCGCCTTTGATTCTTGCCACCCACTCCGGCAGCCCGGAGAGGCCGCGTTCTGCGTTTGCCTTCGATTCAATTCTTCGGCGAATTTCTGCCAGTAAGGGTTTCTGGGTTGGCGTTCGCGGAAAATCAGCATCGGGCCAGACTTGCCATTTCCGAATCTGTTGATATGCCGCGAGTGTTTGATTCGCCTTCTGAATAACGTCTGCCCCGTTCGTTTCCGAACTTCTTAGCAGCAGCACAGCGCAAGCTTCCGCGTTCCCGTCGCGCTTGAGTCCCAGAACCACGCAATCCCGGATTTCTGGCAGAACTCGCAGGGCAGCTTCAAGATCTTCAGGATGGATCTTCATCCCTTCGGACGTCACGATGACGTTCTTGCTCCGGCCCTTAAAATAAAGTCTCCCGTGTTCGTCAACTTCCCCGAGGTCCCCGGTGTGGAACCAGCCTTGATCGTCAAGGACGGGGGCGATGCTGCCGCTCCGCCAATACCCGGCCGCCACATTCTCACCGCGCACCAGAATCTCGCCCTCTGGCGATAGCTTCACTTCCCGGCCCGGCAGCGCCTTTCCAATCGACCCACGAGTGACTTTGAAAGGATGATTCAAGCTTACTGTTGCCGTCGTCTCCGTGAGGCCATAGCCTTGAATCACGGCGTAGCCTATGCGTCCCCAGAACCGCTCGATATCGGCGGCGAGCGCCGCGCCACCGGAAACGATGGCCCAGAACCGCCAGCCCAATTGCCGATGGATTCTCCTGAATGCCCACCAGCGCCACAAGAAATTTCGCCCTTCGGCTCGTTCAAATTGCTTGTGGAACTTCTCAAGTTCTCCATGGCTTTCGAGATCGCGTTCAATCTTCTCGTGCAGCGATTCGGCAACTCGCGGGACAGTCGCCAGCACATTGATCTTTTCTCGTCGGATGGTGCTCACAACCTCCGCCGGCCGCAAGGAATCGCTAAAATACGTGGTTGCTCCCAGGATCTGTGCAATGAAAATGCCCATTGTCTGTCCAAAGACGTGGCTCAAAGGCACGAGATTCAGAATGCGCAGTGGATGAATGAATCTTTCGTAGCGCCTGTACTTCTGAAACTCGGCCTCTATCGGTTCGAGATTTGCCAACAAGTTACCGTGAGTGATGACCACGCCTCTCGGTTCGGCGGTTGTGCCCGACGTGAAAATGATCTCGGCTGCATCGTCGCGGCGTAACTCAACCAACTTCCACTTCGAGCCGGGGACAGTCGCAGCCGAGCCACGGATTTCGTCAAAATAGACAACCGGTGTGGCCTCATCGATTCGCGCAGCGCCTCGCGAGTTCACGATCATACGTGGCTTGATCTGCGCAGCTACGCGTACGGCAAAGTCCAGCGAAGCTATTGCGTCCATCGGCACCGCAATCACTCCCCGCGCCAGGCAGCCCAGAAACGCGGCGATCCATTCGCCCGAATTTTCGCCCCAGAGCATAACGCACTCACCGCGCTTGACTTCTCTTTGTTCCAGTTGTTGGGCAAACGACTGCGCAGCCGCGATTAAACGTGCGTAACTCCAGCGCTCAATCTTATAGCCATGCCGCCAAACCACGGCGATTTCGTCCTCAGGGCGAGAATCGACCTGAAAATATTCAAGAACGGACTGCCGTCGAATTGTTTGGGTTTCGGCCATCTTCAGGCCCTACGACTGCGCTTGGCTGTACCGGCAGCCTTCGCCTGTGCAAAACGCACCAACTTTCTTCTATCTCAATTTCACAAAAGCATTTATATTTATTTTGCTCTCGGTTCCCTGACGACAACTGACCTGATTTGATGGCACGGAAATCCGGCTCCACCATCACGCAGGAAGAGTTGTACCCGAACTCCGACGAGTTTGTGCGCAACGAAGAAGAGATGGACGATGCGCGCCTCCTCGACTTGGATACGGAACAGGAATCCCCTTTTCTGCGCGGACAGAAGCGCATTCCGGCGCGCCGTGGCGCGCTCCCCAAGAAGACCGCGAATCGACTCCTCTGGGCGGCCGGAGCCATTACCATCCTCGTCATCTGTGGCGCCGCGATTGGCGCGGTGTATCAATACGGCGAGCACTCCTGGCGCTTCCGAGTTGATTCGAGTGATGACATCGATGTCGCCGGGCTCCACAATGTTACCCGCTCGCAAGTCATCGAGGTCATGGGTGGCGATATTGGCCGCAACATCTTCTTTGTGCCACTCGATCAGAGACAAGTGCAACTGCAACAAATCCCCTGGGTGGAATCTGCCAGTGTGATGCGCTTTGCCCCCAATCGCTTGCGCATTGAAATCCGTGAACGCACGCCCGTTGCCTTTATTCGCGTGGGCTCGAAAATCATGCTCACAGACTCGTCCGGCGCTTTGATAGAACTCCCTCCGCCGAGTAAAGGCAAGTATTCATTTCCTGTGATTGTTGGAGCTAACGCGGGCGAGCCTCTTTCCAGCCGCGCTGCGCGTATGAAAATTTACAACCAGTTCGTTGCTGACCTCGATTCCGATGGCGGCCATCACTCGCAGGATCTCAGCGAAGTCGACCTCTCCGATCCTGACGATGTCAAGATCGTACCCAATGACGCTCAAGGGGACATACTCATTCACCTGGGCTCTTCCAATTACCTCGATCGCTACAAGATTTATCAAGCGCACATCCGCGAATGGCGGCAACAGTTCACGAAACTCGAATCTGTGGATCTCCGCTACGACAACCAGATCATCGTGAACCCGGATATGCAGGGCACAGCCAGGCAGCCACCGCTTTCGGCTGCGGCCGCGCGTGCCGCCATGTCCGTGGGCGTCAAACAGGCAGCGCTGGTCAATAAAGAAATGTTGGCGCGGGCTGAGCCTCCATCGAATGCTCACGCAGTCGTCAAACAACCGGCGTCCGCAAGTGTGAAGACCCCACCTGCGCACAAAAGTATTCGGAAGAACGTGAAAGCGCATCCGCACAAAAAGGCGGGGTCAAGAGTCAAACAGTCGGCTGTCTCGACGCAGCAACCCAAGTCAGCCCCTTCTGCGAAGGGAACAGTTCAAACCACTCCGAACTCGGCAAGCTCGACATCCGCCAAGCCCAGTCCGGATATTACGAATGAGGAATAGCAGCGACGCATGGGCAACCAGTACGAACATCTATTAACGGCGATTGATGTGGGCAGCGCCAAGACTTGCGTGCTCGTCGCTGAGATCACGGACGCCGGCATTCGCTATCGGGGGCACGGCATCGCCGAGTCGCGCGGCTCACGCAAGGGCGTTATCGTCGACCTTGACAAGGCCGTGGCTTCCGTCGAGAAGGCCGTCGAGCGGGCCGAAGATTCCGCGGGTATTCCCATTGAACACGCCATTCTTGGTACTGCTGGCGCGCACGTGCGTGGCGTTAACAGTCACGGCGGAATCAGCTTTGGCACGCGCTCCCGCGAAATTGGGCGAGAAGAGATCCGTCAAGCGGTCGAAAAGGCTCGTTCCATACCTATTCCTGCGGATCGCGAAATTCTTCATCTGCTGCCTCAGGAATTCATTCTCGATGGTCACAATGTCGTTCAGGATCCTTTAGGCATGATGGCCACGCGCCTCGAAGTTCGCGTCCACATCGTCACCGCGTCTTCGAGCGCTACACAAAATGTCGTGACCGCAGTCAACCGTGCCGGTGTCCACGTGGACGATACGGTGTACGAACCCCTGGCCTGCGCCGATTCTGTACTTAGCTCTGATGAGCGCGAGCTTGGCATCTGCCTCGCCGATCTCGGCGCAGGATCCACCAATCTCATCGTCTTCCACGAAGGCGCAGTGGCGCATACCGCGGGCATCCCCATCGGCGGCGACCATTTCACCAGCGACCTTTCATTTGGGATGTGCACACCCGCCACCGATGCCGAAAAAATCAAGAAGCTCTACGGCAACACCGTGGTCACGCTGGTTCCCGAAGGCAACGAAATCGAAGTGCCCTCCGTGGGAGATCGCCCATCGCGTTTAATACCGCAGCGCCAGATTGCGGAAATTCTCGAGCCGCGCGCGCGCGAACTCTTCGAATTGCTGCGCGACAATCTCCGCCATGCCGGCATGATGGAAATGTGTGTTGGCGGAATTGTGATGACCGGCGGCGCTTCGCGTCTCCCCGGTATGTGGGACACAGCGGAGTCTGTAATACGCCGCCCGGTGCGTCTGGCCGGTCCAGCACCCCTCGCGAAGATGCCCTCGACTTTGGCTGAGCCGGAGTACGCAACGATTTTGGGCATGGCCTGTTATGGTCAACGCTCGCGAATAGCGCGCGGGCTGCAAGACGTCCGCTGGAGTACGAAATTGAAATTAATGTTTGCGAAAAAAGGCGCTTAGCCATGCAATTAGCAATTGGCTCTTAGCAAAACGCTTGATCGTCCTACTAAGTGCCAAATGCCAAGTGCAAAATGCTGAAATGAGGTCACTATGAAAAAAGAGTCCGATATCCGCATCAGCTTTAACGAAGAAGCCCGCAACGACGCCAAGATCAAAGTCATCGGAGTAGGTGGAGGCGGCGGAAACGCTGTCAATCGCATGATTGATGCCGGCATGGAAGGCATCGAGTTCATCGTCGCCAACACCGACCTTCAGGCCCTTCGCATGTCGAATGCGCCCATGAAGATTCAACTTGGCGTCAAGCTGACCAACGGACTCGGTGCAGGCGCGAACCCGGAAATCGGCCGGAAAGCCGCGCTCGAAGACTCCGACAAAATCATCGAAGCCCTCGAAGGCGCGGACATGGTTTTCGTCACCACCGGTCTTGGTGGAGGCACCGGCACCGGCGCAGCTCCCATCATTGCTTCGCTGGCCAGCGAAATGGGCGCGTTGACCGTGGCTGTGGTCACTAAGCCCTTCGCCTTCGAAGGCAAACGCCGCATGCAACAGGCCGATCGCGGCATCTCCGAGTTGATGGAGGCCGTGGACACAACCATCGTCATTCCCAACGAAAAACTTCTCGCTGTCGCGCAGGATGCCGGCTTCTTCGAATCCTTCCGCGTTGCCGACGACATTCTTCGCCAGGGCGTGCAGGGAATTTCCGATATCATCACCATCCCCGGCATCATCAATCGTGACTTCGCTGATGTGAAGGCCATCATGGCTGGCATGGGCTATGCCGTCATGGGCACAGCCACAGCCAACGGCACGCGCCGCGCCACCGAAGCCGCGCAAAAAGCTATAGCTTCCCCGCTGCTCGAAGCGGGAGCCATTGACGGCGCTCGCGGCATTCTCATCAACATCACTGGCTCGTCAGCGCTCAAGCTCGCGGAAGTGCAGGAAGCCTGCGGCATAATTCAGGATGCAGCCGACGACGACGCCAATATTATTTTTGGCGCTGTCCTCGATGAAAAGATGAAAGACGCAGTCAAGATCACGGTCATCGCCACTGGATTCAAAGAATGCGTACGCCGCAAGCCGCACGCGCACGAAACTCGCACCGGATTTGTGATCTCGCCAGAAGGGGCTTCAGTTCACGCGAAGCCGCGAGAAGAGGAAGACGATTTCTTTAAGCGCGATTCCGATGGCGGCTCATCCAACCGGCCGATGGTGATGCACGATGCACAGGAAGAAATCGCAATCGTCGAGACCGCGTCACCCGCGCCGCAACCTCACGCCGAGGTTATTGCCATGGACGCGTCCCGAGACGCTCAATTGCATGAAGCCGTCATCCGCGAAAGCATGATGGCAAACTTCGATCCGCAGGACGATCTCGACGTGCCCGCATTCATGCGCAAGCGAAACGAAGCCAACTAACATCACGAAATCCGATGCCCCAGGTTCGCCGTAGTTTGGCTAACCTCGGTGACTAATGTCTTAGTCGCGTGCGTTGACTCATTAACCCAACCACATCACTGGCACGCCCTGCCCCAGCTTCTTGAAGTCTGAATCACTCGTCACCAGCGTCGCCTTGTGCTCAATGGCCAACGCGGCCGCGAAGCTGTCCACGTAATAGAGCTTGTATTTTGCCTTGAGATCGGCCGCCTGCATGGCTCGCTGCGGAGTCGAATCCATGAGCTCTATCGGCAGCGGCTTCACTGCGCTCATAATCGCCAAAGCGCGATCTTTTCCATGTTGCCGGAGAATGCTTCCGTAAACTTCCCCATAATTCACCGCAGACATCAAAATCCTGCCACGCCCGTGCATCGCTTCCTTGAGCAATGCGCTCACTTTGTCGGAACCAGCTTGTTTCAAAAGGAAGATAAACAAAGCGCTGGCGTCAAAGACATAGGTTTTCACCGCTCGCGCATGCCTTCGCTGCGATGTTCTTTCTTCCACTCGGCGAGCAAGTCGGGCCCATCGGCAAGGCACCCCATGACCCGGTCAACATATTCTTCGGTCACCGGCTGAAGCACAATGCGTCCAAATTGATCTTCGATAAAATTCACCCGCGTTCCCGCTTCGATTCCATGCTTGCGGCGCAACTCCGCCGGAACCACGAGTTGTCCTTTGGACGTGAACGTCGCACTTAATCTATCCATGCCTTACATTCTAGCAAAAAGTAAGACCTCAAAGGAATCCTCGCCCTTTCCTCCCATGGGAAATCTCTTTCCACTCTTTCCCTCGAACAGGGAGTATCGTTCCAGTAACCCGTTTGTTGTTACCGAAGTTCGGTGCCCACCCGGTTTTTCCCCGTAACTCATTGTCCCAATATGGGTTAATTAAATTGTGAGAACTTTGCCAGAAAAGCATTTTTTGGTTGCGTCTGGTGTCTAAGTCTCTTAGTATCGGGAAATTGCAGGCAGGACGGCCAGTTTGGCGACTGGTGGCCCTTCTTTTGCATCAGTTTGATGTATGAATTCCG